>Ga0206935_10001_pt1 | contig 207433 bp, 197 predicted proteins | sample Alteio_BWOrgHeat_13_FD_152924 | JGI IMG/M metagenome (GOLD analysis project Ga0206935, IMG submission 152924) | Enriched cells from forest soil in Barre Woods Harvard Forest LTER site, Petersham, Massachusetts, United States -... | ecosystem: Environmental > Terrestrial > Soil > Temperate forest...
AGGAGAGTGCTTTTGCCTGAACCGGAGGGGCCGAAGACAACAGTCCATGGCGCTGTGAAACGGCACTCGATATCAAGTGCGAAATTGCCGCGCCGTGCTTTGAGTTGCAGGTCAACCACGGTGATCCTCAACTGGCCCGCGAACGATGCTCTTTGGCGCGGCGTAAACCACCACTAACGCTGCTGCGCAGAAGATCAGCAACAACAATGCGGTGCGGTTCGCCGATGCGTAGTCGAAGCTCTCGACCTGGTTGAAGAGAACGATGGAGAGAGTGCGGGTGGCGCCCGGGATATCTCCGCCGAGCATCAGGACCACGCCAAATTCTCCGAGTGTGTGGAGAAAGCTGAGAACGGCGGCAGTGAGCAACGAACGGCCTGCAAGCGGCACGAGGATTGTGCGTACGAGCCTGATTGGTCTCGCTCCCAGCAGGCGAGCGGCGTCGATCAGCGAGCCGTCAACAGCGGAGAAACCGGCGACGATTGGCTGAACGGCAAAGGGTAGGCTGTATATCACCGAGCCCACGACCAGTCCGGCAAAAGAGAATGCCAGGGGATGCCCAAGGATTTGATTAATAGCGCGGCCTGGGCCAGTGAGTGGGCCCAGCAAGACCAGCAAATAGAAACCGAGTACGGTGGGAGGCAGAACGAGGGGAAGCGCCGTGACTGCTTGAACTACGGACCGCCAGCGAGAACGCCCTAACGCAAGCCACGCAGCGAGAGGAATGGCGATGCAGAGCAGGATCGTGGTTGTAATCGTAGCCAGTTTCAGCGTAAGGGCGAGCGCCTGCCAGTCCATAGCGCTATTTCACCGGGGTGAGGCCGCTTTTGGCCAGCTCTTGCTTAATAGGCGGTGAAAACAGGAAGGCGAGAAATTTGAGACAGTTGTCGCGCTGTCCGGTCCGGCTTACGATGGCTGCGCCTTGTTCGATGGGAGGATACAGCCCCTTGGGCAGAACGAAAGCCGTACCGGTCGACTTGAGACGGTCAGTACTGGCTGACGTCAGCGAGATCAGACCAGCGTCAGCGTTGCCTGTTTCCGCGAATTGCGCAGCCTGGGCGATGTTTTCTGCGGTAACGAGCTTTGGCTTGAGCGCGTCAAGAAGCTTAAGGCTGGTGAGTGCGGCGATTGCAGCGCGGCCGTATGGAGCACGTTCGGGATTGGCAATCGCGAGCCGTCGAAGAGCAGGATCGCGCAGTGTGTCCAATGATGGATTGGGCCAGTGGCCATCTTTGCGAGTCCATAGGACGAGTGCGCCCCGTGCGTAGATGACGGGTTGAGACTCCATCGCTCCGGGAACGCCTTTCGTATCAGCCAAACGAGCGTCGATGAGACGCTTTGGATAACTCAGGTCGGCGGAGAGAAAGAGATCGAAGGGCGCTCCGTTTTGAATCTGCACAGTGAGTGCGGCTGAAGCCTCGTAGGTGGCCTCGATCTGAATACCAGTTGACTTACGGAATTCTTCGAGGAGACGGGGAAGTACGGGCTGTAGATCTGCAGCGGCAGCGATGCGCAAAGGTCCAGTCTGCTGCGCTTGAGCCATTGGCAGAATGAGAATGCCCAGAGCCAAAAAACAGAGAAGAATCCTGCGTCGGGGCCCTTGTTGAAGCGCCTTTCCGGCTTTGGAATTTGTTGTGGTGCAGGGCGTCAAAACGGCTCGTATCCTCTCGTCGCCGCGCGGAAGAGGCGGCCTAGCTGGTAGGCTATCACTGATATGAACGACAATCTGCATCAGTTGCGCTGCTTCGGTTGCGGCGCGCGCATTCGCGGCGAACAAGCCAATCCTATCTTTCGTTGCGCCGAGTGCGATGACCTCTTCGAAGTTGAGTATCCTGGCTGGGCTCTGGCTAACGGAACGACGCGGACAGGCCAGTCCAATACGGATCGTCCAAACGCGGGGGCGTTGAAATGGCTGTGGCGGGAACGCCGGGCTTCTTCCGAACTGCTTGACCACTCCGGTGTATGGCGTTTTCGTGAGTTGCTGCCGATACTTAACAACTTTGGCCATGCTGTAACGCTGCGCGAGGGGAATACGCCCCTCTACCATCTACCGAGGACAGCGAAAGCGCTTGGCGTTGACCAGCTTTACGCCAAGCACCAGGGCATGAATCCAACCGGCTCGTTCAAAGACACCGGCATGACGGCAGCTTTGAGTGTTGCCAAGGAACGCGGATTTGAATGGGTAGCGTGTGCCTCCACCGGCAATACTTCAGCAGCAATGGCTGCATATGCCGCGCGGGCAGGGATGAAGTCGCTGGTACTGATTCCGCAGGGCAAGATTGCCTGGGGCAAACTGGCACAGTCGATGGACTATGGTGCTGTTACCTGCCAACTTAAGACGGATTTTGACGGCTGCGTCCGCGTGCTCACCTCAATTGTCCAGCAAGCTCCGATTTATCTACTGAACTCGGTCAATCCCTATCGCCTGGAAGGTCAGAAGACGCCAGCGCTGGAGATTGCGGAGGCGTTTGACTGGAGTGTGCCGGAACACATTCTTGTACCCGGCGGCAACCTGGCCAACGGTTCGGCGCTGGGTAAAGGCTTCCGTGAAATGAAGGCGCTTGGCCTGATCTCACGACTGCCAACGATTTCGGTGATCCAGGCTGCGGGTGCTAATCCGTTGGCACGGAGCTTTGTCAGGGACGGAGGGCAGACGCTGGAACCAGTGAAGGCAAAAACGCGCGCGACGGCGATCCGCATTGGTAATCCTGCGTCATGGCGCAAGGCAGCCCAGGTTATTCACGAGACGGGCGGCTGGTGTCTGGATGTTTCCGAGGCCGAAATAGCGGTAGCAAAAGCGGAGCTCGGCCGCGAAGGCATTGGCTGCGAGCCTGCCTCTGCGGTGACCCTCGCTGGGTTGAAAAAGCTCGTTGTCGACGGAAAGATTGCACCTTCAGACACAGTGGTGCTGTTGCTTACGGGGCACACTCTGAAGGATGCGGATTACACCATCGATTTCCATCGTGGGACGCTACTTGAGCCCGAAGAAGCTGCGCCGGTACAGCCGGAGATTGACGCACTGCGCCGCAACGCCATCGAAGTGGATGCTACGCCCGAAGGGGTGTTCGCAGTGCTTGAGCAAATTCAGAGTAGGTGGGTCTGAATTTGAGCGCTTTCCGGCTTAGCCTGCCTGCAACTTCCGCCAATCTGGGAGCGGCTTTTGACACTGCTGCTGTGGCTCTTGGCTTTCACCTGACTGTGGAGGCCGAGCCTGCGACGGAATTCTCGATTTCAGCCACTGGGCGCGACGCCGAGCTCTGCTCTCACATTGAAAACAATCTGATTCTGGATACTTATACAGACCTGATGCGGCGTGAAGGGCGGGTGGTCATTCCACTCGCATTGCGCATGACGAACGAGATTCCCCTGGGGATGGGTTGCGGTTCGTCGGCAGCAGGACGTCTGATGGCTATTGCGCTGGCTGTCCATTTTGGTGAGCTGGATTGGACCAGCGAGAAAATCCTCGCTGAGGCGTGCGATCTGGAAGGGCACCCCGACAATGCTGCGGCCTCTTGGTTTGGAGGCATGGTTGTCGCAGCGCGCGAAGGCTCGGCAGTTCATGTGGCGCGGGTTGAGCCTCCGGCGGCATGGAGAGCTCTGCTGGTGATGCCGGACGAGTCGCTTGCCACCAGCCACGCCCGGGCCGTGCTGCCGCAGGAGTACTCGCGCGCCGATACTGTCGCCAATATCCAGGCTGCCTCGCTGCTGGGTCTCGCTTTTGCCATGGGCCGCGGCGATCTGCTGAGGCCGGCGATGGCAGATCGCATCCACCAGCCATATCGGGCGGAGATCTGCCCCCTGCTTCCACCGCTGCTATCACTGGTCGGCAGTCATGGCATTCTGGGGGTGGCATTGAGTGGAGCTGGCCCGGCGGTACTGCTGGTGTTGTCCGGAGAAGACTCAGTTCCGGATGCGAAGGCGGCCGTGGAGCGTGCTTTGGCAGGTTATGGCGAGGCTGAAATCCTTGTTGAGATTCTGACTGCACACTTTGAGCCGCACGGTGGAATAACTGGCTAGCGAGTCGAAGTTAGGACGATCTTGGGCTATTAGGAGGATTTTCACTCAATTGCCTTAGCTTTCTTTGATTTGGCGCCCCTTTCAACGTCCTATCTCCGCTCCTATCCCCCATTAGTGATTACTTTAGGTATTACCTAAGATTTCTTGCATTTCAATCAAGGAAAACCTAGATTCACCGTGTGGGCAGTTCTGGGGGAGGGCTGCTCTAGCGCCCGTGATTCCTTGATGGGGATCCGGGCGCTTTTAATTGCTCACAAGTCTGGACATAGCTGAATTTTCTCTACCGACTTCCCGTTCCTTCCACTCCACAGAACCCTTGTCCAGGAGCTGAGTTGGTTTACTCTGCGACTTCTTGCGTCAGTTTGCATCTATTTAACAGGCTGGTGCGGTTAGACTGAAAGAAAAGTGGTGGGTTCCGGTCAACCGCGAGGAGAAACATGGCAGGTAATGGAGTTCTGGAAGTAAGCGACGCGACCTTTGACAAAGATGTGCTGCAATCTGAGCAGCCGGTACTGGTCGATTTCTGGGCCGTTTGGTGCGGCCCTTGTAAGGCAATTGCGCCGATCGTTGATGATCTGGCGACAATGTACGCGGGCAAGCTGAAGGTAGCCAAGGTCAATGTGGACCAGAATGGCGCAACGCCGTCGCGCTACGGAATTCGCGGTATTCCCGCGTTGCTCATCTTCAAGGACGGCAAAGTTGCCGATCAGATCGTAGGCTACGTGCCGCGCGAAGTAATCGAAGAAAAGGTTAATCGCATTCTCGCGTAAACCACTTCAGGTAGTTTCAAGAGGGCAGTCAGCGTTAAGCTGGCTGCCATTTTTGTTTGGGCGTCAGCTTTGCTGCCGTTCCAAAATACGCGACGAGAGCGATGGCATGCGACAAATTTTCATCTTGGGTGATTGATATGCGACTCTTTCTGTCGTATATTCGGGAAGTGGTAATTTAACCGAGTGTTTGTAAGGAATAGGAAAGAGAAACCAGGGCCCTGCGGATTCATCTCTTGGCGGAGACCGCAAGAACCCTGGCGCTTCAGCCGGTAAGGACTGCAAGCTGTCTGCATTATAAGGTTGCTCTCCAGTCGGCTCAACTCCTGTTCAGGATCCAATCCCGCGCAAGCGCATAAATGCAATGCTCAGTCTTTTAAGGCCGTCATTGACGGCGTCTGGGATGACTGGGTCTGGCGGTCAGGGGCGGAGCATGCGAATTTTTCGCTGCTCGGGGCAATGACCGGACTCGCAGGGCAGCGGCCAAAAACGAGACTCAGCAGGACCGCTGCCTTGCCCGAACTGATTTTTGAGGACGACCATGAAGCAGAAAGCAAGAAAGAAGACGGCAGGCAGGAAGATGGGGCATGCGCGGATGTTTCGCAGCACCCGTGGATGGATTGCAATGGGAACCCTGGCGGCTTATGCAGCTATGGGCGGAACGCGGTTGGCGCTTGCTGCCGCAGCGAAGGCTGATCCTAGTGGAAGCGGAACCCCTGCAGCCACCTTGCCACTGAAACGATTTGATATTGCTGCCGGTCCTCTCGATGCTGCCATTGAGGCTTATGAGAAGGCGACCGGGCTGAAGGTCAAGATTGTGCTGCCGGACGGGACGCTTGCCGGGTTTAACTCTCACAGGGTGGTCGGTCTCTTTCGCGAGGATGAGGCGCTGCGGCAGATTCTGGATGGCACTGGCCTCAACTACCGGGTAGAAGACTCGACGACGATGATCGTCGGTGTGCAGGCGAAGGACACGGTTTCGGTTACGGCTTCGGTTGCCAGCGCGGTTTCGATGGAGAAGTTCACTGAGCCGCTACTCTATACTCCGCAGAGCATCAGCGTTATTCCGCAATTCGTAATGCAGGATCAGGCAGTTTCGACGCTCCGGGATACGCTGCGAAATGTTCCGGGAATCAGCCTTGCTGCGGGTGAAGCTGGAGCACAGGGAGACAACCTCACGATTCGCGGATTTACGGCACGGAACGATATCTTCCTGGATGGGATTCGGGATTTTGGCAGCTACTATCGTGACTCGTTCAACTACGACCAGGTCGAAGCACTTGAGGGACCGGCGGGAATTCAGTTTGGGCGCGGCTCAACTGGTGGCGTCATCAATCAGGAGACCAAGGTCCCTCAGGTCCAAAAGCTGGTGGCGGTGCAGACCCTCTTCGGTACAGATCTGACGCGGCGCATTACGGCAGACCTTAACAGCCCCATGTCCAATGCATTGGGCGGGACAGCTGCACGGGTCAATGTAATGGCGCAAGAAGGAGGCGTCGCCGGGCGAGATGACGCTGAGATTCGGCGGTTTGGAATTGCGCCGTCGGTATCTATCGGACTGGATACGAAGACGGTGGCGACGTTGAGTTATGTCCACCTATCTGAGAACGACACGCCAGACTACGGTCTGCCTTGGGTCTTCAATGAACTTTCGCCTGCGGATCGACACAGCTACTTTGGATTTCCCGATGCCAATTATCTAAAAACGAACGACGACATCATGACTCTCAGGGTGAGGCACGAATTCTCTCCGGCCGTGAATCTGCGCACGATTGCCAGGGCAGCGAATTATCCGCGCCAGGCACAGATCACCGAGCCGCAGATATGCTCAAATGCCTCAGCGAGTGTTCCGGTGGGGACGGTTGTGAAGTCGCTCCCGACGCTGGCTTACAACGGAGCGCCATGTCCGTATGACGTGAACACGCCTGCGAGCGAGATTACCCAGGTGAACCGCAACCAGATCCAGGTAAAGAGCGTCGAAGGCGATCTCTGGGACCAGACTGAGGTATCGGCGCTCTTCAAGACATGGGGTGTGCGGCATGCGCTGGTCGCCGGAGTTGAGGGCGGACAAGAAATTTCGAATCCGATACGCACCAGCTACACGATCAACAAAGTCAACACTGTTCCTTATGCGACGTTGCTGGACCCGAATGATAAACAGCCTTTCGCTGGCACTGGATACATCACCTCGATTGTTCATACCAAGTCAAAGAGCGTTGGTTTGTATTTCGTGGACACAATGAAGTTAGGCAGGCTCTTTGAATTGAGTGGTGGAGTACGCTGGGACCGCTTCGACACCGATTACAACCTCTACCAGCCGACTCCTCCCGCCGGTGGAACGGTTACGGTTCCTGTCCCTCCGGTTAGCAGGTTGGACGAACAGCCTAGCTATCGCGCAGCCTTTGTCTATAAGCCGTCGACCCGCGGCAGTATCTACTTCGATTACGGAACCAGCTTCAATCCTTCGGCGGAGTCGTTGAGTCTGAGTATCGGGCTGGCGAACGGATCGGTACTGCCTGAAGAGAACGAAACGTACGAGGTAGGCTCAAAATGGAGTTTCCTGAATGAGCGGTTGTTGATGGAAGGTGCCTGGTTTCGTACGGAGAAAGATAATGCTCGCGAGACGGACCCGACCAACTCCAACAACATTGTGAATGCGGGTAATCAGCTTGTGAAGGGCATGCAATTCAGTGTGGTGGGACGTTTGCCGGAAGGTATGGATCTGGTCGCAGGTTATGCCTACCTGAACAGCGATGTGATCTTCTCGAAGTTCTTCCCAACTTCCGTAGGCTACCCCTTGGCGAATGTGCCGAAGCAGACCTTTAATGTGTTTGTGACGCACCGGTTGCCATGGAGGCTAAACGGGGGCCTGGGCAGCAACTATGTGGGAAGTCGCACGGCGAGCTCAACGGTGCCGTATGTGCCGACGTCGTACACCCCCAACGACGATGGAACGTTTACTGTAGCCAGTGTGGGCATGAAGCAGGTGCCCGGATATTGGGTCTTCAACGCGATGGTGAAGCGGCCGTTAACAGAAAAGCTGGAGCTGCAGGCGAACGTTAACAACCTGCTGAACCGGTACTACATCGATCTGCCGCACCCCAGCCATCTCGTACCCGGAGCAGGAGCGAGCGCGCTGATCGGCATTAACTTCCGGTTCAAGTAGGACAGAGACCGAGAGGAACAGCCCGGTGACCTTACCGGCCTGTCTCCTGCCGCTTAGCGAAGAATGAAGGGATGAAAGCATGCTAATTACGATTCCCGATGTGCTGACTACGGAAGAAGTGGCACAAGCGCGTGGCGCCCTGGATGCAGCAGATTGGGTCGATGGCCGAGTGACGGCAGGGTACCAGGCGCAGAGTGTAAAAGAAAATCTGCAGATGCCCGAAGGGCATCCGGTGGCTATAAAGCTAGGAGAGATGGTGTTGGCGGCATTGGCTCGCTCGCCGATCTTCATGTCTGCCGCTCTGCCACTCAAGGTATTTCCGCCGATGTTCAATCGCTATACGGGAGGCAGCCACTTCGGCACACATGTCGATACGGCTATTCGTGCATTGGCTTCAACGGGGCAGCGAATTCGTACTGATATTTCTGCGACGTTGTTTCTAGCGCCCCCAGAGGGGTATGACGGAGGCGAGTTGTTGGTGGAGGACACCTACGGTGTGCACAGCGTAAAGCTTCCAGCGGGTCATATGGTTCTGTATCCAGCGACGAGCTTGCACCGGGTTACACCTGTGACAAGGGGAGCGCGAATCGCCTCATTTTTCTGGATACAGAGCATGATTCGCAGCGACGGTGACCGCACGCTGCTTTATGACCTCGACACTGCCATTCAACGGCTGGCTAAGGATACTCCCGGAAGTCCCACGGGAGTACAACTGACGGGCGTCTATCATAACCTTCTGCGGCGCTGGGTGGAGATGTAGCGCCAGAACGCCCTAACGATACCGGCGCAGGACGCCTAGCACTCGGCCCTGAATCGCTACCTGGGTGGCGGGAACGAAAATCGGCTCCATCTCAAGATTGGCTGGCTGCAACCGTACCTGGCTACCTTCCTGATAGAAGCGTTTGAGGGTTGTCTCCGAGCCACGAACCAACGCGACGACGATCTCTCCCTGTCGTGCCGTCCTCGTACGCTCCACGAGCACGAAATCGCCGCTGATGATGTGCTCATCGCGCATCGAGTCCCCCCGGACTTCAAGCGCGAATACATCCTTGTTTCCCACTACATCATGGAGAGAGATACTCTCGGCCGATTCGGTAGCCTCGACCGGCAACCCAGCGGCAATGCGGCCTGCAAGAGGCAACCGCTCGCTGGTACGGGTGCGTGTACCTGCTGGAACAACATCGATCGAACGGCTTCGATTGTGCACGCGATCGAGGAGACCTTTCTTTTCGAGATTGGTGATGTGCTTGTGCACCGTGGCGAGGGATTTTAACTCCAGCCCACGGGCGATCTCTTCAAAGGAAGGTGAATAGCCGTTCCGTGTGACGAACGACTCAAGAAAATCGAGAACTTCTTTTTGTCTGCGAGTAACAGCCATGCGCGCATTCTAGCGAATGAAAAGCGAAATTGCCAAGCTTTATTTTCGCTGTACCTTCTCTGCACTGTTCGAAATGTTCTGCCTGAGAGACAGGAGGTAGCACGTCAGGTGGGATGTTTCCAATGGGCAATGGCTAATGTTCGGCACCATGCTGTTCCTTTTGGGAACACTTGTGAAGTTATCCCAATCTCGGAAGTGTCTTTCTGACTCAAGCTGTTTTTGGTTGAGACAGAACATCCTTCCGAGGGACTCTGTGCAAGGCAAACCATTGTATGGAGCGCTTGTTTCGGTGCTCCTGCGGAAGGACAAAGTATGAGAGTGCTGATTGCCGAGGATGACCACGCGCTCGCCATGTTTCTGGCCCGCGGTATGGAAGCCGACGGGCATCGAGTGCGTTCTACCGGAAACGGCGCAGAGGCTGTTGCTGCATTTCTTGAGGAGCTACCGGACCTGACGATTCTCGATCTCAACCTTCCTGTCATGGATGGCGAGCAGGCGCTGAGTGAGATGCGCAACTTCGATCAGCAGCTGCCAGTACTGGTGTTGACCGGCCGCCAGGAGGTGGAGACCCGCATCCGATGCCTCGATCTGGGCGCCGATGACCTTATGCTCAAGCCCTTCAGTCTGCATGAGCTGCGCGCGCGTTGCCGAGCTCTTCTGCGCCGTAAACGGGAAGCCAGACTGATCTTGCGAGTGGCTGATCTTGAACTCGATCGGCTGGATCACACCGCCAAGCGAGCCGGAGAGCCGGTGATGTTGACCAATAAAGAATTCGCGCTGATGGAACATTTGATGCTGCATCGTGGCCAGTGCGTTTCACGCGTAGAACTGCTGGACGCGGTCTGGAATATGGAGCCCGCACAGACGACGAACATCGTGGATGTCTATGTGAACTACCTGCGCCGCAAGCTCAAGGATCCGCCTCCTGGGTACCTGTTACGCACGGTACGCGGTCAGGGGTATGTAGTGCCGACAGACGCGGAGATGCATTTGCCTTTTCCGCTTCTGGTCTCCAGGCAGGCAGCTGCTGCAGCTGCGGCTCATCTTAACGAAGCGAGGATTACACCCAGTCAAGCAATCGGGCCGGATGCACATTCCTGAGCCACATTGCAGCATGACAGATCGTCAAAATTCGCTGTACGGTCGCTGGACAAATCAACGGAGGAACTGTGATGTCGATTGCCGCCCACTCTTATTCGGTTATTAGTTCGACTGCAAACGTTGCCACTCAGCCATCCACGTCGCGTAGCCGCCAGCGTGTGGTGCTGATTGTGAGCTCGGATTCAAGCCTGCGTGAGCGCCTTTGCCTGTCGCTGACCAGTTTGCGTTGGCAGGTATTTGAGGCGCCAGGTGGGGCGGAGGCATGGGTGGCTTCGCAGCAGGCCGGACAATTGGAAGCGGTGCTGATCGATCCGTGGCTGCCGGATCTCGATGTGATGGAGTTCCTGCGCGACTTTCATCGGGACCATCCGCATGTGGACCTGACGATGACCGATGGCGTTGCGGCGCCGGGAAGCATGCGCAGTCCTTATCACCAGGAACTGCTCTATGCGCTGCGCCGTAGCCAGGAGGGAAATACAGCAGCCTGGAACACGGCTCCGTTTGTGGAAGCAGAACCGTTGGAAGCGGCAAAACTCCCGGTTCTCCTTGCCACAGGTTCGCCCGAGCAAGAATTAATCATTCCACCTGTGCCAATGCCGCGAGTTATCGCGCTCTCTGTTGCGCCGATTCGCGAGGGAGCGGTAGTCGAACGTATTCCCGAGCTTGTGGGGGCGGGCCCCGCGATGCTGGAGGTCAGTCGTCGCATTCGCCTGGTGGCTGCGCGAAGTACGCCTGTGCTCATAGAAGGACCGACCGGCTCGGGCAAGGAACTCGTTGCCGAAGCGCTGCACCGCCTTTCGAATCGCGCGCGCAAGCCATTTGTTGCTATAAACTGCGCGGCAATTCCAGAAGCATTGCTTGAAGCTGAGCTTTTCGGCCATACGCGCGGCGCATTCACAGGTGCAGTACAGGGGCGGACGGGGCGTATTGAGGCTGCCGATGGCGGGACACTCTTTCTGGATGAAATCGGCGAGATGCCAATCGCTCTGCAATCGAAGCTGTTGCGCTTCTTTGAAAGCGGTGAGTTGCAGCGCATTGGGGACAACGAGACCATAAAGGTGGATGTGCGCATCGTGGCGGCGACGCATCAGCCACTTGCCGAAAATGCGCAGAAGGGGAACTTCCGTGCTGATCTTTACTACCGGCTTGCAGTCTTCCTGATACGCACTCCAGCACTGATCGAACATATGGAAGATATGCCTCAGTTAGTTGCGCACTTTCTGGAGCGCATGGGGCGCAAGGCACCCGTGAAACGCATCGACGAACTGGCGATGAGTCGACTGAGTGCTCATGCGTGGCCCGGCAACGTTCGTGAACTTGAGCATGTGCTGGAACGGGCCGCGATTTTGGCCGGAGACGAACCGGTGATTACCGCGGCGGAGATTGACTTCGGTCTGGCGATCATGAATTGACCTTCAATCGTGGGGCCAGGACTACGGTTAAGTCCGAATGGTTAAACCACACAAAAGATTGGTGGCGATTATGGACTAGCGATTGCTGCAGGAGTTTATGGCAGTTCTGCGAACGAGGAGAGAGATAAATAGATGGAGATCGCGACAAGGCTAAGCAGCGAGATCGCCCGATATCTGGATCTGAATACGCGCCAGATTCAGCTTACCGGCGCCAATATGGCCAATATCGACACTCCTGGATATCGCGCGCTTGGTATGGATTTCGAAGCCGAGATGCGCTGCGCGATGGCCGGGGTCGACAGCCCGGAGACGGAGATACGGGCGATGGCTCCCCGTGTCTTTGAGGTTGATGGGTTGATTGTGCGTCCGGATGGCAACGACGTCTCGATGGACAGAGAAAGTTTGAATCTGGCCGAGGCGCAGCTGAAGTTCAAGACCGGTGTGGCGCTGCTGAAGCACGAGTACTCGACGGTGATGGATGCGATCCACGCGGATGCCAAATAGGCGGAGACAACAACAGGGGGGAAGTAGAGGCAATGAATCTCTTTGCGATGATCGATCAATCGGGCGCGGCGATGCAGGTCGAGCGCATGCGCGCTGAGGTAGTGGCGGCTAATATGGCAAATGCCGAAACCACGCGAACCGCGAATGGTACGCCTTACCGGCGACAGCACATTGTTTTCACGAGCGCAAACGGCGACACCGCTCTGGGTGGCTTTGCACCGCAGATGACAGCGGCGTTTCGTGGACAATCCGGATTGATTTCTCCCGACGGCTGGCGGACGCCAATTGGAGGCGATATTACGGCCTCGGGAACGGTTGCTCCAGGTGTGCGCATTGCTGCGGTCGTTCAGGATAATGCGCCGCCCCTGAAGCGCTATGACCCCAGCCATCCAGACGCCGATGCTGAAGGGTACGTTTCCTATCCGGATATCAATCCGTTAACTGAGATGGTCGACCTGATGGGCGCGACGCGTGCCTATGGCTTGAACGCTTCGGCGGTGCAGGCAGAGAAGTCAATGATCGCGTCAGCATTGGAAATCGCCAAGTAATCAGCCTGTTGTCGCGATCAGTGCGGCAAGGGCCGGAAAGAAACGAAATGGAGATTCAGCATGGCAGTAATCATTCCAGGTTCAATTCCTGCGGTATCACTTTTTGGCTCGCCTCTTGACACTGTGCAAGTTGCGAATACGATCACCAGTTCCACCGCTAGTCTGGCGTCCGGAGTGAGCACAACCGTTTCGGGTTTGCAGCCTGCCTCCGGTGCAGTTGCATTCGATGGCGTTGGCAGCATCGGAGGTATCTCCGCGCCTCAGGTTCCGTTTGCAGATCTTCTGACCGAATCGGTTAATAAGGTGGAGCAATATGAGAGCCAGGTGCGCAGTGCTGTGGAGGGGCTGATGTCAGGCCGGGGAGTAGATATTCATGAGGCTATGATCGCCACGGAGAAAGCGGAGATGGGCTTCGAACTGATGCTTGCGGTACGCAATAAGGCGTTGGCTGCATACCAGCAGGTAATGGGACTGCAGTTCTAACTAAGACTAAAGACGGGGAGCCATGGCAGCGGGTTCACAGTTGGATAAAAGTAGCCCGAATCCGGCTATCGGCCGGGAAGCCGGTGCGGTTGGGCAGCAACAGACTGGGCCGGGAGCTGGCAGCGCATGGATGGGTGGGCTCGATCTGCTGAATGGCCTATGGGAGCGCGGCAATGCCCGGTGGTCATTGCTGCCGGCGCGGGACCGAGGTTGGACGCTGACTGCTGCGTTACTGCTTGTCGCAACGCTTGCTGCAATCGTGTGGTACGCGACGCGAACCGACTGGCGCATGCTGTACGCAGGTCTCGATCCAGAAGATAGCCGGCAGATCAGCCAGGTGCTGACACAGGCTCGGATCCCCTTCGATCTCGCGGCTAATGGAGCGTCGATTCGCGTACCGTTTGCGCAACTGGACAAGGCGCGGTTGGCAACTGCTGCCAAGGGCGGTCCGCGCAGTGGACGGTTGGGCTTCGAGCTTTTTGACAAGCCGAACTGGGTGGGTTCGGAGTTCGACGAGCAAGTCAACTATCAGCGAGCTCTCGAGGGCGAACTGGAGCACACGGTGGCTACTTTGACTGATGTGCAGTCAGCGAAAGTGCATTTGGTTATGCCTCATGATTCGCTCTTTCGTGAGCAGGAACGGCCGGCCAAAGCATCGGTAGTTTTGACGCTGCGTCACCGTGGGCTGGCTGACGGCGAAGATGAAGCGATCCGCAACCTGGTAGCTTCAGCGGTGGACGGGCTTTCGCCGGCGCAAGTCTCACTGGTGGATTCCGCCGGCCATCTGCCACTTGGTCCGAAGACCGGCGAGGCAATGCGGCTGAGCATGGAACAAGCTCTCGAGGCCAAGATTATCGAGACACTGGAGCCAGTGACTGGCCCGGGCAATGTTCGCGCTTCGGTCACAGTTGACTCCGACCCTGCAGCTACAGATGTGACCGAGGAGAGATATGACCCGGCTCAGACGGTGACCCTCTCCATGCAACGTACGGAACAGACTTCCGGACCTCAGCAAGTACCGGCCGGGGTTCCGGGTACTGCTTCGAACGCACCAAACTCCCAGGCTTTGCCCGTGTATCCACAACAGGTTACGCCGCCGCAGACGGCTAAGTCCGAGAGCGGAACGTACGGTGCTTCGCGAACGGTGCGGCATATCACACAAGGCCCGGGCCACATTCGCAGGCTGACTGCCGCAGTGGTGGTGAATGATCGGCTGGGCCTGGGCGGGCAGAACTCCGGGCAGTCAGGCTGGCAGCCACGAACGGCACAGGAACTACGAACACTGACTTCGCTTGCTCAGGCTGCAGTTGGCTTTGACTCGGCCAGAGGCGACGCGATCTCGGTGCAGGATCTGGCGTTTGATGAGAACCGCACCGCAGTGGTTTCGCCGCTGATGCGGATGCTGAGCCAGATTCTCGAGGCGCTGGAGCGCTCGCCGATGTTGGTGAAGTACGTCTGTTTGCTGGTTGGGTCGTTGCTACTGATTCTGCTCGTGATCAGGCCGCCCCTGCAACGTGTATGGGCAGAGATGGCGAGCGTTGCTAATGGCAGACATGCCGAGCTCTCGAGTTCAGGAGAAAAGACTGCGCTGCTTGATGCTCCGACCGAGGAACAGAGCCTCGAACGGCTACGTGCGCAACAGGTTTTTGATCAGGTAACTGAGACGTTGAAGCGCGATCCCGCGCAGAGTTCTCGCCTCTTACAGAGTTGGATCCATTCAGATTGATGATATTGACCTGAACAGGGGGCGCAGTTGGGCGAATACGAAGAGGACGGAGCACCACGGCGGCGCCTGACGACGCAAATGAGCGGAGTGCGCAAAGCCGCGATCCTGATGGTGGCGGTAGGCGAGGATATCGCGAAGGAGATCCTGCGCGCTTTGCCCGAGGGCGATGTGCAGCGCATCACAGAGGAGTTAGCCGACCTCCGAAGCGTGGCGCCCGAGGTTTCAGCAGAAGTACTTGAGGAATTCTGGGAGGTGCTTGAGTCGCAGCATATCCTGCTGCATGGCGGATTGGATTACGCCTCGCGTCTTTTGCGGGAGACGTTTGGCAAGCAGCGCGCTGACGATCTGCTCATGCTTGTGCGTCGTGCGCAGGAGGCCAGCCACGGCAACCTGGGAAAGCTGCAGAAGACGGATCCGCAGCAGCTTGGGAAGCTGCTTGACTCCGAGCATCCGCAGACGATCGCATTGGTCCTCGCGCATCTCGATCCGCGCCGCGCTTCACAGGTGCTCGACAACCTGAGTGAAGAGCACAAGGTAGTCTCGATCCGACGGTTGGCTGAGATGCGGCAGTTCTCCCCGGAGATGGCCCAAAAGGTCGCGCTGATTCTGCACAGACGCCTAGAAAATGTCGGTGATACAAAGCGCAAGAGCTACTCGGGTTTCAAGGCGGTCGCTGATCTGCTCAATCGGCTCAACGCGGAAGAGACGAAGCGGATTCTTGAGACGATTGAGGAGAATCAGCCGGAACTGGCACTCAACATTCGCAATCTGATGTTTACCTTTGAAGATTTGGTGACAGTACCTCCGGCGACCATTCGCGAATTGGTCTCCGCCGTGGATAAACGTCAGCTGGCGCTAGCGCTGCGAGGAGCAAACGACGAGTTGCGTGCCGCAATCTTCAAGGCAATGAGCGCCAGAGCTGTCGAGATGCTCAAGGAAGATATGGAAGTAATGGGTCCGGTGCGATCGCGCGAAGTGGCTGCGGCGCAACAGGAAATTCTGAGCCTTGCGCGAAGACTGGAAGCTGAAGGCAAGGTGATTCTCAAGATGGAAGCCGGTGACGAAATACTCGCATGATGATTGGCATATGTGATTTTCGGATCCTTTCCGACAGAGGGCGTGGCGCGATGATAACTGATCCGACAAGTGGCCAGTACGAAACCTATGAAGACGAAAACCGTGCGATCGAGGTCTTTCAGTATCCCGAAGCGCCCTGGACGGAGGACATCTCGCTGTGGAGCTCTGCCTCCGCGAGGATGGGCGTGTTTTCAGAAAAGTCGATTTCGGTTGGTGGCTTGGAGGCGTTAGAAGGCAGGAACAGAAGTGTCAGTGGAAGCGACCTGGCCGGCGGTGTACCACAAGCCTCAACAGTCGATGAGGAATGGGAGGGCCGAATAGCAGCGGAAAGCTGCAAGGCTGAAGAACGTGGGCGAAGTCAAGGTTTGGAGCGCGGGTTGATGCAAGGACGCGAAGAGGCCATGAAGGAGGTGGCAACAGAACGCGACCGACTATACGAACAAGGGGTCGCCCTGATTCAGTCTTTTGCCGAGGAGCGCGGTCGCTATTTTCATAAAATGGAGCAGGAATCAGTGCAGCTGGCGCTGGCTATTGCGGCCCGGATTCTACGCCGAGAGGCGCAAATGGATCCACTGCTACTCACCGGCGCTGTTCGTGTCGCGCTGGGCCAGCTTTCTCAATCGACCATCGTTAGACTCCATGTTCCTACCCAGGACCGGACCATGTGGGAGGAAGCTCTGGGGCGAATGCCCGGCCTCGTGCAAAGACCAAGGATCGTTGGCGACGCGGAGCTGTCCCTGGGTAACTGCCGCATGGAGACGGATCTGGGCTCGGTTGACCTGGGACTCTGGGCGCAATTGAAGGAGATCGAGCGCGGCTTCTTCGATCGCGTGGCTCCACGACCGCCATCGCCTCAGGATATAGAGAGCGAAGATAGCCAAGATATCGATGCAGCCGTATTGCAACCGGCCTACGATTTACGGAGGCCGCTTTGAGCAGCTCTGGCTATATAGGAACATCGGCCACTCTGGAATACTACAACCGCAGATTGCGACGGGGTCAACCTTGGCGATGGCGTGGCCAGGTCCTGGAGGCCGTCGGGCAGACGATTGAGTCGGCGGGGCCGAACTCATCCGTGGGTGAATGTTGTGAGATCGTCGATCGCTTTGGCTGTGCTCATCTTGCCGAGGTGATCGGCTTTCGTGGTTCGACTGTGCTCTCTATGCCGGTCAACTCGCCGGAGGGGATTCGGTATGGAGACGTAGTTGAGGCTCTTGGCACGCAACCTGAAATAGAGATGGGACCGGCGCTGATCGGGCGTGTGCTCAACGCTCTAGGAGATCCTATCGATGGGTTGGGAAACAGGCCCGAAGCAACTGTCGGCTTGCCGATTGATGCTCCTGTCAGGCAACCGCTGGAGCGGCTGCCAATTCGTGAGCCACTCGGGACAGGCATTCGCGTAATCGATGCGCTGCTTACCGTAGGCAGGGGGCAGCGTGTGGGCATTTTTGGCGGATCAGGGGTGGGCAAGAGCACTCTAATCGGCATGATGACCCGCAATACGGGGGCGGACATTACGGTCGTAGGGCTTGTGGGAGAGCGGGGACGGGAGGTAGGCGAATTTCTCGAAGATGCGCTAGGCGAGGAAGGGCGCAAGCGGTCTGTGGTAATGGTCTCAACGTCGGATCAGTCGCCTTTGATGCGTATTCGCGCTGCGCTCGCAGCGACAACTGTGGCTGAGTACTTTGCGAGGCAAGGAAAGCATGTGCTTCTGGTGCTCGATTCGCTGACACGTTTTGCCATGGCCGCGCGCGAGGTTGGGCTGGCGGCCGGCGAGCCTGCTACAGCCAAGGGATACACTCCGTCGGTCTTTGTACGGCTGGCCCGGTTGGTGGAGAGAGCGGGTAACTTTCGCGGCGGATCGATTACCGCGTTTTATACCGTCCTGATGGAAGGCGACGATCAGCAGGATCCGTTGGTGGATGCAGTGCGTTCGTTGCTGGACGGTCATGTGGTGCTGTCGCGGTCTCTGGCTGCGGAGGGATGGTATCCGCCTGTCGATGTTCTGGATTCGGTCAGTCGCCTGATGCCTGCCGTGGCGGAGCCGGAACATCGCCAGGCAGCCGCGCTGGTGCGGCGTCTCCTGGCTGCTTATGGCCGTTCTGAAGACCTGGTGCGCATCGGAGCGTACAAGCCGGGTGCCGACGAGGATCTGGATCGCGCTCTTCAGGCGCGAGCCCTCTTGCGTGAGTTTCTGGCGCAGGATGCGCACGAGTCCATGCGTTACCGCAAATGCCTCGAGCGTTTGATGGAATTGGCCGGAGAGATATGAGGACTCTTTCGCCGGAGGCGGTAGAAGGATGACGGAAATACGGCGCGCGCTGCCGCGATTATTGCGACTGCGCCAAATTGAGGAAGAGGAGAGTCGCCAGGCACTTGAGATTGCGGCTGCAGAGCGCAATCGTGCAGAGTGCGAGTTTGCGCGCACAGTGGAGTATTACGCGCAGAGCAGGCGTCAATTCACTGCCGGCGTGCTTAGGCAGAATTCTCTGGACCGAACTGGCGCACTGCTGGAGATGGAACGGGCGGACAGAGACCGTCTTGTGGCGCTGCCTGCATTGCATGCAGCGAACTCTAAAGAAGCTCGATTGAAGACTGGATTTTTGGCGCGGCGAACGGAGCGCCGGCAGGTGGAGGCGTTGGTTGAAAACCAGCAGAGAAAAGGCAATGCCGAAGAGATGCGCCGGGTACAGCAGATGCTGGACGATTGGTATGGGCGACGCAATGCTGAACGGAAGCCGGGTGCAGTGAAAACAGCTAAGTAACGCAGTGAATTCCAGCTTGTTCTTTTCTTATGAAATCCGCCTAACCGATTTCACATCGTTTTGGTCCATGATCTGCACTTCCATCTGCATGATCTCGGCCACCATGATCGAAGTGCGGTCGGATGTGCAAGGTACCGGGGGGCTGGATGCGACTGGTCGTGCTGCAGCCATGCCCAGGTCCGACCGGCACGCCTCTAAGCCGACGGCGAACGAAAATTGGAAGACGGCCTTCGCAATGCAAGCCGCCTCATTGCGTGATCGGCCTGGGGGTCCTTTGCTTGACGAAGCTGGCGTAAATGCATTGCGGGACCTAGATCGTCATCCTATTAATAAATCTTTTTCAATGGATTCGGTCAAAGAAGACAACAGTGCAGCGAGTTCTGAGGTGAGTGCCCAGGCAACTGGCATAACGGCCCTCACCAGCGCAGTGGGAAGTAGGTGTCATATAGATGGGAGGCTTTCCCTGAAGGACAACGCGCATCTCCATGAGCCCAGTACGACTGAGACTACATCGTGTAGTTCGTCCACTCGGGCCGAGATGGACCTGCCTTCGCTTCGTCTGAAGCCTGATGATGCTGCGCAGCTTTCTATGATGAAGCCGGCTTCGGGTATGGTTTCCGTTTCGGCGGTTCCTCGTCCGGCGAGTTGGACAAAAAACACGATTGGAAAGGAGGAGAAGCACTCTGCGACTCCGCCTAGTCATTTTGATCATTCGATGACGGATGGTTTCGTTCAATTAGCGACTGATTCTAATCCGACGACCGCGAACCAATTTTATCTACCCTCGTCCGTGATCATTTCTGTGCCCGACGCAAGCCGTAGTTCGGTTAATGTGCGGGTTAATTCGGCCAGCGAAACGATGTTTTTGCACGTCGATCCAAGTCATCCATCGGGTGGGCCAGCAGCCAAAAAGTACCTCGAGGTGATCTCCGCAGTCGAATCAGCCGTCAAGGGTGACCCAAGCCCCGTCAACGCGTCGAGCCGAATAGCCCTTTTTGATCGAGCTTCCGGTACCCAGACTTTATCTGGCGATGTCGATATCGATGCTCCCGTTGGCAGGGAAGAAGGATTGGCCGACCCGCTCGGGGGTGAGTTGTCCACCGACCGGCAGAATTTTGGCTTTGTCATCGCGACTACACCATCAGCGAACGAAACGAAAGGGACGGCGCAAATTACGGGCGATAGGCTCTCGTCACATATCCAGTCCGACCTGACAGCACTCCCTATTATTGCGGTCGATGGACATGCTCGGGAGAATTTATCGAGCGTGTCGGCGCAAGGCGATCGATCACTTGGGCAGAGTGGACGGGATTCGGAAAGGAGTATCTCAACGGAAGGTCTCGTTCTGAATACAACTATCGCGATGGAGGGAACGAGTGCAGCATCGGGATCAGGAGGTCGCACCGTAGTTCCTTTGGCGAGTGATGCCGCTTCCGAGCGAAAGACTGAATCGCGTGCGGCAGGAGTAATCTCTGTTTCCACAGGTGGGTCAGTACTTCATGCTGCTGTTGTGCATCCTGAACAAACAACTGTAACAGTTAACGGGCAAGCAGGTAGGGCTGTTGTTGAAACGACCAGTAACCCGTTCTCGCTGATGGATGCGCACGGAGACAACGGAAGCGAGCGTCAGTCTGAGCTCACGGCTTCTGCGGCAAGTGGCAAAGAGCCTTCGCTGGCGTTTGGCTATCTGGATCCTAAGCTTGGCTATATTGAGTTGCAGGCGCATATGGCTGGAGATGATATACACGCCTCTCTGCAGCCTCTCCGGCCAGAATCAGGGGCAGCTCTGGAGGGGCATTTGCATGCGCTTGCTGGATGGATGAGCGAGCATCAGACTCCGGTGGAGAGCCTGACTGTACTAACTTCATCGGGGAGCATAATGCAGCGCGACAACACAAATGGCCAAGGCAGTGACGGCGGTGGGCAGAGACTCGCGCATTCTGGTTTTGCGCATTCAGGATCCGCACACTCAGACAGGGGTATGGCGGGCCAGAACTCATCGGGCAATTATGGAGGAGGCAAAGAAGAGAAGTTTCAAGGCAAAGTTGTTGATGTGAGCAATGCGAATGGGCTCAGTTCCGTTGAGAGATTTGGTTGGAGCGTAGGCCGAATGAGCGAGTCGCTCGTTGTTCCTGTGAATAAAGCAGGGAACAGCATTTCGGTGTTGGCGTGACGAAACGAGAGGAGCAGGTATGAGCAGCATCTTTAGCAGTGGAGCAACAGCGGCGGCAAGTTCCTTTGCTGCGATAGGGATGGCGCTGACGCCGGGTAACGGTTCTGCGAGCCGGTTCGAGTCAATCTTTCAATCTTCGGGTTCCGGAGCTGGCTTTGGTCCAAGCGCAAAGACGGCAGCGCACAAGGCCCAGCCGATGGATTCGACTGGCGGATCTTCGGGGAATAGCGATGACTCAGGATCAGTGATTTCCGCAAATGATTTCCTGACCTTGCTGGTAACCGAGATGCAGAACCAGGATCCGACTGCCGATACGGATCCGAATGAATACATCAACCAGCTCGTGCAGATCAACAGTCTGGAGCAGTTGATCTCGATCAATCAGAACCTGTCGACCGTGCTGGGTACGGCTTCTGCACAGACGAGCGAGGCCTCAATTTCAGCTTCAGAAGGGAATAAAGTCAACGTCGGAAATTCACCCATGACAGCTGCTGCGACGGGGGGACACTCAACGTGTGCTGCTGCAGAGAATCCTGCAGCACGTAAGACGCAGACGCAACGTGAAATTCACGGGCATGCAACGGGCAATCTTAGTATGCCAACGCCCTCGGCGGCCTCACGCGTCGTTGCTCATTCTCTCGACGGCCATGCTCGGGCTGCGCGCACAGGCCACGCGATACGCGATATACCGACGCAAACGCTGCCTCGCTGAACCGGGCGCTGACAGATAAGGCAAATCAATTGAGGCTGGCTGGAGATCGATCTGCAGCGGCCAACACAGAAAGTGTTTGGAGGAAAGAGATGGCAAGTTTCTACATTCCGCTCACTGGCCTTGAGTCCGACTCTACGGCCCTGAATACCATCGCCAATAACCTGGCAAACCTGAACACAACAGGCTTCAAGACACAAAATGTGAACTTCTCCGATCTCTTCTACCAGCAGATCGGTGAGGAGGGATCAGGCGACCTCATTCAGCAGGGATCAGGCGTGAGCGCCGCCGCGATCGAATCGCAGTTTACGCAGGGCAGCACGGTATCAACCGGTAACTCAACCGACGTAGCTATAAACGGCAACGGCTTCTTTGTGATAAGCAACGGCGGGTCGAACATCTACACCCGCGACGGTAATTTTGGTCTTGATTCAAACGGTAACCTGATCACGCAGCAAGGGCAGACGGTGATGGGCTATCCCGCGGTGGGCGGTGTGGTGAATACCAACGCGCCGCTGGCGGGAATTACCATTCCTGTAGGACAGGTCGAGCCGCCTCAGGCCTCGTCCAATTTTGGAATGACAGCGAACCTCGATGCCTCTGCCGCCGTGGGAACAGCCGTGCCAGGACAAATCACGCTCTACGACTCACTAGGCGTGAGCCACGTGGCGACGGTCACTTACACCAAGACGGCCAACAATACCTGGACCTACTCGATTGCGTTGCCGGCCGGCGCTGCCACTGGCTCAGCCAACACCACCGGTACACTGACCTTCGACACCAGCGGCAACCTGACTAGTCCCGCGGCCAATGTGGCTGGCGTTGGATTCACTGGCTTGGCAGACGGGGCTGGCGATATGACGCTGAGCTTCAACGTGTTGGGCACGAGTGGTTCGCCGACGATCACGCAGGTCGATGCGCCATCCGCAGTTTCTGCAACGAAGCAGAATGGCTACGCCAGTGGTCAGTACGAGAGCTTCAGTGTCGCGGATGATGGCACCGTCGAAGCGAGCTTCTCGAATGGGCAAAAACTGGCGGTAGGTCAACTGGCACTCGCCAATGTAGCCAACTTGCAAGGCCTGCAACTACTAGGTAGCGGAGAATATGCCGCGACCACGGCGAGTGGGGCAGCCGCAATCGGCACCTCGGGAGCGGCTGGATTAGGTACCTTCCAGGATGCTTCGCTTGAGGAGTCGAACGTGAACATCTCGGCACAGTTTTCCGATCTCATTATTGCGCAGCGTGCCTTTGAGGCAAACTCCAAAGCGGTGACGACCTTCGACACCGTTGCGCAGGAGACAATCAACATGGTGCATTGAGACTCGGCCGGGTACGAGTTTCATCGCAAATAGAGCAGCGGCTGCCAGGATCCACAGCCGCTGCATATATTCCTGATCCCGCCCCGAAATTAAAGATTCTTAATTGAAGTGTCCCAACTTCGGACATTCGTTTGCTCCACTTGCAATCGAATCCGTATGGCGACTCAGACTCAAACTCAACCTTTATCTCAGCCCCCGGATTTCCTGGGCACGCTTCCGCCAAGCCCTCTTTCACCATCGGCTTCTGGTCAGCAAGGAAGCTTTGCGTCTGTCCCCCCCATTTCCTCGCTGCCCACTGCAACTCCGATAGCCTCTCTGCCTTCTGGCGCAGAAGCTGAACGGGCGAATGAGATGGAGGTCTTGTCAGATGCATCCGAACTACGCCTTTCGCAGGCGATGACTCGCCTACCCGTGGATCTCGAGGTGAGAGTGCCAGTGCGGGAGTTTCGCGTGCGTCATCTGCTGGCCATGGCTGCAGGCGAGGTGATTGAAACGCGCTGGGCCAATGGAGAAGATTTGCCGCTCTCTTCGGGCGAAGTGCAGTTGGCTTGGAGCGAGTTTGAAGTAATGGACAGCCGTCTCGCGGTACGAGTGACGAGGCTGGCCTGATAGGCCGTGTTGCTTGATGACGAAAAGTGGAGAGACAATGCGCGTGAGCGATTCGACGACCAGAGAACCGCGGCATTTGGCCCATCCTGGCTATAGCTACACCGGCTTTCGGCATCCCGTGTTTCCTGAATACCTCAAGCAGGAAGTACGGGATGCTCACGATGGAAATCATCACAGTCCGGAAGAAACCTTCAGGCGGAGTAGCGCCCGCTCGTGGTTTCGATCGTTGCTCGGATTCTTTAGCAGATCGAGGCTCTCACTGCTGCACGGTTGGCATCGGCCGTCAGCCAGTCCGGCTCGGCTTGAGCTGATTGAGCGGGTTCAGCTATCGCCGAAGCAATCCCTTGTACTGGTAGAAGCAGACGGAAGGCGGCTTCTGCTGGCAACTTCCGCCGATGGAGCGGCGGTATTCTTCTCTCTCGAAGATCAGATCTGCCGGCCCGATGTGCAGCCGAAGTCCTGGCCTGAGACGAGAGCAGCAGCGAGGCCGGAAACCCATGCCTGGCAGCGTCACCGCAGGAGGTCCTGGTGAGCCTGTATGCTTTACCCTTCTCTGAACTCCGCTCGATATTGATCATCTTTGCGCCTCCGGTGAGCACGCCGTTGCTGCCTGATCTGAACGCAAGATTGCATCCGAGCGACTCCACGCCCTGGACTATTCTCTTTGTTCTCACAGCGGTTACCCTGTTGCCCGCGCTATTGATGGCTGTGACGCCCATGGTCCGGCTGATGGTGGTCTTTCACTTCCTGCGCCAGGCGCTGGGTACGCAGACGGCGCCATCGAATCCTACGCTGCTGGGACTTGGGGTAGTGATGACATGGTTTCTCATGCAGCCTGTGCTGGTCGCAGTCGAACAGCAGGCAGTGGCACCTTACCGCGATGGGCAGGTGACCGGCTGGGAGGCTATCGACAGGGGCTCCGTTCCTATCAAGGCTTTTCTGCTTCGCTATGCGCGTGAAAAGGACCTGGCGCTTTTTACCGCGGCAGGGGAAATTCCGCGACCGGCCAAGCCGGAGGACCTGCCGATGCGTGCAGTCATTCCGGCTTACATGCTTTCAGAACTAAAGGCAGGTTTTGCGATAGGCGCGGTCCTGTATCTGCCCTTTCTGCTGATCGATATGGTGACCGCCGCAATTACGACTTCGATTGGCATGTTCCAGCTGCCGCCCGTTGTCGTGTCAACACCGCTCAAGATCCTGTTGTTTGTAATGGTGGACGGTTGGAACCTGGTGGCCGGTTCTTTGCTGAAGAGTTTCTAAGGCGAGCTTCGATGCGAAAGGAAACGTGATGAGTCCGGACCAGGTGGCAGAAGTTCTCAGAGCATTATTGCGGGAAGCGATGATTGTTGGCGCACCGGTCTTGATTGTTGCGGTTGTATTGAGCTTTCTTCTGAGCCTTGTGCAGACGCTGACAAGCCTGCAGGAGCAGTCGCTGACCGCGGTGCCGCGCCTCTTTGCTGTGGTGCTGATTATAACTATCGGTATGCCTTGGTTCGTCCATCGCCTTGCTGCCTATACACGCCTTCTCTATACCGATCTCGGCCGCTATATCCATTGATCCCATCAGAAGTTAACCGCGAGAGCAGAGTTGAATGATCGCCTCCACAACGACCGATTGGAATTCACTGGCTACGGCGCTTGCACTCGCGCTGGTGCGAGTGAGCGTGATGATCGCGCTGGCGCCATTCTTCGATTCGCGGTCCATCGCTCCACGCACCAAAGCAATCTTTTCCATCTTGATTTGCGTGCTGTTGGTGCCGGCTGCAGCAGCCGCTGCGAGCAGCGGCAAGGCGATCGAGCTGAGCTTCTGCGCGCTGCTTGGTGAAGTTGCAGTCGGAGCAATCTACGGGCTGACGTTAAGTCTCTTTAACGAGATGCTGCTGCTGGCAGGGCAGATTGTGGGACTGCAGTTCAGTTTTTCATTGGTCAACCTGCTCGATCCCGCGTCGGAGATACAGACGCCGCTGATGAGCGATCTCTTTCAGCTCTTCGGCACACTGGTGATCATCGCTGCCGGTCTGGACCGGATTCTTCTGGCCTCGATGGTGCGCAGCCTGCGAGCGGTGCCGCTCGGCGGCTTTCCTTTGACGGCAGATGCAGGCACTGCGCGAACGTTGGTGCCAATGCTTTCAGGCTCCTTCTTCGCCGCGCTGGAGCTGGCCGCGCCGGTAGTGGTATCGACTGTGCTGGTCGAGATTGCCGTTGCCCTGATGGGCAAGCTTTCACCTCAGTTGCCGGTGATTTCGCTCACCGTTCCGATGAAGACGCTGACAGGCTTTGCACTGCTAATCGGCTCGCTTGCTTTGTGGCCGCGCTTCTTCGAGGCGCGTTTTTCGAGCCTGCTGGATGTGGCCGAACGGCTCATCGCGCAGGGAGCACGAGGGTAGCCGATGGCGGGCGAGCGGACAGAACGGGCATCTCCACAACGACGCGAGAAGGCGCGTCGCGATGGAGACGTATTGCACAGCCGGGAGCTCTGCGCGGCCGCAGGTACGCTGGCCGGTGTCATGCTCCTCGGGGTCACTATGCCGCGTTTTATCGATCGCTGGATGACGGCGCTTGGCGGGTTCCAGAGTTATGGAGGCTCTTCTAGATGGGAGCCGGCGGCGGTCAACACTACGCTGCATTCTCTGCTTGGCCTGACGCTGATGGTGCTGGCTCCTGCAGGCCTAGTGGGGGCGGGCGTGGCTATTGCGGCTTTGGCCGCCGGCGTGGTGCAGACAGGGGGAATTCAGGTTCATCCACAGATGTTGGCACTTCGCATGGACCGAATCAATCCCGCGAACAACATTAAGAATCTCTTCTCTCTGCGGGCAGTTGCCCGACTGGGTAAGAGCCTGATACCGGCTGCGCTGTTGGGAATCTTTGCAGTGCAGCGGCTGACACGACAGTGGAGTATGCCTGTCTTCTCTTCATCGCGACTGATGAACATGGGTGAAGACGCCTACGATCTTTTGCTGGCTGCTGCGTGGTTGCTCTTTGCTTGGGCGGCGGTGGATTACCTGGTCGAGAGGCACAGCCGGGAGCAGCGTCTGAAGATGAGCCGGCAGGAGCAGCGCGAGGAGTTCAAGGAGTCGGAGGGTAATCCGCAGATTCGCGGGCGCATTCGCAACCTGCAGCGGCTGGTCCGGCGCAGACGCATGCAAGCGGACGTGGCCAGAGCCGCCATAGTCATCACCAATCCGACGCACTACGCGGTGGCGCTCGACTTTGACTTCGAGACGATGGACGCCCCGACTGTGCTGGCAAAAGGACAGAACCTGATCGCCGAGGAGATAAAGAGCCACGCGCGCTGGGCAGGTGTGCCGATTCTCGAGAATCCGCCATTGGCCCGGTCGCTCTACCGGCTCGCCGAGCCGGGCGAGTCGATTCCAGTTGAGTTGTATGCCGCAGTAGCGTCGATTCTGGCTTTCCTGTATCGCCTGCGAGTGGAAGAGGAGATGCGTCAGCGCCGCGAACGAAATGCGCGCAACAGCGCAGTGACGGAGGCACATGGCGGCACGCAGCCTTCCGCCGCGCAGGCTCCGGCTGTGGCCGTAATTCCCGGCCTGCGGACTCTGGGGCGTTATCGGAGGGGGCGTGGCAACCGCCAACAAAGCACAGCTCAGGGAAGCTCCGGAGTGCACAAACCGGATTTACCTCAAACACCGGATAGTGGAGGCACATCTTGAGTTCTGCGGTTACAATAAACGCCCCGGCGCATCGGCTTGCCAATGTCTGGCAACGTCTGCGTGAGTACGTGCTGCCGATAGGTGCTATCAGCATGATGTTCGTAATGCTGGTGCCACTGCCCGCAGTTGTTCTGGACATGCTGCTGGCTCTTTCGATGGCCGCATCGATCATTGTATTTCTCTCGGCGGTGCAAGTACGACGCGCTGTTGAGTTGAGCGTTTTTCCCACCTTGCTGCTGCTGCTCACGCTCTTTCGTCTTGCGCTCAATATCGCTTCAAGCCGACGCATTCTGCTGCATGGTTCTGAAGGTACAGCGGCCGCGGGCAAAGTTATCGAAGCCTTTGGCCAGTTTGTCGTAGGCGGCAACTATGTCGTCGGGTTTGTATTGTTCCTGGCGCTGATCGCGATCCAGTTTCTGGTCGTCTCCCACGGCGCGGTGCGCACCGCTGAGGTCACAGCGCGCTTCACCCTCGACGCGCTGCCAGGCAAGCAGATGGCCATCGATGCGGATATGAACGCCGGGCTGATCAACCAACAAGAGGCTAGGCAGCGCCGTCAGGCGATCGCGCGGGAGGCTGAATTCTATGGAGCGATGGACGGTGCGGCGCGGTTTAACCAGCGAGACTCGCTGGCCACCATTCTTATTACCGCCATCAACATTATCGCCGGTCTTTTGATCGGAACTTTGCAGCAGGGAATTGAGCTGAGTGAGGCAGTGCGTACCTATACGGTGCTCACGGTGGGTGATGGCCTTGTGACAATGATTCCTTCACTGTTGGTTTCAGTGGCCGGGGGCATCACCCTGACACGCACCAACGCCGCTACGACGCTCTCCGGCGAGCTGCGCACACAGCTCTTGGAGCGCCCGGCAACGCTCTATATCGCCGCTGGCGTGAGCACGGGTCTGTGCCTCATTCCAGGGCTACCCAAGATCTCTTTTCTGTTGGTGGCGATTGTACTGGTACTGACCGGTCGCAGCCTTGGTAAGGATATGGCGACGGTGATTGACGCCGAAACCGGGGAGCCGCGCAGCCTCGGTGCCGGATTGAGCGCGGTGCAGTTGAAGCAAGGAGAGGCAGGTGCCGCAGGTGAGATGGCAGCGTTGTTAAAACTTGAAGAGCTGACTCTGGAGATTGGTTTTCAGCTCATTCCTCTGGTGGACGAAAAACAGGGAGGCCAACTACTGGGCCGCGTTCGTACTTTGCGAAGACATCTTTCGCAGGAGCTTGGCTTCCTGATTCCGCCTGTGCATATCTCCGATAATCTGCGCCTGGGCCCTCGCGAGTATCTGTTTTCCCTGCGCGGCATCGAGATAGGCCGCTGGCAGACAGAGGGGGCGCAATTGCTGGCTGTTTCAGCGGAGACGATACGCCGTCCGCTACCGGGCAAGGAGACACGCGAGCCCGCGTTCGGTGTCTCCGCGCTGTGGATCGCACCTGCGCTTGAAGATCAGGCGATTGCAGCCGGCTACTCAGTTGTCGATCCGGTGATGGTAATTACTACACATCTAGGCGAACTGATGCGGCAGCATGCGCACGAGTTGCTGGGGCGTGCCGAGACGAAGAGGTTGTTGGACGGGCTCAATGAGACCCATCCCAAACTGATCGAAGAACTGGTTCCAAAGCTTCTCACGCTGGGTGAGGTGCAGCGCGTACTGGAGCAGCTATTGCGTGAACGAGTATCGATTCGTGATATGGGATCGATTCTGGAGGGGCTGGTTGAAACTGCCGCAGTTTCGAAGAACATGGTCACGCTGGTTGAAGCTGCGCGCCACGTATTAGGCCGGCGCCTGATTCAACCCCTGCTCGATGCAGATGGCCAACTGCCCGTGTTACTGCTCGACCCTGCGCTTGAAGATGAGATTCTCAACACCGTCAACGAAGGCGGCGCCCAGCGTCAGTTATCGGCGAGTTCACGACCGTCGACGCCGTTGGTACGCCGCCTAGTGGATTCTTTGAAACAGCTTATAGCCACCGTACCTGCAACGGCCCTTCCCGTGCTCCTGTGTCCGAGTCCAGCCCGTTACCACATCAAGCGATGGATTGAACCGTGGATCCCCAGGATGGCTGTCATCGCTGCCACAGATATCCCTCCTGAAGCGCGACTGCGGCCGATGGGAACAGTGCGGACCGCATGAATCAAAGCTGGGCGAAGTCACCAGATCGTTGCGCAAAAGGACCGGACGGGGAGAGGTGGATCGATGGAGGTAATCGGTGGGCATGGCGCAGCGGTCCCTCTGGAGCTGGCTCTAAGCGCAGCAGACGTGGGCGGTTCAAGTGCTGATGGCAGGCTAGGTGCTAGACCAGATGAGATCGCCACGACGGGAGTGGCCGTACGGGATTTTGTGACAGAGGTCGCGGGGCCTTCGCATGGTGGCAACTATCCTCCCATTCGTCAAGTACAGGGTCAGCTGACTGCCGAGGAGGAACGCCTCCTGCTTGAGCATTTGCCGATCGTTCGTTTTTTGGCGCGGCGGATTCATGAGCGTCTACCTCAGCATGTGGAGATCGACGATCTCTTCTCTGCCGGCGTGGTGGGCTTGATGGATGCCTTTGCCAAATTCGATCCGGCCAAGAAGGTGCAGTTTCGAAGCTACGCGCAGTTTCGCGTTCGCGGCGCGATTCTGGATAGCCTGCGCACGCTTGACTGGAGTCCACGCGAACTTCGCCGCAAAGGCCGAGCGGTCGAAGAAGCGATGCGTGCTTTGACTTCACGGCTGGGGCGCGCACCGGTGGAGAGCGAGGTAGCAATGGAACTGGGTATGACGCTTGAGGCTTATCATCAGCTTTTGGGTGATCTGAAGGGATTGGAGATAGGCACGCTGCATCTGGAGCGCAATGAAGATTCAGGCGAGGAGGAACTGGCCTACGTGCCTGGGAGGCCGGAGGAGGATCCGCTGTTTCGCTGTCTTCGCGGCGAGATGGAGGAGCGTCTGACCGAAGCCATCCAGGAACTGCCAGAGCGGGAGCGGCTGGTTATGACTCTCTACTACTACGAAGAGATGACCATGCGCGAGATAGGCATAGCGTTGGGCGTTGTTGAATCGCGTGTTTCGCAGATACATGCTTCGGCTGTGCTGCATTTACGTTCGGCGTTGGCAGATCTTTCTGTGCGAAATGCCAGCGAGCGGCAACGCTTTGTACGTGGTTCCAAACCGATTGAACGGGCAGTCGCAGGCCCGGTCGAGATGCGGACCAGTTAATGACTACAAAGCAAGAAGCGATGTCGTTTAGGGACCGAAGCAGAGGCAGACCTTAATCGGGAAACTCGAAGCGGGTCTATAACCGATTCTCCTTTTCTTACCGATTCAGTTAAACCAGAGTCAGAGCATGGAAAAGACGCTCAAACAGGACGAGATCGATGCCCTCTTTCAAGCCGCGCAAACCACTTCTACGGCAGCTCAATCTGAGGTGCGGGCACGTATTGCCCCGTATAATTTTGGCTCCGCCGGGCAGATTTCCAACGAGCAGTTGCGCGCGATCAGCCTCTTGAATGATCTCTTCGCCCGCAATCTGACGCATAACCTTTCGGCGTGGTTCCGAACCCGTCTGCAGGTCAATCTCGTTTCTGCCGAACAGATCGTCTTCAACGACTTTCTGTTCAGAATTCCTGAAATTTCATATGTCAGTTCGGTACGCCTGGAACCGTTGGGCGCTCTGTCTGTGCTGCAGATGGATCTTGGCATCGCTCCGGCAATGATCGATTTGTTGCTTGGTGGAGAGGGGCAACACGGAGCGTTACGCGAGCTGACCGACATAGAAGAATCAATCATGAGTTCGGTAGTGGAGATTGTCTGTCGCGAACTTACCATGGCCTGGCAACCTGTCGGTCTGAGCTTCAATTTTGAGCGGCGTCAGATGCATACCCAGGCGGCGCGTATCATGCCGGTCACAGAAAAAACGCTGTGCCTCAGCTTCGAGGTACGCATGCAGGAATCTTCAGGCCTGCTGAACCTAGCCTTTCCCGCTGTGGTTGCGAATACCATCCTGCGAAGGCTAACGGGAGAGTGGGGCGGGCGGCGCCGGCATGTAGCTGAGGCTCGAACGAGGATCGAACAGACTGCGCGTCGTTTAAGTTTTGGCGCCGCGCTGCAGCTCCCTTCGGTGCGGATCGAGGCCAGGGAATTGGAGGATTTGGCAGTGGGCAAGCTGATTCGCTTCAGGCTGGCCGCGAATGCAGAAGCGGAGCTCCGTGCCGGGGGGCAGTTACTCTTTCATGCTCAGCCTGTCCGGTTGGGGCCTCACCGGGGAGCGTGCGTTGAGGCAGCAGTTGCAGGTGCTGCCGCTGGATAGCTACAGAAGATTAGCCATTAAGCGTGTCTCGAACAAAATAAATCGCGCGAGGGAATCCGGATCAAAGCGTATGAGTGAGAAGCTAAACTACCTTGAATGTTGGACGCATGTCGCTGCCAGTCTGCTCCCTCAGGCGTTGATCGGCGAGCCGTCGCTGAGTGAATCGCTGCCCAAGCCGATGCCTCCGGGTAGCTTTGGTTTCACCGCTACCATCGTCGGCGATGAAGAAGGCTGGTTTTCTGTATCGCTTGATGGAACGCTCGTGGACGTCCGTCTGCTGGGCGAAGGAATAGATCAGAAAGCCGGCTGGGCTGAACTGCTTAAGGAGATTGCTGACGCTGCAGCTGGAGAGTTGTTGGCTAAAGTTGGACGTAGGTGCCAAGTCACGGGTTTTGTGGAGAGCGACGTCGAGAGAAAAGTTTCCCGGGCCTTCCAGTTGAAGGCTGGTGAACACTTCTGGAGCATTCAGGTCTATGACTGCCTCAAGCCAGCCAAAACAGTAAAACCGACCCGCGAAACGGCTGTATTTTCCTCCACAGGCCAGGAGACACACCGAGCCCCTCCGCTGCAAGAGAGAGCAACGGAGCTTTCGGCCGGATTGCAACTGTTGCTGGATGTCGAGCTCGAGGCGTCGTTGCGCTTTGGAGCACGCGAGATGCCTCTGGGCGAAATTCTTAACATAGGGCCGGGCGATGTTGTTCAGCTCGACCGGCATGTTAATGATCCGGTTGATCTGATTGTGGGCGACAAAATTGTCGCGCGGGGAGATGTGGTCTTGATCAACGGCAACTTTGGCCTGCGTGTAACCGAAGTAGCAGAGCCGCAGCGGCGGCTGGAGAGTATTCGATGTCTCTTTTAGGAGATGGAAGCAAATCAGCCACGAGAACCCCCGTTCGACCTCAGAGTGCTTCACCAAAAAAAAAGAGGCATGCCCGAGCGTTCGAAGTGGATAAGCCAGTTGTCGGGGCAGCGACTTTGCAGAACACCCCAGGGACGCAGGGAATTCTCTCCACCTGTGCCAATCCGCAGTGTGCAACGGGTTGGCTGCATCTTTGGCGCAGCCGATCGCGGCCCGTCTTTGAGGGCGGCTGGAATTGTTCTGCAACATGTACGTTGACCAGAATGGAAGCAGCTGTTCGCCGAGAGTTGGATGGTAGACGTCGTGAGGCTGTTGCTCACCGACATCGCGTTCCGCTCGGTCTGGTGATGCTTGAGCAGGGATGGATCTCTGCAGATCAGTTGCGACAGTCTCTCTCTGCTCAGAAGAAAGCTGGAGGGGGCCGCCTTGGCAATTGGTTAATGCGTCAGCAGGGAGTTTCTGAAAAGCTCATCACGCGGGCCCTAAGCCTGCAGTGGAGCTGTCCTGTGCTGACCCTCGATTATTACGATGCAGGGGCAATGGCGCCGATGTTTCCCCGCCTCTTTGTTGAGGCCTTTGGCGCCCTGCCCTTGCGAGTGGCAGCAGGACAAATCCTCTACCTGGGTTTTGAGGAAAATCTTGATCCTGCTGTAGCTTTTGCCATCGAGCAGATGACGGGGCTTCAGGTTGAGATCGGGCTGATTCCAAGCCAGCAATTTCAGACTGCCAAACAGAGGCTGGTGTGCGCGAATTTCCCCCACGCGGAGTTGATCGAGGCCGCTTCTGAGGCCCCATTGACGCGTGTATTGGCGCGAGCCCTTGAACGGAGCAAGCCGGCTGACGCGAGGCTTGTGCGTGTGCATGACTGTCTCTGGCTCCGTATGTGGGCGAGTGCCAGGACGCAATCAGTGAATATGGTTCAGACCGAAGGAGCCGGAATCGAGGATGTGATCTGTTCTCTGGTAGCAGGGTAATTCCTCACACGGACTGTACTTTCTGAGATTGTTCTCAAGGTTACCGTGAGGCTGCCGATAACCGCCAAGTTGGGGTACAAGTCATGAGCGAACTGCAGATTCTGATCGTGGATGACTCGTCGGTGATGCGCAAGATCGTGGAAAGGTCCCTGCGCCAGGCCGGCCTTGAGCCGCTGGTGGTGCTGGAGGCGGCAAGCGGAACGGAGGGCCTGGAGGTGCTTAGAGCCAACTCCGTACACCTCATTCTTTCAGATATCAATATGCCCTCGATGGATGGTCTTGAATTCCTGCGGCAGATCCGCGCACAGAACCTTGCTCTTGAGGTCCCGGTGGTGATGATTACGACCGAGTCGAGTGAAGAGCATGTCAAACTTGCCATCCTTCACGGGGCGCACGCGTATATCCGCAAACCCTTCACTGCTGAACAGGTTAAGGAACGGGTCTTGCCGCTTGTGGCATCTGTCATGGGCGGCTGATTTCTGGTTGCAGGAGCCGGCGCGATGGTATTGAACGGAATACGCACGGGGGCTAGGCTGTGGAGTGGTGCTCCGCGAGGAACGGAAATGATGACGACGCAATCATTAAGGAAAAAGTTGCACTTGGTTTCGGATCCGATCAACCTGGATGCGAGCGTTACAGAGGTCTTTGGCATGATGCTTGGCGCCGACTGCCGATCGACCAATGAAATACCCATGGATGAGCCCGAGACGATCACCGCTGTGGTTGGCTTTGGCGGCCTGCTGAGCGGCGCGTGTGTTTTTGGTTCTGGTGGGTCTGCTGCTTTGACGATTGCTTCCAAACTGACAGGAATGGAACTTCTTGAGACGGACGATACAGTTAAAGACGCGATCGGCGAGGTTTGTAATATGCTTGCCGGAGCGTGGAAGAGCCGGGTTCCTGATCTCTCAGCCAGCTGCGGCCTATCCATCCCTGCGGTGATTACCGGTAGGGACTACTTCATCCATGTGCAGGCTCCGGAATTTCGCCTGCACCGCGCGTATCGCTTCGACGATACGACCTTTGCTGTAACCATCATCTGCGACGGCCTGCAGTAGGGCGGTCGATTCCATATACGCCGTCAGCCAAGCCCAGCTAAACCCTCTCTAATTCATTGCCACTTTCTTTGGCCTTTGTACTGCTCCTATCGCCGCGAAGGAGTTGTGGCATGGACAGCGGTTACTATGCGGCCTTTGCGGGGCTGGTGGCACGGACGCAAGCGCTCGATACGGCAGCTTCAAATCTGGCCAACGCGCAGACTGCGGGCTACCGAGCCGAGCGCGAATATTTCCGTTCGGTGCTGCTCGATCCTCTTGGTGGCAACTCACAACTCGGCGGCACTGTCAATAACTTTGGCTTGTTGGGCGGAAATCATCTCGACCTGGGACAAGGGGTTCTGATGCCTACTGGCAACCCCCTCGATCTGGCGATTGAAGGGCAGGGATTTTTTGCTGTTCAGACTGCTGCCGGCGTTCGCTACACCCGTGACGGTAGCTTTCACCGCACCCGGGACGGCCAACTTGTTTCGGCTGCGGGCGAGCCGGTTCTGTCAAATGCGGGTAAGTCGATTCCTGTGCCACCGGGCGAGGTGACGGTGGGGGGAGATGGCATACTCTCGGTCTCTGGGGGGGCTGTGGCAACCGTGGGGATCTTCAGTTTTCCAGCCGGAACGCAGCTGACGCCTGAGGGAAAGAACCGATACACGCTCCCTGTCCGCGTACAGGCCACTGTATCGACGACTGCCAACGTACATCAGGGAGCGCTCGAGGCCTCCAATCAGGACACGATTCAAGGAAGCATGGATCTGATCGTTATGCAGCGCCAGGCCGAGACAATGCAGCACGCGCTGACCATTTTCCACACCGAGTTCAATAAGACTGCTGCTGAAGATCTGCCGCGGGTCTAGTGTCGCACGACTCAAGCCGACTAAGGAGAATTGACAGTGATCCGAGCTCTCTACACAGCCGCCAGCGGCATGAGCGCACAGCAACTGAATCTGGATACCATCGCTAACAACCTGGCAAACTCCTCAACCACGGGCTTCCGTCAGCTGCGCCTCGAGTTTCAGGACATGCTCTATCAAAATTTGATCACACCAGGAGCTGCACAATCGCCGACGACCGTTTCTGCCGGTCTGCAGATTGGCCTGGGAACTCGCTCGGCAGCCACTGAAGTCATCATGACGCAGGGCGAGTTGGATCAGACTAACAATCCTATGGATATTGCAATCGAAGGCGACGGTTTCTTTCAGGTACAGCGCCCAGATGGAACAACGGCATATACACGCGCAGGGCAATTTCAGCGCAATAGTCAGGGGACCATGGTCACAAATGACGGCGATCCGTTGATCCCGAATATCACAATTCCGGCTAACGCCACCGCTGTCACGATCACTCAGTACGGAACGGTCAATGCGACACTTCCGGGACAGACGAATCCCACGCAATTAGGGCAGATCCAGCTGGCTACGTTTCCCAATCCGGGAGGATTGCAACTGCTGGGTAGCAACCTGCTTCAACAGACGCTCAACTCTGGAAATCCGGTACTTGGCAATCCCGGAGGAACAGAGGGACTGGGCACATTGCAACAGGGCTATCTCGAAAACTCTAACGTCGATGTGGTCACAGAGTTTGTGCAGATGGTACTGGCGCAGCGAGCCTACGAGTCGGATTCGAAGGTGGTCAAAGCTGCCGACGACATGTACTCGCAGGTGAACAACATGACTCGCTAGATCCGCGGATATTGAAGGAAGACCGCAATACTGGGGCGAGAAGGAAGGAAAGCACCATGCAATCGGGAGACTGGCTAGTGAGATCAGGAGTCGTGGTCGCGGCGTTGTTTCTCAGTTGCAACCCGCTGAATGCAACCATACCCGTTGCGTCCGATGAGGTACGAGCCACTACGCGCGTTCTTCGCGAGGTTACGGATTCATGCCTCGGACTGCGCTGGCGGCTGGTGGTTGATCCAGCACATCCCGCGTGGCCGGGTCGGATGGTCCTGCTTGATCGTATGGACATCGTCGAAAGGAAAGTGGCGAGTGCGGATCGTGTTCGTGTCAGTGAGCCGACGATAAATGTGATTCGTGCAGGCGATCGAGTAGTCGTTATTCAGGACTCCGGCATCGTTCGCGCGCGTCTGCAGGCAATTGCGATCGAGTCAGCCGCTACCGGGCAGACGCTGCGAGTTCGACTTATTGGAAACGATAGCCGCTGGTATACAGCAACGCCTCTGGTTGCCTCGAGTGGACCGGTGATCTCGGTTGTAGCGACAGGCGCCGGAATCGGGCAATGGAACAGTACAAGCAACAACGCGACGTCGGCGGTTACGGTAACGACACGCGACCGGAGTAGACGATGAACAAGAGAACTGTTCCCGGAGGAGGAGCTTGCGTGCCCTACCTGAAGCTGCGGGGACGGCTGAGCTGGACAGTACTGCTTGTTCTGACCGCCGCAAGCCCGACCGTCGCGAAGGCCATGCCGGCTGCTAACGCTCAAGCGCTGAGCAAAAAAGACGCGGTCAAACCGGCTAAAGCGACACCTCCTGAAGAGGCGTTGAAGACGTACCTTACACGGGTGCGTGCGCAACATGACGCCGAAGTCTATGCACAGGGATCGATCTGGACCGATCAGGGGCGGCTCGTGCGTCTTTCGACCGATGCCAAGGCAGCCCGGCTGCATGATGTCGTTTCGATCGTTGTCACAGAGAGCATTGTTGCTTCGACCGATGGTCAGGTGAAGAATTCGCGTTCTTCGAATGCCAGTTCAGGTTTGACCGGGCTTATCGGAACACTGAGCGTGAAAAGCCGGCTGCGAAACCTGATCGGCCAGAATTCAGCTTCGGGATTGACAGCACAGGGACAGAGCGACATCGACGCCAGCCTGACCACTACATTCGGCGGCGAGGTTGTGGATGTCCTGCCCAACGGCATGCTGGTCGTGCAGGCAACGCGGCAGCTGACGTTTTCGCAGCAAACCCAACTGATCAAGCTACGTGGATTGGTGCGTCCGGAGGATGTGAGCGCGCAAAACCAAGTGCTGTCGACGGCGATGACTGATCTCGAACTTGAAGTGACTGGGAAAGGCATTATCAACGACTACACCTATCGCCAGAATCCAATCTGGCGCTATCTGCAGAGACTGTTGGTTTTCTAGGTACATATGCGGATACCGAAGATATTGCAGATAAGACGGACAGGTATGGCGATCAAAGGATTTTGTCGCAGGAAGCGACGTATCTGTATCGGCCTCATTCTCAGTGTGGTGTTATTTCTCAGCTTTGCCATTTCCTTTCCACTTGTTGCTCAGACGGCCGGACAATCCTCACCGCCGCCGCGGGTGCTGCTTAACCCGGCTAATTCAGGAGCAGCCAAGCCTCCCTTTACGGAAGCGATCGCCTCCGCTCCTCCGACGCAGCGAACACGCATTAAGGATGTATCCCTGATTGAGGGCATTCGCGATAACCAACTGATCGGCTACGGCATTGTTGTGGGCCTGCGAGGTACCGGAGACACACAGCAGACAGTCTTTCCAATTCAGACGCTGCTTTCGACCCTTGAGCGAATGGGAATCACCGTTCCTCAGACTGGTAATAACAGTGCCAGCAACATGCAGGTTAAGAACATGGCGGGAGTATTTGTCGAGGCGACGTTGCCGCCATTCAGCCGCTCCGGATCGAAGCTGGACGTGACTGTTTCATCTGCAGGTGATGCACGTTCGCTCGAGGGCGGCATGTTGCTGATGACTCCGCTATACGGGCCGGACGGCCAGATTTATGCCCAGGCGCAGGGTTCGCTAGTGTTGGGCGGTTATCAGGTGACCGGCGCGGGCAGCAGCCGGCAGGTGAATCATCCCACCACGGCGCGCGTTCCTGATGGTGCGCTTGTGGAGCGCATCGTACCTTTCGATCTGAAGCAGATGCATTCTATCGACGTGGTGTTGAATGATGCCGATTTTCACACTGCTGAACGCATGGCCGGAGCAATTAACACGGTTTTGAAAACCTCGCGGGCGCGCGTCCTGGACAGTCGTCGTGTAGAGGTACTCATTCAACCGGGCGAGGATACAGCAGCACTACTGGACGAGGTTGAGGGCGTCGAGATTGAAGTCTTCCCGCGTGCGCGGGTGGTGGTGAATGAGCGAACGGGGACGGTAGTCATCGGAGGCAAGGTGCGCCTGCAGCCGGTTTCGATTCTGCATGGGGGGCTATCGATCTCAGTTGTCGCAGAAACTCGTGTCTCTCAGCCGGGCCCGTTTTCCTCAGGAACGACGCAGGTTACGCAGCAGGCATCCATTCAGGCACAGGATAGGCCTGTCAACCAGATCGAGCTGAAAGAGGGAGCGACAGTTGAAGACCTGGTTCAGGAGCTGCAGCAGATCGGCGCGACGGCGCGGGACGTGATCTCCATTTTGCAAGGAATGAAGGAAGCTGGCGCGCTCGAAGCCGATCTGGAGGTACTGTAGTGGACCATCTGAAGTTCGCGACTCAAGATCAAGGGTTGTCCAAGATTGGGACACCTGCCCCACTCCTTCCGCAACCCCAACCTCGCCTGGTCAAGGCTGCGCATGAGTTTGAAGCGGCAATGATGAAGGAGCTGCTGGAGCCGCTGATTCCCGGCCATAGTGGGCTTGAAGGTGGCGACTCCGGCTCGTCTTCGGCGCTCAGCTCCTTTGCTGGTGAGGCTTTAGGGCAAGCTCTTTCAGAACATGGCGGCTTTGGCATTGCGCAGAGCATTATTCGTCAACTGACCGCCGTAAGTAACCATTCCGGGAATTCTCCCGTACCGGAAAACTCGAAGGCTGCAGCAACCAATTCGTCACATTGATGACTAGAGTGATTAGAGGCAGAGACGATAACTAAGACAGGAGAATTGAATGATGAATGTACGCAACCATCTTGAAAACCTATCCCAGATCTCGTCATCGGAACCTGCACCAAGCACACCTGCGGTTCAGAGAATCGGCAACACCGCGATGGAGAATAGCCCTGCCGCTGGAGCGAGCGCCACGGATGTGGCACAGGTAAGTTCGGCTGCTGTTCAGCTGGCACAGTCAGCTGCTGTACCGGATGTTCGGCTGGACACGGTCGCCAATATCCAAGGTGCATTGCAATCGGGCACCTACTCCGTTTCAGCAGATGCTGTCGCAAAAAAGGTCCTCGACGCAATGTTGGCCACAGAGCAGCATTAGCCGCATTGACAGTACACAGTATAGGCCGGGAGGACTGCTGGCGATGACAATCCGATGGCAGGAGCAGGTAAAGCCAGGAGCGGCTTTGCGGATCTTGGTGCAGGAGGCTACCGCGGCCTTGGTCGCAATGGATGCTCAGCGATTGGAAGAGCTGGCACAGTGCTGTGCCGACCTGAACCGCGACTTGCAACAGAGTGGTGAAATGAAAGCAGCTACCGTAGAGATTGACCATGTAGGAGCGGATGAAGTCCACATTCTGGGGCGCGTTCTTTTTGAGACACGGGCCAATCTAGTAGTCCTCTCACGTCTTCACGCAATAAGGGTGCAGGAGCGGTTTTTCCCGATTTTGAACGCTTCATTCGGAACTGGAGCCAAGGGGGTGGCATATGGGGACAATTAACTCGGCGATGAGCCTGATCTCTGCCGCGCTTGAGGCCGATCAAGCGGCTTTAAACATTACCTCGAATAATGTGGCTAACGCCTCGAACCAGTCGTATACACGCGAGGTGCCGAACTGGCAGGAGAACCAGCCAATCTATCTCAATGGCATCGCATACTCTACCGGCGTGACCGTGACCGGCGGCGTTTCGCAACGAGATCGCGTTTTGGAGCAGCGGCTGCAGCAGCAACAGCAGCTGAGTTCGGCTTCCTCATCTCTCCGGAGTGCTCTGACTACGTTGCAGGGCAACTTCGCACCGGCCAATGGGACGTCGGCTTCAGGCGATATTGGCACAGGTATCACGAACTTCTTCAACGCCTACTCTCAGCTTGAATCGAACCCCACAAGCAACCCGCTCCGGCAGCAGATTCTTTCGAGCGCAACCACGCTCGCAGCGGACATCTCGGGCAAGGCAGGGAGTCTTGATGCGCAGAAGAGCGCGCTCGACCAGTCTGTGAACACGATTGTTATGCAGGTGAATGCGCTCTCCGTTTCGCTGGCAGAGGTGAACAAACAGATCCAGTCGCTGTCGCCAGGCCAGGATGCCGGAACTTTGGAAGATCAGCGGCAATCGGACATGAGCCAGCTCTCGCAGCTGATCGGAGTCAACCAGATTATGACGGAAAGCAGCGGGTTGAGCATAACGACGAGTGGAGGGCAATTACTTGTCTCTGAGGGCAGTGCATTTCAGATCACGACTGCGAATGTGAGTGGCCTGACGCAGCTCCTTCTCAATGGCACAGATATCACAACGCAACTGGACTCAGGGGGCGGTCAGATCGGGGGCCTGTTGACGGCGCGCGATCAAAGTATCCCTAATACGCTGGCTTCACTGGATCAGCTTGCCTATGGCATGTCAACAAGCGTCAATGCTGCTAACAACGCCGGTACGGATCTGGACGGCGATAACGGCAATGCCGGAAATATCTTCAATGCCCCTATGCAAGTAGCTGGCACCGCACTGGCGATGAGCGTCGTGATGACTGATCCAAACAAGATTGCTGCTGCAGGATTGGGGCAGGGAGCAGGCGACAATTCCAATGCGTTGACCGCGGCTAGTCTGGCGACTCAGGCCATCATCAACGGTCAGACACCCTCCGATTATTTCTCAAATATGGTCAGCACGCTCGGCGCTCTCGTTTCACAGACGACGACAGAAAATATGGCTTTGGCAGCCTCCGTCACGCAATTGCAAACTCAGAGAAACGCGCTTTCATCCGTCAACCTCGATGAGGAAGCCAGCAATCTGGAAGAGTTTCAGCGCTCGTATCAGGCAGCATCGCAGGTATTCACAATAATGAACAGCATTATGGCTTCAGCGTTGAATTTGGGAGTCGAAACAGCCGTGGCATGAAAGTCTATACGTGATTTGCGCCGACCCAGAAGCGCGAATTTGGCCGCCGAACTGAAGAGGATAATGATGCGAGTCGATCCGTTTTATATCGTGAATCTGAGCAATTCACTCGACCAGACACAGGTGGCTCAGGAACAGCTCAGCAATGAGCTGTCGAGCGGGTTGCGCATCTCGCAGATAGGCCAAGACCCGGTGGCGGCCGCACAGAATGTTGAGTTGCTCAACCAGATCAATCGTGACGATTCTTTTACGCAGACTGCGAGCCTGACCAAGGGCATTCTCCAGGTAACGGACTCGGCTCTGGGCAGCGTGGTGACGCAATTGAATCAGGCGATATCCCTCGCAACTGAGGCTGACAACGGTACGCTGAATACCAGCGATCTCAAGTCCGTCTCTAACCAGATCGCGGGCATCCGTGATGAGGTACTTTCGCTCGCTAATACCAACTACCAGGGAGTATATCTCTTCGGCGGCAGTCATACGGGAGCTACTCCGTTCACGGTGGACAATGCAACAATGCCGCCAACCGTTACATACAACGGCGACCAGGACGTGAATACGATCGTCTCCCCAAACGGGCAGTCTATCCAGCTGAATCTGCCCGGGGATCAGATCTTTACAGCGCCCGGGATGAGCGTGATCGATGCACTGAACAATCTGGTGGTGGACTTTGCCAACGGCAGCTCCGGAAGCGGTATTCCGGATACCAGCGCTCTGAACGCCGCCCTGACTTACGTGAGCCAGCAGCGAGTGAAGATTGACAACTCGATCACGCGACTAACGGACGCCTCGTCAGCGATCACCGGGGAGTCCATGCAACTGACGCAGGCCCAGACCAACCTGATGCAGGCCGACATCGCTGACGTTTCCACGCAGTTGTCTCTTACGCAGTCGCAGCAGACGGCTCTGATGGATGTCATTGCGGGGCTCGGGCAGGGCAGCTTATTCGACAAGCTCGTTCCGTGAAGTACCTCGGCCGATAAGCTAGGTAGCTCGTTCAGTTCGGCCACAAAGCCTCTATACTCAATGGCGGAGGAGGATCGCATGTTTGCCTCGCTACGCTTTGTCTGGAACGCCACGCGCGGGCAGCGGCTCACTCCCTGGCACAGCGAGTATCTCAAGTGGCGTATTGAGACCTTTTCAGGCAAAAAAGCTGACAGCCTTGGTGCGGGCGACGTCTTTCGGTTTGTTTGGGACTCGCGCAAAGAGCTCTTTGATTTCCTGATCTGGACAGGCCGACTTGAGCGCGAGGCTAAGCAACGCGCGACACAAAACTCCAATGGAGGAGCTTGAGATGCGGGTCCCTAGTCAGCTGACGAGGCGAGAGTTTGCCCGCGCAGCTGCGATGAGCAGCCTGGGGGCCGGCCTTGCTATTGCGGGTATATCATCCGGCTGGGCTCGTAAGCCCAAGAACACTCCAGAAAAGTCCAGGGTCGATGGTCCTTTGTCATTGAAAACGCATGCGGCGGCGGCTGGTCTGCTCGCCGGCTGTGCCGTAGTTCCGGAACTGTTTGATCTGACTCCGGCAAGCAACGACCCGTATACCCACACGGTCGCTCAACAGGCGAGCATTCTGGTGGCTGAAAATGCGATGAAGTGGTCGAGCCTGCGACCCTCGCCCACTACCTATGAGTTTTCGAATGTAGACCGGCTCTTTGGATTTGCTCAGCTCAATGGGCAGCAGATCCGGGGACATAATCTCTGCTGGCATGAACAGTTGCCAGCATGGTTCGCATCTACCGCAACCAAAGAGAATGCCCACTCGCTTTTAACGCAGCATATCTTTAACGTGGCGGGGCGCTATGCGGGGCGGGTTCATAGCTGGGACGTTGTGAATGAGGCAATTCATGTGCCTGACGGTCGTTCAGACGGTCTGCGTAAATCACCGTGGCTCGGCCTGATCGGACCCGAATACGTTGAGATTGCCTTCGCGACCGCGGCGCAGGCCGACTCTAAAGCACGGCTAACCTATAACGACTACGACATCGAACTCGATACCCCCGAACAGTCGGCCAAACGCGGCCAGGTTCTGATGTTGATTCGCAGGTTGCATGCGCGCGGCATCCCAATCCACGCGGTGGGCATTCAGAGCCATCTGCAGGCTAACGGTCCTAGAGCTGGCGCGGGGCTACAGAGCTTTATTCGCGATGTTGCAACGTTGGGCCTTGAGGTTTACATCACAGAACTGGATATCAACACACATGCCCTGCCTGGCAGTCCGGAGGTGCAGGACAGCGCTGTGGCCGACGTCTATCGTCAATACCTTGGCTTACTTTTGCCCGAGCCTAATGTCAGGGCGGTTCTCACCTGGGGCATAAGCGATGCGCATACATGGCTTAACCAGAGCAAGCAACTCTGGACCGTGAGGCCTGACGGGGCGCGCCAGCGGCCCTTGCCCTTTGATGAAAACTACACGCCTACGGCCGCCTTCTTTGCCATGCGCGACGCTTTCGATGCCGGTCGGCATCTTGTTAAGTCATCGGCCATCTGACGCGCGCCATCGTCTAAAGTTGAGAGACAGGCAATACAGGAGACGGCGGGCGAATGACAAGAGGTGTGACTCTATCAGCAGGACGTCTGTTGGGGAAACTGCCGCTTTTGGTCTGTGGCATCTTCTGCGTTGGGTCCTTCAGCATACTGGCACAGGAGTTGCCGCCACCCGAGCCAGCCCAGCCAATGCCTTCGCAGCAGGCTGCCGCTTCGGTACGCGTCACCACAAACGTCGTGCTGGTTCCCACGCTAGTCGAAAAGGCTCACGGGAAGGTCATCTACGGGCTAAAGAGCAGCGACTTTATTGTTGAAGACAACGGCGTTCCGCAGAAGTTGCGAGTCGAAGAAGACATGGATACCGCTCCCGTTGCGCTGGTTGTTGCGGTAGAGCAAGGAAGAATGGCTGGCTTGGAGTTCGACAAGATCGGCAAACTCGGACCACTGCTCGATCTGTTTCTCGGTGACGGCAAGGGTGTAGCTGCACTCGTGGGTTTCGACAGCACGCCTCAACTGGTACGGGACTTTACCCATTCGACTGCAGATCTTACCGATGACCTGAGGCACTTCGCTCCTGGTGACGGCGGCGCTGCGATTCTTGACACGGTTGGTTACGCCGTCGATCTTCTCCAATCTCAGCCTAAGGGGTTCCGCCGCGTGTTGCTGCTCATCAGTGAAGAGCGCGATCATGGCAGTAAGCACATGAAACCGGAGAAGCTGGTGGAACGAATTGGCCTCACAGATGTTCTGGTATTGAGCCTGACCTTTTCACCCTCCCGCGCCGAACTGCTGCACGACATGAAAGACTCCGGTGACGAGCGCACGATGAGCATGATTGGTGCGCTCTTCATGGCAGTCTCGGCTATGAAAAAGAATGTTGCCAAACAGATAGCGCTTATGAGCGGGGGCGAGTATGCACCTTTCACGCGCGACAAAGCTTTTGAGGAGCGCGTTACAGAAGCGGCGCAACACGCCCGCAATCGCTATCTGCTCAGCTTTCATCCAAGTGACGCCACGCCTGGCCTGCATACGCTACACGTTCACCTGACGCAGGATTACGGCGCACATATCGTTGCACGCGCCAACTATTGGGCGCTAGGCGAACAGTAGCTGACGGACTTGTACACAATTGAACTCTCTGCGTCTTGGCCTGCAACTTCAAGATTAGGTTCGTATCGTAAACTGGATTAGCGTGGTTTCGTAGGCCGCAGGTTCTGGATCCAAGGTTCTGACAACAGAAAAAGGGAGGTTCAATGAGCTCAGTCTTAAAAGGAATCATCCGGAGAGTACCCGTGGTGGGCTCTACCTTGGCACAAATCCGAAGGCAGCCGCACGAAACTTCCGTTGACTACGGCGAGCGTCTCAAAAAACTGCCGGTTGTCGGGCACTTTCTCTTTCAGTTGCAGCCTAAAGAAGCCGAAACAACGGCTGACTACTGGGAGCGACGCTATAGGTCCGGCGGCAGTTCTGGCGGCGGTAGCTACGATCACAGGGCTGAGTTCAAGGCTGCGTTCCTGAACCAATTTGTAGCAGAACACAACGTTACCTCTTTAATTGAGCACGGTTGCGGAGACGGCGCTCAGTTAGCGTTAGCCAGGTATCCGCAGTATCTCGGCCTGGACGTCTCTCACAAAGCCGTGGAAATGTGTAGGGCATCGTTCGCTGGCGATCCTACGAAGAAGTTTCTCCATGTCGACGCAGTGGAACAGGGCACCGTTGCGGACCTGTCGATGTCGCTTGACGTGATCTATCACCTCGTCGAGGACCAGGTCTACGGGGCTTACATGCGAAAATTATTCGCAGCTGGAAAGCGCTTCGTCATTGTGTTTTCCAGCAACATGGATCAGGAGTGGCACCGCAGGCATCTGCGACACCGTCTTTTCACGGCCTGGGTTGAACAGAACGAACCTGAGTGGTGCCTGGAGTCCACTGTCAAAAATCCTTATCCTTATGATCCTGAAAACGAGGATTATACATCGTTTGCCGATTTCTACGTCTTCTCGCGACGGTGACTGCCAGGTAGCAAGCGAATTTGTTGAACAAAACAGAAGATAATAAGGAGTTCCTGGTAGGTGTCTTCTTTACGGTTCGGCCGGCCTTCGATTTTTCTCGTGACACAAGAGCTGCGTCCGGCCCCATTTATGGGGCAAATTACCCTTGCTGTTCAATCTGCACAGGGCGGCGGACTAAGTTCGCTTTCAATGCAAATCCGTGGTAATCTTACTGAAGACATTGAGATTGATTTGACAGTCTGAATTTGAAGACTCAGGAGTAACAAGACCGCTGTGTTGGCATCTGCAACAAAAACCGACCTGATTCAACGCTTCCGCACTCACGATTCCGACACCGGATCTCCGGAAGTCCAGATTGCGATTTTGAGTACGCGTATCGGCGAGTTGACCGAGCATTTCAAGACGCATAAGAAGGATCACGCCTCACGGCGCGGCCTCCTGATGCTGGTCAGCAAACGCCGTCGCCTGCTGGACTATCTGAAGGCGCATGACACGGATCGCTACCGCGACGTGATCGGTAAACTCGGCATCCGTAAGTAAGCGAATCTTACCCCAAGAGCCGGAATTGCCCAGGAATTGCCTAGACCGAGAAGTGGTCGAGGCTACGACCTTGCACAGGTTTCGTGGCCGTAGTGTAAGTGTCGATGGGCTAATCCCGCGAGCGACTCAAGACGGACCCCGCGCACAGCTATGGCTTTGCGCGGGTTTTTCGCGTTTGCGTCCGTTCCGGCCTCACAAGTTTCCCAAGTGAAAAAAAAACGAAAGAGGACTCTATGAAGCATGAAGTAGCAGTCGAGCTAACTGGCGGAAAGCGCCTGGTCTTTGAGACCGGTCGCATCGCCAAGCAGGCTTCTGGCGCAGCATTTGTGACGCTCGGTGAGAGTGTCGTGCTGGCCACCGCCGTCGCCTCTCCCGATCCTAAAGAAGGCATCGATTTTTTCCCCCTTACAGTCGATTACCGCGAATATGCCTATGCCGGCGGACGCATCCCCGGCGGCTTCATCAAGCGCGAAGGCCGGCCGAGCGAGAAGGAAATCTTGACCTGCCGTCAGATTGACCGTCCCATACGCCCGCTATTTCCAGAGGGCTTCCGTAATGAGACTCAGGTAATTGCACTGGTGATGTCCGCGGACAAGGAAAACGATCCCGACGTGGTAGGTATCAACGCTGCTGGGGCTGCTTTGGCACTTTCTGATATTCCCTTTGGAGCCACGATTGGCGCAGTGCGCATCGGGCGCGTGGATGGCGAGTTTATCGTCAACCCCAGCTATGAGGAGCGCAAGGGGAGCACGATGAATATCATCGTCGTGGGCCATAAAGACGGCATCACAATGATCGAAAGTGGCGCAAAGGAAGAAACGGAAGAGAACATCCTGGCCGCTATCGAATTCGCTCACGAAGAGATCAAGAAGATCGCGGCTGCGATTGACGAATTGGTTGCTCTTGCGGGCAAGCCTAAGCGGGCCTTTACCGCTCCGGTCGAGGACACAGAATATTACAACGCTCTCTTCGCCAAGGCCAGTGACCATCTCAAAGACGCGCTCGATACCAAGACGCACTCCAAGATCGAAAGCTACGACCTGATCAAGACCATCAAGTCCAGGCTTGCAGCAGAACTGCCAGCCGATGATCCAAATGCGAAGAAGAAGCTCGGCCAGTACTACGAGCTGATGCGCGAGCGCATCTTCCGTGAGCAGGTCACCAAGGATCGTATTCGTCCTGATCGCCGCCAGTTCGACGAGATTCGCGCCATCAGCATTGAAACGAGCGTACTTCCTCGCACCCACGGTTCAGCGCTGTTTACCCGCGGCGAGACACAGGCGCTGGTTACAGCAACACTCGGCACTACGGACGACTCACAGCGTATGGAAAGCTTTGAAGGTGAGCAGAAAAAGCCCTTTATGCTGCACTATAACTTCCCGCCGTTCTCGGTAGGCGAAGTGGGCCGCATGACGGGTGTAGGCCGGCGTGAAGTGGGTCACGGAGCGCTCGCCGAGCGCGCCATTTCGGCTGTGCTTCCTGCCCCTGACGAGTCACCTTACACCATTCGCATCGTCTCCGACATTCTGGAGTCGAACGGCTCTTCTTCGATGGCCTCGGTCTGCGGCGCCAGCCTCGCACTTTACGACAGTGGCATTGCACTCAAGGGCGCGGTCGCTGGTGTTGCAATGGGCCTGGTCAAGGAAGGCGACGCCTACGCGATCCTTACTGATATTGCAGGCGCGGAAGACCACTACGGTGACATGGACTTCAAGGTTGCCGGTACCCGCAAAGGCATCACCGCTCTGCAGATGGATATCAAGATCGGCGGCCTCACCCGCCAGATCCTGCAGGAAGCCATGGAGCAGGCCCGCAAAGGCCGTCTCTTCCTTCTGGACAAGATGGACGCTGTGCTGGACGGTCCGCGCGTCGAGCGCTCCAAGTACGCGCCCCAGATCAGGACCGTGCACATCCCCACGGACAAGATTCGCGACCTCATCGGACCGGGTGGCAAGACCATTCGCGGCATCATCGAGCAGACCGGAGTCAAGATTGATGTGGACGACACCGGCCGCGTCAATGTTGCTTCAAGCGATGCCGAAGGTCTCAGTCAGGCGCTCGCCATCATCAACAATCTCACCGCCGTGCCTGAGATCGGTAAGACCTATCTTGGCAAGGTTGTTCGTCTCGCTGAATTTGGAGCATTCGTTGAACTCTTTCCCGGTACAGACGGCCTGCTGCACATTTCTGAGATCGCCGAGCATCGGGTCAAGGAAGTGAAGGATGAGCTGCGCGAAGGTGATCAGGTGATGGTGAAGGTTCTAGCCATCGAGGGCAACCGCATCAAACTGAGCCGCAAGGCGCTCATCAAAGAGCAGAAGGCCAAGCTTGGCATCGCCGATGCGCCGGCTGCGCCCCAGGGGCATTCGGACTCCGATGCATCTTCGCATCCGGCACCTCCGACCCGCCCGCGGCACGAATTCGACGAGCGTCAGCCCAGTTCTAATCAGAGCACTATTCTGATTGAGGGCGGCGATGATTTCGAGGAAGCAGATGGTGAGGAGTTCGACGAAGAGAATGAGCCGAACTTCAACCTGGCTGATGGCGTCGCACCCCAGCACGCTGGACAACCTGCCGGTAGTCGGCCTGGAGGCCCAGCCGGCCCAGGTGGCGCGAACAACAACCGCCGTCGTCGTCGTCGCGGACGCCCAGGCGGCGGCAGTGGTCGCGGGCCGGGAGCGGGAAGCAACTAAGCGAATTGACAACTGCCTCCGGTCTTACCGGGGGCAGTTGTACAATCGGGGGAATTTGAGGCTGCGCAGAGGCGGAGGCGTTCCTCGAATTCATTCCTGGAGTAAACGTCCATGCAAATCCAGGGGAGATCGTCGGCATCCGGAGTCATTCTAATTGTGCTGTGCTCTCTTGTTTTGTGTTGCGCGGCGTCACGTGCAATCAACGGAACCCCGTCTGCGATGCAAGAGAGCCACGAAGGCCACGCTACCAACACAGTTATGTTGGAAGGTACCCGCTGGAAGCTGACCAACTTGAAGGGGCAGGAGGCACCGGTAGAACAGGGTCCGCGAACGCCATATCTGCAGCTGGACGCGAAGACACAACGTGTCAGCGGATTGAGCGGCTGCAATCGCCTTACGGGAAGCTACAAGCTGGACGGAGGCCATCTGGCATTTGGACCGATAGCAGGCACTATGATGGCTTGTATGAACGGCATGGACATCGAGCAGCGTTTCAAGGCAGTCCTATCGGAAGTCAACCGATGGAGAATCGATGGCCAAATCCTCGATCTACAGGACGCTAACGGCAAGCCGCTGGCTCAATTCAAAGCTGCTCCTGAAGATGAACCCCAGAAGCAGTAGCGTCAAAACGGGCACACGTTCTTACGGTTGTTTTGACGCGATTCTGAACAGGGTTTGGCTTCGTACTTCGGTCAACCCGCAAGGGTTTGGGATTCGAGCCGGACAGACGCATTGTCGTTTCTTTCGCTGATGACTTCGCGGCGATCCTGCTTTACTGCGTACATTCGCATGTCAGCCTCGATGCATAGCGTCTGCGCATCTGCTGCGTCTTCGGGGAACACGGCGATTCCGATGCTGGCTCCTACATCAAGGTCGATGCCTGCGAGACAAACAGGCTGAGATAGCATTTGAATCAACGATTCGGCCACCATCTCAGCATCCTGGCGCCGCGACGGCTCTTCGAGAATCAGGCAAAACTCGTCACCGCCAGTACGCGCCACCGTATCGGACCGCCGTGCTCGACGCGTCAATAACGCACCCATGTGTTTTAGCAGCAAGTCTCCCACGTAATGCCCGTAGGTGTCATTCACCTCTTTGAAGTGATCCAGATCGATCTGCATCAACGCCACAGAGGTTTCAGCGCGCCGGGCACGCTCAATGGCGTTGTTCAGTCTGTCCTGAAAAAGCCGGCGATTCGCCAGAGCGGTCAGGTCATCATGAAGAGCAAGGTACTGTGAGCGTTCAATCTGCTTTTCCAGCAGCAGCAGGAGCATGCCGATGGATACGATGTATTTGGGCAGGTTCCAGACCTCATTTTCGATATGGAACTTTGGTAGGAAGTACTCCATCGCTGGCGCCACCACAAAAACCAGAGCCCACGCCATGAAACCGCCTATCGTGATGATCGAGCCGGTCGTACCCTCGTGATGCGAGTACCAGAAGTAGATGCAGCATCCGATGTAGGCAACGAAGAGAATCGCATCTACGCCCAGTCCCGGGTCGCCGCCCGTCTGCCGCCTAAGCACCATCAGTTCCGCACCCAACGCAAAATGGAGCGCAACTGTAAGCCAGCGTAGCGAGTGCTGGCCGTAGCGCCGGTAGGTCAGGGCAACGGTAAGTGGACCAAGCGCGATAAGAATTGCAGAGGCATCGAAAGCCCATCCCGGAGCCGAAGGTAATGCCGCAAGTACGATATAGGACGCAGTGGTAACAAATGCCACACAAGCCATCCGTCGGCTTCTTACCTTGGTCTCTGAAGGAACTGTCGCCCACATGAAGCAAATGGCTGCAGCCAGCAAGGCCGTCAGCGAAATCATCGTGTTCAAGAGGCCGCCGATACCGGGTAACTCCATGAACATAAAGGCGATAAAGTGAACCACAATCAACGACCAGCCGACCAGCCACAGACGATGTGCCGCCGTGCGGTTATGGCGCAGTATGGACGCGAAGGCGCAGGCCAGCGAGGAGATCGCCAGAATATCAGGTATTTTCGACCAGTCGATCATGGCTCCCTTCTCCTCAAGCGAGGTTTGCCTGTATGTCTAGCTTCTCTCAATTCGGTGCTTTTGCTGATAGCGCAATGGTGTTAGTTGCCGAACTTTAGATATAACTTTGGTAACCCATAGAATTAAAACAAGTTGCTCTCGTTACCAGTTGCTAGATTACCGCATCTGCATTCTACTGAAAAACTTCAACGATTAAGGTAAACTCATGCCCATGAGCGCCAGCATGTACATCGTGGTCGAGGGGGAAGATCCTGGCTTCGACATCTTTGTGAACGGCCAAGCTCTCGCCCGCAACGAGGATGCTCTGGAACGGCTGGCGTTGAAGCTCAGCACGCGCCCGTTGCTTGAGTTTTTCTCGGCTGACAAGAACTCGATGGCGTTGCTACTAGACCAGGGTGCAGGTAGTCCTGACTGGAGCTACCACTTGCCCCAGCCGCAATGGTTTGACCCGGAAGATGGCCTCCGAACCGTACGCGCTCTGCTGGATTTTCTGGCCATGACACCCGTAGCGCTCGGTTCGGATACAGAAGCTATCGAGCGCGAGTTGCGCGAATACGAGACCGTGCTGCGAAAGACAGCGCAACGTGGTCTCCGCTGGCATTTGGCTGTTAGCTGGCGGTAAGTCCCTATGCTAAACCGTCGCAAGCGGCTCTTCACGCCGCGCAAAGACGTTTCCCATCCGCCGAATCTGCGCTCCCACACCACGGAGCTTTTCTTCGATTCGTTCATAGCCGCGATCCATATGGTAGACCCGGTCCAGAATGGATTCGCCATCGGCCACCAGCGCCGCCAACACCAACGATGCGGACGCGCGCAAGTCTGAGCACATCACAGCTGCCGAAGAAAGTGGCGTACGTCCGCGAACAGTAGCAGTACGCCCGTCCACGGAGATGTTCGCGCCCATTCGGACCAGCTCCTGCACATGCATAAAGCGGTTCTCGAAGATGTTTTCGCGAACCAGCGTGACCCCTTCCGCCTGCGTAGCTAGCGCCATGTACTGTGCCTGCATGTCGGTCGGGAAGCCCGGATACTCCTGCGTTGAAATGTCCGTCGCGCGCAGGTCGCCATCAGCCCGCACCCGAACTGAATCGCCGGATAGAATGTCCACACGAGCGCCGGCTTCCTGCAGCTTGCCGATGATTGCTCCCAAGTGAGCGGGATTGCAGTTGGCCACAATAAGATCGCCCGCCGTAATGGCTCCCGCTACGAGAAAAGTTCCAGCTTCAATGCGATCAGGATTGATACGATGCCGAGCACCATGCAGCCGTTCAACGCCCCGCACCCGAATCGTCGCCGTCCCTGCGCCCTCAATGCGCGCGCCCATCGCAGTCAGCATTGCTGCCAGATCGGTAACCTCAGGCTCTCGGGCGCAGTTTTCAAAGAGCGTCTCGCCATCGGCCAGCACGGCCGCCATCAACAGATCTTCAGTACCTGTAACAGTGATCTTGTCGAAGACAATATGCGCGCCCTTCAGCCGGCCCGTCTCCGGATTGACCCGCGCCTCAAGATATCCATGTTCCTGGGTAATTACAGCGCCCATTTTCTCCAGGCCTTTGAGATGCAGGTCGATGGGCCGTCCACCGATTGCGCAGCCGCCCGGCATCGCCACTCGTGCCATGCCGCAGCGGGCCACTAAAGGCCCCAGCACCAGGGAGCTGGCACGCATTGTCTTGACGATTTCGTATTTTGCCACAGGATCGGAAAGCGTCCGGCAACTGATCGTCGTCCGGTGTTGCGCGCGACCGTAGCCCAGCTCGACTTCGGCGCCCATCGATGCCAGCAGCTTGCGCTCCGTCTCGATGTCCTGCACCTGGGGAATATTCTCGAGCGTTACCTCATCCTCTGTGAGGATGGCCGCTGCCATGCATGGGAGCGCCGAGTTCTTGGCTCCAGAAACACGAATGGTTCCCACCAGCGGGTTCCCACCACGAACGACAAATTTATCCATACGATTGCGTACTCCTGAATACCCTAGTGTAATTCCGTCAAGCGCACGGGTACGTTGACAGAATCTGCCTCAGCAACACATCTAGAGAAAGGGCGAGTTTAGAAGTGCCCGGCGCAGACGGCTAAAGTTCCAGCACGGTATCTTCAATAGCCAAACGCACATTGCCGTCTGACTTGGCCAGCCGCCGTACAGCCTCAGGCTTGTCAACCTTGGCCTTAAGCATCACCAGTGCCACCGGAACGCTGCGTCCTGCACTTTTGATGGTGTTAACTGCAGTTTCCCGGTCGATATTACAAGCCCGCATCAGAATGCCGATGCCGCGTTCAACCAGCTTGGAGTTCTGCATGTGCACATTGACCATGAGGTTCTCGTACACGTAGCCAAGCCGGGTCATGGCGCCCGTTGTGATCATGTTCAACACCATTTTCTGGGCGGTGCCGGCCTTCATGCGCGTCGATCCAGAAACTACCTCGGGACCCACCTCAGCAACAATGGCAATATCTGCGGCGGCCGCAAGCGGAGTGTCGTAGTTACAGGTCACTGCTGCGGTTCTGGCGCCACGGGCCCGGGCATAGGCTACAGCAGCCACAACGTACGGAGTCCGTCCTGAAGCGGAAAGCCCGATAATTACATCTTTGCGGGTTGGCCGGCGACGGGCAATATCGCGCTGACCGAGCTCTTCTGAATCCTCATTGACTTCGACTGCTGATGCGAGTGCCTTAGGTCCACCAGCCATGATGTATTGCACTTGCCCCGGGACAGTTGAATAGGTTGGTGGGCATTCCGACGAATCGAGAGCTGCAATCCGGCCGCTGGAGCCGGCCCCAACATAGATCAGCCGCCCGCCATCACGAAGACTCCGCGCTACCTGGTCAATCACCTGGGCGATCTCCGGGAGGGCTTTTTTCACCGCTGCAGCCACCTTACCGTCTTCATGGTTGATGATGCGTGCGATTTCGAGAGCCGATTTTGTGTCCAGGCCCTGAGAAGCCTCGTTCTGGCTTTCGGTCGTTAGCCGTTGCAGCAGAGCCGCCGTATCTTTCTTCGGCGCGTCAGTGTTAGTGGAGGGTTCTTGCATAGTCGAGCTGGTCAGCATCGTCGGTGTGTCCTGCCTTCGATTGTAGTCCCTCGCCACGGGGAGGGTACCTGCGAATTCTGACCCTTTCGGGGGAGGGAAGTTTCCTGGTCAATGCTGGAAAAATGCTACCCCCAACAACACCCCTGAACTTTGACGCTTGCCAGCCCTAAATGTCCTTGAGACTGCTACGCAGGGCGTCGTGCAACTGCGGTCTTACCGTACGGATCAACTGAGACTCTCGGTTCGGCCACGTTCGATTGGTAAGCAAGACAATCGTCACTTCCGCATCTCGATCAATCCAAAGCGAGCAGCCTGAATATCCCAGGTGCCCGATCGAGTTGGGAGAAAAGAAATGCCCCGACGAGGACTGTTCCGAGGGCGTATCCCATCCCAGAGCTCGCGAGCTGCCCTGAGGTGGCTGCCGTTGAGCAAAAAGCTCAATTGTCGCAGCCTTAAAGAACTTAGGATTGACCATCTCTGCAGCAAAACAAAGCAAGTCAGGAACATTAGCAAAAAGGCCGGCGTGGCCGGCAGCTCCCTTGAGCAAGAAAGCGTGCTCGTCCTGCACCTCGCCCTGAATACGTCGCTGTCGAAACAGTTCGTCTTCTTCTGTTGGCGGAATCTCGCCGCGCATCGTTGCTGGCGGGCAGAAGCGCGCCGATTTCATGCCCAAAGGGGCAAAGATCTCGCGAGCCACCCAGGGAGCCAGCGTCTCACCGATCAAAGCTTCCAAGGCCTTGCCCAGCAGAATAAATCCCGGATCGGAGTATTCGGCCCGCGTTCCGGGCTCGGTAACAAGAGGCATTTCGAGGCAACCTCTTAGTACCGCGTAGGGCGTTGTAGCCGTGTGAAACAGCGGCACGTAGCCAGGCAAGCCGGAAGAATGTGCCAGCAAATGCCGCAACGTCGCCCGGCGCGCCCATCGCGAATCGTTCCGGCCAATGATAAAACCGGGCAGCAACTCACCTACCGGTATCTCCAGGTCGAGCTTGCCGCGCTCGTAGAGCAGCATCGCCGCCGCTGTAGTACTGAGCACCTTGGTCAGGCTGGCAACGTCGTAAATCGTTTCGGGTGTTACTGCGGCCGCGGCACTCTCGTAAGTAAAGCGCCCCAGCGCATCCTGCAGCATGACACTGCCGCCTGCCAGCATGCCAAAGGCACAACCCGGGAACGCCTGATCCGTGATAGCCTGTCGCAGCACCGAATACGCGTCTGGAAAACGCATCTCCTGCTCACTGCGGCCGGCTTCTGGTTGTGCTTCCGCTGCCATGCATCGCCCTCTTGCTCGCATCCTAACGTGATTCCAGGCTGAATGGAACCAAGTTGCGTTCAGGTCGGCAAATTCCGGCTAACATAGTTGCTCAGTGGGCGCTCCCACTCCGCTATCCTGTTTTCATCCCTGTACGTCTAAATCTGAGGACAGCCCAACGCTTCGGTTCAGGATTCAATGCTAGGAACAGTGTCTCAAGAAACTAATGCCATGATGAAAGGGCCCGGCCAGCGGCGTCTGCGACAGGCCGTGTCTATTGTGGCGATTGCCGCTCTTTCCATCTCGTGTGTGGGTCAGACTCAGAGCCCGGCGCCGAACCAGATTCCCCACTCCACTCCTGCAGCTCCCGAATCGAATCCAACAGTGGAGGCTCAGAATCCTCCTGCGACCCCTGTTGCCGCCACTACTCCGGTTCTTGTTTCGAGGCCGGCATCTGCGGCGGAGGCAGCCGTCGCATCTGAGCACGCCGCGGAGTCAGCAAATACAGCCGAACCAGCCGCAGCACAGAAGATCTATACCGTTCCTGCTGGCACGAGGGTTCTTCTCCAGCTGCGCAGCGCTGTCAACACCAAGAGTGCACGACCTGGCGATGGAGTCTATCTCGCTTCCACCTTCCCTGTCGTCGTCGGTACGCGAGTCATGATCCCTGCAGGCGTCTATGTGCAGGGCGTGGTGGACAACGTCGTGCATCCGGGCCGCCTCAAGGGCAGTGCACAGCTGAATATGCACTTCACTTCGATCATTTTCCCTAATGGCACCGTGGTTGAAATTCCCGGCATGGTAAACAGCCTGCCTGGATCGAGAACCACCACGATGAAAGACGGTGAAGGCACCATCGAGGGCGAGAAGAATAAAGGCCGTAATGCGGGTAAAGTCGCTGAAATCGGTATCCCGACAGGCGGTACCATTGGGACCATCGGGGGAGCTATCAGCGGGCATCCGATTACTGGCGGTTTGGTCGGCCTGGCTGCAGGTGCTGCCGCCGCAGGCTTGGTGGCACTATTTACCAAAGGCGCTGAAATCAATATTGAGAGCGGTACTCCAGTTGAAATGGTTCTGCAGCGGCCACTTGCGCTGCAAGAAGAGAACTTCTCGGCCGCCACTACGCAAGGTACCTCAGCTCCCGGCCTTGTTCCTGCCGCTAACCAGCCTAGACCTCTGGAGAAACCCACCACGGCGAGCAAGCCTCAGCTGCTTTGTCCGATCGGTAGCCTGGGATGTTTGTAGGCCGCAAAATTCCGGCGTCGTTTATCCTAGAAGATGTCTATGAGTCTGGAATCCACACAAACGCCGCAGGAGCCACAGCTTGAGCTTCCGCTTCCATCCAAGGAGCCAAAAGCCGCTAAGAGTCACAGCGGCTGGATGCTGTGGGTGCGCGATCTTTGTTTCTCGGCCTTTGCCGCGCTGCTGATCATTACCTTTCTTTATCAGCCTGTGCGAGTTGAAGGTACCAGCATGCTACCGCGTCTTGAAGATCAGGATCGTCTTTTTATCAATAAATTTATTTATCGCTTTTCCGCTATCGAACGCGGCGACGTAATAGTCTTTCACTATCCTCGTAATCCTCAAGTGAGCTATATCAAGCGCGTCGTCGCGCTGCCCGGTGACCGAATCCGTATCGATCGCGGCCAGGTCTACGTCAACGACAAGGCGATCAGCGAACCGTACATTCCTGACGAGTTTCGCGACTACCGGTCATTCGACCCGATGGTCGTTCCCAGGGATCAGTACTACGTTTTAGGCGACCATCGTTCCATCGCCAGCGATAGCCGCGACTTCGGCCCGGTCAGACGCGAGCTAATTTACGGGAAAGCGACGTTTGTCTACTGGCCCAAACAGGATGTCGGTGTAGTTCATTAAGGTTTGTCGGTCGGTCTCATCTCTGAGAGTTGCGCTGAACTGTAGAGAGCTACCCTCAAGAAGTGCACAATGGAAATGGGTTGAATGCACTCGTGCGCCTAGATTTTATGTATACCGCAATACGTAGCCTTCCCATCTCTTCAGCTAGAAGAGATGGGTGATACATAGTAGTCACGTGCGAATTCATGCATAAGGACTCTGAATCCGGGATTTATCCGCGAATCGATTTAACGATGCTGCGTACTGAACTGGCATAGGACCACACGTTGTTAGCCTGGATTCGAACGTCAATCTCGCTGATGACCGCCGGTGTTGCCTTCGATAGAGGCACTCCATTGATCCGACCTAATTGAACGTCGATGGTGACACAATAAACGCGGAAGAAATCAGCATAGGGCAGAGTTGTTTTAGCGGTTCGCTGACCAGATCTCAGGCAGAATGTTTAATAAACCCAATGCAATGTATTCTCGCTTAATTTGACGCAGAAAGCTCGCGCAGAGGATTGAGTTTGAAATTCGAGATTAGTTCGCGAAACTCTGAGAGAGCCTGCTCCTGAGTCTTCACACTTCCATCTACACTGGTTGATTGAAATGTAATTGAAAGAGGCACAGGTCTTCGTTGTGCAGAGATGCTCTCCGTTCCAAGCTTCTTGCGAATCCATCCAAGTTGCAGTCCGCTTCTGATCTCGAGAGGAATTTCCCGACAGCCCACCGTTGTGCATTCGGTCGATGCAATGAACAAGGCCGAGCGATTGCCACCCTTCAGGGACTGATCTCCCAGGGACACTATTTCGAAAGTAGCGGAAGAATCAGCGCTTTTCATCTCTTCAACGCGTCGCCATTGCACAGGCATGCCGCGCGCAAGATAACATGCAACACCGTTGTGAATGCCGTAGTTTGTGATAAGAGCAAACTGGGCTGTTCGCCTGCCTGCGGAGTCTTGATAGATTGCAACGTGTTCAATCCCTCGCCCGAGGACTCCCTGTTCGCGATTGACGACCTGGAATGAGCCGACGACTGGAGGAAGTAAAGCTTCCACAGAATATTGGCCTGGAGCTCGATCGGCGGGCTTTCGATCAAGCAGAAAGTGAGGAAGTCCCGCGCAAAGCAGGACTAGCGCAGCGAAGGCTACGAGTTTTGGGCTTGCTTTCTGAGATTGTTCCATTTTCTCGGGATAGCAAATACAAAGATTGAGGCGCTGAAAAAGATAAGACTTCCCAGAACATAATCGGCAGCTTCCATGTGCCTGGCGAGCGGTTCAACATTGAGCGCAACACGATAACAGAGTACGAGCCCGCAAAGTCTTACCAGATTCATCAAATAAGCAAGTATCACGCCGAATATGAAATAGACGCCGCGAAGCCACAACGGTAAACGATACAAATAGCCTACGATCAAGGTTAAGAAACCCATGGCTAACGCGCCGCGAAGGCCATTACATCCCGGGGCAATAAACATCCCCAGCGCTGGTGAAAACATCAGCCGCAGATGGTCTGACTCAAGTGGAACACCCACCCAGCCTGCAAAGATGCGAGCAGTATGGGCACCTACATATTGCAAGGGAAGATCGACGTAGTACATGAAGAACTGAGGAGCCGGATTGACGAGCAGTAACAGAGAAAGGGGAAAGAATGCGAGACGGTATGCTTCATATCCGGCAAATAACAAAAAGATGCCACTAACATAGAGCCAAATCATCAGCCCCAGGGGAAGCAAATGAAGAGCTCCGCCGCTGGAGCGTAGAACCGGAATGCCATAGTTCTTCACGGTAATGGTCATCAGAAACGTGAGCGCACACAGAGCCAGTCCCCACCAGCTACCGTTTGCTCTCCATTTCCGACTACGCAACGCAAGTACAGTGAGAATTGCGGCTGCCGGCACCGCAAGAATGCCCAGGGAAGCAAGTCCGTTTCCTATCCAAAGCTTCACTAAGCTATGAAGCAATGAACCAAAGGCCCACCATAATCCCAGCCCCGAGACTAGGAAGATAGCTGACAGACCTCGCCAACCTGAGATAGACCAGTCTCCCGCTAGTGAGGAAACGTTCTTCTCATTTGGACGAGCGCGAAAGATACTCTGCGTCACTTGATACGTTTGCGAGCCTGCATCTTTGAGCGCAAGATCGGGATTGCGGCAGCACCGCAACCGAGGATGGCTAGAATTGCAGTTGGATCCTCTGGCGAATCAACACAGCCACCAAGGGCAAACGCTGCCTTAGAGCCGACGGTCAGCACCAGAACTGCGATCAAGAGAAAGGGAAGGGTTCTTTTCCTCAGCATGGATATCTCCAACGTTCGGTTTTGAACTTAATGGTTCAATTACGTTGCACGATAGAGTACAAGGAAAGACTCTGACGTGAGTGTAGCAGAAGAAGTCAAGCAGGATATAGGACTTTAGTCATATCGTGCCTATAACTCGTCGTTGTGTATTCTTAAGTTATTGATAATGTTCGGTCACAGCTTCGCTTTTCGTCGTGAACGGAGTTATTGACTTGCCGAGATTCCTCTCTATCGATTTTGAGCGGCACGTAATCCCATTTCGCTCTTATTGTCTGTGTGCTGCCCCGTCCTTTTGGAGGATTTGTTATAGCTCATGCGACACTCTTTGCACCGCAGCCACGCAGTCTGCTGATTCAAAACAACCATCACAAGTTTTCATTGGTGCATAGAGAGATTTCATCTAGTCACCGGAGAGGGCAACTCTACAACGTGAGTCTGACGTATGAGTTGACGCCGCAGATTCGATAAGTTCAGTGACAGTGTCATTTGTCCCATTAGAATCCAAACTGTGCCACTGCGATTAACTTGTATCCCACCTTGGCGCCCTTAATGAGTACATCGGCAGTGAATCTGCAGCGGAAATCAGCGGCCTCTACTCGAGTCGAGTTCAGAGGACCAAGGCTCCTACTTCGAAAAAAGTATGGAAAAATTACTGATTGACACTGCGTGTCTCATGCTCTCGAGCGCTCGCCTGAAAGCGCTCCATTTTCCGTCTTCCCATTTGTACCGAGATCCGGAGCATTTACGGTGTTTTCATTAAGGATCATCACGTCGCGGACAATCGGCAGAATGCCGCACAAACACTGATATAGTTAGAGAGGCAATCGACTCTACAGCTTGCGCGATGTGCGCTCCTCGTTCTGCAAATATTCAGCAGCCAGGAAACCAGCGGAACAACCAACGCTGATTTCAAAGAGGATAACGCGAATTGGTGTGAGCCGATTGAACCCACTTCTGGGAGACGCGATGCAAGCGACTCTTGCGCTCGAAGACGGGCGCATTTTTGCGGGCGAAGGGTACGGCGCACCGGGTGAAGCCCTGGGCGAAGTGGTCTTTAATACTTCCTTAACTGGCTACCAGGAAATTGCGACTGACCCCTCCTATGCAGGCCAGATTGTGGTGCTTACCAATCCTCAGATTGGAAATTACGGCACCAATCAGGCCGACAATGAGGCTGCGAAACCCTATATCGAAGGGTTGATCGTGCGCGAATTTTCGCCGGTCAGCTCCAACTGGCGTTCAGAGCAGGTCACCGACGAGTACATGGAGCGCTACAGCGTACCCGTGCTGGCGGAGATCGACACGCGTGCTCTCGTTCGCCATCTGCGCACGCATGGCGTAATGCGAGGCGTAATCTCGACCAGCGAAAGCGATCCCGAGAAACTAATAGCCAAGGCCCGTTCCATCCGCAAGATGGACGGCACAGACCTCGCGCGCGTCGTCTCGACGAAGTCCTCATACAGCTTTGCGGCAGAAGATGAGCTCGCCCAGAGCAACGACTCTTTGTTATCCACAGGCTTTATCCAAAAGGAAGACGCGCGCGAACGCTTGCATGTGGTCGCGTATGACTTCGGCATCAAGCGAAACATCCTACGCATGCTGACGCGCGAGGGCTGCAGCGTCACCGTAGTTCCCGCCGAAACCCGCGCTGAGGAAGTGCTCGCGCTCAAGCCAGACGGCGTCTTTCTCTCCAACGGTCCCGGCGATCCCGAACCGGTCGATTACGCAGTCAAAGCGATCCAGGAGATGATGGGGCGCACTCCGATCTTCGGAATCTGCCTGGGCCACCAGCTCACCGGCCTCGCCCTCGGCGGCAAGACCTACAAGCTCAAGTTCGGCCACCACGGTGGCAATCACCCGGTTAAGAACATGACCAACGGCAAAGTTGAGATCACGGCGCACAACCACAATTTCGCCGTCGATCCCGACTCGATCAACGCCAACGATGTCGAGTTGACGCACGTCGACCTGAACGACAACACGCTCGAAGGATTGCGTCACAAGACGCTGCCGCTCTTCAGCGTTCAGTATCACCCCGAAGCAGCTCCCGGCCCGCACGACAGCAATTACCTCTTCCACGACTTCCGTAGATTGATGGAGGAGTGGAAGGGATGAGGCGATGGTTCCCAGTCCTGGCTTTGCTAGTAGGATTGGGGACTTTTATTTCCTGCAAACACTCTCCGGACACTCAAACAAAGAAAGCGACCCCGACTGGGAACGCTGTCAGTTCGCAGGTAAAGCTTCCTCCTCCGCCCGAACCTTCGACCGAATTGCCACAAGAATTCTCGACACCAACTGGAGCAGTTGATCCGTTTGAACGGTACTTAGCCGTTGAGAAAACTCAGGGCCACGAACCGGCGCTGACACGATTTACAGGCGAGTGCGGGATGGACATCATGGCTGTTACGCCGAAATACGCGCAGAGGCCGGGCGAGACGTGGAACGTTGTTCCTGATCTCTCGAAGGCTAAGGACGACCAGGAGACGGATTTTTACAGAACTGTTGCGGTCTGGCATCAGGGAAATCGTGTCGCTGTTGAACTCTGGGGAATGGAACTGGATACAGGCGACTACTATCGTCTTCTCTATTGCTTGGAGGGGAAGAAGACTCGGCAGGTTGAATCAGTGAGCTGGAGGATGGCCGGATTTATCGATAGCTCTGATACGGATTGGGGATATGAGAACCGTTGGAAACTAAATTCCCACGGCCACTTCGACACTGTGTCACAACGTTATGTAGATCTTGAGGAGAAGCCAATTGCTCAGCCGAAGCTCAATGCAGATACTCTGAAGAGTTTGAAGGATGAAGCTGTCGGTGCAAGCACTTGGGAAGATTTGGAATTGCCTGCGGAGTTATTGAAGTAGGCAAAATGTTTTTGAGAGGGCGCGGCTTTGTCCGCGCCGTTTCGTGTGAAGAAGATTGATCTCGAAGTCAGGAAGTAAAAAGAAGAATGCCACGCAGAAATGACATCCAGAAAATCCTCGTGATCGGCTCTGGGCCGATCGTCATCGGCCAGTCAGCCGAGTTCGACTACTCCGGCACGCAGGCCTGCAAGGCCCTCAAGCAGGATGGCTATGAGGTGGTGCTGGTGAACTCGAACCCGGCCACCATCATGACTGATCCCGAACTCGCCGACCGCACCTACATCGAGCCGCTGACGATCGAGTACGTCGAAGAGATCATCCGCGTCGAGTCGGCGATGCTCGGTCCCGATTCCGGTAAGTTTGCCCTGCTGCCCACCGTCGGCGGCCAGACCGCGCTCAACCTTGCCGTCGATCTCTCAGACGCAGGCATCCTCGACAAATATGAAGTCGAGATGATCGGCGCTAGGCTCGAAGCCATCAAGAAGGCTGAAGACCGTCTCCTTTTCAAAGATGCGATGGTTCGCATCGGCCTCGAAGTCTCAAAATCCGTCCTTGTCAACAATCTTCGCGATGGCATGGAGTTCGCGCAGAAGATAGGGTTTCCGATCCTCATCAGGCCCAGCTTTACGCTTGGCGGTTCAGGCGGAGGTATCGCCTACAACCGCGAAGAGTTGATGGAGATCCTCTCGAACGGTCTGAATCTTTCACCAGTACACGAGTGCCTTATTGAAGAGAGCGTACTGGGTTGGAAAGAATATGAACTCGAAGTGATGCGTGACCTCGCCGACAACGTCATCATCGTCTGTTCTATCGAAAATTTTGACCCGATGGGCGTCCACACAGGCGACTCCATCACTGTCGCACCGGCGCAAACGCTCACCGATCGCGAATACCAGAAGATGCGTGACGCAGCTATCGCCGTGATGCGCGAGATCGGCGTTGAAACAGGCGGCTCGAACGTGCAATTTGCCGTGAACCCCGCCAACGGGCGCATGACCGTTATCGAGATGAACCCGCGTGTCTCGCGTTCCTCGGCGCTGGCCTCGAAGGCGACCGGATTCCCAATCGCCAAGATCGCCGCCAAACTCGCCGTCGGCTACACGCTCGACGAAATTCCTAATGACATTACGCGAATGACGCCAGCGTGCTTTGAGCCGACCATCGATTACGTTGTCACTAAGATTCCAAAGTGGCAGTTCGAGAAATTTCCCGGCTCCGATGATACCCTCGGCCCGCAAATGAAGTCTGTCGGCGAAGTGATGGCCATTGGCCGCACCTTCAAGGAATCGTTGATGAAGGCGCTGCGTTCGCTCGAGACCGGGAAGAAGACCGGTAGCGAAGAGTTGGAGCCGCGCCGCCTCACCCAACGACTTGTGACGCCGCAGCCTGAGCGGCTCAACTACATCCGCTTTGCCTTTGAGCGCGGCATGAGCGTCCGTGAAGTAGCGCGCTACACCGGCATGGATCCGTGGTTCCTCTATCAGATTCGCGAGATATGCGAGGCGCAGAAGCATTTGGGCACACTCAGTCCTGAAATCGTCACGCCGAACCAGCTACGCAAATTCAAGCGTCTCGGCCTGAGTGACGAACGAATTGCCAACGAGTGGAAACTCTCGGGTCACGATGGTATCGCTCAGGTGAGGGAACTGCGCTATAAGCACGGTATCCGACCTATTTTTAAGCTCGTTGATACCTGCGCTGCTGAGTTCGAATCGCACACGCCATATTTCTATTCGGCTTACGACGAAGAGGACGAAGCCCCACCGACCTCCAAGCGCAAAATCATCATCCTGGGCAGCGGACCTAACCGCATCGGGCAGGGAATTGAGTTTGACTATTGCTGCTGCCACGCTGCCTTTGCGCTTAAGGAAGATGGCTACGAGACGATCATGGTCAATTGCAATCCTGAGACCGTCTCTACCGACTATGACACCAGCGATCGTCTTTATTTCGAGCCGCTGACGCTCGAAGACGTGCTCGCCATCTACGAGCATGAAGCGAAATCCGGCGCCGAAATCGGCATGATTGTGCAGTTTGGCGGACAGACGCCGTTGAATCTTGCACAGCGGCTCCGCCAGGCTGGGGTGCCCATCATCGGCACTTCGCCGGAATCGATCGATCTTGCAGAGGATCGCAAGCGATTTGGCAAGCTGCTTGAGGAGTTGCATATTCCACAGCCGGCCGGCGGCACGGCAACCAGTGTGGAAGAGGCTCTCGCTGTTGGCGATCGGATCGGGTATCCGGTCCTGGTGCGACCTAGTTATGTGCTTGGCGGACGCGCCATGGTCATCGCCTACGACGCTGAGGAAGTAGCGCGTTACATGACCACTGCGGTTGAGTATTCGTCAGACCGGCCAGTGCTCGTCGATCACTTTCTCGAGTCTGCCGTCGAGGTTGATGTCGACGCGCTCTGTGATTCGGAAGACGTTGTCATTGCAGCAATTATGCAGCACATCGAAGAGGCCGGAATTCACTCCGGCGACTCGTCGTGTGTTCTACCAACTGTCTCCATGCAGCCGGAGACGCTTGCTACGATTCGCGCCTATACTCGGAAGCTGGCGCTTGCGCTCAAGGTCGTTGGACTAGTGAACCTTCAGTTTGCGATTCAGCGCGATGCTGACGATAAAGACCAGGTCTTTGTCATCGAGGTCAATCCGCGAGCTTCGCGTACGGTGCCTTACGTTTCAAAGGCAACGGGGGTGCCTCTGGCCAAGATCGCTTCACGTCTCATGACTGGCGGCAAGCTGCGCGAGCTTATGGCAGAGCAGGTGGCGTCTGGCCTGGATCTTGATCCGGGACCGTATTTTTACGTCAAGTCTCCTGTCTTTCCGTGGAATAAATTCCCAGGCGCCGATACAGTGCTGAGTCCGGAGATGAAGTCTACCGGCGAGGTAATGGGTGTGGCTGATAACTTTGGCGAGGCGTTTGCCAAGGCTCAGCTTTCCGCAGGGCAGGTGCTGCCGAGTGAAGGCACAGTCTTCTTCAGTGTCAACGATCACGACAAAGCTGCCGCCACGGTGCTGGCGAGGCGTTATGTGGACCTGGGCTTCAGCCTGGTTGCGACCGAGGGCACGGCCAACGTTCTGGAAAAGGCTGGAATGACGGTTGAGCGCGTTTTCAAGGTGAAGGAAGGACGGCCTAACGTCGTCGATCTCATCAAGGGCGAGCGTATTCAGCTCATTGTGAATACTCCACGCGGACAGGACACGTTCTTCGATGAGAAGGCGATTCGCCGCGCCGCAGTACTTGCACGTATTCCGACGATCACCACGATTGCTGCTGCGCAGGCGGCAGCTGAGGGCATTGCTGCGATGCAGCGCCGGCACCCATCCGTGGTCTCATTGCAGGAGCTTCACCCGGTTAAGAGCTAGGCATCGGCCTGGCAAAACCGGGTGGCGGGGGGGAGGGGTACCCATTTTTCGTCTGTGATGCGCCTTATGTTATTGATGTGGTGTGACTTAGTCCTCTCTTCGAGGGGTGCATTTGCGACGTTTTGCGACACTTTTGCGACGTTTATTCGCGGGGATTGCGACGCTGGGCAAAGCTGAAGCAGCCGCGTATTTCCATTGTGCGCTTCTCGAGGTTAATTACGGGCATTGCGACCCTGCCTGGAAGTATTTGTTATGAATGGAGTTGCGGAATATTTGAGGCGGTAGGGGATTGACAGGCATGTAGAGAAGCCCGTTGGCGAAAGCTGAGAGGGTCTATATGGGGTAATGGGTCAGTTTGAATCAACAAACCGAATATGTGGTCGAGGTGTGAGTCAGTTTCCGTGAAGGCGACTATTCGTCCATGTGAATCCGCTTCCTCGATGAGTGACTTGGCGATTTTGCGTAAATCCAGAAGGCAGGCTCTATAGCTGCTTGTTTGTAAGCCAAATAAACTGTCTGGAAAAGGAAGGCCATGGGCCAACCCTGGATGGAGGCACATGGCGACCGAGCAAGTTATTTGCTGGACCTGAATCACCAGAGGATAATGCCACAATGAGGCGATCGAGGCGACCTTGTTCCACTTCCGCCATATACAGTCCGCCAGAGAAAGACTGAAAAACAGCTGACGAGTTCGTTCAGGAGAGAGCGCATGAAAAGCTTCGCATTGGTGGTGGTGTTTTGCCTGCCCATTGGGTTGTTCGCGCAGCAATCAGTGCCGCAGGTCAAGTTCCATTCCCAGACGGATTTTTTCAAGCTGCCCCCGGATCTGTATTTCGGGGAGGCTGCAGGCGTGGCGGTCAATTCAAAAGGGCATGTTTTCGTTTTCTCTCGTGGCGGCACAACTGGCCCTGCCTATGGAGCGGCGGCGGCTCAGTTGTTCGAGTTTGATGCCGACGGAAAGTACGTCCGTGAAATCGGACACAATCTGTATGCATGGAGCTTTGCTCACGCTGTCAAGGTAGACAAGGAAGACAACATATGGGTCGCCGACAAGGGATCGGACATGGTCATCAAGTTCAATCCGGAAGGCCGGATATTGATGGTCTTCGGCCGCAAACAGGAGGGCTCCGACGAGGGGACTGGTCCACTCAAGCATTTCAAACCGTCCTTGTCGCCGATCGATGGGGAGTTTCGCCAGGTGACCGATATGGCCTGGGACGCAGCAGGCAATACGTATATCAGCGACGGTTACATCAATTCCAGGATCGCCAAGATCGATAGAGACGGAAACTGGATCAAGTCCTGGGGCGAACCGGGAACAGGTTCAGGGCAGTTGAATACGCCGCACAGTATCGCCACGGATGATATGGGAAACGTGTATGTGGCCGACCGTGGCAACGGACGCATTCAGGTTTTCGATGGAGACGGCAAGTTTCTGCGCGAGATCCATATCAACGTGCCATACGATCACAAGATTCGTCCGTGGATGGGGAACATCCCATCCCAAATACCTTCCACCGCAGAAGCTCCGGCGCCATTGAACAAGACCATGTTGAGCGGCTCTCCTTGGGCGATCTGCATCACTCCGGGGCCTCATCAAGTACTCTTTGCGTCTGATGGCTATCCGGGCCGGATCTATAAACTCACTTTGGACGGCAGAGTGCTTGGCATGTTTGGCACCTCCGGCCACGGTCCTGGGCAGTTTGGTTGGATTCACGAACTGGCTTGCCCTTCTGAAAACATTCTGTATGCTGCCGAATTGCTGAATTGGCGCGTGCAAAGGTTGACACTCGAGCCAACGCAATAATCAAGAACAGATGCAAGCGACGACCAGATAACGGTCTCCATTTGAGTCTTCGGGGTGAGATCGCGAGGAACGGATTTAGTACCGATAGGTCTGGTTGTGTTTACTAATGGGGCTTGAGCGAGAAGAGCTGGTCAGAATGTCCCAAATTGTCGAAAACCGGCTTCTCGGAGATCAATCAACACTCCATTGAAAATTCAGGCTGCGGATTCAAACTGGCCCACTACCTACATGGCGAGGCGTTTCTTTTTCAACGCAATGCGTGACCCGATGCTGTAGGCGATGAAAGCCACAGCCGGCCAGGTGCCTACGAAGCGTCCCTGACCGTCAATCAGGCCACTGTCTTCAGAGGGACTGAAGAAAGTGAGATAGATCTTCTCAGACGCATCGCAGTGGTAGCACTGGTTTGGGCCAGTTGGCATATCCAGAATCCACAGGCAGATGATCAGGAACCAGATGAGTCCGATCAACCAAGTATGCGGCGCCATGTCGTTTTGCCTGAAGCGCGTGAAGATGTTGCCAACGACGAACGGCACGACAAAAGAGAGGGCGAGCGTCACAAGAACCGGTACATTTTCCTGCCGGAAAGAGCTTATGAGGAGAATCATCGCGACCCATGAAGAGATTGCCAGCAGCGTGTGGATGAGCACCCAAAGCGCCTGCTTGGCCAGGTCATTTACCTTTTCTTCGTCATCGAGGATGTCCACTTCCTCGGTGTGTATCGTCATGCGTTCGCTCCGCCGCGGGTCGCTATCAGTTAGTTCAGTGTATGTCATGTGGCAAACTATGGGCATTCAAGACGAGTTACCTCAGTGATCAAGTAGATACTGTCTACTCATAGAGGTAACGCATCGTTGCAGGGCTCTAACAGGCTCTAAAATGGTGATTATGTTGCTCGAAGGCATCTTCGCTCCCGTCACCACGCCCTTCTATCCCGATGAACGCATTTACTTCAAAAAGCTGGAGTTCAACGTTGGCCGTCTGTCGCTTACCGGACTTACGGGCCTGGTAGTACTGGGCTCTACTGGCGAAGCAGTCGCTCTCGATGATGTCGAAAGCCGCGAGGTGCTGCGCGTGGCGGCACAATCTGCCGCACCGGAAAAGGTACTCATTGCAGGCATCGGCAGAGAGAGCGTAAAGGCCACGGTCGACATGGCTGAAACAGCGACAGAGTTTGGATACGATGCCGTGCTGGTGCGCAATCCGAGCTACTATCGCCCGCAGCTTACGAATGCCGCGTTGCTGCACTATTTCCGGTCTGTCGCAGACCGATCTCCTTTGCCTGTAATCCTTTACTCAATTCCCAAGTTTACCGAGCTTGAGATCCCGCTTGAGGTGGTCGCGGAATTAGCTGGACACGGCAACATCTGGGGGCTCAAAGAATCGAGTGGCAGCGTGGAACGCGTACGCGAGGTTGTGCAGGCCACGCGCCACGCGGTACGTCGCACCGTCACAGTCACGCCGATCTTCGAGGCTGTCACTGGGCGCATGATGGCCACAAAGCCGGCTACCGCGGGAAACTTCATTTCTGCCGAAGGCCTGGCATCTGGAGGCGACGGAGCTGTCGCGCTGGCTGTTGCTCCTCCCACGCCGGCTATCAGGACCCGTACGCGCGAAGTCGGTTTCCAGGTGCTCACCGGTTCTGCGGGAAGTCTCAAGGAGTCGCTCGACGCTGGCGCCAGCGGGGCTGTTCTCGGCTTTGCTGCGTGCGCTCCTCAGGCCTGTCACGAGATCTACACGGCGTGGAAGGAACACGATGATGCCCTCGCCGTAGAGAAGCAGCAGCGCATCGCTCTGGCCTGCAAAGTGATCGCGAATCAGCTTGGTATTCCGGGCATCAAGTACGCCTGCGACTTCAACGGCTACTTTGGCGGTAAGGCCCGCTCGCCGCTGTTGCCGCTGAACGCAGAAGCTAAAGAGGAGATCGAGCGCCTGCTGGCTCAAATCCGCAATTGAGCCGGCGGAGCAGATAATGAATTACCCCGGAAAACTCGAGAGATATCGAGGCTTTCTGTGGAATTTATTGAGGTTTCCGATAAGTTTTTCGATATAGGAAGTAATCTGAACCACATATTGGGACCAACCCTTAATTTGGTTCTGTTCCTGAGCTTCTATCCAATTGAGCATTAACCACTTGGGTCCTGTCTTAAACATATCTTCTACTTAGTGGCTATAATTATTGACTGAGAGAAAGAGTTTTCTTTCCGGAAATTCAAGTGAAGGGAATCCCGCCACATGGCGATTGGAGACCTAGCCCTGGGTCAAGAACAGGGCATTTCAGTAGTTCAGGACGCTGCAAATCGCGTCGTAAATGACTTCAGCATACAGGTCGCAACCGTGAACGGGTCCGGCTCGCAATCGGCCAACAGCGTTCTGCTGAAGAGCATCTTTGGAATGGGAGTTCCGGTCTCCGGAAAGAATCTCTTTCCCTCGAATATTGCAGGATTGCCTACCTGGTTCACCATCCGCGCCAGCAAGGACGGTTACGTCGCCCGCCGCAAGTACATCGATTTGCTGGTGGCGATGAATCCCGAGACAGCCAAGGACGACATCCTTGCGCTGCCTGGTCACGGCGTCGCTATCTACGACGAGAGTCTCAATCTGAAGCAGTATCGCGATGATGTGGTCTGCTATCCCGTGCCATTTGACAAGATCACGGCCGCGGTCTGTCCTGAAGCCAAGCTGCGCAAACTGGTTCGTAACATGGTCTATGTCGGCGTGGTCGCGCAGTTGCTCGAAATCGACATGAACTGCGTCGAGGCGGCACTCAAGAAGCAGTTCGCGAAGAAGCAAAAGGCTCTCGATCTGAACTTTGGCGCGGTTAAGGCGGGTGCGGCGTATTTCGCCGAGCATCTGACCAAACAGGATCCATTCTTCATCGAGCACATGAACGCGACGGCGGGCAAGATCGTCATTGACGGCAACTCTGCCAGCGGTCTGGGCGCAGTTTTCGCTGGAGTCACGGTAGTCGCGTGGTATCCAATTACTCCCTCAACCTCGGTTGTTGAAGCGACCATCGAATACCTCAAGAGATACCGTGTTACTGAGGACGGCAAGGCTACATTTGCCGTGGTGCAGGCTGAGGACGAACTGGCCGCGATAGGCATGGTGCTCGGTGCAGGCTGGTCTGGCGCACGTTCGATGACTGCGACCTCCGGGCCAGGCATCTCGCTCATGGCTGAGTTTTCTGGCCTGGGCTACTTTGCTGAAATCCCTGGCGTCATCTTCGATGTACAGCGTACCGGCCCTTCGACTGGCATGCCAACGCGTACATCGCAGGCTGATCTGCTTTCTACTGCGTTTCTATCTCACGGTGACACAAAGCATGTTGTCCTGCTGCCCGGTTCGGTCAAGGAGTGTTTCGAGTTTGGCTATCAGGCATTCGATCTGGCTGAGCGCCTGCAGACACCGATTTTCGTGCTCTCCGATCTTGATCTCGGCATGAACAACTGGATGTCCGATCCGTTTGTTTACCCCGACAAGCCGCTCGATCGCGGCAAGGTTCTTACGGCAGAGGATCTGAATCGCCTGGGTGGCTTTGCGCGTTACAAAGATGTGGATGGTGATGCGATTGGCTATCGTACCCTGCCGGGCACCGATCATCCCAAGGCTGCGTACTTTACGCGCGGTTCAGGTCACAACGAAAGCGCAGCCTACACGGAGAAGCCTGACGAGTATGTTGCGGTCATGGAGCGGCTGGCGCGGAAATTTGACACTGCCCGCACGCTGGTTCCCGCACCGGTTGTGGAAAGGAGCACTGGCTCCCGAATCGGTATTATCGCGTACGGCACATCGCACTATGCGATTGTCGAATCTCTCGATCAGATCAAGAAGGTGCATGATCTCGACATTGACTACCTGCGTGTTCGTGCTTATCCCTTCAACGACGAGGTGGATGAGTTTGTGGCTGCTCACGACCGCATCTATGTCGTGGAGCAGGACCGCGATGGTCAGCTCGCCAGCCTGCTCAAGCTGGACCTGCCTGCCGAGCATGTGACGAAGCTGCGCAGCATTCTTCATTTCAATGGGTTGCCGATAGACGCCGAGTCGGTCACAAGCGAACTGGTCACCAAGGAGGGCCTCTAATTCATGGCAACCGCTACTGCACCACCACCAGCAGGCCCCAAGGTTAACCGTATCGGCCTGCCAGTACTTGACTATCGCGGCAGCAAGACCACACTCTGCGCCGGCTGCGGCCATAACGCCATCTCAGAGCGCATCATTGATGCCATGTTTGAGATGGGCGTACAACCAGAGCGCTTGATGAAGCTCTCGGGCATTGGCTGCTCATCGAAGAGCCCGGCCTACTTCATGACTCGGTCGCACAGCTTCAACAGCGTCCACGGGCGCATGCCGTCGGTTTCGACCGGCGCTATACTTGGCAACCACAAGATGTTGGCGCTGGGCGTCTCGGGCGACGGCGATACGGCCTCGATCGGAATGGGGCAGTTTGTGCATCTGCTGCGCCGCAATCTGCCGATGATTTACATCATTGAAGACAACGGCGTTTATGGGCTGACCAAGGGACAGTTCTCTGCGACTGCCGATCTTGGATCGAAGTTGAAGACGGGCGTCATCAACGATCTGCCCCCTATCGATACTTGCTCGCTGGCTATTCAGCTTGGAGCGACGTTTGTTGGGCGGTCCTTCTCGGGCGACAAAAAGCAGCTTCTGACTATGCTTAAGGCGGCGATCGCGCACAAGGGTACGGTGATGCTCGATGTCATCAGCCCTTGCGTCACGTTCAACGACCATGAGGGCTCAACGAAGAGCTACAAGTTCATGCAGGAGCACGACGAGCCGATCAATGAGCTTGGTTTTGTGCCTAGCTTCGAAGACATCGAAGTTGAGTACGATCACGGCACAACGCTCGATGTGAGAATGCATGACGGATCGAGTCTGCGGCTGCGAAAGATTCGCGAGGATTACGATCCGACGAACAAGATTGCTGCGGTCCATACGTTGATGGAGGCGCATGAGAAGGGCGAAGTTCTAACTGGGGTCTTCTACGTCGATACGCAGAAGCCGACGTTCACCGATCTGCTCAACCTGGTGGATGAGCCGCTGAGCTCGCTGCCGGAGTCAGTCATTCGTCCTTCGAAAGAAGTGCTCGATAAGGTGATGGCCAGCCTGCAGTAGACCATCTTCTTGAAGTGCCGTTAAGAAGCCCTGCCACGGCAGGGCTTTTTACTGTGCATCGGAAGCTGCCTCCATTGATTCTTTGGCCACCGTACGCCAACGTTTCAGAATCCATTTACGCGAAGGTGTTTCTACGAAGTAAAAGCTCGAGATGCTCAGGCCGATGCAAATTATCAAATAGATCGGAAACAAAACGCCGGAACGTTCCCAGTGGAAACAGGAATATCGCGAGTTGCAATCGACGCGGAATCAAGTACTAGCGTGAGGCCTGCCATCGTGCGTGGGGCCACGTTAATACATCGATGGTCTGCTCTGAATTTACCACGACGGTCAATAGCGTTCGTTGGAATAAAACCTGGAGAAGGCGCTCTACTATTTGTTCGATCTGTCGACCAAGTGTCGACTTGATTGGCTGCTGATGAGCAGACCGCTGCGCCATCGAGCAGATGCTATAATCCAACGTGTTGACGCATCCAGGCTGCTTCCAAGTTGCCTCTAAACTCATCCCATCGGAGTTGAGAGAGTGGAATTTATCCAGAGTCAAATGGTCCCGCAGCCATTGACTGCAGCCATCTGCATTGGCACCTACAATCAGGCGCAGTATCTACGAGGATCGATCGAATCCGCCATTGCGCAAACTTATCCCATCCAGGAAATCTGGGTTTCCGACGACGCCAGCACAGACAATACCGACGCCGTGATGCACGAACTCTGCGCGCAGTATCCGCAGCTTCGCTACTATCGTCAGCCTGTCAATCTGGGACTTCCGGGCAACATTAGTTGGCTGCTCTCCCAACCGCAAACAGATCTCATCGTGCGCCTCGACTCGGACGATCGTCTCGAACCGGATTACGTGGCGGTGCTTGCGAAGCTGATGCAAAAGTATCCGCAAGCAGGCTTTGCGCACTGCGATGTGAATGAGATCGACATCGAGGGAGGTGTCCGAAGCGTTCGCCGACTCATGAGAACCAATGAATACGAATCTCCTGACCAGGCTCTGAAGCGAAGCGCGAGCGGATATCGCGCGGCTGCGAACTGCATTCTGTATCGCGCCAAAGCTATTCGCGAGGTCGACTATTATCGGCCAACCCTCTCCTGGCGATATTGCGAAGACTGGGACATGATTCTTCGCCTGACCATCGCTGGTTGGGGAAACGTCTATGCGCGGCAGGTGCTTTCCAACTATCGCGTATGGGATGACGGCAAAGGCGTGCGCGCTTCCCGCAAGATGGCTGAAGTGCGGGAGACGGCGGAGATATACAAGAATCGCCTCATTCCTGAGTATCAAAGACGTGGCTGGAGCATTGCGCCACTGACCAAGAACATGCGGGCCAAAGCGGTGCGCTTTACTGAGGCTCTCGATTCACCGCGGTTTTCTTCTGAGGACCGCGAGGAATACAAGCGGCTGCTGCTGAACCTTGGTGCATCACCCAAGCTCTCCCTGGCCATTGGCATGGCTGAGAACGGGCTAAACCCAGTGGCTCGCTTCTGGTCGCGGACACGCATTGGCCTCAAGGATAAGGCGAAGCAGGTGTTTAGGCTGGCAAAGGCCCGATAACAGCCTACGCTGGCAGTGAGGTCGGCGAATACGGGTAGCCGTTCTTATTTGGGGTTGATCCGAACGCCCATGGCATTTAGTTTGCTGCGCGCCTGGAGCGCTTCGGGAGTCTGGGGATAGCGCTGGATCAGGGAGCGCAGTTCATGGACGCCTGAATCTGTTTGTTTCAGTTGGATCAGCGCGTAGCCTTTGTGTAACTGAGCTGCGGGTGCCTTAGGATTGCCGCTGAAGTTTTCAAGCACGGCGTTGTAGGCCTTGATCGCATCGCGAAACTTCAACTGCTTGTAGGCGACCTCACCCATGTAGAACTGCGCGTTACCGGCCAGGTCATCGTTGGGATAGTAGTGCAATACATCGGCAAACTCTGAAGCTGCCACATCGTAATGCGCTGCGTTGTAGTCGCGTAATCCGCTCTGATAGGTCTCCTTGAGAGGCGGAGCTTCGCCTCCTGCGGGATTGACTGTCGGAGGGGCTGCAGCATTTGCATCACCGGGCGCCGCCGCCGGTTGGCCGGGCTGTGAAGCTGCCATGGTTGTTGCACCGCCCGCGGCCTGAGGCTGCACGTTCTGCAACTGCGACTGGATATCCTGCATTTGCTTGTCCAGCTTAGCGATGCGAGACTTCAACTCATCCAGGGAGTCATTCAGTGATTGCACCTGCCCTGAGACGGCATCCAGTTTGCCGCCGTTGGACTCGCTCTGCGAATTGAGCTTCTGCTGCATTGCTGCTACGGCAGCATTCATCTGGTTGACGTTGTCGGTGCTCTGCTCAACCAGGTGCTGCACGAGTCCAAATTTTGAATCCACGGTGGATTGCAACCGCTGTACCAGGTCGACCAGCTGCTGCACCTGCGCCTGCAGTTCAATCATCTCTTTCGACGCCGCATGGGCAGGCAGCGCTGCCAGGAACAACCCGGCCAAAAGCAGAGCGGGGAGACGAAGACGGCCGATACGGTGAACTCGAATCAGATGCATGGTGTTCTCACAATCTCACTTTGAAATTAAAGCGCGGCAGCGATTTGCTCACTGCCGCGGTTAGTCCTTAATGCCGTTCTACCGGTCGATCGTGAAGCCGGCACGACGGTTCTGCTGCCAGCACTCCTCTGTGGACTCAGTACAGAAGGGCTTTTCCTTGCCGTAGCTGACTACGCGCAGGCGGTCGGGCGCAACGCCAGCCTGTGCGAGCGCACGTTTTACCGAGTCGGCGCGGCTCTGGCCCAGCGTCAGGTTGTATTCGTTTGAGCCACGCTCATCGCAGTATCCGCCTATCAATACTTTGATGTTGGGATTTTGTGCAAGGTAAGCTGCCGACTTGGAAAGCGAACCCGCCGCGTCGCTGCGCACATCATAGCTGTCGTAATCGAAGAAGATGTCCTGCACGCTGGCCCGGAATTGCTCATCCGCGGTCATGTTCGACGCAGAGGAATCCTGCGGCACCGCCACTGCCATCTGGGCCGCTGTGACCGTCACCCGCGCAGTTGCGTCGGCCGAGCCGCCGTCACCGCGCGCTACCAGGTGGTAACTGGTCGACGTGGCCGGCGTTACTGTCTTTACACCTGAGCTGGGCACATCGCCGATACCATCGATCGAGATGTTTGTAGCGTCGGTCGTGCGCCACGACAAGACCACCTGATCGCCGGCAGTGATATTGGCCGGGGTAGCGGTCAGCTGCGCTGTAGGCGCGGGTCCTGAAGCAGGCGGTGCTGTGGTGCCGCTGGATGCTGTCTTCTTCTTGCAGCCTGCAAAACCCACCACGAATGCGAGCAGAACAAGGCAGGTCAGAATGCGATGTCTGGAGCTCATTTAGTTTTTTTCTCCTTGCGAAAAATTGGTCGTTCTAGTTCGTCTTTTCGAAACCCCCAAGTACCAAGGGGGAAATTATTTCCAACTCCAGTTTGGCATAAAGTCCTTGCCGGAGTTCGTCAACTGGTGCTGTCCTGTACCATCTGCCAGCATTGTCCACAACTCAGTGCGTTTTCCGATCTCGCGTTGAAAGACCACGTGGCGCCCATCGGGTGACCAACTGGGGAAATCATTGCTGCCCGCATCGTGGGTCAGTTGTGTCCATCGCATGGATGCGATGTCCATGATGTAGATGTCCTGTCCGCCGGGCGCGCCAGGCCCGTACTTGCGATTCCATGAGAACGTCAGGAACTGTCCGTTAGGCGACCAAGAAGGCGAGATGGCATAGCCGCCATCGGTCATACGCTGAACGTTACCGCCCTCCGAGTCCATGATGTAGATCTGCGGCAGGCCGGTACGACCGCTGACCCAGGCAATTTGTGAATTTGTCTTGGGATTCCAGGTCGGCGAGACGTCCGGTCCATGGAAGGCAGTCAGCTTCTGCAGGTTGCCGCCGTTGGCATCGCAGGTCCAGATCTCCGGGTCTCCTGACCGAGAGGAAGAAAACGAAAGCTTGGTACCGTCGCCTGACCATGCGGGCGAGAGGTTGCTGCCGCCGGCTACACCAGCGGGAAAGGCTACAGGCCGACCGAGTTCCATCGAAAACATACGGACAGTCCAGCCCTCTTTGCTCATTGTGGAAAACGCCAGGCGGCTGTTGTCGGGCGCGATGCGCGGAGAGAGCGAGATGCTACCCAGCTTGGTCACAATGTGCTGGTTCTGGCCGTCATAGTCCATCGCCCAGATTTCCTTGCTGCCGGTTCGTGCGCTGACGAAGTAGATTTTGGTTTCGGCAATACCGTTTATTCCCCCGCCGAGTCGAGAGATGATTTCGTCGGCAAAGCGATGCGCCACGAGGCGCGCGGTCTCCTGGTTAGCCGCCTCGTTGTATTGTTTGCCCAAAATCTGCGGACTGCCGGCATTCTTCGCATCGAAAAGCCACCCGGACACCATCAGACGGCCATTGCTGATTGAGAAGGAGCCGAAGGTCACCATCGAGGCATTGGCGGGCTCGGCCGCCCATTGCGGCAGGCTGATCTCCTGAGGCGAGCCCGGCGTCCCGGTTGGGGAGAGGCTTTTCGAGACCAGATCGAATATGCCTGCGCTACCCAGGTCGTTGTACAGCGTCGCGTCGAAGGTGGCCTTGAGCAACGGCATGTCAGGGTCGCTGCCGACGGGTTTGAAGTCCGCCGCAGCAATTCGTATCGGCTGATTGGATAAATTGCTGCCAGTACGGATCCAGTCCTGAGCGTGCAACGGGGAAGGTTGGGAGGCCAAGAGAAAAGCAAAGAGAATGCAGGGGAGGATGCGGGAGTAAGAATGAAAAACTGCCATCATGCGGATGCTGTCCTTCTCCTGGATTGGCCCAGGATGTGACCGTTGGGCGAGTTCAACGCGCCACTCAGGCCCAATCATTTTCCGGGACAAGGAGCTATCTCCGGAACTGTTAATACTCACAATAATAAGAGACGGAAGGGTTGCCTTCGCTGGGCGGTGAAGGAAGTGGCCCATATGTGTCAACACGCTGCGCCGCCCGCAGGCAGGCGCGGTCCAGTGTTGGACTGCCGCTGGAGCGGTCCATGCGGATATCTGTCGGCGCTCCGTCCCGGCGAATAGTGAAGAAAATATAGGCGCGCGAGCCGGTCGGAGTCCGCGGATCGACCTCGCCACGATACGAGCTCTGATTGAATTTCCGCTGAATTCCTTCAATGTAGTACGGGTAGTTGAACCCCTTGCTGCCGGAGCTTACTGCAACCTGACCGTTGGCTGAGGTGGTCGCACTCTGCATGGCGCGCTGCATATTTGTGGATGCCTGCTCGCCGAATTGAGCTTTGTTATCCAGCTTCGGATTTGGCTGTACGTGCGATGGATTCCGGCTAACTACAGGCGGCGGAATCACTGGAGGTTTCATGTTTTTGACGGCTTCCTGGTGCTTGTCTGACGGCTTCTTCAGCGGAGAAGTCTTCGAAGCAATCGCAATGGCTGACTCGTCCACAGTGGCCTTGGTGCTCGGCGCGGGAGTTGACGGGGCCTCGCTGGGCGTTTCGGTGGCCAATACATTCTCGCTTGGGGGCTTGTCCTGCGGCAGAGGCACCGCAGAGCTAACGAGCTGGACGGCGATCGCTCCGCCATCATTTGCGCCACCCCAGACATTGTGCGGAAAGAAACCGGCGATCAGAGCGAATCCGAATGCTCCCGCAGCCAGAAGACCGTGAAACAGTAGCGCAACCAGCATCGGGCGGCCTATCGGCTCACTCGTGAACTCCTTTTCAATGTGCTCGAATTGTCCGCCAACTGGCGACAGAGTGCTCATGCTGTATATCCGCGGCCTTGCACCGTGCTAGATTCCGCCTGTCTTTTCCAGGGGCTGAGTCACGATGCTGATGTTGGTGATTCCCGCCTGCTTCACTGCGTCCATCACGCTTGCAAAGGCCCCAAACGGAACTCGTTCGTCAGCACGCAGGTAGATCACCTGGTGTGCGGGGTCTTTTCCAGCCTGATGAAGCCGGGCCGGCAATTCATGCACGTTGACCACCTGGTCTCCCAGATAAACCGTCTGATCGCGGGCGATCGTAAGGACCATCCGCTGCTCCGTTATTTCTTTGACGGTGCGAGTCTTCGGAACGGCGACTTCGATGCCTGATTGCAGAACCGGAGCAGCCAACATGAAGATCACCAGCAGGACCAGCACCACGTCGACCAGTGGCGTTATGTTGATTTCTGCCAGCGCTGTCTGGGTGCGGCCGTTGCTTGCGGTAAAGGCCATCCTAGACCTCTCGATCCATCTGGCCCATAGGCGTGGGTACGCGTTGGCTTGAAGCGCCGGAGGATACTGCAGGCGCGGAGGGACGCTGTTGTATTTCTTCCAGCGAATTCAGCAGTTCGCGTGAGAAGTCGTCAATGCCCGCGGCAAAGACTCGCACCCGGGCAGTGAATTGGTTGTACGCGACGGCGGCGGGCACAGCTACAAAGATTCCGGCTGCCGTCGTAATCAGCGCTTCGCTGATGCCGGGAGCTACTGCTCGCAGGGTGGCGGAGCCGGCTGTTCCGAGGCCGTGAAATGCATCGACGATGCCCATGACGGTGCCGAACAGCCCGATAAAGGTCGCGGATGAGGCGATGGTCGCAAGCCAGGTCAGCCGCTGTTCAAGGCGAGTGACAGCTTCGCTGCTAGCTGACTGTGCTGATCGTTCAAGCGGGGCGACGTTGCGCGGAGGGCCGTATCCACCGGTCTGGCGTTTGTAAGCCTCGTAAACCTCGTCAAATACAAGCGCGAGCGGGCTCGGGGCATAGTCGCTGGTGCTTGCGGCTATTTCCTGCAGACGGGTGGCCTTGCGGAAGTTGCGGATAAATCGGCGACTCTGCTTGGTGGCCTTGGAAAAGCTGCCGATCTTACCGAAGATGATCGTCCACGAATAGACGCTAGCCAATGCCAGCACCAACAGCACGATCAGCGCTACCGGGCCGCTGTTGGTGAGCATCTCCATCAGCGCACTCGTCCCCGCGGCAGGGACCGGCGCCGGTGCATCCGTTTGGAGGAAAAAAGCAAACGTAACGGCTGAAATCGGCGTATACCTCATCTTCAAAGCTAGCAGACAGCGAAGCCGTATCCAAGTTGTTAACCAGGTTCATTAGGGTATGCGAGAGACGCCACGCCTCGACATGCTATGCTGCGCTCGGAATCCTCCATTTCTCAGCTACATGGAAGCGGAGGACAATGGGCCGACCATGCTGGTGGAGTTGCGCGCCGAAAACTACGCTGTCATCGATCACGCTATCGCCGTCTTCGGGCCTGGCCTGAATCTGCTTACGGGCGAAACTGGCGCGGGTAAGTCGATACTTGTCGACGCCTTGGCTCTGCTGATGGGCGGCAAGGCTTCGGCGGATGTGGTTCGCCATGGCGCGGATCGGGCAGTGGTTTCCTGCGTATTCGAAGCCACGGCGACGGCTGACGGCATTCTCGACGAAAACGGTATCGACTCTACAGGAACGGAGATTATTCTTCGCCGTGAGATTCTGGTCAACGGGAAGGGCCGCGTTTTCGTCAATAACCAGCCCGCCACAGTCGCAGTTCTGAGATTGCTGGCTCCTGAATTGGCGCTCGTTCATGCTCAATCGGAGACTCTCTCGAGCTTTGACCAGGCGCAACAGCGCATTTTGCTGGATCGTTTTGCCAGTCTCGAATCGCATCAGGTGGCCGACGCCTATCATCGCTGGCAGATTGCCGTGCGCAATCTTTCGGAGATGGAGCAGGGCGAACAGGATCGCCTGCGCATGGCTGATTTGTGGATCTATCAGCGCAAGGAGATCGAGCAGGCTCAGCTTACCGCCGGTGAAGACGAACAGCTTGAAAATGAGAAGCGCGTGCTGGCCAACGCCGAAAAGCTATATGCTGCCGCGCTGGGCGCGTTCGATCAGCTTTATGAGGGCTCGAACTCTGCCGAATCCGCGCTGCGAGCGGCGCTGCGCAACGTTGAGGAGCTGGCCCGCTATGACGGCAAATTTACCGATGCCGTGCAGCAGCTTACGTCTGCGCGCGCTATTGTCGATGACCTTGCGGACTCGCTGCGCGACTATGCGGAGAGCATTAACGCTTCGCCCGATCGACTAGCGGAGATTGAAGATCGCCTGGTTACGCTCGATCGCCTGAAACGTAAGTACGGGACCACAATTGCGGAGGTCATCTCGTTTGGAGAAGACGTAGCGCTGAAGCTGGCGCAGATCGAGGACAGGGACGAGATTATGAAGCAGTTGCGTTCTGAAGTGCTAGACGCACGAGCCCAGTATGTCGCCGCGGCACAAAATCTCAGCGGACAGCGCCAGGCTGCAGCAGGAAAGCTGGCCAAGCTCGCCGAGCAGCAGATCAATGAGCTAGCGATGAAGGTGCGTTTTGAGGTTTCAGTGAATCCGCTTCAGGCAGAATCGGACTGGGCGGCACATGGATGGGACGAGGTTCAGTACCGCATTGCTACCAACTCCGGGGAACCGCTCAAAGCGTTGGACGAGATCGCTTCAGGCGGCGAGATGAGCCGGGTGATGCTTGCGTTGAAAGTCAGTGTTGAAACGGGTATTGCTGGGAAGCCGGCTAAGCAGGCGGCGACGAAACGCGTTGTTTCTCCGCGCACGCTGGTTTTTGACGAGATCGATATTGGCATCGGTGGCCGTGCCGCCGAGGCTGTTGGCCAGAAACTCAAGACGCTGAGCCGTGCTCAGCAGGTGCTTTGTGTTACCCATCTGCCGCAGATCGCCGCTTTCGCCGATCAGCACTTCCTCATTGAAAAGCGTGAAGATCATGGCCGAACGAAGACGCAGGTTCGGCTGCTTGACGAGCGAACGCGCGTCGAAGAAGTGGCTCGTATGTTGAGCGGCGCCATAGTTACTGAAGCCAGCCAGCAACATGCCAGCCAGATGATCGCGGCGAGCCGGTAAAGGGTTTACAGCGAGCAGGCAATCCGACTTCCATACGACCGCAATGGCGAATAAACAGGGAATTGGCATCCGCCCCGGGGGTGGGTGGGTGCATTTCCATTTATCTTATTTAAAATCATTGATATAGCCGACATATTTATGCGCTTTTGCGCGCCTTTTGTGGCACTTTAGCAGTGTTAGGGACAACAGCAGATTCCCTTTGGGAATGACAGAAGAAAGGCAAAGGCAATGCCTGGAGCAAAGGCAGATGCAGCTTCTCTTTATTATGCGCTTTGACGGCGTAATTCGATGCAAGCCGCAATTGGCAAAGTCGCAGAATTTTCCTTGCCCATCCATGGACCAAGGAGCATTATTCTTGCCGTGGCTTGCTGCGGCTTTTTAGACCGACAACGCAGCAAGAGGAGGAAAGAGAAAGATGAAAACTGGTCGACTGATGCTCGCCCTGTCAATGATGGTTGCGATGGCGTTTTTCGGCACCCTGCCGGTAGCGCTACTTCACGCCGCGCCTATGGCCCAAGCTACGGCAGGGGCTTCCTCTGCAGGCCTGGTAGATATCAACAGCGCAAGCGCGAGTGATCTTGCCAAATTGCCTGGAATTGGTACGGCTTATGCCCAGAAGATCGTCAGCGGGCGCCCGTATGCGAACAAGAGCCAGTTGAAAAGCAAAAATATCATCCCTTCGTCTGTTTACGACAAGATTTCGGGCATGATCATCGCCAGACAGGGAGCCAAATGAACTAAGTGGCTCCCGGTGTACCGCCCCAGTAAATGCCTCGGGCAATAGAGCTAACTACTTGGTATACTGACAGAGTGACACTGACAGCCGTTGAACCCGTATCCAACCTCGACAGCGCTGTTGGCCCCAAAAGCCAGAAGCGCGTCCTGCTGCTTAAGCCTCGTGGCTTCTGCGCCGGCGTTGTTCGCGCAATTGACATCGTCAAGATCGCTCTCGATACCTTTGGCGCGCCGATCTATGTGCGCCGGGAGATCGTCCATAATCGCTTCGTAGTCAACGAGCTTGCCGAAAAGGGCGCGATCTTTGTGAACGAAATTGAAGAGGTGCCGGCCGGGCAGCGCGTGATCTACAGTGCTCACGGCGTTTCGCCGGCAGTGCGGGAAGCCAGCAAGGCTCGCGGCCTCAAGGTGATTGACGCGACCTGTCCGCTGGTCACCAAGGTTCATGTGGAAGCGGTCAAGTTTGCCAAGCAGGGTTACTCGTTGGTGCTGGTAGGCCATCGCGATCATGATGAGATCGAGGGCACACTGGGCGAAGCACCCGAGGCGACGCAGGTCGTTTCGAATGTCGCAGAGGTTGAGGCTCTTGTCGTTCCCGATCCTGAGCGTGTCGCCTATCTGACGCAGACGACGCTTTCGCTCGACGAAGCTCGCGACATTATTCACGCCCTGAAGGTGAAGTTTCCCAACATTGTCGGGCCTCACACGCAGGATATCTGCTACGCGACCGAAAACCGGCAGGTTGCTGTGCGCAATGTCGCGCCGGGCGCCGACCTGGTTCTGGTTGTCGGCTCGACGAACAGCTCCAACTCGAATCGCCTGGTAGAGGTTTCGAACAACCTCGGCACTCAGGCATACCTGATCGACAATTCGGCCGCCATCGATCCACAATGGCTCGAAGGCGTTGATTCTGTTGCTGTTACTGCAGGAGCCTCAGCTCCCGAAGTACTGGTTGAGGATGTCATCAATTATTTGCAACGTAACGGCTATTCCGGCGTCGAAGAAGTAGAAGTAATGCCGGAGAATGTGCGCTTCGGCCTGCCACCTGAGATCGTGCAGGCCATTGGCGGTCCCGGCGGCGGCCAACCCATCCCGGTTAGATAGTTGACCGAAATTTTGAACCCACGCACGTTGTTGGGTCTCTCTGTAGCATTGGTTGACGATGAGCGTATCCAGAACGAAAACACAATCCGTTGCACCCCGATTTGGCCGTATTGACGCGGACATTTCCCTGGTGGAAGCGGCGGTGACCCGGTCCTCCGATTACATCCTTTCCCAGCAACACTCGGACGGCTATTGGTGCGGCGAGCTTGAAGCAGATTCCATGCTTGAGGCGGACTACATCTTCCTGCATGTGCTGCTGGAAAGCGGCGATCCTGCTCGCATGCGCCGCGCTCTTACCGAGATTTTGCGTTATCAGAACGAAGACGGCAGCTGGAGCATCTATCCCGGTGGCCCGGGCAATATTTCGCTCGCGGTGAAGTGCTATTTCGCCTGCAAACTGATGGGCATGGGCCCAGACGATTCGATCCTTGTCCGTGCGCGGGAGTGGATTCTGGCCCACGGCGGCGTTGTGGCGTGCAACACGTTCACCAAGATCTATCTCTGCGCGCTGGGTCAGTATGACTATGACGCAGTACCGGCTATTCCGCCGGAGATTGTGCTTGCACCGAACTGGTTCTACTTCAATATCTACGAGATCTCTTCATGGTCGCGGGCCATTCTGGTGCCGCTCTCGATCATTTACGCAAAGAAGCCTTTCAAGAAGATTCCGACAGAACAGGGCATTGATGAACTTTTTGTCGGTGGCCGCGAAAATGCCAATCTGCGGTTGCGCATGGATCGCAAAAACCTCGTCAGCTGGCGCAACTTCTTCCTGATGGCAGACCGCGCGTTTCACTGGGTGGAAGCGGTTTATATTCGCCCATTGCGCAAGCTTGCGCTCAAGAAGGCCGAGAAGTGGATGCTTGAGCGACTTGAGATGTCTGACGGCCTGGGTGCGATTTATCCGGCAATGCTCAACGCAATTGTGGCTCTGCGGTGCCTTGGTTATTCGGATGACGATCCGCAGGTTATCCGGGCGCGCGACGAATTTGAGAAGCTGGGCATCGAAGATGCCGGAATTCCGGATTACTCTGAACCCACCTTCCGTATGCAGCCTTGTATGTCTCCGGTGTGGGATACGGCTTATGCAGTCTTTGCGCTGGGAGAGGCCGGAGTTTCACGAACCGATCCGCGCCTGATCAAGGCTGTTGACTGGATGCTGACCAAGGAAGTTCGCCACAAGGGCGACTGGGCGGTCAAGGTACGTAATGCGGAGCCAGGCGGTTGGTACTTCGAGTTCAACAACGAGTTTTATCCCGACACGGACGACACCGCGCAGGTGTTGCTGGCGCTGAGCCGCGTTGAGAATCCACGTGAGCAGCTTCAGTACAACATTTCGCAGCGCGCGATCGATTGGCTCTTTGCCATGCAGTGTAAGAATGGCGGCTGGGCGAGCTTCGATAAAGACAACACGAAGATGATCTTCCAGTACATTCCGTTTGCCGATCACAACGCGATGCTGGATCCGCCGACGGTGGACATTACAGGACGCATGCTTGAGATGCTGGCGGAGTATGGCTACTCGCGCGCAGACAAGCGAGTTGAGCGGGCCGTTCAGTTTATCTTCCGCGAGCAGGAGCCGGACGGAAGCTGGTTTGGCCGATGGGGTGTCAATTATCTCTACGGTACGTTCCTCGTCCTGCGTGGGCTTGAGGCCATCGGCGTTGACAACCATGAGCCGCAGGTTCAGCAAGCTGCTGAATGGATCCGCATGGTGCAGAACCCCGATGGCGGTTGGGGCGAAAGCTGCCACAGCTATGACGATCCGATCACCCGGGGCGTCGGGCCAAGCACACCTTCCCAGACGGCATGGGCAATTCTTGGCCTGCTGGCTGCGGGCGACGATCGTAGCGATTCGGTGGCCAAGGGTGTTCGATGGCTGCTTGACCGACAGAAGGCAAACGGCGAGTGGGATGAGTCCACCGGCCAGGGCGCAAGTCACCAGGCGCTCTACACGGGCACAGGGTTTCCGCGAGTTTTTTATCTCGCTTACCACATGTACCGCAACTATTTCCCGCTATTGGCATTGACGACATATAAGCGGGCTATGCAAAGCGCGGCTTAGGCCAGTTCCCCCAGAGGCGCAGGAGGTTTGAACAATGGCTGTACCCATTTCCCAGATGTGGACCGTAGCAACCTATGTATTGAAGAAGCGGTTGGCGGGTGAAAAGAAGTATCCGCTGGTGCTCATGCTCGAGCCGCTCTTTCGCTGCAACCTGGCGTGTGCAGGCTGCGGCAAGGTACAGTACCCACCCCACATTCTGAAGAAGCAGCTCAGCCCTGCCGAATGCTTTGCCGCTGTGGAAGAGTGCGGCGTGCCGATGGTTTCGTTGCCGGGCGGTGAACCGCTGCTGCATCCCGATATTGTCGAAATCGTCAACGGCCTCATTGCGCGGAAGAAGTACATCTATCTCTGCACCAACGCTCTTGAGCTCAAGAAGCGACTGCCTGAGTTCACGCCATCGAAGTACCTTACATTTTCGGTTCACCTTGACGGCCAGCGCGAGCACCACGATATGTCGGTTTGCCGCGAGGGTGGATACGACCTTGCTGTTGAGGGCATTAAGGAAGCGGTGGCGCGTGGTTTTCGCGTGACTACGAACGCGACGTTCTTTGATGGAACCGATCCGAATTCTGTCCGTGCGTTCTTTGATGAAGTGATGTCGATGGGAGTGGAGGGCATCGTGCTCTCGCCCGGATACAGCTATGAGAAGGCTCCGGATCAGCAGCACTTTCTGGGTCGCGCCAAGACGCGCCGTCTCTTCCGCGCCATCCTCTCGAATCGAAAGAAGTCGTGGAAGTTCAATATGTCACCCTTGTTCCTTGAATTTCTGATGGGCAAGCGCAACTACGAGTGCACAGCGTGGGGTTCGCCGGCTTACAACATCTTCGGTTGGCAGAAGCCATGCTATCTGCTTCAGGATGGTTACGTGGACACTTTCCAGGAGCTGCTCGACACGACTGACTGGGAAAACTACGGCACAGCGAGCGGCAACCCCAAGTGCGCCAACTGCATGGTGAGTTGCGGCTATGAGCCGACTGCCGTAAGCGCGGGCTTTGGCAGCCTGAGCGGGTTTTTCGCGATGGCGAAGGCGGCGCTTTTCGGCACCTACGCGGACAAGGGCGCACTCGATCTGTTGAATAATCACACGACCTTCGTGGCTCAGCGGGATCACTTCGTCCACGTCGATAGCATCACTACTGCTGCCAAGCTTGAGGAGACGCGCGCATGAGCCAGCCTACGCAGCATATTCCGGTGAACGTGGATGAGCTTGAGGTCGTAGACGGGCGGGCATACGAGAATCTCGAAGGCTGGGTGCCCGAGCTTGCGAATGAAGATGATTTGCGTGTTGCGCTCGAAAAGGCCTTTGATTATCGCGGAGATATTTCACTGACTTTCAAGAACGGTGAGCGTGTTGAGGCCTACGTCTTCAATCGCCATACCGGCAGCGGACTCAGCGACTCTTTTGTGCAGTATTTTGCCAGCAATGCGCCCGACAAGCGCAAGGCCAGCTATGCAGAGATTGCCAGGATCGAATTTACTGGCAAGGATCGCGCAGCGGGCAAGCACTGGGAAGCGTGGCTCAAGAAGTACGCGGAGAAGAAGGCCGCCGGCGAAACAAACATCGCGCTTCATCCTGAGTCGCTGGATTAGAAAAGGCGGGGAATAGGGACGAGGGATTAGGGAATAGAAGCCCTCTGCTCCTGGGTCTGTGCCGAGGGCTTCAATGGCGTGTAATACTGCCTTCTAATTCTTGCTCCCTAGTCACTGTTCTCAATGAAGATATTTATTACAGGCGCGACCGGCTTTGTGGGCCATCATGTGGCCCGCGAGCTTGCAGCCCAGGGCGCTGATTTGCGTCTGCTGGTGCGCAGGAGCAGCAACCTTGTTCATCTCGAAGGGATCTCCGGCGAGACGCATGTGGGCGATCTCGGTGATCCTGCATCGATCAAGCCTGCTCTGGAGGGCTGCGATGCTGTCATGCATGTCGCTGCTGATTACCGGCTCTGGATTCCCGATCCGCAGGCGATGTACCAAGCCAATGTCGAGGGTACGCGAGAACTGCTGCGCATGGCTCGCGAAGCCGGTATCCGCCGCTTTGTCTACACATCGAGCGTGGCGACGATGGGCTTTCGCAAAGACGGCCTGATCGTCAATGAGGATACGCCTGTCTCGTTGGAGATGATGGTCGGGCATTACAAGCGGTCCAAATTTCTTGCGGAACAGGAGGCCATCGCCGCTGCGGAGGCAGGTCAGCAGGTGATGATCCTCAACCCGACGACGCCGATTGGGTCACATGACGCTAAGCCGACGCCCACAGGACGCATCTTTGTCGACTTCCTTAAGGGCAAATTTCCCGCTTATGTCGATACCGGACTTAATCTCGTCGATGTGGCTGAGGTGGCGAAGACCCATGCGGCCGCGCTCGAGACAGGGACACCGGGCAAACGATACATCCTCGGCGGCGAGAATCTTACTCTCAAGCAGATCCTCAACAAGATGTCGGCGATCACCGGAATTCCTTCGCCAACGGTGAGGATTCCCTTTGCTGTCGCTGCGACCTATGCCTTCTTTGAAGAGAACATTACTGGCCGCATGCTGGGTAAAGAGCCGCGCGCAACACTGGAAGAAGTGCGCATGGGCCGGAAGAAGATGTTCGCCTCATCGGCCCGCGCACAGCAGGAGCTGGGTTTCTGTGTGGCCCCGGTTTATCCAGCCATGCGCTCAGCCATCGAATGGTTTCGCGCCAATGGATACGCACCTAACGCATGACACCAACCTCCCAGTCTCGCCCTGTATTCATCGCTGCGCTGCCGCGGGAGATCATGCGCCTTGTTGCACAACGAGGCTGGCGAGCGGACCGGAGTTTGTTAGGGCGCAACATCCATCTCTTCGAACATGAGAACGCGGTCATCGCCTGCGCGGGCATGGGCACACGACGCGCATCGCTTGCAGTAGAGGCCGCGCTCAATCTTGGGCCGGCATCAGAGCTAATCTCAGTCGGCTGGGCGGGAGCGTGCGGCCCGCGTCTCGCCACTGGGGATACTATCCACGCCGGCATCGTGATCGATGCCCAGACGGGAGAGCGCTTTTTTCCCTCTGCTCCTCATAATGGAGCTGAAACCGGGATCCTCGTCACGGTCGCGGCGCCGGCATCGGTATCTGAAAAGATGCGTCTCGCCGCCAGCTATCACGCAACTGCGGTTGATATGGAGGCCGCCGCCGTGGCTCGTATTGCCCTTGCCCGCGAGCTGCCGTTCCGCGCTATCAAGACTATTTCGGACTCCGGGGACGTGGAACTGCCGGACACCTCTGGCTTTGTCACCCCGGACGGTCAGTTCAGGGAGACGGCCTTTGCCCTGCATGTCGCGCTGCGGCCTTATTTATGGCGATCTGTTGCTACCGTGGCCCGCGGCAGTACACTGGCAGCACAACGCCTTCGTTCTGAGATCGAGGCGCACATTCAAGACAATCGAGAACGCCAGACATGAGCACCCTGACCGCAACGCCGCAAATTACCGAGTCTTCTGTTATTCCTGCGACCATGCGCGCCGCCGTCTATCGTGGTATCAACGACGTGCGCGTGGAAACGGTACCCGTACCTGAAATCGGCCGGGGCGAAATACTGATCAAGGTGGCTACCTGCGGTATCTGTGGCACCGATCTGAAGAAGATTCACACCGGGTCGCACTCTGCGCCGCGCATCTTTGGCCATGAGACAGCGGGTACGATTGCCGCGGTTGGCGAAGGTGTAACCAATTTCGCGGTCGGCGAACGCGTGATGGTCTTTCACCATGTTCCGTGTGGTGATTGCTACTACTGCCGCAAAGGCACCTATGCCCAGTGCCCAGTCTACAAGCCTGCGGGTGTTACGGCCGGGTTTGAGCCGTCAGGTGGAGGCTTTGCGGAGTACGTCCGTGTGATGGACTGGATTGCACGCGATGGCGGCGTCGTTCGTATTCCAGACGATGTGCCTTTTGAGCAGGCCGCCTTTGTTGAGCCAGCCAATACCGTGCTCAAGGGCATCAAGCTGCTGAACATAAAACCGGATGAAACAGTGCTCGTGATTGGCCAGGGCCCGATTGGGATTCTGCATGCGGTGCTGGCGCTTAAAGCCGGGGCGACGGTGCTGACGTCTGACCTTTATCCGGAGCGACACGCGGTTGCCACAGGCTTTGGTCTAAAGCACCCGATTCATGCTGGTACGGAAGACGTCGCTGCCCGCGCCCGCGCTGCTACCGATGGCCGCGGAGCCGACACGGTGATCATCGCGGTGGGCGGCAACTCGCTGATCAGCACGGCCATGAATGCGGTTCGTCCCGGCGGTAAAGTGCTGCTCTTCGCTCAGACCCAGCATGGCGAAGCGATCTTCGATCCAGCTGCCGTCTGCATGGATGAGAAGACGCTGCTTGGGTCTTACTCGTCGTCATTCGAGATTCTTGACGAGGTCAAGCAGCTTGTCTTCGGCGGTTACCGCAACGGGTTTGACCTGACTCGCCTTATCTCGCATCGGTTTCCGTTGGAAGAGGCCGTCGAGGCAATCCATATGGCGTCCAACCCTTCAGCAAGTTCCATGAAAATCATGATCCAGCACGAAGTAACGGAGCCTGGAGCCTAACACTGTGTCCTCCTCAACCATCACCCCTACACGCATTATCGAGACACCTGCCGGAGAGATGACGGCGGCCATACTTTATGGCCGAGAAGACATCCGCATCGTACAGGTGCCGGTTCCTCACGCCGGTCCCGGAGAGTTGATCGTTCGCGTTTCTGCTGCTCTCACTTGTGGAACGGACCTGAAAATCTTCCGCCGCGGTTATCACGCCCTCATGATTCAGCCGCCAGCGTTATTCGGCCATGAACTGGCCGGAGTGGTTGCCGAGGTTGGCCCTGGTGTCACTGGATTTGCTCCTGGTGACCGAGTTGTTCCTATCAACTCGGCGCCATGCGGCGAGTGCTACTTCTGCGAGCGCGATCAGGAAAACCTCTGCGAAGACCTGCTGTTTAATAACGGAGCCTACGCTGAATACATTCGTATTCCGGCGCGCGTCGTTGCCAAGAACACGCTGCATGTTCCGGCACATATTCCTCTTGAATATGCCGCTCTCACCGAGCCGCTGGCTTGCGCGCTGCATGGCTTTGAAGACTCAAATCCGCATGCGGGCGACATTGTGGCCGTGATTGGCGGCGGACCACTGGGGCTAATGATCATGCATGTTGCGGCGCTGGCTGGATGCAAGGTTGTCGCGATTGTGAGGCATGATGGCCAGGCAGTTGCGGCGAGGGCGCTTGGCGCGGCGCACGTGATCCAGACCATGCCCGGCGATGATTCGGTGGAAGCTGTGCGTGCGCTTACGCCCGGCGGACGTGGGGTTGACATCGCAATTGAAGCGGTAGCGCTGCCGGAGACCTGGGAACAGGCTGTGGCAATGGTACGCAATGGCGGCGTGGTGAACTTTTTCGGTGGCCCGGAGGCGGGCACTGAGATTCGGCTCGATACCAATCGACTGCATTACGGTGATCTGACGCTCAAGGCTACGTTCCACCACACGCCGGCAATCTGTCGCCGGGCGTTTGCTTTGATCGAGGAGGGCAAGTTTCAGGCGGCTCGTTTTATTACCGGCCACGTTCCGCTTTCTGCGCTTAACCAGGCCTTTTTGGAGCTGCTTAACAGATCCAATCATGCCAGCCACATCAAGATGGCGATCCTGCCTCATCCTGCCGACGAACATGCGGATCATCCTGAACCGCATGTCCACGCGTCAGCCGCAGAAGCATTACCATAGAAATTGTGAGTTCAGGTACAAACGTCGCATGCGATCGCGAAGTGCTGCTGGAGCGGGGCTGGGCTGCGCTGCCGGCGAGCTACCGTATTCCCGTTGTTCCGCCGACGCCGCACGAAGCTCGCGCATGGTGCAAACATCTTGCGGAGACGCACTACGAGAATTTTCATGTGGCTTCGTGGTTCCTGCCACAGCGGCTGAGACCGCACTTTCATGCCATCTATGCTTACTGTCGCGTCTCCGACGACCTGGGCGATGAGACTGGCGACACGGCGCAATCGCTAGCCTTGCTTGAGCAATGGCGCGAAGAGCTTGATGCCTGCTACGAGGGGCGCGCGCGGCATCCTGTTTTTGTCGCTCTAGCGGAAACGATCCGTGCCTGCGAGATTCCCAAAGATCCTTTTGCCGATCTGCTCACTGCCTTCGTCCAGGACCAGACAACATTTCGTTATCAGGATCAGGATGGGGTGCTTGGATATTGCCGTAACTCGGCCAATCCGGTAGGCCATCTTGTGCTGTATGTGTGCGGCTATCGCGATGCTGAGCGCTTTCGTCTATCCGACTCGACATGCACGGCGCTGCAGTTGGCGAACTTCTGGCAGGATGTAGCGTCGGATTACCAGCAGCGTGGCCGAATTTACCTGCCGCAGGATGCAATGGAGCGCTTTGGTGTAACTGAGGAAACTATCGCGGCAGGACGGGCAACACCTGAGTTCCGCGCTCTGCTGAAGGAGCAGGTGGCGTGGGCGCGTTCGCTCTTTGAACAGGGGCTTCCGCTGATCGAGACGGTGGATCGCGAATTGGCGCTCGATCTTGATCTTTTCAGCCGCGGCGGCCTTGAGATTCTCAAAGCGATTGAACAGTGTGACTACGATGTACTGAGCGCACGGCCTGCTATCTCGAGAACGACCAAGATCGCGTTGGCCCTACGCGCCGTCTCTGGCAAGCTGCTGCCTGGCCTACGCCTCAAGGCCAGGGCCGCATGACCTCGCTGCAACAACAGGCTGCCACGGAGCCTGCTGTGCTGGATGAGGCTTACAGCATCTGCCGGCAGATCGCCAAACGCGAGGCTAAGAATTTCTATTATTCGTTTGTCGCGCTGCCGCTGGACCGGCGTAACGCTATCTGCGCCATTTATGCCTTCATGCGCAAGGCTGACGATCTTTCGGATGACGAGAGCCTTACTCGCGAACAGCGTCGCGTCAATCTCGACGCATGGCTGGCTGCGTGGCATGCCGCCCGTGAAGGTAGCCAGACGGGCGACCCCGTCTTCATCGCTGTGCGTGATGCGGCGGCGCGTTTTCAGATTCCGTTTTCATTGCTCGATCAGCTTGTGGCGGGCACCACGATGGACCTTGAAGCGGCTTCATCGGGGACGCCTGATACTTACGCCACCTTTGCTGATCTTTATCGGTACTGCTACCTGGTGGCTTCGGTCGTCGGGCTGGTGTGCATTCGTATCTTTGGCTATTCCGACCCTGCGGCAGAAAAGCTGGCCGAGGAGACGGGTATCGCCTTTCAGTTAACGAATATTCTTCGCGATGTTGCCGAGGATGCTGGGCGTAATCGCATCTACCTGCCGTTGGAAGATCTGGCGGCCCATGACGTGAGCGTCGGACAGTTACTGAATCATCCTACAGGTGACGCGACCGCCAACGAGCGTGCATTGCTGCGGTCGATTGCCGCCAGAGCGAATGCTTATTACCAATCCGCTCAGGAGCTTCTGCCGCTTATCGACGCGGAAAGCCGGCCTGCTCTGCGGGTTCTGGTATCCATCTACCATCGTCTGCTCAGGCGTATTGAGAAGGCTGATTACGATGTTTTTTCGAAGCGCATCAGCGTCCCAACGGCGGAGAAGCTGGCGATTCTTGCCTGGGGGATGGCCCGTATGGGCGCAATGCGTGTCCTGAAGCCGATATTCTCAAAATGATGCCAGATCGTCCCTTCAGCCTTAGCGCTTTCCATGCACCCGATCAGCCAGTCACTACCGTCACGGTGGTTGGCGGCGGGGTAGCCGGGCTTTCCTCTGCGACTGCCCTGGCTGGTGCGGGCTTTCGCGTCACTCTACTCGAACGCCGGGGATATCTTGGTGGCCGCGCATCTTCGTACCTGCATCCCGGCACGGGTGAGATCATCGACAACTGCCAGCATGTGTTGTTTGGCTGCTGCACGAATCTGATCGCGTTTTACGAGCGCATCGGAGTCGCGGAAAAAATCTTCTGGGACTCGCGCATGACGCTCATCGAGCCCGGCGGACGCCGTTCGGTGCTCGCGCCATCGTCTCTGCCTGCGCCGATGCATGGACTGCCTGCAATTCTCGGTGCGCACTGTTACTCCACGGCGGACAAGCTCTCACTGCTCTATGCCTTCACGTCGATTCTGGCAAGTGGGGTCTTTGGCCTGAAACCTGACCCGAATGAAAACCTCGCCAAATGGCTGGATATGCATCTCCAATCTGCAGGTGCGCTTGAGCGTTTTTGGCGGTTGGTGATCGCAAGCGCACTTAACGCGGACCTCGACAAAATTGGGCTGCCTTACGCGATGAAGGTTATCCGCGAGCTTTTTCTTAACTCCGCTTACGCCGGTAGCATGGGAATGAGCAGGGTTCCACTGAGTGATCTGTATGGTGGAGCGCAGAACTATATCGAGGTCAACCGCGGCCAGGTCTGCCTGAATTCAAGCGTCGAATCTGCGGCATGGGATGCAGAACGACAACTCTGGACGATCGAAACGCAGCAGGGAAGCCATACATCGGAGATGCTTGTCCTTGCGCTGCCTTTTGAAGGGACGGCTAAGCTGCTTCCCAGGATGCCTGTAAATCCCGAAACAGCTCGGCTTGCCGCCAGTATCGGAAGGCTTGAGCATTGGCCGATCTGCAGTGTTCATCTCTGGTATGACCGCGAGATTACTGAACTCGATCACGCGGTTTTGCTCGATCGCGATGTTCACTGGATGTATCACAAATCCCGCTGGCAGCCGTCGCGTGATCCTAAGGCGAGCTACATCGAGTTGGTGGTGAGTGCATCTCGCGAGTTCGCAGCTCTCAGCCGCGAACAGGCAATCTCTCGCGCAACTTCGCAACTGGCAGAGTTTTTTCCTGAAGTGCGGCAGGCCAAGCTTGTCAAAGCGGCACTTATCAAGGAGATTCGGGCAACCTTCGGCGTCCCTCCGGGAGTTGACGCAGCACGGCCCAGCGCCCAGTCGCCATGGTCTAACTGCTTTCTTGCCGGTGACTGGACGGCCACTGGCTGGCCTTCGACGATGGAATCCGCTGCCCGCAGCGGCCATCTCGCGGCCGAGGCGCTCTGCCGCAGCCTTGGCGACGATCGAGTGCTGCTGGCGCCCGATCTGGCGCCCAAAGGGTTAATGAAATTTCTCGGTTAGGGAAGAGTTTGTTTTCAGGGCTTCGGCGGCGGTGGAATCGCCTGCTTGTCATCATTCCGCTCCTGCCCATTTTCATCTTTGTGCGAGGCGAAATAGGTCTCCTGCTCCTGGAGCAGTCGTTTAGCCTGATCGGCCAGTTCTTCGCCGCTCTCGATGGCTTCTTTGCGGGCCAGGTCAAAGCCTGACTCGCCGGGGATCATGCGCAACATGGTGAGCCATCGCGGCGTCGCCTCGGTCAGCGGTTTGAGACCCTTGCGAATATCCGAGTGCCGGTCTGAATACTGATCAAGATTGCTGCCCGCCTCGTCCATTAGCGCGGTAAAGTCCTGAAGCGCTTCGTCCATTTTGAGCACACGCTGGGACGACTTCGGCCGGCCGCTCAAATCCTTGATCTTCTTTGCCCGCTCATCCAGGAATTTGGTGTAGAGCTGCACCCGCTCGGAGGGAAAGACAGCAGCCTCACGTACCTGATCAATTTCAGTTTCTGTCAGGCTGGCTGTCCGCGCGTGCTGAGCAGGCGCAGATACGACAGCCAGAAAAGGCGCAAGGAAGAGAAGGGAAGCAAGAAGAGATTTTCTGGTCATGGTGCGATTTGCAGGGCCGCCGGATATGCGGTACTCCGTTCCTCGCTATTCAAACACAATATCGCCGTCGGGAGTCTACTTTCGGAAGACCTGCATCATCGTTTCAGTCTGTACCTGGTTAACCGAAGCCAAAGTCTGCTCAACCAGAGGCCTGTCTTCAAGAGCGCTGGCATGCAGCAACTCATTCAGACGGAAGGCTGTATGGCGGAGCAGGATCTGAGCATTCTTGAGCCGCTTCTCGTCGTTAGAGACGGCGATGTGAATTTTCTGCGCAAATCCGCTTACCCGCTTTAAGGTGTTGGCGGCGTTTTCAAACTCACCTGCAGCATATTGCGCGGTGGAATACTCGATCATCTCGTGCACAAGTTCGGCGTAGATAAAGCACTGCTCTCTGGGCGAGGCCTGACTAGCCTTCACCTCAAGGGCGGCGATGGCCTGGGCATTAGGAACCTTGTCGTCCATGGCCGCCGTGGCCAGGCGCGGGGTGGCGATTACAACCGCGAGAGTAAGGACTGCGACAGGAACCACGGAACGCATAACGCACCTCCACTGGTTTCCGGTACATCGGCATATTACTGGGCTTTCTCCAATAATGCCAATCGTTGTCGCGCCTGCCATTCCTGATCCGGGAGATTTCCGGCTGCTGACTCAAGAAACCGGTGATAGTAGGCGACGGCCTGCTTCTTGTCGTGAAGGGTATCGTATGCTGTCGCCCAAAGGAAGTATATTGTTGGACTCTCAGGTAAATATTTTGATCGTGCGGTAAGAGCCCGGATGGTGATTGTCGGCTGATGGGTCTCAAAAGCGGCAAAAGCGAGCCCATTCCAGGCCTCTCCGTTGGTCTCATCGATCGCTGTTGCAGCTTCGAAGACCTTCAGCGCCTCCGGGTAACGGCGCAGGCGAATCAGGTTTTGCCCATGGCCGGTCAGCAGGTCAGCATCGCGCGGATTGGCCGCCAGAAGCGACAGGTAGAGCTCATCGGACTCCGCGTAGTCGCCGGCATCTGCCTTAACCTGCGCCAGCATTCGAGCGATCACAGCGTCTTTCGGATGTTTCTGGTGGAAACTCTGCAGAAGAGGCAGGGCGTCATCCTTGTCTTCGGCAACAAGCACGGCGGCCAGTTGCGCTGTCAGCGCCGGATCGTCTGGCGACTTTTTCAGGGCAGGTTGCAGGATCGCTTCCGCTTCGGGATACTTCTTCTGCGCGATCAGCAGGTGAGCCAGCCCCGCAACAGCGTCGCTCGAATCGGGTGTTGATACCAGCAATCTGCGATAGGCTGCTTCGGCTCCGCCTCTGTCGCCACTGGTCTCAGCCAGCCGCGCCGCCATCAAGGTGTCTGCCGGCGTTTCGGGGGAGAGCTTGAGAGCCTCGAGCAGATCGATCGAGGCCTGCTGGGCATCCACTTTGCCGCCGGACTTCTCTCCGGCGCGAACATCAAGCTGAGCCAGTGCACGCCACGCCCGAGCTTTGGCAGCCGGACCTGCCGGGCCAGGGTCGAGACGAGTGGCAGTTTCGAGTGCGGGACGCGCCTCTTCATCACGGCCCATACGGGCCAGCAGCAGACCTAGCGACACTTCCGCTTCAAAGCTTCGGGGATTGGAGTCGAGAGCCTTACGATAGAGCGCGATGGCCTCATCGTTGCGGCCCTGTGCATCGGCCAGGTAGCCGGAGTCGAAGAGCGCCCGCGAGTCTGTAGGATGCGCTGCCAGCCACCCGTTGAGGATCGATTCGGCGGTCTTCCAGTCGCTCTTTTCCATGGCGGCTTCGGCTTGGGCAATTTCGGGCGGAAGCCCTTCTGTCTGCGGTTGCGCCGGTGCGTCCTGCACCGACGATGATTCCTGAGCAGCCGCTGAGACGGTCAATGCTAGAACAAATACGATTACCCAACGAAACACGCAATACCTCAGCTTCAAGTTTACCGGGAGGAGCCGCTGCCGGTTAGACGCTGGAGAATTTGGGCGGTAATGGGTCGGGTTCGTGGAGATGATTCAGCCGGATATTCCGCGCATCTGCGGTCCAAGGTGGTTGTTCAAGGCGAAGAAAATGAGTAGGACGCGTTCACACAGTCGATTTCGATTCGATCTCGCGTTTGCGGTTTACGAGTCTGGCTGGTATGCATAATGCCAGCGCCGTGCCCATGAACATCCACGCTGCCAACATGAACATTCCGATTCGTGTGCTATGGGTCACATCGGTGATCCACCCGACGGCGAGCGGACTTAGAAAGCCTGCAGAATTGCCGATGGTGTTGATTAATCCGATGGCTGCGGCCGCGGATGTTCCACCGAGGATTGCTGTAGGCAGATTCCAAAAGAGCGGCTGGCTGCTGATGATCCCTGCCGTAGCGATTGTCAGCCCCAGCAGCGATAGAGCGGTATTGCCGGCGTCTAAAGTGCTGAGCATCAGACCCACGCCACCAACCAGGTTTGAGATTGCCAGATGCCAGCGGCGCTCGCCGGTCAGGTCTGAATTTCGACTGACCAGGACCATTGCCACGGTAGCGACACCGTATGGGATCAGAGTAAGGAGGCCGATCTGCAGCGGCGCTCGAACGCCTGTGGCGCGGATGATCGAGGGCAGCCAGAAGGCGACTCCGTAGAGGCCAATCACTGAGCTGAAATCCAGCAGGCCAAGCAGCCACACTCGACCGCTGCGCAGCACTTCGAGAATAGAAAGCTGTGCCGATTTGCGTGCCTCATCTGCTTTGATCGCGTCATTCAATACAGCCTTTTCATCTGCGCTTAGCCATCGCGCATCATCGATCTTGTCGTCGATGAGACGCAGGAGCAACAGACCCATCACGACTGCCGGCAACGCCTCGATCAGGAAGAGCCATTGCCACCCAGCTATCTGCTTCACGTCATGAAAGGACTGCATGATCCATCCGGATAGCGGGCCGCCGATCACACCGGCGAGAGGCTGCGCCGTCATAAGGAGCGCCATGATTCTGCCGCGCCGGTGTGAGGGGTACCAGCGCGTCATGTAGAAGACGAGTCCCGGGAACATGCCGGCTTCGGCGACTCCGAGCAGGAAGCGGAGGATGTAAAAGCTCTCCGGTGTTCGCACGAACATCATGCTTGCGGAGACGATGCCCCAGACGACCATGATGCTGGCCATCCAGCGGCGCGCGCCCAGACGGGCCAGCATCAGATTGGCTGGCACCTGGTTGAGGCAGTAGCCCGCAAAGAAGATTCCAGCGCCCATCCCGTAAGTCGCTTCGCTGAAGCCGAGGTCGTGCAGCATCTGGAGCTTCGCGAAGCCGACGTTTACGCGGTCGATGTAGGCGATCACATACGAGACGAAGAGAATGGGCAGCAGGTGGCGCGTGACTCTCGCATAGATCGCATCTTTTGCGCCGATTGAGTTGCCCGGTCTTGTCTCAACTGATTCCACATCGCTCCGGTTCGTCTTCGGCGATCGACAATCTCAGCCGCGCAAACTTACCGGCGGATGACTCACCGAGGATAACGAATCGTACGCTGCCTGTGGCAGTGCCAGGCTGGCTGCCGCGATATTCTCTTCAAGATGCTTGATCGATGAAGTGCCGGGGATGGGCAGAATGACTTTTGATCGCTTGAGCAGCCACGCAAGCGCTACCTGCAGCGGAGTGGCCTTCAGCTCTTCTGCGACCTTTTTGATAGCGTCGTGCGCCTCGCGGGCCTGACCCAGCGGAGCCCAGGGCATGAAGGCGATGCCGTTTTTTTCGCAATAATCGACAACATGCTCATATTCACGGTCTGCAAAGCTGTAGCGGTTCTGCACGGAAACAATAGGAACGATGGCCCGCGCCCGCTCGATGTGTTCGCGCGTCACGTTTGACAGGGCTACATGGCGAATCTTGCCTTCTTCGCGGAGCTTGGCAAGCGCGCCTACTGATGCCTCGAATGACACGGCGTTGTCCGGAGCGTGGAGCTGGTAGATATCAATGCGATCGAGGCGCAGCCGCTGCAGGCTGCCTTCGAGTGCTTTCGCCAGATGCTTTGGGCTGGCATTGTGCGTCCATTGGCCGGGGCCGGGACGTTCCCAGCCGCCTTTGGTCGCAATTACTACTCCAGCAACGTATGGCGCAAGCGCTTCGCCAATCAGCTCTTCCGAAACAGCCGGACCGTAGGAGTCTGCTGTATCGATCAGGTTGGCGCCGAGCTCTACTGCGCGCCGCAGCGTCGCCAGCGCGGATGCCTTATCAGTTGGAGGTCCCCAGACACCCTGGCCTGTGATGCGCATTGCGCCATAGCCCATTCGGTTTACGGTAAGATCGCCGCCAATGGTGAACGTGCCGGCCGCTGTGGCGGAAAGGACCTGAGTATTGCTCATGGACGATTGCTCCTGATGACTCGAAGAATGGGAACCCACGCCAGTGTATCCAACGCCATGGCAACTGCGCGTGAACGACGCTATGGCGCCGTATTCGCTTGTCTGGATTTATGGGTCCGCGTTACTATTTCGCCATTCAGGAATGGCTGTGTGTCTTCCGGTCATTCCCGAAACGAACGAGCCAGTAAACGCACTATTACCTCAGGTCTAGTTCTGCAGGCGATCGCTCTGCGCGCGGAGGAAAACTGTGGCTGCCAAGTTCAATCACCTTGTTGTGCTCATGCTGGAAAACCGCTCCTTTGACCACATGCTTGGTCGGCTCTATCACCACGACAACCCAGATCCGTACCACATCATTCCACGTGGGCAGGTCTTTGACGGCGTCTCGGACGACATGTTCAACACGATCTTTGGCCTGCCTGGAGCAGATATCCCGCCGACGGCAATCAACGCTCATCGCGCCAAAAACTTTGCCACTCCCGTGGAATTCGATATCGGCCACAGCTTCAACAATGTCAAGACCCAGATCGGTGGTGCTCTGCCTGGCGCAGCATTCCAAATGCAGGGCTTCATTGCAAGCCGTATCGCTGCCCTCAAGGCCGACAAACCGACCCATACCATTACCCAGGCTGAGATGGCAGAACCCATGGCTGGGTTCAGCCCCACAACGCATACGGCAACTGGTGCGGGCCCATTCTCGGACGCGCGTGTCATCAATAAGTTGGCACGCGACTTTGCTGTCTGCGATAACTGGCATGCGTCTGTTCCAGGGCCTACATTTCCGAACCGATCTTTTCTGCACGCGGCCACATCAAACGGTTTTGTCTCCAATGGATCCAAAAAGGACAATTCAATTAAGAAGTGGTCACAGCACCATGCTCCAACGATCTTCAACTTGATGAAGCAACACGGCCATTCGGCTGCGATCTACCACGATGGAGGCGGGCCTGGCTCTGACTTTCCAGCACTTGTTTACGAGTTGCACCCGTCGATCAGCCCTACCGAATTTAAGGTTCGAAGCATCAAGCAGTTTGAGCACGACGCGGCAAACGGAGATCTTCCGAACTACTCCTTCATCGAGCCGAATGTCATAGGCAGCGACACGAACTGGCACCCCAATGATCAGCATCCCAACCGCGATATTCGGTGGGGTGAAGACCTGATGCAGAAGGTGTACAAAGCCGTGAGCACAGGTAAGAGCTGGTCTGAGACGCTGCTTATCATCACCTATGACGAGCATGGCGGCTTCTTCGATCATCGCTTTCCACCAGCGGCCATCCCTCCGTCGTTTGTACCTGGGGAAGACGACTACCTGTTTACGCAACTCGGCGTCCGCGTGCCGGGAGTTCTTATTTCGCCCCGTATACAGACTGGCACGGTCTTTCATCCAACTGCTTGTTTTGTCGATCACACTTCGGTCATTCGCACGCTGTGCGCCCGATTCAATCTTCCACCGCTGACTCCACGTGATGCGGCCGCCTGCGATCTTTCTTCGGTGCTAGGCGATACCGTAAGAACTGATGTGCCGGAGATTCCTGCGGTCGATTTGCCTGCTTCTGAACCGGCGAACATGCCGCTCAATGATCTGCAGCAGGATTACATTGCCCTTGTTGCAGCTAATCGCGGGGTCGAGGTACCCCACCTGAAAACAGAGGAGCATGGACGGGCCTTTCTAAAGTCAGTCGCGAGTAAGCCGTCGAAGACTGCAAGTTAGCCATCGCGATGACTTTTGACTGGCTCTTTTATAAGACTTTTGCCAGCCACTGGCCGGTGAAGGAATGCAGGTTGGCTGCGATCTCTTCCGGAGTACCTACAGCTACGACCTGGCCGCCGCCTGAGCCGCCTTCGGGGCCGAGATCGATCACCCAGTCTGCTGACTTGATCACGTCGAGATTGTGCTCGATCACGACCAGCGAGCCACCGCCGTCGATCAGCTTGCGAAGCGCCGTCAGCAGTTTTGAAACATCGTCAAAGTGCAGGCCCGTAGTCGGCTCGTCGAGAATGTACAGCACGCGGCTACCGCCAGCTGCCTTGAGATTTACGTTCGCGGCTCGTACCTGGGCCAGATGCGCGGCCAGCTTGACGCGCTGCGCCTCGCCGCCTGAGAGCGTCGTGGCCGATTGGCCCAGCCGCAAATAGCCCAGCCCGACTTCATCCAGTACTGCGAGTTTGTCCAGCAGACGCGGCAGACCCACGAAGAAGCGAAGCGCTTCCTTGACTGTGAGATTCAGCACTTCGTGAATATTCTTGCCCTTGTACTGAACGCCGAGGATCTTTGGCTGGAAGCGCGTGCCATTGCAGTCTTCGCAGGGTAGTTCAACGTCGGCGAGGAATTGCATCTCCACCGTTACCGTGCCGTCGCCTTCGCAGGTTTTGCAGCGGCCGCCGGGGATATTGAACGAGAAGTGGCCGGGAGTCAGGCTGAGCTTCTTGGCTTCGGGCTGCGATGCGAAGAGCTCTCGGATCAGATCGAACGCCTTGATGTAGGTCACCGGGTTCGAGCGTGGTGTGCGCCCGATCGGAGTCTGGTCTACCAGCACGACATCATTGAGCCGTTCTGTGCCCTTGAGTTCGCGGAAAAGCCCTGATGGATCCGCGCCGTCCGATTGCCCCAGCGCACGTGCCACGGCGCGGTAGAGCACCTGGTGCACGAGCGACGACTTGCCCGACCCAGAAACACCTGTGATGGCCACGAGCATTCCAAGCGGAATCTCGACGTCGATGTTCTTGAGATTATTGGCGCGCGCTCCACGCAGGATGAGCTTTTCGCGACCTGGCTCGCGGCGCCGCGTCGGAACGGGGATCGTGATTTGCCCATTCAGATAACGGCCGGTGAGGGAATTGGGGTTGGCCTCGATCTCGGCTACGGTACCTTCTGCGAGCAGTTTGCCGCCAAATTCACCCGCACCTGGGCCGAGATCGAGCAGGTGATCGGCTGCGCGCAGCACGTCTGGATCGTGTTCAACGACAAGGATCGTGTTGCCGAGGTCGCGGAGGTTTTTGAGAATACGAATGAGCCGATCAGTATCGCGTGTGTGCAGGCCGATCGACGGCTCGTCGAGCACGTAGAGCGCACCTACAAGACGCGAACCGAGCGATGTTGCAAGCTGAATACGCTGCGCTTCGCCGCCTGACAGTGTCGAGGCCAGCCGATCTAGCGTGAGGTAGTCGAGGCCGACGGCGTCGAGGAAGAGGATGCGGTCGCGAACCTCCTGGAGGATCGGGCCAGCGATCTCCTCCTGCATCGGGCTGAGTTTTAGATCGCGGAAGAAATTGTGGGCCGCGCCGATGGTCAGGGCCGAGGCTTCGCAGATGTTCCTGCCACTAATGCGCACGGCTCGCGCTTCTGCGCGGAGGCGCTGACCACGGCACTCGGGGCAGGTGGCGTAGCCGCGGTATTTGGAGAGCATCACGCGCACGTGGAGCTTGTACTTCTTGCGCTCCATCTCGGCAAAGAAGCCGTAGACGCCAACGAAGCCTTTGCTCTTATCGCCGTAGAGCAGGATTTCCTGCTGCGCAGGTGTCAGGTCCTGCCAGGGCACGTCAAGCGGTAAGTCGAGCGACTTGGCCTGGCGCTTCAGATCGGTGAACCAGGTGCGGTACTTGGGGCGGTTCCACGGGTCAATGACGCCGCCGGATAGGGTCAGCGATTTGTCGGGGATGACGAGGTTGAGATCGAAGTCGATGGTGTTGCCGAAACCCTGGCAGCGGGGGCAGGCACCGAAGGGATTGTTGAAGCTGAAGAGACGGGGTTCGGGTTCCTGGCCTGGGCGATGGCAGGTGCGGCACTCGTAAGCTGTTGAAAAGCGATGCAGGGTACGGTCGCTGACCTCGGGGTCGCGAGGCGCTTCTTCGTAGATCACTTCGCCGGCTTCGCGGTAGGCGATTTCAGCGGCGTCTACGATGCGGGCGCGATTTTCAGGGGAGACGACGATGCGGTCGATCAGGACGAAGACTGGCAGGGAGAAGTCGACGTCGAGGAGCGACTCAGGGCTGGAGAATTCGAAGATTTGGCTGTGCTGGTAGAGGCGGTTAAAACCATTGGCTCTCAGCTCGACTAGGCGCGATTTCATGGCTTCAGAAAGCGGCGATGGCGAGACGGATTCAGCCGTGGCTTTGGCTGCGGCTGCCTTGCGCGTGCGAGGTGCTGGCTTGGCCGCATCTTCTTTCTTTTCAATCGCTACGGTGCGGACTGGGAAGAGCGCGTGGAGGCGCGTGCCTTCGCTGAGCGCAAGGATTACGTCGGCTATTTCGTCGACCGAATCGCGGCCGACTAAGCCATCGCAGTGGATGCAGTGGACGGTTCCGCAGCGGGCGTAGAGTAGCCGCATGTAGTCGTAGATTTCTGTTGCTGTGGCTACTGTGGAGCGGGGGTTGCGGGTGGTGTTTTTCTGCTTGATGGCGATGGCTGGGGCGAGGCCGTCGATGAGGTCAACGTCTGGTTTTTCAATACGTTCCAGGAATTGGCGGGCGTAGGCGGATAGCGACTCGACGTAGCGGCGCTGACCCTCGGCGTAGACGGTGTCGAAGGCTAGCGACGACTTTCCGGAGCCTGAGACGCCGGAGATCACGGTTAGCTTTCCGTGGGGAATATCGCAGCTTATGTTCTTTAGATTGTGTGTCCGCGCGCCGCGGATCTGGATCGCGTCATTCAAAGTCGGGGCACCCGGTCATGGCTGTTGCACGGAATTATGGGTTGTATTGCTAGGATGGATTCAGCATTCCAGGCACAAAACTCCAATCCTGATTATAGGCGAAAGACGCTGGTTTTTCGGCGGCGCACTGTGGCGCGCGTCGCAATCGGCGTCGGATGCGTTGCAATCGCGGTCTGACGTTTCGCAATCGGCGTAAGAGGGCTCGCAATGCGGGTTGGATGGGATGCAATATGCGACACGGAGGCGGGAATGGAGACAAGTTTTACGCTGGCGGAGTTTCGGATGGCGTATGCGGCGGGAGCGTTTGTGAGGGTGACGGTGCGTGGGCACGGGTCGAGTTTCTCGATTGAAGGAGAGATGCGCGACTCGAGGAAGATAGAAGGCGGAAGGCGCGGGGCGGTTGGCCAACCCGCTGTGCTGGTGATGAGCCGGGATCGGAATAAGCTACGGACCTTTCTGAACCCAGCGGCGGCGCTCCTGCTTCTGCGACAGAGTGGGGTGAAGCGGGCAGAGGTGCAGATGGCAAATTGGGAACCGGAGATGACCGCCCTGTCGATGCGGATGCGGCCGGATGTGACAGCGCGGCGTCTGCGAGACCGGCGGATTGCCGAGGCCGCTTATTATCCTGATCGGGCGGCGGAGACGGAATTGGTGGATCGGACGGACCAACTGGAGAAGTTTAGACAGGCGAAATATGAGCAGTTGTGTCGATTGGGTGGATGAGAGGGGACAAGTGAGCGCCGCTTGAAGCAGATCTCACATTTGAAGCTGGATGTGGGTGCTCTCATAAATGGGCCAACCGCCTAGTGAGCGGGATGTAGTAGTTGGGTGAGGATCCCATGTCTCAGAAGCGAGACATGGGCACCCTCATGCTCGTTTATTCGGACCTGGGCCACCTGCCCGCTTCCGCTCACGACGTTCAGGCTTTGCGCGCTCCGCGTCAGCTTTCTGCAAGGCCTTTTTAAAGGCCATTGGATATGCCAAGCGTAATCGGTAAGAATCTAAAAGATTGATTAAGCAGTAGTAGATGTTCTTCTCTTCGCTCCGCGCCTTTTCTCGAGCAAGTTTATCCATTAGCGAGGGCACGCTTATGGCTATATCGCCTTCGTATTGAACGATGGCAACATCAATTGCCTGAGTAAAAAGTCTATCGATCTGATCACCGTTCTTGCCCATTTTTCCTGGCGTAAGAGCACCGGATTTTGCAGGGCCTTTCAGAGCGATGCCAACAGCCCTCCGCTTCCCTTTGATTATGAGATTTGTTGAATATAGATCGAGATTCTCGCCGCCCCAATCCTTCAATCTCGTTCTTTCAAAGAGGATATTTTCAATGCCGTTTTTGAATACGTCTTCTGGGAGTCGCTCGGGTGTCAGCTTTTGGGGGACATCATCCGGCGTAATCCGCTTGACCCGCGAGAAACTGTCAATGTCATCCACCGTAACGTGAATGGCTCTACCTACCATTGCGTTCGGCCGTAGGCTTTGCGCCTTAGTCTGAGGTCTCCGTTTTGTGGGTAGTGCAGCGAGCTTTTTAGGGCTATCCGCTAATGTCAAAAGTTTTCGCTTTTCTCGATATACATCTGGACGTTTGGAATAGCGAATCGGCAACCCGGAAAGCTTCATCAACAAAGCTCGATCATGTAACGCTTTGGCTGCTTCGCCGGCATTTTTTCCGTTTAAGCCTGTTGCAATGGCTATCTCATCATTGCGCCAAGACACCTTCTTGCTTGAGTAAATCGTGTCGAAGACAGTTCGGTTTCTTCCGGCATGACGAAGCATCTTCGCCCAGCGTTCTAAATTTTCCTCGAGATTAGAACCGAGGTCATTTGTGATGTTCGCCGTCATCTATCACCTTTTCTTGGCGCGTCCCAGGGCTTTGGAAACGCCGTTCGCGCTGATTCCCAAAATTGCGGCGATATCCGGATGCGTCATACCGAAAGATGAGAGAAAAAGAGCATCTTCTTTGGTTTTGCTCTCGCCGTGATTGACGTTCCGGAGAGTAAGGGCAATGAGGATATCTAATCGACGCGCAACAGCATTTGAAGAGAGAGTTGATTCTTCAGCCATTTGTCTTCTTTCCTTTCCCGGTTTGAAGTGGTCTCAGCATCTCGTTGATAGTTTTCTTTCTCTTGCCTAAATACGCAGCCATTGCATCCTGCGTATAACCTGCCTCATGCATCTCGAAGAGTAACCGCTTGAATTCGAGACTGGTATCCGAAAGGTTTTCAGGCATTACTTTGCTCCCTTCTTCTTTTTGTTCATTCTTACCTTGCGCACCCCGACCGCTTTCGCTGTAAGACCAGTCATCTTGGCGATTTCTGTATTTCCAACACCAGCCTTAACTAAGACTTCCATCTGGGCATCAAGATCAAGATTATTTAGTGCGGCCAACAGTAGCGCACGCATTGTCGTTTCTAACGAAAGACCTACATCATCAGACATCTTCCTTTGCTCCTTCTGTCTTGAGGTTCATCTTGCCCTTCTTCCGCAACGACGAAAGGGCGACATTAACGGTATTGGGTGTCGTCCCGATCAGATCAGCTATCTCCTTCGGGCTCATACCTGCAATAGAGAGCAAACGAATTTGCTCTTTTTGAGGCTTACCGTTCACAAGCCCGATGGCGATCAGTCTAGTCTGGAGATCAGATCGATTTGATCCATCATCATTATTTGGCAACTGATTTTCCTTTCTTCTTTTGCTGATTCATGACCGCAGAAACATAATTCGGTTCGCGACCGACAATCCGACCGATTTCTGCGCCGGACAAGCCATGGGAAGCCAGCAAGCCTATTTGATCGCTGATGGCGGGGATCTTGTTGTGGTCAACCAGAAGGCACAGAATGTGCGTGAGCACGTCCAGGCGATCTCTAAGCTGCTCGAACTCTGTCTTTTGCATTGCCATACTAATTATTGAACTCCTTTATCTGTCATATCGCAATGGATTTAATAGCGAGCCATTAGGCAATATTCAAAGAACCTTCTTTGGAACAGCATGGAAACAGCTCAGATATGCTCGCGGACATTCTGTGCCTTCTGGCCGATCCCACACAATTCCAGACAACCCAAGCTCTTACCGGCAGGTCCTTGGGTCTTCGCAAATGCGAGCTTACACATATGGCGAAAGGTGAAATCTGCGCTTTCAACACGTGAGCCCTTACCGCCCTCATAAGACGAAAGCGAACACACCCTGTGAGGCCCTATTGGCGCCACGGATTTACGCGTAAGGTTGGATTTTCAGAGGAACCTTCTGATTGTCACCGACAACCGATTGCAGAAGAATGGACCACGTTTGCCCGGCGGAGTCAGACCGAGCGGCCACCCTTTGCATCGGTTCTATCGGCGGCGGTGCGGATTCGATTCTGAGTGTCAACAGATTAGCGGCATGCGTTAGCAGTTGTGTTGCATGAATCAGATCTACGTCCGAAGCTAGATGTGGGTGCTGTCATTCATGGGCCAACCGCCTAGTGAGCGGGATGTAGTAGTTGGGTGAGAATCCCATGTCTCAGAAGCGAGAGATGGAGCACCCTCATGCTCGTTTATTCAGACCTGGGCCACCCGCCAACTGGTACCTGCTGTGCTGAATCCCGAATCACGCGGCACCCACGGGAGGGTTTGATTCCGGGGGAGCCACCGGCAAGGTAAAGTGGAACGTCGCGCCACGCCCGCCGTCGCCGTTGGCCCAAATCCGTCCGCATTGGGATTCGACGATCGACTTGCTGATTGCCAAGCCCATGCCGCTGCCTTGCGCCTTGGTCGTAAAGAATGCGTCGAATATCTGGTCGGCCTTGCCCAGGGGTAGCCCGGGCCCTGTGTCATTTACAGAGATCTCGATCTGACCGTCCTCACGCAATTGCGACTTCACCGCAAGCACGCCGCCCGTGTCCTTCATCGCCTCGATGCCATTCAGCATCAGGTTCATGAGCACCTGCTGAAGTTGCACCCGATCTGCCACGGTCATGGGAAGATCGCCTTTGAGATCTGTGCGGATCGATACTCCATGCCCTCTGGCCTCACCTCCCATCATCCCTGCCATTTCGCCGACGACCTCATTTATCGCGACCAACTCTCGCTTGGGAGGGGCCTTCTTGTACAACGATCGCAGACGGTCGATGATTTCCGAGGCAAGGGCGCTCGCTTCTACGATTCTTTCCGTCCCTTTGCGAACTTCCGTCAGTTCAGGCGGGTCGCGCTGAAGCCATCGCAAGGATGCCCTGGCATGAGCGCCAGTGATCGTGATGGGCTGTGCGAGTTCGTGCGAGATGGAGGCAACCATCTCTCCCATCGTGCTGACCCGGCTCGCATGGGTAAGATCGGCCTGGAGCTGTTCGGCACGTCTGCGATCTTCAATGTCGGTTGCCGCGCCGCACCATTTCACAATCTTCCCGTGCTTGTCCCGTACAGGCACAGCGCGTATCAGGAACCAGCGATAGGCTCCGTCCGATCCGCGGCGCAGCCGCACTTCACAATCCAGAGGTTGGCCAGTCGTCTGCGACGCAAGCCATTGTTCGGTGATGCGCTTCAGATCGTCGGGGTGCATCGTCTTCCCCCATCCTGACGCTGATGTTTCTTCGGGGCTCGCCCCTGTGTATTCGAGCCAACCCTTGTTCATAAATGTGCGATTGCCCCGGGGGTCGGCAACGAAAGCCAGGGCAGGCATGCTTTCTACTGCCTCGCGGAATTTCTTCTCCTGCTCCTGCAACTGGTGGACACGCACTTGGTAAACTCCCCAGAGCAGTGTGCCGAATGCGAGGAAACAGAGCGCCCGGAAACTCATCGTCTCGTACCACGCAGGAAGAATCTCGAAACTTAGAGAGTCGCCGGCCTGGTTCCAAACGCCGCTGTTATTCGCGGCGATGACGCGAAACCGGTAGGAGCGCGGAGCGAGGTTTGAATACTTCACCTGCCGGTTATTGACAACCTCTCTCCAGTCCGGATCCTGTCCCTCAAGTTTGTAGCGAAAATGCACCTTCTCCGGCGCCACCAAGCTGAGCGCCGTGAAATCGATGGAGAGATCTCGCACGCGCGCCGGCAACCGTAATCGGTCAGAGATATCGTATTCTTTGTCGTCGGAAACGATTCGCTCAATGCGTACCGGAGGCGGAAGTTTGTTGAACGGAAGGTGATGCGGATCGATCACGTTCAGGCCCTCCATAGTTGGGAACCAGAGCCTGCCATCGGGAGATATCGCGCCTCGGGGTCCCGGCATGGCTGAAAGATTTGGCTGGAGGATCACGCCATCAGTTTCATCGAAGAGAGTAGCCCCTACCGATTTCGGATTTGCACTCACAGTCATTGCTAACGAGGCCTCAAGGTCCGATCGTGCAATCCGGATCAGGCCGCATGAGCCGAACAGCCAGAATGAGTGGTCTTCGTCCTCGGCAAGCCAATAGATCTCATTGCATGGCAAGCCGTTCTTCGTGGTGAGCGTGGAAACGCGGCCGTCCTTCCTGCGGCTGAGTCCAGTGTCGGAGGCCACCCAAAGTGCACCGTCGTGATCGAATCGAAGATCGCTGACGCGGCCCTGTTTGAGGGCAGCGTCGCCCACAAACGATGCGCGAGTCCCGCCCTCGGCGAGCCAGGCCAGCCCTCCCTTCGAGAACCCCAGCCAGACGCCCCCTCGCGAGGGATCGACTGCCAAAGCGGTTGCCAGGTCGTCGCGCCCCAGCGCGGCCCAGGGGATATGTTGTACCAGTTTGTCGCGGAACAGGTGGAAGAGGCCACCATTGACAATCGAGATCCAGAGATTGCCTTTCGCATCGCCGGCCATGGCCTCTGCCACTCCGCCGGGAATGCTGTCGACCAACACGAACCGGTCATTCTGCAGATAGCCCACTCCTCCGGTCGCGGCGATCCAGATGCGGCCATCCTTGTCTTGAAACAGAGACGCCACCCCAAGCTCAGGCAGGCCGGCTACACTTACCTCTCGCACCCGCCTTTCTGCTTCTTCTTGATTGGGTTCGATGCCTCCTCCCGGCTGGTGATAAATAGTGACTTGCCCTCTTTCGAACCTGAATAACCGGCCGTTAGGGCTGAACCAGATGCTTCCATCGCGGGCGGCTATCGCTGAAGCACTCCCGCTGCTCGATAAACCTTGTCGCTCCGTGAAGGTCGCCACAGAATTGGCGCGAAACCGATCCAGGCCCTTCGTTGTTGCGACCCAGATATTCCCCTCACGATCCTCAAACAGAGCGGAAACAACATCGCCGGATAGCCCGTCGCGCCGCGAAAATGTATCAGAGCCTCTTTCCACCAGATGCACCAGACCCTGGCTCCAGGTTCCAATCCACAGAGCACCATCGCGATCGCGGAGAATTCTTTGACCACTGGCAACATGCGTATTACCGGGAACAAAGTGGGCCGTTTCAATCTTTCCATGACTCAACCGTGCAAACCTGTCTCCAATCGGAATCAAGAGCGCGCCATCGCGATCTTCCGCAAAACTGTGAATGCCGAAGGATTGGCCGGCGACAGTATAGAAATGCGGTGGCCCGGGCTCCCATTGCCAGAATCCGTTCAGCACGCCCGCCCAGAGGCTGCGGTGGCTGTCCTCGAACAAGCCAAGCACACCGTTGCCAAATGTGCCATCGTCTCCATAGCAGCGGATACTGCCATTGCGAATCGCACAGAGCGTCCCCGGAGGCGTAAAGGCGAATCCGCCCGCCCACACCGTGCCCTCTTGATCCTCCAGGAGAGTTTGAACGTACTTTCCAGCAAGCTGAGGATACTCTATGAGCTTGCCGGCTTTCCAACTCGCAAGTCCCTTGGAAGTGCCGATCCAAAGAGTCCCGTCGCGCGCCGCGAGCAGCGCGAGGACACCGTTGGATGGGAGCTGTCGATCGGATGATGGCTGCCATGGCACTACCCGGACCCCGTCGAGACGAAGCAATCCGGAATAAGTGCCCAGCCAAAGGTAGCCGTCCGGTGTTTGCGCGATCGAGGTGACCGCTGCTTTTAGAAACCCATCACCAATTTTCCACGAGGTGTGCGCGTACTGGCTGATGTCGAGCGAGGGATCGAGTGGAAAGGCGCACGTGCAGCACACGAGCACTAAGGCCGGCAGGATGGCTGTCAGCCGCCATGCCCGGATCACCAATCCCATCGGGTTGGAGCCGCTGGCGCCCACCGAACTCATACTGGAAACTCTCGCGTTGGTGTACGGGTGCTTTTCATCCTCCCACACCATCACGGCGGTGAGTATTACATAAAGCTGGTATAGAGAGCCGCCACGAACCTCGGCTGGGCGTCATTCCGGCTCCGATCTCAATTTGCGCCAAATCGCCGACGCGCTCATTCACAGTTCACGATTACATCCGGGACGTCAACTTGCCGGGGTGACCGGTGCATACATCTCGTTTCTGAAATGAGAACAAATTCCCACGCAGCACGAATCCTGTTCCCAGATCCCTGTTCTCTGTCCCCTTTCGGAGCAGGAACAGAAGCTCGTTTGGGCGACCCAGGGCGTCCCAAAACCCGACTAGTTCGAGGCGAAAGTGGGGGGAACAGCTTGGAAGTCGAAGCCGAGCTGGTATATCGTCGGCAAGAATGACCACACGGTGCACCCCGATCTAGAACGTGCCATGGCCAAGCGCATGGGCGCCACAACGTATGAACTTGAAAGCAGCCACGTGCCGATGCTCTCCCAACCGGAAAGGGTAATCGAAGTAATCCGGGCCGCTGCGAAAGTTGCTTCAGAGGCCACCACGGCGGCATGAAAATCAGCTTCTGATCCGCCGCTTCCGAACTCAGAGTGATTATTGTGGGGGCTTCGTTTCGTGGCTTGCTGTGGCGGTGCGGATTCGATTCTCAGTGCCAGCAGATTAGCGGCATGCGGTAGCTGTTGTGTCGCATGAAGCAGGCCCCACATCTGAAACTCGATGTGGGGCGCTCTGAGAATCCCATGTCTCAGAAGCGAGACATTGATGGGATAAGGACGAAGGCTTCAGCGATCGAGTAGTTTTTGGTTGAGGACCATGAGCTGCAGGATCAAGGAGAAGCCTTCATGAAGATTGTAGGTTGTGATTTCCATCCGAGCTGGCAACAGGTAGCGATTTTCGATCTTGAGACGGGAGAGTTGACGGAGCGGAAGCTGTTGCATGTGGACGGGGAGGCGGAGCGGTTTTACCGTGAGTTGGAAGCCCCGGCGCTGGTTGGCATCGAGGCTTGTGGAAACAGCCAGTGGTTTATTGAGTTGGTGGAGAGTTTGGGTCACGTGGTTTGGATTGGCGATGCGGCCCGGATTCGCGCCAGCTATGTGCGGCGGCAGAAGACCGACCGTCGCGATGCCGGGCACATTTTGAAGCTGCTGATGGAGAACCGGTTTCCTCGTTTATGGACGCCGAGCGCCGAGCAGCGGGATCTGCGCCAGTTGCTGATTCACCGGCATAAGTTAGTCGAGATCCGGACGCGGGTGAAGAACGGGTTGCAGCATCTGGCCTTGAACCGTGGCTTGCAGAAGAAGTCCCGGTTATGGAGCGTTCGGGGGAGGGCTGAGTTGGAGAAGCTTCCTCTGGAGGGCTGGACGGCGCGGCGGCGCGAGGATTTGCTGCAGTTACTAGGAGAGTTAAACCGGCATCTGGAGGAGTTGGACGAGGCAGTGAAGCGTGCGGCGCAAGATCATCCGCAGGCCCGGTTGCTGATGACGCAACCAGGCGTTGGTCCGATTACATCGCTGGCGTTTGTGCTGACCATAGGCGATGTTCGTCGGTTCCGACACAGCAAGCAGGTATCGAGTTATCTGGGGTTGATTCCGCGCGAGCATAGCTCAGGTGGCAAGCAGCGTCTGGGTGCGATCTCGAAGCAAGGCAACAGTTTCATGCGTTCGACGTTGGTTGAGTCGGCGCAGCGGGTGACGCACCTCGACCCAGGTTTTGCGAAAGAGTATCGGGCACGCTGCCATCACAAGCCCAAGGGTGTGGCCAAGGTGGCGGCGGCCAGGAAGTTGGCAGTGCGACTCTACTGGATGCTGCGGCAGAACGCAGGCTATCCAGAGATCGCCCATATCGAGAGCAGCCCGCGGGTGCCCCTGATCGGCGCAAGCCAGATCGAGACGTTGAATGGGCGCTCTCGCATCCAGCAGTAGGCTGGATGTCCGCATGGAAGCATCATGGCCTGTTGCTAAGGGCCGTATCGATGGTTGGTGAGGCGTAAAAGCCCACTGATAGGTGATGCAGCGTGAATCTACCCGGAGCTCTGGTCCTCAACCTCTCTGGCGATGATCGCGGCGCTCACGCACCGCACAGATGATCTGTGCCTTGACAAAGACTTCGTCCTTATCGAGGGGCACCCTCGTGCTTGCTTATTCATTCGGATTTGGGGCAGCCGCCGAATCTCCTTCGCCGTATGGTCGGTAGCCCTGACTCGAAAAGAAACCGCATTTTTCTTGAAGCGCTCAGCCACAATTCGTCACTTATCTTAGAGGAGAACTATATGTCTGTTGTTGCTCAAGCCCAAGAATGGACCGCCACCCTGCATTCGCACAAATTGAAGGTGCACGGAAAACTTACGTTTCCCACTCCAGGATACAAAGTGCATTTGAAAAAGCAGGAGCCTCAGGGAATAAACCCAGTAATCCTGCTGCTTGATAAAACAGTGGTTCCACCGACGGGCAAGGAACCAGATCATGTGGTAACTGTCTCGGTGCATTTTGAAGAACACACCACAGTGCATTACACAGAGGTTCAGATCCTGCCTGACGGGCCTACGATCAAAGTTACGCACGCGCATTCTGCCTAACGGCAAAGGTTTGCGCTGCTAGCAGATTAGCGGCATCTGGTGGTGTGATGCCGCATGAATCAGCTCCCACATCTCAAAGGCGAGATGCGGGATGCACTTATTAATTCTCAGTGGATCTGGGCCAACCGCCTAGTGAGCCGGATGCAGTAGGTGGGTGAGAATCCCATGTCTCAGAAAGGAGAGATGGGGCGCCCTTATGCTCGTTTATTCAGACCTGGCCACTGGCTGGTTTTCAAACGTTCGGTGATACACTTCGCTCGGGAAGACGACGAGTCCATGAAACCACCATCGAACGTCAAGACGCCAGCGCAATACATCGCCTCACTCCCCGCCGATCGTGCGAAGACGATCGAGACGGTGCGCGCACTTGTGAACAAGCACATTCCGCGCGGCTACGATGAGTGCCTCGTCTGGGGCACGATCGGCTGGACGATCCCTCTGTCTCGATATCCAGACACTTACAACAAGCAGCCGATCTGCTACGTCGCGCTCTCGTCGCAGAAGAACTACTGCTCGCTCTACCTGATGGGCGCATTTTGGAGTGCGAGTCAGCTCGACCAGCTGAAGGCGGCGTTCAAGGGGGCTGGGCAGAAGCTCGATATGGGGAAGTGTTGCGTTCATTTCGAGTCGCCGGACGATTTGCCGCTCGAAGCGATCGGAAAGCTGATCTCGGCGATTTCGAGCGAGGAGTGGATCGAGATGTACGAACAATCGCGCTTGATGACCAAGGCGGGGCAGGCGCAGATGGCGAAGCAAGGCGTCCCATCGGCGAGCAAGGTGGCCGCCAAGCGCGTCGACACGAAGCGTCGGCGGTAAACTTTCCCAGCAGGACTCGCTGATACCGGGCCACCACGTTTGAGTTGCGATTTAGCTTCTAACTGTCACGGCAGAGGTTGACTCCACCTGGACGTATAGTGGGCATCTCGTACAGTTGAGAGCCATGAACTACGTCACAAACACTTCAATGGATAGCCGGTTTTATGTCCAAGTGGACTGGATCGGTCAACACTGGCGGACTTATCATCAACAATGTTCTGCTGTGCCTCGAACGGCTTACAGAATAAATTCAAAGTCACAGGATATTGATCGCGCTATTGTTGAGGCCAGTCCTACCTGTGCAGGTCTCTCTTCAATAAAATGAACCAGCTCTGGACAACACGTCGATGCGCATCGCAAGTATTGGTCATACGGTCTTTTCGGTCACCATGATCGGTCTCGGAATTGTGGGTCTTCTGTACCGCGATTTCGTCCCGGTGTGGAATCCTGTTCCCGCCAATGTCCCCGCACGCGAACTATTTGTTTACCTCGGCGCCCTCATCTCCCTAACGTCTGGCATTGGTCTGTTTGTTCCGCGCATGGCGAACATCGCCGCGCGCTTGTTACTCGCCACTCTTTTACTGTGGTTGCTGCTTTTCCGGTTGCCAAACTTTCTTCATGAACCCCTTTTCGCAGCTTGCTGGACCGTGTTTCCGCTCGCGGTCATGTTGGCCGCCGCCTGGGTGCTTTATGTTTGGTTCGCCGCTGACTGGGACCGTAAACATCTTAGCTTTGTCAGCAGCAACAACGGCCTGCGCATCGCCCGCGTACTCTACGGCCTCTCGTTGATCTTCTTTGGCATGGCCCATTTCCTCGCCGTGCAAGCCACGACTCCGCTAGTCCCTAACTGGCTACCGGCCCACCTGTTCTGGGCATACTTTACGGGCTCTACCTTCATCGCGGCGGGCGTCGCGGTGCTCATCGGCCTCTATGCGCGACTGGCAACAGCCCTCTCCGCCTTACAAATCGGATTGTTCTTGGTTCTGGTATGGATACCTATCGTGGCGGCAGGCTCCAAAGTTCCCTTTCAGTGGAGCGAGACCATCCTTACCACGGCACTCTTGTCCGCGGCCTGGGTGATCGCCGATTCTTACCGAAACATCCCTTGGCTCGCCGCCAACAGCCGGTAACAGCGGTGCTGACGCAGGACTCGGCCGCGCATGAATGAGAGCCAGGAAGACGGAATGACAACTTTGATATAGGCTCTTTCGTTTTCTTCTTCCTAAGGCACGCTATTGAACTCCGCAGCGAGCTTTTTCATTGCGGAATTTTCGCGGGAAACTTCACCAGTCTCTCGACTGTGCATGGCTATCTCTGCGGCGATTGAGCGACCGATAATTTGCTGATCAATATTGCCGAACGGCCCTGGCACGAGGCTTCCCAACCAACCGACCCAGACCGGGGTATGAGTGTTGCCGACAATGATGCCGGGGCGAAAGATGGCGAGGCGAGTAAAACCGATGTTGCGCACGGTGTCTTCCTTCAGACCCATAACGCGGGCATAGCGAATCCGGCTGCGGGCTGTGCTTCCTGCCGCAGAAAGCAGGCAGAACTGGGCGATTCCGGCGTCATGGCAGCCACGCGCAAAGGCACCGACGACGCCGAGTTCAAGCCGTTGCAGTTCTTCTTCGCTCCAGTGCCTCGATCCTGAACCTACACCGACACAGCTTACGGCGCTGGCGGGGCCCTGGCTTAAAACTTCGCGGGTAAGGGCGGCAGTGCGCTCGGCAAAGTCAGCAGCGCCGGTATCAAGAACGACGTTGCGCACTCGCGATCGCGGCGCAATGGGCTTTCTTGTGACCATCACCACTTCGCGGCATTCCGAAGTTGCCAGCAGTTCCGCGACGGCCGCACCGCCGACTTGTCCGGTACCACCAAGGATCATTGCTGCGAAACTCTGCTTCACAAATACGACCTCTCAGGACCTCAGCTCAGGCGGCGGTGCGGAGCACGGCTAAACAGCCAGCGGTGACTACAGAGCATGTGTCGGGCCCAAAGATTTGGTCTCAATTTAAAGCGTACTTGCCGCAGGCGCACCACTCTTTGGTTTTGTTTGGTCGCTGCTGTCGTCATGATGCGGTGGGATTGCGTTGGTATCCGAATTGCGGGCATCCAGCATTTTCTTTACGTATTCTGGACGGAGCGGTATCTGACGCATAGGACTTCCCGTTGCGTCGAATACTGCGGATGCGATCGCGGAAGCGCCAAGTGCATTTGCAGCCTCTGAACCCTGGCCCATGTTGCCCACTTCAGGACGGTGCAGTAAGACCACCTTGAACTCAGGAATTTCCGCCATCGTCAGAATCGGATACGAATACCAATCCCGCGCTGTGACGCCACTTTCATTGAAGGAAACTTCCTCGTGCAAGGCGATGCTCAGACCCATCATTGCACCGCCCTCTACCTGCCGCTTTAGTTGCTCAGGGTTGACCACGATCCCTGGATCGACAACGAACGTAGACTTGTCCACCTTCACCGCACCGGTTGACAGTGTCACCGAAACCTCACAAGCACAGCCCCAATACGTGCCCGAACGGAGCATTGCCGATACGCCATGACCACGCACGACACCGGAACCTGTGGAAGCCGCTTTCGGAGCTGAGTGCGAATGCACCTCCCATCCGGACTCCTCTTTCAACCGTTTCAGAAGAGCAATAAGCCGCTCGTCCTTCGCATGGTCCAGACGGAACTGCAATGGATCTGCACCTGCCAGGGCTGCAGCTTCCGACATAGCCATTTCGCGCGGAAAATTCTGTTGAAACTGTCCGGGCGTACGCATCGAGTGGTCACGAAGGCCGATCTTGACCGGCGAGCTCTTCTGTCCGATCTGGTAGGTGCCGTGGGCGCGTTCCACAAGATTGGGGACGGCGTCGTACAGCCACTGATCCGAAGGACCATTGCTGATCGAGTCGAGCATTCGGCCCTTCTCGCTTGGCGCGTCCATGGTGGGCAATCCTGCAATGACAGCTCCAATCATCCGGTCATCCTGCATGGCCGGCATGAAGTGATCGATCTCGTAAGCCGCGATCTTCCCATCGGCAGTGAGACCGATCCTTACGTCGGAGAAAGCGACAGGAGATTGCGTGGACCACTGCATGTCGTCATTGCGCATCCATTGGACCCGGACAGGTTTACCCAACTCCTTCGAAAGGATGACGGCTTCGTCTTCCGCACCCGCGTTGCCGCCGTTCGAACGTCCGTAGTGCCCGGCTCCCGAATAGGTCTTAACCACAACCTTGTCCAATGTCGTCCCGAGCATTTTTGCCAGTTGTCCGCGAAGTGCCTGCGCGTTCTGTGTGTGCGTATGCACCGTTACGGAGCCATCAGCCTTGTAATCAGCGACGGCGAGCGCCGGTCCGATCGGGGCATGCTTCCAGTAAGGTAGACGGTAGGTCGCCTCAAGCTTCCTGGGCGATGCCAGCACCACCGCAGCGGTATCGCCTTTGTTCTTGCGGCCCTTCGCCACGGGTGCTGCCTTCCAGTCACATTCGTTGCGAAGGTGGTCATAGACCTTGTCGGTGCCTGGAAGACCCTTCCACTCCGTCCATTTCGTTGCGCTTGCCACCTGCTGGGAAGCTTGAACAGCCTCCCATTCTGTGGGTGCAACCACAGCCACCAGATCGCCCTTCACCACAAGCCGGGTGTTTGGAAACTTTGTGTTATCAACCTTACCGGCTTCCACCAGATGCGAACCAAGCGTTCCGGGATGCACCATGCGTGCGTGCAGCATGCCTCGTAGCTTGACGTTCGTCACCCACAACTCATCGGCCCTGACCTTGCTGCTGATGTTGCTGTTTTTGTAGGACTTGCCAACAATCTTCATTTCGCTCGCGGGCTTGAGCGGTGGGTCGCCGGTGATGCGCAGGCCAAAGATGCTGGTGAGTTGACCGTCTACGGGAATAGTCAGCTGCAGATTTTGATCCTTTACCAAATCGCCATAAGAGACCTGCTTGCCGCCGCCGTAGACCACACCATCGATCGTCTTGAGCTGCTCTTTCGGCACACCAAGGCGTTGTGATGCCAATTGCAGTAGAGCTTGCCTGGTGTACGCTGCAGCTTTGCGGATGTTCGGCGTGCCTTCTCCTAACAGGCCGAATGTGCCACCGCCCTCGGGCGTGGTATCAGTATCAGCCGAAACGACCGTTGTGATCGACTCGAAGGTTACATCGAGTTCATCCGCGATGATTTGCCGATATGCGGTGTAGATGGTACCTTGCCCGAAGTCGCTCTTACCCGTTCGATAGAGGACCGTGTTATCAGGGTGAATCTCAATCCAGGACTGCGGCAGTGAAGCATCGAATGCGTTTCCATCCGGCCGCCCTGTGGCCCTTGCCACACCGCCACGCAGCATACTGAAGCCCACGATCAACGTGCCGCCTGCCTTGACGAAACCGCGTCGTGTCAGTCTCGCTCCGTATACGTCGGTCGTGACTGCTTCAAGCTTCGCTTTGAATACATCGCCCGTCATTGCTTCAAGAAGCTGCTCCATTACGCTTCTCCTTTCGCCATCAGTGTCGAGGCATAACGGACAGCGTCCACAATGGCAATGTAGGTGCCACAACGGCACAGGTGGGGGGATGGTCCAGAGGTGGTAAACGCTTCTTTGATCTCGTCTAAGGTAGGGTTGGCCTTGCTCTCCAACAGTTCGGTTGCCTTGATCATCATGCCGCTCTGGCAAAATCCACACTGAGGCACCTGCTGCTCGATCCAGGCTTCCTGCACCGGATGCAAGGCGCCTTTCGACGGGGCAGGTTTGTGTTGCATGGCCCAGCGGTCTGGCAGGCCCTCGATCGTGGTGACTTCCTTACCCACAGCCAGCGACACCGGATAAATGCACGAGCGTATTTCTTTACCATCCAGCAGTACGGAACAGGCTCCGCATTGGGCAAGTCCGCAGCCAAATTGAGGACTCCCGATGTCCAACTCGTCCCGCAGTACGTATAGCAACGGCGTATCCAGCGAGGAGCTAACCTCGCGCATCCTGCCATTCACTTTGATGGTTTGCATTCCGGGTATCTCCTGCACTCGGATGATAGACTGATCACTTAAAAATGCCAAAGATATTGATTGTTACCGGAGATGCGGGCGAATCCTACGAGGCGCTTTACGCGGTTCATCGGTTTCGTGAGGAAGACTGGGGCGTCGCCGTTGCTGCTCCTTCGGTTCGCCGCCTCCATCTTGTAATGCACGACTTTGAGCCGGGGTGGGATACCTACGTCGAGCGTCCCGGCTACGGTCTGGAGGCCGACCTCTCGTTCGACCAAGTCAATGTGGGTGATTACGATGCCATCCTCATTCTGGGCGGCCGCGCTCCCGAGTACCTCCGCAATGATCGGCGCTTGCTCGACATTGCCCGCGAATTCGACGTGCAGCAAAAATGGATCTTCGCCATCTGTCATGGCATCCAGGTACTCGCCGCAGCCGGCCTCACGAAAGGCAAGCGCATTACCTGCTATGAACACGTCCGTTTCGAAGCGGAGCAAGCTGGAGGAACATTTGTCGACCAGCAGGCCGTTCGTGACGGCCACATGGTCACCGGCCAGACCTGGCAATCGCACCCCGAGTTTTATCGGGAGGTTTTTGCCTGCCTGACGTCACACCGCCGGTCCTGAAGTCGCGTCATCTCGGGGCGGCCGAGTGCTCCTAGTGCTGGACCTGCTTCGATTCCCTGGCGATCGCGTCCGCTGCATTGCCGGCCACGACCCAGCTTGCTGACCCGGCTACGACGGCTTCATCCTCGAACCAGAGGAATCCGAAGTCGTCGATGCACTCCGGAAAATCCGGCTTGATGATGATGTATCCCGGAATCACTGCGCCGGGAATGTAAGCGTTGTCGGCGCGGTTGTTGCTGTAGGTCATCGTCTTTGAGACCGTACCGACGCCTGCCACATACGAAGTGCTGGATACCGGGTGGGTGCCGAGAATGTAATTGACGGCGCGAAGCGTGTATTCGGGGCTCACAAGATCCGGAAACGCCTTGTGCAGGAAGTACATCCGGATGGCCATGTCAACCACGGCGCCCGATCCACCCCAGGTGCCCAGGCTCGGGGGTACGCCGAACGGGGTGGCGTCCAACTGCTTGTCCAGACCGGCCATGTATGTCTTCACCGCTTCCCGCATTTGATCTTTCGCGCCTGCGTCCAGGTAAGGCAATGCTCGCACTGCCGTCCAACCGCGGAATCCCATCAGCTCAGGGGTGATCACTTGAGGGAACAACTCTTTCAGACGTGACTTGTAGGGCTCGGCGCCATGTGTGGCGATGGTCAATTCAAGAGCCGCAGTCCAGTCCTGTCCCATGCTGAAACGGGCGAAGCCAGCCGGAGGAGCTGGCGGGGCCTGTGGCGCCGTTGTTGTGCCGGAGGCTGCCGGTGCGCCAGAGACGACACCCTGAGATGCGGCCAGCACGCCGCTAGCTGGAACACCAGCGGGAGCCGGTGCGCCGAAGGTGCCCGCCGGAATCGGCGTTGGGTGAGCCTTCTCGTCGTTCCATGCTTTGATCGCGGTCTCGAGGCAGTCTTTTGCTAATGCGTCGTCAGAGCCTTTCAGCACATCGGACGCAGCAGCCAGCGCTGCGATGGCGTTCCACTGGAAAAACGGGTTCGTCGTGGAGAAAATCCAGCGGTCGTCGGGCTTGCCGGAGTAGTCGCCCTTCACTTCGTTCGGACCGAGCTTCGGGTCGTAGATGCGGCCGTCGGTTTTCGCCGCTCCGTCGCCTAGGTGCGTATATTGGCGCAGGTCTGGTTCGTGAGTGCCGCGGATCGAGTGGCCTATATTGTGGAACTGCGCCAGGATGAGCACTGCGCCGTGCTTGACCTGCTGCACCGTATCCGGCACGCCGTCGGGGCGGTGCATCTCAACCTCACGCGCGACTTCATCCACTGAAAGCTCGTCATACTTGAGATCGAATTCGCGATACGCCAGAGCCAGACTCTGAATCACGCTCAGTTGCGCAGGCTCCTCGAGGTCGTAGTCGCCGGCATCATACCAGCCGCCCACGTTCATCCCAGGAATGTGATCGCCGCCTTTCCACTTGCCGTCCGTTGCCGTGGCCTGATTCCAGCCGTCGAATTGCTCCCCGACCACGGGCGCGAGACGGCCATCATCCACGTGCGAAGCGCCGTGCCACACGCGGTAGGCTTCGCGAACGGAAACGTGGTCCATCTGCACCGCGATGTGATGGTCCAGGCTGTCCTGCCAGATGTTAGCGTAAGCGTCTTTGGAGATGGGGAAGGGCGCCGTACGCTGGTCTGCGTACTCGATTACATAAAGGCCGGGGTCTTTGACCGGGGTGAAGTCGAATTTCGAATAAACGTAGCGCAGCCAGGGCGTTGAAGGCGTGATCGGACCCTCGAACGCCTGCTTGTAAGATCCGTCCTCCATAAGGCGCAGCACTTTGGCCGTCTGCGGACCGTTGTACTTCGGGTCGAGTTCGAGTACCGCCACCTTGGAGAAATCCGGCGCGTAACCGACCTGGCTGTGCGCGATCATCGGCGGGCGCGTCCAGTTTGGAATCACGTCTGGCCTGATGTGCCATACGATGGCGCCGGTGGTCTTGCCCGAAGGGATGAGCGAGCGCAAGACGAACCAGCCGTTCTGAGCGCGGTTGCGCCCATCAAACAGCATGAGGTCGGAGGTATCCGACTTAACGTTGATCCGGGCAAGCGCGTCGTCTACCCCCAAGGTGATGCTCTTGCCCTCGGCGAACGGCAGCGGCTGAGTGTATCCCTTGGCTTTATCCCAGTCCTCCAGGTAGTACGCCTTTTTCGGTTCATCAGCCAGCGGCAACGCCTTGTCCATCGGGTCGTTTGGCGTTCGCGGGAAGATGCCGGCTTTCGTTCCGTCGACGAGGTAAGTTTTGCCCATGTAGATCGAGGGCAGGAATTCCAAGTTGAAGCCCGCTCGCCCGGCCAGTTTCTGCGGCAGCGGCTTGTCGAGATTGATGCTGACCTTCACGCCGCCTGGTTCCGCTTCGACTTCAAGGGTATAGCTGACGTCGAAGGTCGGAAAAGCGAGATCGGCGGTGAGCCGATTGTTCGCCTTATCGGCGTGGCGCCCTTTGAGGGTTGCCACGAGATCCCACTGCTCGGGCGTCGGCATCAGGCGCACGTCGCCGTTCGTGGCGATGCGTGCCCCGTGGAAAATCATCTCCATGGCCGTGTTCTTCTGGTCTACGAAAACGGGATGGTAGGTGCTGTCGTAGAGAAATACGCTAAACCCCTGTCGAGGTAATTCTTGTCGGTCACCTTCATCGCAAAATCGGCGCCGAACATGCCTGGGCCGGAGACCAGGCCCAAGAGGAGACACACTTTGATTCGGGTGAGCATAGTGGGGTTAAATTGCTCCTTTGCCTCAACATAACATGAGATGTATACATGCCGGACGCGGCGTTGCATGAAGCAGACCCTACGGCTGAAAGAGAGATGCGGGAAGCCTCGTTATTTCTTAATCAGATATGGGCAAGTCGCCAAATATCTCCGAAAGCGGCATCTCGGCATGAAACACTTCGCCGTCAATCACCGCATCGGCGGAAATCTTGTCCGCAAGGGTGCCTTCGTAATCGCCATGTAAATACGTGCCCGTCATTTTAAGCTGCTCGATTCCGAGCTCCAAACTTACTATTTGGCGCGTATCACCAGCAAAGATTGGTTCACCTTTCCATCCCTCTTCCGTAAACCGCATCATTCGCCGACTCGGATCCTTTGAAGCGATCTCACCCACATAGTGAGCCGACGCGAATGTTAACGCCGCTTTTGGCATGGACACATCGCAACTGTATTCGCGAATGCGCGACTGCGAAAGGTTCTGTAATTCGACGATGACCTGCATGGTCCGCACATCGCCCGATCTCTGCTGAGTGCCACGTCGGATGCTAAGCACCGCCCTGGCTATTTTCGACGTTGGTGGCGGGTCTGACGGCGTGCCAGCAAGGTCATGCATTCGCTGTCCAAGGTGTAAGGAGACTAAGCGCCTAAAATGCTCATGGGTAGAAAAGTCGAAGTATAGGGCGGTCGGCTGGATTTGCTTCTTGTATTCCTGAAGCGCCGCCAGTTGGGCGGGATCGTGGTCATATGGGAGTGGCATCGTGGAGAAGTACAGCGCGGCGAGCTTTCCGGCAGCGACCAAGCGGTCAATTTCTTCTACAGTACCGGAGGATGCGACGCCGCTCGGACTGCCCAGTCGCGTCCAGAAAACGCCGAGAAGCATATCGGACATATCCACAATCTGCCGGTTGATAAATGCTTGGGGACGGTCGCCCGTCTCGGGCATTGCATCGAACTCCCAACGGCGTGGCTGGATGATCACTCCCGTTGTACGCGAGTGTTGAGCATTCCAATCTTCAATGCACTCGGCGATGATCTTCCGCTCAACTTGCACGTCACTAGGCGAAGCAATCAGCACATCATAACAACGCGCATCTCTCGGCATGTGATTAAGTCTATCGGACCGTGGTAAGGGTCTTTTCGAAGTAGCGTACTGTCTTGGTGCCGCTGTGAATGGTTGCTTGTCCGACTGCCTTAAATCCCATTGCCAAATGGAATGCTTCCGACGCGGGGTTTGGAGGCTCGATATTTACCTCACAGACCACGCGATCCTGCCCGGCCTGTTGTGCCGCAACAAAAAGATCGTCGTAGAGGATTCTGGCTATACCCTGGCCTCGTGCTGAAGCCGCGACAATGATGCGATCGATGTAGACGAAGCTCTCACGAAAGTCCTTGAACCAACTGAAATTCGGATTCCGATAGGGAGCGTTCTGATCAAGTGCGATGAGGAAAGCGGTTGCGCCTCGTTCGATGCCACGCGCGTAAAACGCCATATCGAGCAGTTCAGCGAGGCTCGTTTGGTCGAGGATCGATGTTTCTTTTATATGGGCGTTATTCAGCGACAGAACAGCGGTTCTATCTAACAGGTTGCGATCATCGATAGCATGGACCTTGTTGATCTGCGCCATGGACGCACAGCCTCTTCTTTCATTCGCCTCGGCGAATATTGGAGTGGATTGAGAGCCGAGCGCAATCTCAATATCTGAATAGACTAAACGCTCAGCTGCAAGCCACCCGCCTGTCATATCTTGCAGTACAAACACTTGCACGCATGATCTAGAACGAATGCCGCGTCAGCTCTGAAATCTCCAGGGTCCCGCCGATGGAATAGACCGGCTGGACGATCCAGATGAAAGTCAGGAGGCGTGATGAGAAGAGTGCTAATCAGCCGAATCGTCCTTTTTGCAATTTCCATGGCCCCGACCTGTACGGGTTGGGTTTGGGCTCAATCGCCTGATAGCAGTCCTCCGGCTGCAACCACTGTGCCACCGCCCGCACCGGCAGAGTCTCTGCCGCGGCCTGATTTTCGTTTCCAGGGACAGGTAGGCCGGACCTATCAGGATTCCGATCCGCCTACTTTCCCGCAGGTGCTTCGGCCGCCCAAAGGCGCGCCCAATGTTCTGCTGATCCTGCTTGATGACGCGGGCTTTGGGCAGTTCAGTGTCTTTGGTGGTGGTGTGCCCTCGCCGAATATGGAGAAGCTCGCGACGCAGGGCCTACGCTATACCCGCTTCCATACGACAGCGTTGTGCTCGCCAACGCGCGCAGCACTGCTGACGGGGCGAGATCACCATATAGCGGGTACGGGGGTTATCACTGAGGTAGCGACAGGGTATGACGGTTATACGGGAATCATTCCCAAGAGTGCGGGAACGGTGGCCGAGATTCTGAAGCAGAACGGGTATGCGACAGCGTGGATTGGCAAGAACCACAATACGCCCGCGTGGGAGACCAGCGAGGTTGGACCGTTCGACCACTGGCCCAGCGGCCTCGGTTTCGATTATTTCTATGGCTTCAATAGCGGCGATACCAGTCAATTTGAACCGATTCTCGTCGAGAACCATAGCCGCGTGCCTCGCTCAACTGATCCGAACTACCACATATCCCACGACTTGGCCGATCACGCCATTGCGTGGATGCAGCGAGAAAAAGAGATCGATCCGGCGAGGCCATTTTTCCTGTATGTTGCGCCCTCGGCGACGCATGCTCCTCACATGGTGTCCAAGGAATGGAGCGACAAGTTCAAAGGCCAGTTCGACATGGGCTGGGACCGTTATCGAGAGATGACGCTGGAGCGGCAGAAGAAGCTCGGAGTGGTTCCGGCAGATACCAAATTGACGCCGCGCCCTGAGAGTCTGCCGGCGTGGGATTCTCTGAATGCCGATCAGAAGCGGCTCTACGCGCGAATGATGGAGCTCTTCGCCGGCTTCGGCGCGCAGATTGATTTTGAGATAGGACGGTTGCTCGACGCTGCTGCGGCGCTACCTGACGCGGATAATACGCTCGTCATCTACATCATGGGCGACAACGGTTCTTCGGCTGAAGGCGGTTTGGACGGCGAGACGAACGAGAACGCAGCTTTCAATGGTGTGCTTGAGACGTGGCAGAGCAATCTGAAGCACATCGACGAGTTGGGCGGACCGAAGTACTACAATCACTTCCCAGCGGGATGGGCGTGGGCGATGGACACGCCACTGCAGTGGACCAAGCAGGTGGCGTCGCACTTTGGCGGAACAAGGAATCCGGTGATTATCTCGTGGCCGGCGAAGATCACGGATAAAGGCGGTGTGCGAACGCAGTTCCATCACATTATGGACGTGATGCCGACGATCCTTGAGGCGGCCAATATTCGAGCTCCCGAAACGCTCAACGGGATACCGCAAAAGCCGATTGAAGGCGTCAGCATGGTCTATACCTTCAACGATGCCAGGGCTGCGGATCGGCGAAAGACTCAGATCTTCGAACTTGTCTCCAACCGCGGTATGTACCAGAACGGATGGATGGCTTCGTCATTGGCGTTCGTCCCCTGGGAGCCCGTTCGAACCGGGTATGACCCCGACAAAGCAAAATGGGAGCTCTACCACATTGACGAGGACTTCTCGCAGGCCAACGACGTCGCATCAAAATATCCGGAGAAGCTGGAGGCACTCAAGGATCTATGGTGGGCTGAAGCGGCGCGCGAAAACATTCTGCCAATGGACTGGCGCGCTGTTGAGCGATTGTCAGATCAACTCACTGGAAGACCGAGCATCGCAGCAGGCCGCAATACATTTGTGTACGACACTCCGCTCGTTGCTCTGCCTGAAGCCTCGGCGCCCGATCTTAAGAACAAATCATTCACGATCACCGCCGAAGTCGAAGTGCCTACAGGTGGCGGTGAGGGCATGATCTTCACGCAAGGTGGCATTACCGCTGGGTGGGGTTTCTATCTACAGAAGGGCAAGCTGGTTGGCGTGCACAACTACATCGGCTTCGACCGCTACCGAGTTGTGTCTACCGAGAACGTGCCCGCCGGAAAAGTCACCGTGACCTTCGATTTCAAGTATGACGGCGGGGGCATGGGCAAGGGCGGTATGATCACGCTGCTCGCCAATGGCAGGAAAATCGGCGGGGGCCGGGTGGAGAAGACGACGGGGCTCAAGTATTCACTATACGAGGGGCAGGATATAGGCGAAGACAGCGGCTCGCCTGTGGATTTTACTTATACGCCGCCATATAAGTTTAACGGTAAACTCAACAAGGTGATCATCGAGTTGAAGCCGGAGTCCGGACTCAAGACTGAACGCTGAGATGGGAGGCTAGCATCTCAGTTGGCGATAACAAGGCTTAGCACTTTCTAAGCGCGGTGTTCTTCATCAGGGTTTTCTGATTCGTGAAGTTCTATCTTTCTGACCCAGTTCTCCAACCCTGCAGACTTTCAGAACGCCAGAGTTCTCGCCAGCTTTGCCTGTCATTAGCCCCTAAGGCCTCTCAGTCGACATGGGTGCTGGTGCATGCGCTGGTTGAGGAGGCTTTGGAGTCGGTTAAGGAGAGGTGGCTGTCGTGGGCAGTAGATCTGGCCACTAACCTTTGGCGGCATGAGTCATGGAAGCATATAAGTCGCAACTTTGCGTACCTCAAGTTGATTGGCGTCGAGCGTGAAAAGATTTCCGCTGAACGTCTCGTCCCCGTTCATCCTGCGCCCTGGCAGTTGTTTGCCTTTTTCGATCAGAACTTCGTCGATCGTGCCGAGCCGGGCCTTGGATGACAGTATGACCACTCCTGATCCGGCCACAACTAATTCGTTCGGTCCGGTGCGAATGACGAGGGCAAAGCCCCGAGTGTCTTTCTTGGGAGCACCGAACGCAGGTGCCTCGTCGGCTGGTGAGTCTTTCTTCTCCTCCTTTTTGTGAGCATCGGCGTTGGGCGGAGCCATGACGGAACGGACATCACCAAACTTGAGAGACAATCCCGTTGCATCTTCAAACTCCCTGACCGATGCATCGTTACCTTGAATCACCGCCATAACCTTGCCCTGAGGCTGGTATTTCAGGATCAAGGGTGCGAGGGCGCCGACCACGTTGTAGGCCAAGCCGAGCGAATCATCGGACACGCCGTCGATCCCGAACGGAGAATAGCCGAGTACTGCATGCTTTCCAACGGCCCAGAGGAGATTGGGCGCAGACGAATACGTCTCAGGAATAAAGAGAGGATTGCCGGGACGATCATACTGAGCGCAAACACCCTGAAAATCGGGGGAATAGACATTCGGTGAGAAAAAATCAACTTTCGGAGCAGCCGCACGCCAGACGTCCAGCATGCCTGCCACCGGACCGCCGCTGGGGTATTGCCCAGGTTCGATCATATTGGCCACCGGGCCGAGCCATCCATTGGTGTACATCGGCAGGGGCAATTCGGCTTTTCCTGCCTCTGTTATCGATTCAATCGCACGTGCGTAGTGCCAGGCCATAAAAGCTTCTCCCGAAGCTGGCGCTGTGCCGAAAACCTCTTCCCATGTCCCCTCTGTCTTAAAGCCCCGATCTCCCCAGACCTTGGTCAGAGCCGGCGTCAACCCTGCTTTATGCTCTGCCATGTAGTTCAGCAGTTCGCGAGGAACAGGCCTGGACCAGGCCACCTCCGCGAGAGCAGAACGATCGCGATTGTCCCCAAACATTCCGGGTTCGTTATCCACCTGCATCATCAGAACCGTGTGGTCAGCGTCGGTCATACGAAGGTGATGCATGAGCGCGCGAAACGCCTTGGAGTCCGCCGCAACGATGTTTTCGCCGAATACGCTGATGCCCTCGAAGGACACACCAAAAGGCATCTTCTGGTGGCCGGATCGCGTTTGCACCATCGGAAATCGCTTGGGATCGGTCTTCACCCACATGGGTGCGTAGCTACCGGCGGTGCTCTTCCAGGTGCCGAACCAGATCAGCACCAATTTCAGCCCGTGCTTGCGTGCCTCGGAAATCTCCGCGTCGACGGTCGCGAAATCAAAGTGCCCCTCTGCCGGCTCGATCAATTCCCATGACACAGTACCGATCACGGTATTGAGGTTCATGTCGGTCAGCTTCTTCCAGATGGGACGCATGTAATCAGGGCTGGAAGGGGTCGAGTTGTGTAACTCGCCTGCCAGGATCAGCCATGGCTTTCCATCGACGATCAGCTGCGTCACCTGCCCCTTCTTTTCGAGGCTAGGTATCGAAGTTTTGGCAGATGCCTGGCCTGAGCAGAGGTGTGGTGTAACGATCGGTCCGATACCAATGAACAACAAGAATGAGGAAATGAGTAATTTCTGATTCAACATACGAATACTCCCAGGTTGAGAAATCTCAGCAGGAAATTGGACTGGCTCAACAAGACTGGTTCAACAATCCACAAATGGAAACATTTTCATATCGAATATGCAAGATATGTTTCCATTCTGTCTGTGAATTGATGCGCGTTTACCGCCAGGTGGTACCGGGAGGTACCTCTGACCAGAAATGGCTGTGCGCGATTAGACTCTCACCATGATGTTTGCCAAGCGTCTTCGCGAGGGAGTACGTCGCGGGGAAATCACGTGCAGCGTTCGAATCTGGATACGTCCTCGTGTAACGGTGGGCGTTCGATACCGCATGGAAGAGGGCGAGATCGAGGTGGATTCGATCGAACCGATTGGACTTCCGGATATTACTCCAGAGCTGGCGCGCGAGTCGGGATTTCTGGGTGTCCTGGATTTGTTCAAAGTAGCGAAGCATGGCAAAGGCGAGAATATCTATTTAGTGCGCTTTCACTATGTGGCGCCGGCTGCAAACAAGGTTCGCCGATCAGGGCTCAAAGTTAAATAAAGCGATTGCTAAGGAGACGGCGGGGTCCACATGTTGATGGGCATGTCATAGGGATGGGGACGGCCTTTGCCGGTCTCTACAAATTCTTTGAGACTTATCAGGAAGATAGCCCAACCCAGCGAGCAGTGAGGGAATGCTTTCGCGTCTTCGAGCCATTCAGAGTGACGGAAGTGAAGGTGGGTCTTGCCTATGTCCTGAAAGATCCTGAACTCGATGTTGGTGTCGAGCCAGTCTGTAGCGCCGCCATCGATAACGTGCCACTGCACCAATTCGCCGGGCTTGAGCGTGGTGACCTCCATGACTGAGCCGCGAAAGCCGCTGAACCAGAATTCCAAGTGCCTGCCTATGGCGGACTCGCCACGCACGTCGATGGTCCACCAGTGGGCGAGCTTTTTCGGGTCGGTTATGGCTTCATAGAGCTCTGCTGGAGAAGCGTTGATGAGTATCTCGTGCCAGATTTCCCGCGTGGCCATTTGGAATTGCTCCTGATGGTTGGTGAGTCGAGTTGTTGAGAGGGCAGGAGATCCGCGGCCCTCAAGCGGTTTGTTCGAGATAGGACTGCAGCAGATCCTGAATGAGTGGCCAGCCGCTGTTGCGTATTCGCAGAGCCTCGCTGGTCAGTCCGGAGTGCGTGACGCGAACTGTTGTAGAGCCAAGGTCTTCTTCGAGCTCCCAGCAGACGAGCGTTTCGGGAGAGTTCTCTTCGTCGCGTATCCAGGTGAAAGACAAGAGGCGTGGCGGCTCGATTCTGAGATATTCTCCGCGGACGGTGGAGGATGTGCCCGTGCCGCAGTTGCCTTCGACGCGCATCATCCACTTGCCGCCGGGGCGCAGATCCAACTGGACCTCGGTGGTCCTGAACTTTCCTTCGGAGGCCCACCATTTCAGAAGCTCGGCGGGATTGGTGAGGGCCTCAAAGATTCGTTGTGCTGAGGCTTTGATTGTGATTTCCTGAACGATTGCGTCGTCGACTACGTTGAGGGAATTCATTGTTCATCCTCCATGTATTTCCTGAGGCCTTGCAGGGAGTCGTTCCAGAAGGCCTGATAGTCCTTTACCCATTCATTTACGACGCGCAGGGGTTTTGCGTCGAGGCTACAGAGGCTTGCCGTGCCGCGCCTGCGGGTTGCAACCAGCCCTGCAGATTGCAGCAAGCGCAAGTGCTTTGAGACTGCGGGGCGGCTCATGCGAAAGTTCTCTGCGATCTGACCGACGGTCTGCTGACGGCCGCGAAGAATGCTGAGTATTTCGCGGCGGGTCGGATCGGATATCGCCTTGAAGACTGCTTCGGTTTGTCTGTTTCTTTTGGAAACCATACGGTTACCAACAAATGTAACCTAATGGTTTCCATTCGTCAAATGGATTATTCAAGATGCAGGGGTGGATTGTGCGCCGTTGCGGCGTACTCAGATTCGGGGGCGATTCTTACTTTCCGTGTTCTTTTTGTAAGTAATGCTTTTCTAGTTTCTGGTTTTGTTCCTCGATCTGGCGGGTGGCTTCGGGATTAAGAGTTTCGAGGCATTCGAGGAGCTTGCGAGGATCGTAGGTATTGATGGTGTGGTCAGCCAGGTTGCAGGAACTGCCGCCGGGCGTGTCGACGACGATGAGAGTGATGCCGGGTTTAATCTTTTTAAGGGCTGCGAGCAGTTCGTCGCAGGCCATGTCGATCATGCCGGAGTCAGTGACGACGCCGTCAATGGCGGGAAACTTGCGCAGGGTTTCAATCGCCTCGTGGCTGCTGTAGGCGGTGATGACGTTGAATTTTGCGGTCTCGATAATGAGCTTACGCGTTGAGATGCCGGTGGGGGTTTCGCGGTCTACAACCAGAAAGCATGGTCTTAGCATGGTGTTTGGTTAGATGCCTATTCAGCGAGTGTAGTTACGGCGACAGAAGCATTCGACATGGTTATGCGACGGGCTCGGGTTCTTCGATTCCCAGTTCTCTCAGGAAGTAGTGGCGGTTGGGCTGGATGTAGTTGTCGCGGGCTTCGATGAGCTGATCGACGAAGCGACTGCACTGGTCTCTGAGTTCGGCCTGACTGTGGCGAGCAGGCCGGCCTTCGGTGAATGCGTGGACCAAGTCTTCCACGACTTCGAAGAGGACTTCGTTGCTGGTGGCTGTGATGTGACGCAGCGTCTGACGGTATTCCTCGAGGTTGGGTACGGAGGGGTAGAGGCGCTCGATGACGGCTAACTCTGACCAGAGGTGCTTTAGTTGCGGCGAGAGCGCCTTGAGACCGTGGATCCAGCCGGTGATGTTCAGCAACTCGTTGACTGCGATGTAGAAATCGTAGAGTCGCGGGTCGAGGAAGTCGTAGTCGGGATTGCAGACATCGCCGCGGAGGCGTCCCTGGGCGGCGAGCTGGTCTTTGATGGGCGTGCCGTCGTAGGGAATCATGCGGCAGAACTCGGCGGCCATGTAGCCGTCGCCAACGATGCGGCGGAGGAAGACTACGTTTTCGAGGATGGACTCGAAGGTGCTCGATGGGTCGAGCATCATGAATCCGAAATCGAAGAGGATGCCGAGCGATTTAAGGGTGTCGACGGCGCGGATGTTCTGCGCGACGGTGGTGGTTTTGTGGAGTGTGATGAGGCCTTCGTCGCTGCCGGACTCGAGGCCCATGTACACGAGGTACATACCGGCATCGCGCATTTCGGCGAAGAGCTCTGGGTCGATGGCGTCGGCGCGGGCGTTGATCTTCCATAGGATTTTTCCGGGGAGGTCCTGCCGGTAGAGCTCGGCGATGAAGTCGCGGGTCCAGCGATGCCAGACCGGGCCGAAGACGGGGAAGTCGTCGTCCTGGAAGAGGAAGAGGCGAATGTCGCGCTCTTCGTGGAGCATCTTCATTTCACGGGCGACTTCTGCGGGGTTGCGGGTGCGGACGACCTTGCCGGGAGCTGCCCGGTAGAACATGTGGATGGAGCAGAAGGAGCAGGTACGCGCGCAGCCGCGGCTGGCGAGCATCTGCATGACGGGGCGTCCGAGGATGGAGTGCGGCTGGATGGAGCGGTCGGGGTAAGGGAACTCGTCGAGGTCGTGGATGAGGGCGCGCAGCGGGTTGGCGACGATGACCTGGCCGTCGTTGTATGCGATGCCCTGGATGCTGCGCCAATTCTGGCCGGTGGTGAGACAGTCGACGAGTTCGAGAAGGGTGAGTTCGCCTTCAAAGCGGACTACGCTGTCGAGCTCAGGGGCGAGCTGGAGGGTGTGTTCGTGGCTCAGGCTTGGGAAGTGGCCGCCCATGGTGAAGTGCGCGTGACAGCCTTGCTCGCGAAGGGCCCGCATCATCTTTTCAAAGCGGAAGATATAGAACTGGAAGATAAGCGAGAAGCCAACGAGGATGGGGTCAGCTAGTCGCACTGCGGCGAGGATGTTGTTGAGGGGATCTTCGAAGTCGAGAATCTCCACGGTGTAGCCGCGAGCACGCAGCGTGGAGGCGAGATAGCCGAGGCCGAGGTTTCCCTGACGCTTGAAGCCGATCAGGACGACGGTTCGGCTGGTGTCCCGCTCACGCGCACGAGTGCTCGCGAACTCCGAACAGATGCTTAAAGTGGCGGCCATGGTGTGCCGGCCTTCAGCCTTTTCCGGCTTTGTTGAGTACGTTTGCGATTTGAGTGTAGGCCTTGCCCTTGGCCGCGGCGATGGACGCGAGCGCCTCGTTGACGGCTGCGACGCCGGCGGTCTGATGCTCCTGAGGCAGCGACTGCAAAGCGATGTAGACTTCGGGACCGGGATCCGCGATGGGTCCCCAGGGGTTGTGGGTGAAGATGCTGCCGATGTCGATGGGTTTTTTGGTGGGTGCCATGCGGAACCTCTCCTTTGCCGATTGATTTAGCTGAACCGGAATAACCAAGGAAGAAGCGGATGACCGACGCAGAGCTGGGGAACGGTGCGGGGGCACGTCTGCTTGCCCCTAATCCTCTAATCTTCGCTGAGCGTGATTGTCAAGGATTTTTGTGGTGAATTTTCAGGAAGAGCGCCGGCGGTGGCGACTCGGAAGTCGTGGTGAATGATCCGAGATGGGAAGTCAGACGCGGAGTAGAGGTGTGAGCTGCGAACGATTACTGGAGTTGACTTTCGAAGTGGTGAAGGGAATACTGTCAGGGATGTCGATTCGGAGCCAGGTGGATGGGATTTGCTGCTGCATGTGTATGTGCATGTGCGGGGGACCTGCCCCTTTGGCTCGGATACGGCGAATGCGATAAAACGCAGCCAGAATTCAGCTAAAGCGGCTCGGGTCCCTACGTGGATTCGAGCCGCTTGCTTTGCGGGTGGCGCGTTTTGGATGTGATTTTCGATATCAGTAAATGGGGTAGTGTGTGAAGGATGAGGGCGCGGTTGGTGGGCCGGGGTTTGTGCTCTCCCACATCTGCCGGCAAAATGCGCCGTCAGATATGGGGCATCCCTTTTCTTACTTGATTGGAATTTGTTAGAAGCAGATTCCCTGTGGGAATGACAGAAAGAAAAGCGAAGACAAAAGCAGGTTCTTCGACTTCGCTCAGAATGACAGCAGTTGTTGGTGATCGGGATTTTGAATTTGGGAAAGATGAGGAGATGAGCATGTCAGATGAAGTAGAGCCGAAGCAGCAGTTTGCAACTCTTGCCGTTCACGCTGGACAAGTGCCTGACCCGGTGACCGGGTCGCGGGCGGTGCCGATTTACCAGACGACTTCATATGTCTTTAACGATGCGGACCATGCTTCGCGGCTCTTTGCGCTGCAGGAGTTCGGCAATGTCTATACGCGGATCATGAATCCGACGACAGATGTCTTTGAGAAGCGGGTGGCGGCACTGGAGGGCGGCGCAGCGGCGCTGGCTACGGCTTCAGGGCAGGCTGCGGAGACACTGACGCTCACGACCCTGGCGGCAGCGGGCGATGAGATTATCTCGACGACTTCGCTGTACGGCGGGACTTACAACCTCTTCCACTACACGCTGCCGCGCTTGGGCATTGCGGTGAAGTTTGTGGATGCCGATGACTTTGACGGGCTGCGGGCTGCGATTACCGCGAAGACGAAGGCGATTTATACGGAGTCGCTGGGGAATCCCAAGCTGGACGTGGTGGACATCGAGAAGCTGGCGGCGATTGCGCATGAGAACGGGCTGCCGCTGGTGGTGGACAACACGACGCCTTCGCCGGCGCTGGTCAGGCCGATTGAGTGGGGCGCGGATATCGTGGTCAATTCGGCGACGAAGTTTCTGGGCGGGCATGGGACGTCGATTGGCGGCGTGATTGTGGATGCCGGCAAGTTTGACTGGGCGGCTTCCGGGCGGTTCAAGGAGTTTACTGAGCCTGATCCTTCGTATCACGGGCTGTCTTACTGGCAGGTCTTTGGGCCGGTGGCTTTCATTCTGAAGGCGCGTGTGCAGGGGCTGCGGGATACGGGCGCGGCGCTGTCGCCGTTTAACGCATTTCTGTTTCTGCAGGGGATTGAGACGGTGCACCTGCGCCTGGCCCGGCACTCTGAGAATGCGCTGGCGGTTGCGAAGCACCTGGAAGCGCATCCTGCAATTGAGTGGGTGAACTATCCGGGCCTGGAGTCGTCGAAGTATTACACGCGGGCGCAGAAATATCTGCCGGTTGGGCAGGGAGCTCTGCTTACGTTTGGGATTAAGGGCGGCTTTGAGGCAGGAAAGAAGTTAATCAACGCCTTGAAGCTGTTTTCGCTGGTGGCGAATATCGGGGACGCGAAGTCGCTGGTAATTCACCCGGCGTCGACGACGCACTCGCAGCTTACGGTCGCGGAGCAGGCGGAGACCGGGGTAACGCCGGAGATGGTGCGGCTGTCGGTTGGGATCGAGGATATCCGGGATATTCTGGCGGATCTCGACCAGGCGCTGGAGAAGGCGACGGCCGGGGTGACAGGAGAACTGGTAGCGCAGTGAGCATAGTTACGGAGCCGCGCAGGGAGCTCACACCTACGGCCGCGCGTCGCGGACGGCTGGAGGCGGGCGGCCCTGCGCCTACGTATGAAGGCGATTTTGTGCTGGACGGGCATCTGCTGCTGGAGTGCGGCCGGACGCTGGACTCGCCTACGCTGCATTACGCGGTATACGGACGGCTGAATGCTGCACGGGACAATGCGGTGCTGGTGTGCCATGCGCTTTCGGGTTCGGCGCTGGTGGGGGCGTGGTGGCCTGAATTGTTTGGCGGCGGGGTGGAAAGGGGAGAAAACGCAGGTCCTTCGGCTGCGCTGCGCTCCGCTCAGGATGACATCCCTTTAGTAGTTCAGGACGGCAATTCTTTGGGTAAAGGGATTGTGGATCTGCGGCGGGACTGCGTGATCTGCGTGAACATGCTGGGATCATGCTATGGGTCTACCGGGCCGGGTTCGGTGAATCCTGAGAGCGAGGACGGCAGCGAGGTCTACGGGGCGAATTTTCCCCTGATTTCGATTCGGGACAATGTGCGGGCGCAGGCGCAGCTGCTGGATTCGCTGGGGATCGAGCGACTGTCGCTCGCGATCGGCGGGTCGATCGGAGGCATGCAGGCGCTGGAGTGGGCGATCCTTTATCCCGAGCGGGTGGCGCGGGCGGCGATTATTGCGGTAGCTCCGCTAAGCGCGATGGGGCTGGCGCTGAATCACCTGCAGCGGAGGGCGATTGAAGACGACCCAAATTGGCTGGACGGCCGATATCCGCCTCAGCGGCCACCGCGAAAGGGGTTGACGCTGGCGCGGCAGATCGCGACGCTAAGCTACAAGTCGCCGCAGCTGTTTACGGAGAGGTTTGCGCGTAATCCCAACAGGAATGGCGAGGACCCCTGGGCGCTGGACAGGGACGGCGGCGGGCTGACGGGCGGGCGGTTCGACGTAGCGGGCTTTCTGGATTACCAGGGGGAGCGGTTTCCGGACCGCTTTGACGCCAACGCGTACCTGGCGATCACCCGGACGATGGATACCTGGGACCCGGTGCGGGGTTATCGAACGCCGGAGGAGGCCTTTGGGCGGATTCAGGCGCGGCTGATTTTCGTTGGAATCAGCTCAGATGGGCTGTTTCCCGCGGAGGATGTGAGGCATCTGGCGGAGACGGTCCGGGCGGCGGGCGCCTGGGTGGAGTACCGGGAGATGCGCACGGATCACGGCCACGACGCCTTTCTGGCTGAGCAAAAAGAACTGATTTCCTTATTGGATTGGCCGGAATAATACACTTGACGGATTACCAGCTTGTCACATGCCGCATGTGTTTCTATAATCCCCACATCACCGCATGGAAGACGGGGCCCGAATGCGGTACCCTGGAATCCCGCCGCCGAGGAAAACGAGGCAGTGCTTCCCCTCGCGAGTGCACGCACTGATTGTAATTGTCTACTTCCCAGGAGCATTGAATGAAGAAGTTTTTCCTCGCGTCCGTACTGGCGTCCACTTCCGCGGTGGCAGGCATGAGCCTCGTCGTCGCGCCCGCCCTGCAGGCCCAAGCACCCGCTGCGTCTGACCAGGTATCTATCAAGGACCCCGCTGAGTACAACGCGTATACGAACGCGACTACCCAGACTGATCCAAAAACCAAGGCCTCAGCAAGTGAAGGCTTTCTGCAGTCGTACCCCCAGAGCGTCTTGAAGAGGTCGGTTCTGGATGGGCTGGTGGACGCTTACATGGCCGCCGGCGACATGGCGAAGACTGTGGACGCTGCCAAGCGGCTGCTGCAGATGGATCCCAACAACCTGAAGGCGATGTACCTGATCGCATTCATCAACAAGCAGCAGGCCGGCGCGAACCCTGCCCAGCAGGCACAGTTGCTCGACGATGCAGCGGCGATGGCTCAGAAGGGTCTGGCGGCCCCCAAGCCCGCGGATGTGAAGGACGAGGACTTCAAGAAGCAGAAGTCGACGACCGATCCTTTCTTTCATTCTGTGATCGCCTATGACGACGAAGTTTCAAAGAAGGACATCAAGGCCGCGATCGAGGAGTTCCGCACGGAACTGCAATCGATTCCGCCGGAGCAGACCAAGGTAGCGCCCGCGCTGAACGACACGCTGGTGCTCGGACAGGCCTATACGCAGCTGACACCTCCAGATATGGTGAACGCTGTGTGGTTCCTGGCGCGCGCCCAGAACTTTGCCCCAGCCAACTACAAGCCGGTGATCGAGAAGCAGGCGCGGTACTGGTACAAGCGCTACCACGGCAAGGAAGACGGCTATGAGACGGTGCTGGCGGCTGCGGCTAATACACTCTTTCCTCCGGACGGGTTCAAGATCGATCCGGCGCCGACCCCGAAGGATATTGCCGACGGTGTCGTGACGAGCACACCTGATCTCACCACGCTGGCGCTGGGTGACAAGGAGTACATCCTGGCCAATGCCTCGAAGGAAAATGCCGAGAAGCTGTGGGCGATCCTGAAGGACCAAGTGAGTCAGGTTCCAGGCACAGTACTGGCGGCTACGACGAGCCAGATACAGGTGGCTGTGACCGAGGACGCGAAGGCGGACAAGAAGCCCGACTTCACCGTGAACCTGAAGGCTCCGCTGGCTGACAAGGATGTTCCGGCGGTAGGTTCGGAGATCAATAACCTGGTCGGCACGTACGACTCCTACACGCAGAATCCGGCGCAGATCATCATGCGTGACGGCGAGATCCAGGTGGAGAAGAAGAAGGCTGCTCCGGCGCACAAGCCTACGCCTGTGCATCGCAAGCCTGCTGCTTAATCGCTTCAGGGTAGTAGAGAAGGGCATCCCGGTTGGGGTGCCCTTTTTTCTGTCAAGGGTACGCGTACGTAGGCGATGACGACCTGCAACGCAAACACTAGTGGCGTGCAAATGACCTCGGATTCAGAGCTTATTCCGCTGAGACGAACGATCCAACCCTACGTCGGCCAAACGATTATTCTCGGCGGCTTTACGGTCTTTTCTGCCTTTGTATTTATTAAGACTTCAGAATCTGCATTCCTGTGGGCGCCTGCGGTGCCTTGGTTGTTATTCGGTGTTTTCATTGTTTGTTTCGGAATGAAGTATAGGGTGTTATGGGACCAAGAAAGTGTGGTCATGCGGGCAAGTGGGGGGCCAGAGCGGTGCATACGGTTTGATGAGATTACCAGCGTGAAGAATGAAGTCTCTTCGGCTGGCGATGTTTTGGCTCAGTCGAGGCCTTTTCGTCGTATTGCGGTTTACCGTAACGGCGGTCCAAACGGATTTGTTGACATTTCGTTGCGGCATTTAAAGCTGGAGGATATTCAGGAACTTCTGGGAGCCATCCGTAAGAGCCGTCCCGACCTAGATGTTCCAAAGATTTCTATATAAGCCATGGGTGGTTTGGATGAGAGGCTCGGGGCCATCGAGGCCCCTCGTGGGGAAGATTGTCGGATGGGTGAATGGCAAGGCTAAAGCCTTGCCCTACCTATTTGAATCAGCGAGAGTTGGCTGCGATGGTAAGCTGGAGGCAGATATGAGGCTTGCTTTAGGGAAGAGCGCGCTGATTCTGATTCTGGTTGCGTCGGGCGGTTTGTGCCTGGCACAGGAGACGCCAGCGGACCTGCATGGGCTGAAGATCAAGCCGATCGTAGGGCCGCCAACGCCGACTCCGTTTCCGCTGGATCTGCATACGGGACGGTACGATACGCTGGAGTTTCGCGCGCAAGAGGCGATGACGGAGCCTGACCGGCTGCTGGCGGCTTCGGCTGAGTCGGAGATTGCGCGGCGGGCGGAGCTACAGGGCTTCAAGCTGGGCGACGACACCGGCTGGGGATATGAGCAGGCGGTTTGTCCGGTCTTTCCGGATCATCTGATCCTGGAGTACAGCCGGATCAACGGTGCAGGCGATGTGACGCTGTTTTCGGCGGTAGTGCCGCGCGGCAGCGAGGGGCATGTGCGGGTAATTCCGGTGCGGCGGCGGAGCTACTCGCTGTTTACGCCATCCTCCTCGAATTCGCTGACGATCAACGACTTCAATCACATGGTGAAGGAAGAGCCCACAGGCTTGTCTGTGGACTGGCTGCGTCTGAGCCTGTGCTACGCGGCGCTGGCAGGGGGCCATGTTCGCGCTTCGCTGATTGCGGCAGTTCCGGCCGATGAGCAGTACCCTATGTATGCTCCAGCGAAACTGGCTGTCTCGCGCAAGGGCGGAGCGCTGGTGACGTTTGTCGATACGAAAGCGGCTGGACCCAAAGCCAAGGGCGGCTGGGAGATGGAGTTCGCACAGAACGGGCGCCTGCTCAAGGTGAAGCGTTCTGATCCGCGTGGGCTGGTGGTTGTGCCGATGAGAGAGTCGGTAATCGAAGCGGGCGGCGAACCCTCGAAGTAATTCCTGCTATTTCAAATAAGTGAGAATCGAGCTGCCCTGAAAGGGCTGCGCGGCAAAGGTGAGCGTGAAGACCACGAGCGCAAGTAGGCAGGCGCACACGCGCGTTGCCCCGAGCGGCTGATTGACCGGCACGCTTGGATGGCGGCGCATAGCCGGAATGAGCAGCATCAGGCCCCAGAGAGTCCAACCCACCCAGAAGAAGACTCCACAGGCTACGAGAATCACAGGCAGGCAGCGTGTGACGATGCGGTGCCAGCGCGGCGAAAGGGCGTAGAGCAGGTGGCCGCCATCCAGTTGGCCTCCTGGGATCAGATTGAGCGCCGTGATGAAGAGGCCGATCCATCCGGCGATCAGGACGGGATGGCGCAGGGCCGTGTCGAAGGACGGCGTTCCGGGGTGGAACAGGTTCAGGAGACGCGGAACGAGCTTCAGGGTCAGTGGATGGCCAAAGACCACGAGCCCGGTGGGCTGGCCAGGTTGGGAGGCGTGGGAGAGCGCAAAGCCGACGGCAACCGCGGCAAGCGAGGCTGCGTAGCCGGCCAGTGGCCCGTAGACGCCGACATCGACCAGCGCGCGACGATTGGGGATGCGGCTGCGTATCTGGATGACAGCGCCTGCCGTGCCGCTGAGGGTAGGAGCGGGCAGAACCCAGGGCAGCGTGGCGCGGATGCCGTGGGCGCGGCAGGCAAAGTAGTGTCCGAACTCATGAATGAGCAGGATCGCCAGCAGCGTCGCGGAAAACGCCCATCCCAGTTGGAAGCGGCTGGGATTGTCCAGAAGCCATGGCCATGGCCACAGATCGGCCTCAGTGACGACGGCGGGGCTGCCATGCAGGAAATTGTCCATGAAGCGGGCGCCGATAGCCGTGGTGGTGAGCGCGCTGACTAGGAGCAGGAAGAGTGGGAGGCCGTAGTCCGTAATGGCTTTCCGAATGCGCTTCTTAGCCTGGCCCACGGAAGGAATCTGGTTAGTTAACAGAGGTTGGTGCAACAAGGAAGCGCCGGCCGGCTCCGGTACGACGGTGGGTATCTCGGTCAATTCCTGATTCCTTGTGGGGCGGGCTTTGTTGGGTGTCAGTCTAAACGAGGCTCTGCCTGTTTTTAATAAGATGCCGGATGTTGGATGAGGGCCTGTTCAAAGAATAGTAAACGCTCGGAGCCTGGGCCGCGATGATTTAATTCGCTTTATCGCGTGGCTAAAGCCAAGGCTTTCCCAAAGCTCAAAAAGTTGAGCCCGTGCTTGCCGCTCCTTGCCAAAAGAGAACAAAAATGGAGTGTCCCTTTTGAGGCGAGGGTACTGGTGGATTGATTCGTCAGGCGGCAGTTATCAGCTGCTCTTTGGCGTGCCAGCCAGCGCGTGCAATTCTTTTCCCGGCTTGAAACGGACTGCCTTGCCGGGCGCGATGCTGACTTCTGTGCCGGTCCTGGGATTGCGGCCGATGCCGGTTTTGCGTGGACGTACGCTGAAAACGCCAAAGCCGCGTAATTCGATACGATCACCCGCAGCCAGAGCTTCTTTCAGTCCCTCAAACACTGTATCCACGGCGGCTTCAGCCTTTGCCCGCGGCAAGCCTGTCCGTTCAATCACGTGATGGACAATATCCTGCTTGATCAATGTCGTCGCCCCTTTTTGTGATGAGTATTGCTCAGGTTGCGCAGAGCGGCCTACTGGCAGGATGCTATTGGGAGTTGGCACCGTTGTCAATCTCAGCATACTCCAATACCATAAACAACTTAAGCATCATCCACGAGCAGCATTCAATTGCACTGCCGGAGCATGGCCGGCCGGAGAGGAAAGTTTGCATTATGTCGATTCAAAATGACCGCTGGATTCGAGAACAGGCGCTCCAGCACGGAATGATTGAGCCCTTCAGCGAAAAACAAGTACGGGAAGGGGTCATCTCGTACGGGCTCTCCTCTTACGGCTACGATCTTCGGGTGTCGGACGAGTTCAAGATTTTTACCAATGTGAACAGCGCAATTATCGATCCTAAGGCATTTGACGAGCGGTCGTTTGTTAGCGTGCAGGCCGAGTCTGTGATTGTTCCGCCGAACTCGTTCGCACTGGCGCGGTCGGTGGAGTATTTCAGGATTCCGCGCGATGTGATCAGCATCTGCGTTGGCAAGTCGACGTATGCGCGCTGCGGCATCATCGTAAACGTAACGCCGTTTGAGCCGGAGTGGGAAGGCTACGTGACGCTGGAGATTTCGAATACGACTCCTCTGCCGGCGCGTGTTTACGCAAATGAGGGACTCTGCCAGATCCTCTTCTTCCGTGGCGAAGAGCCGTGCGAAGTAAGTTATGCCGACCGCAAAGGAAAGTACCAGAAGCAGCAGGGAATCGTACTTCCGCGGCTCTGATTGCAGGCATGACCCGGGAAGTTTCCCCTATATGTTCGAAGCCTTACATAAGCGGTTTTCCTCACAGGAAAACCGCTTGCGTTTTGTGTGACAGAACTGTAAACTCCGTTCCGAAATCACCTTTCATCCGAAATCCATACGCTATTACGTTTGCGTCTCTGGACCCTGCCCTTTGAAATTTGCGTGGTAGAGCGGGCCCGGGGATTCTCTATTCAATAGAGTCGATTAAAAAGAGAGTTGAAGGCGGGGGCCGATGCCGGGGAAGTTTGACTGTAGTCCGACACTAGTGGGAATTGTTTCAACTGAACCTATGCGGCTCGCCGGACTGGCGAGCGCTTTCGATCACCATTCGACGATCCAGCCTGTTCCGGGGAGCATTGAGGCGCTGCTGGCCAACTATTCGGTACATTATCTGGTTCTGGATGTGAGTGAAGCACCTAACTGGCTCGATGTGCAGTTCACGTTGCGTCGAGCGAGGCCGGATATCCGGCAACTGGTGCTGGGGCCTTCCGGGAACGATGAGCTGATTCTTCGTTCTATTGCGGCTGGGGCGCGGGGTTACCTGGATTCGTCCTCGGGACCATTTGCAGTGCGCCTGGCGATGGAATCGATTGTCCAGGGATCGATCTGGGCGCCGCGCCGCTTGCTCTCCACGCTGATCGACCGGCTGCTGAACCAGCAGCCTACCGGCAACGCGCAGTCTGCGCCGGTGCTTAGCCCGCGCGAACGCCAGGTGCTGGACCTGATCATGACCGCCCGGTCGAATCGCGAGATTGCCGAAGAACTGGGTATTGAAGAGCGGACCGTGAAGGCTTACGTCGCCAGTCTGATGCGCAAGACGGGAGCCGACAACCGAGTGTCGCTGTCCGTACAGGCAACGCAGAACTCGTTGCGCGACCAGCGCATGCCCGTCGGGGGCATCCTCTCTGTGGAGGTAACTCGCGCACGGACGCAGTTACCGCAGGTTGCGGTGGGGACAGAATAAGTTCGGAAGCTTATCCAAAATAATAAGCAACTAATCTAGCGGGTGGTTGAGACTATCCAATGGAATCACCAGATAACTATCTATGCTGTAACCAGGATAGTAACGGCAATCCTGCGCCATTCCTAGTGATTTGCATTAGTTATTTCTCATCCAAATGTCATCTAAATAGCGTAGGTAAAGTTGCATTTCAGGTTTCAGGCTTTCAGAAACACGATATGAATATCACGTACAAGTAAAAGGTAATTCTAAGGTTACTTATAAAAGTTACTTAGATACAGTGATCGTTCGTCATATTGTATTACTTCGAGACATGCTTCATGATCCATACATAACAACGCAGATCTGGGGAAGGACTTCTCTGGCTTCATGAAAGCCGTGCTGCCAGAGAAGTCCTATTTTTTTGTCTGCCGCTTATTTTGATCTTCGATATTTTGTATTCCAGGGGCCTTACACTCGCCCCAACCTTTTCCGCAAACAGGCGTCGAAACAGTGGAACGCAGGCCGAGCGTTGGCCTGCGTTTGTTGCGTTGAAAGCGAGATGAGACGAGGCAAGAACTCAAGAAGACGGATTAGCCGACTTGGTACATTGGCGCGCGAATTAACGCTCTACGGTCTTTGCGGGAATATGATTTTCCTAGTGGGTTTTCTTAACATCGCTCGCCCTATCACAGTTTGAAAACCGGAGTTCGACTCCGGGCACGAGGAGCCAGTTCATGAAAAAGTTCGTTTCAGCAGTTTCCGCACTTTGCCTAGGCTTTCTTATCCCAGGCGTTGCGATGGCCGCATCCAGTCGCACAGATCTACAGGACCGTATCGACGCGGCGAAGGTGGTGCTCGACCAGATTCTCAATACGCCGGACAGAACCGTACCATTCGGCATTTTGCAACAGGCAACGTGCGTTGGCGTGATCCCGGGCCTTATGAAAGGGGCATTCATTGTTGGCGCTGAGTACGGACAGGGCGTAGTCACCTGCCGCACAGGACATGGATGGAGCGCGCCTGTCTTTATCCGGCTGGCTGGCGGCTCGTTTGGTTTCCAGATTGGCGGGCAGGCGACGGACTTGGTGCTGGTGGCTGTGAACGATCGCGGTTTTCAGGATTTGCTGAAGAGCAAGTTCAAGATTGGCGGGGATGCGGCCGCAACGGCGGGGCCGGTTGGACGAAATACGCAGGCGGCAACAGACTGGAAGATGAGCGCGGAGTTGCTGACGTATTCGCGGAGCAAGGGCATCTTTGCCGGAATCGATCTGAACGGCGCAACAGTAAGCCAGAATAGCGATGACACGGCGACCTATTTTGGCCAGGCCCACGGCTTCGAAAGCATCCTGAAGGGTGACGTTCCGGTGCCTCCGGGGGCCGTGAGCTTCGTGCGCACGGTGGCTCACGCGTTCATTCAGGCGAAGCAAAATAAGTAAACAAGAAACAGCGTAGCCTGGGCTGGGTGGGCGCCACCTGGCCAGCGTTCAGTTCATCGGCCTTTCACCCGAGCGCCCGGACCGTCAGACACTCCGTTCTCTTTCCACAGCTTTTCCCAATTCCAGATTCCCGACGTCACCGCGATCGGCAACGGGAATCCGAGTTGATGCGCGAGCATGCACACCTGTCCGCGGTGATGAGCTTCGTGAGAGAGCATGTAGCAGAGCATTTCTGGACCAACCGGCCAAGGCTTAGCCCAGCCGTCTCTATGAAATTTCTCAATGCTGCCGGTTCCACCGCCGAGCGCTTCATCGAGCATCTCCGCGCAGCGGGCAGCGCTTTCGGCCAATCCTGCACAAGCCTGCTGTGGCGTGCAGTGTGTGCGATTGAGGAGTGGAGGAATCTTCAGATGCGGAGCTGTAAGCCTGACCCACTTGGAGCGGACATTGTGCATGTGTGTAAAGATAGCCGCAATCGTGCGAACCTTGCCGGGTGATTTGGCTGGCGGCGTCGCTCTCCAAGCCGCCGGGGCAAGATGTTCTATGAGAATTTGATTTATCCGATCATTGACGGCAAAGATCTCGGCAGCGGCTTGTCCGAATTGAGAGTGAAGATCGGTTTGACGCATAGTCCCAGCCGCCGCTCCTTAACCGATCATACTTTGCCTCTGCTCCTTTCTTTGGTTCCTGCTCCTTTAGACTTAGGTGGGCGGTGGCCCGGCCCTAATGATGAAGAGAGCCGTCGATCTGTTGCAATTCGCTTTAGTGTGGTGCGTGGCGCGTACGCTGGGCTGGCTGCCGCGTCCTGTGGCGCGGTGGAAGGGCGCGATGCTGGGGCGGATGGTTTATGGGCTGGTGCCGAGGCTGCGACGGGTGGGGTTGCGCAACCTGGAAATGGCGTTGCCGGAGTGCTCAGAGACAGAGCGGCAGCGGATTCTGAAGGGCGTTTATCGCGGCTTGGGCTGGCAGTTGGCTGAGTTCTGCCGCATGGAGCAGTATACAAAGGCCAATACGAAGGACTGGATCCGTTACGAGGGGCTGGAGCGGTTTCTGGAAGCGGAGGGGCGCGGCAAGGGCGTGCTGATTCTGACGGCGCATCTGGGGGCGTGGGAGCTGTCGAGTTTTTATCACTCGCTGATGGGACATCCGATGGGGATGGTGATTCGGCGGCTGGATAATCGGCAGCTGGATGCGTTTGTGAACCGGATTCGCTGCCTGCATGGAAACAAGGTGCTGCACAAGGACGACTTTGCGCGTGGCCTGATTACGGCGATGCGGGCGGGTGAGTCGGTGGGCATTCTGATGGATACGAATATGACTCCGCCGGCCGGGGAGTTTGTGGAGTACTTTGGGCGGCTGGCCTGCACGGCGAGCGGGCTGGCGCGTGTGGCGCTCCGGACGGGTGCGGCGGTGGTGCCGGGCTTTCTGGTGTGGGAGGAAGTCGAGAAGCGGTACGTGCTGCACTTTGGCGAGCGGATCGAGATTGAGCGCACGGAGGATGCCGAAGCGGATATTGTTGCTTTGACGCAGCGTTGCACGAGCGTGATTGAGAGCTGGGTGCGACGGTATCCAGAGCAGTGGTTGTGGATTCATCGCCGGTGGAAGACTCGGCCTGAGGGAACCAGAGAGCTGTGAAGAATGAACAGTGCTCAGTGTGAGTGTGGGGTGTGAGTGTGATGGTTCGAGAGTTGATTGAGGCGCTGGGTGGGGAGCTGGTGGTTGGCGATGCAGAGGTGGTCATCACCGGCGTCGAAGATGTACATATGGCGCGACGTGAGCATCTTGTTTTCGGACAGGATGCCGGCTCGGCTGAAAAGGCCGTGCTGAGCGATGCGGCTGTGGCTGTAGTGCCAGTGGGCTTCGCTGTGCCTGCCGCGTGTAGGATGACGGTGATTGCGGCGAAACAGCCGCGGCTGTGGTTTGCCAAAGCGGGAGCGCTGCTGGCGGCTGGAATGCCTGTTACCGGGGTCGATGCGAGCGCAGAGGTAGCGCGGGATGCTGAACTGGGCGAGGGAGTCTCTGTGGGGCCGTGCGCGGTAGTTGGAACGGGTACGGCGATCGGAAGGTTTTCGAGGATCGAAGCGGGAGCAGTCATCGGGGATCATGTTCGGATCGGGGAGCATTGCCGGATTCACCCGCGTGCCGTGTTGTATCCGGGTACGGAGCTGGGGGACCGCGTGGTTGTTCATGCCGGGGCTGTTCTTGGGGCGGATGGGTTTGGGTATGTGCGTGATAAGGAGACGGGGGCTTATACGCAGTTTCCGCAGCAGGGCCGGCTGGTGATTGAGGATGACGTGGAGATTGGCGCGAATACTACGATCGATCGCGGGGCGCTGAGTGAGACGCGGATCCGGCGTGGAGTGAAGCTCGATAACCTGATCCACATCGGGCATAACTGCGATATCGGCGAGGATGTGGTGATTGCAGCCCTGACGGGGATCTCCGGGTCGTCGAGTGTGGGCAAGGGCGCGGTGCTGGCAGGGCAGGTGGGTATTGGTGACCATGCGCATGTGGGCGAAGGCGTGATCCTGGGCGGGCAGGCTGGAGTGCTTTCGGGAAAGACTGTTAAGGGGCCGGGGGCGGTGCTTTGGGGAACGCCTGCGAAACCGCTCAAGGACTATCTGCGGGAACTGGCCACACTGGCGCGGCTGGCGCGGCGAAAGAAAGATTAGCTGTGGCTGTGCTGGTGATCTGCGGAAGCGGCCGTGGAGCGGGGAAGACTGCTGTCGGTTGCGCGCTGATTGCAGCTATGCCGGAATTGCTTTGGGTGGTGGTGAAGGTTTCGCCGCATACGCATGAGGCCAGCGACGGGCTTTGGGAAGAGCTGGATTCTCGTTCGGGTAAAGATACCGGGCGCTATCTGGCAGCAGGTGCCCGTCGCTCGTTTCTGGTGAGCAATGCTCAGGATTTACATGCGACAGACTTGATCGTTGAGGCCAGGGCGCGTGCTTCGCTATGCGATGGACTGCTGGTTGAGTCGAACCGTGTGGCTGCTGACGTCGTGCGGCATAGGGGCGAACAGGCGGTTACTGTTGCGGTGCTTGCGGGGCCAGAGGCGGAATGGAAAGCTTCACTGCGGGAGTGTGCGGGGAGGGTGGACGCGCTTGTATTGGCGAACGGGCTATCGCCGGAGGAGTTTGAATCTCCTTTTTTGCAAAAGCCAGTTTTCGACTTAGCACATGGACAGTGGTCTGTGCCGGAGCTGGTGCGGTTTGTGCGGGATCGGCTGGTGAGATGAGAGGCTTCGATTCACCATTGCCAATTCGGGGGAAGCACGGTTCCTGAATGCGTAACTTCGCCGAAGAAACCCGTGGAGAAATCTGCTCCGAAGGCGAAGCCCTTGGCACCTGTTCCGGATACGTAGATGCGTATATTGTTCTGTGCAATGCCAATGGCATCGAGCTCGCTTGCGATGCTGTCAGTGCCACTTCCGACACCGGCGGCTATGACCGCGTAACGTCCGGTGGGTTTTAGCCAATCTTCCTTATTTTCGTTGATATCGGCTTTGATGGTGGGCACGATTCTCTCGTATTGGCCGCCTTGCACGTGCTGAAAGATAAATTTTCCCCAGATACTTCTGGTCTCGTCGTAGTAAGCGGCGCATACAACCATGCAGTCGGAGATGCCACCGGTCCAGACACCGCGCGCGGTTGGCGGCAGCTTCTTGGACATGCGGTAGATGCTGGTCTTTCTCGCGTACGGTGTCATGACGTTGTCCTGATCGCCCGTGCCGACGATGACTTCATCCATCATCGCTTCGGCCAGGCTGGCTCCAGCGGTGGGCAGGTAGACGGGCGGCAACGGCGGGTGAGGCAGGGGCGGTGGCAGGGTGAATCCCCATAACACAAATGGACGGGCCTGGCGGTTGCCTACGGAGTATCGAATTGCCATTGAGAGTGCCTCAGCGGATCGCAGTAGCGTTTAGGGAAGCGTGCTGACGAATGTCTGGAATTTAGCGGCGCCATGTTTCGCAGCCATCTCTGCTTTGAAGTACGCGGTTCCGAGGGCTTTCTCGAGGTTCTTTTTCGTGGCATCGAACATGGTGTAGGCTCCCTGAAAGCCCGGCACCGGTTCGAGCGGCATGTACAGAATGCAGGTTCTCTTGTCTGCGGTTACCATCAGCCGGCGGCGGTCCTGGCCGAGGGAGAACGTTGCAGTGTTGGCGTCGAAACGCTCTTTCACGCACTGGTCTTTCATGGCGTACGAAGTGGAGAGGCATGGGTCGTAATACTTCCCACTGCACTTCAGATAGAAATGCTGATTGAAGATACAGCCGTTGCTATAGACGCCGGGAGTGTCGAGCTTGCGAAGGTTGCCCATTACCTTGGGGTCGAAGCAGGAGTAGCCCGGGCCTGTCCAGAGGTATCCGGCGATGGTGATGTACTCGACATCGTTATCGGCGACGCCTATTCCGTCGATGAAGACTTTCTTGAGCGCTGTGGCGACACCGCCGCAGGGCGCGGAGTTGGCTGTGCCTGCAAGAAGTGCATCGCCACCGCTGGTGCTGCTGGCGACATAGCTCCAGTGGCGCTTGGCGTAATAGAGAAAATTGGCGAACGCGGCGTCGAGCCTGTTTTCCAGCGTCGTCGCCTTTCCGGCGAGGGTGGTGGTGTCGGCCGGGCCAGCGAGGATCGTGTCGAGAATTGGCATGGGTCGGAGCCCTTCTGTTGGGTGTTGTGGAGTTAGTTTTAATGCATTCGGAAAGCGAGATGATTATACATAGCGTGTTTCGCAATTGCGTTTGTGGCATTACAATTCAAACCAATTCCATTTCCAGATTGGAGACTTCTCGTGAAGCGTCGTGCGTTTCTCAAGACTGCAGTTGCGTTATTGCCTTCTGTTGGACTATCGGAGTCGGCGGTCGGCCAGACGGCCTCTGTTGCACCTTCCGATCAGGTGCATGTGGTGAGTGCGGGGAGCGACCGGCTGGGAGAGACGCATTCGCGTGGGTACAGCACGATTCTGTTCAAGGTGTTGCCACGGGAGACGAACGGTGGGTTGTTCATTCTGGAGCATTCGGGACTGGTAAAGGGCGGACCTCCGCTGCATCTTCATCTGCATCAGGAAGAGTGGTTTTATGTGATGGAGGGCGAGGTGCTGTTTCAGATTGGTGGTGAGCGGAAGCAGCTTCATGCGGGGGATTCGATTCTGGGGCCACGTGGCGTGCCGCACACGTTTTCTTCGGTGGGAGAGAAGCCGGGGAAGATGCTGATCGCTTTCAATCCGGCGGGGAAGATGGAGGACTTTTTGCGGGTGACCGGAGTGCCGAATCCGCCGGTGCAGGATGCTGCTTTCTTTCGGCGGTATGAGATGGAGCTGGTGGGGCCGCCTTTGTTTGGGGCGTAGATGGGACAGATCGAAAAGCAAGGGCCTGCGGGTTTAGGTTCTTGCTCTCCCATCCTTTCGCAGACGCGCGAAAGGATGGGGCACCCGGCACCGGCTAAATCTTCCACTAGTGACGGTGCAGCAGATTCCCCTAAGGGGAATGACAGCAAGAAAAGCACGGGCAAAAACAGGAGTGCTGTGCTTTAGCAGCGGAGGATTTTATCGCTGAGGATGCCTTTGGTGGCGTTTCTTGTGTCGATTACTAACTTGGATTGGTCGACTATTTGTTTGTAGTTATAGGTGGTGTGGTCGGTGACGATGACTACTGCATCGTATTGACCCAGGTTGTCGAGCAGGGTGTTGGTCATGTTTAAGGCGTAGTGGCGGCCGTGGCCTACTGTGGGGAAGTAGGGGTCGTTGTAGAAGACCTTGGCGCCTTTTTCGCGGAGCAGCTCGATGATTGTGAGCGAGGGGGATTCGCGGAGGTCGTCTATGTCGCGCTTGTAGGCGAGGCCGAGAACGAGGATCTTTGAGCCTTTAATGGCCTTGCTGTGGTTGTTGAGGCCTGCGGCGATATTGTCGATGACGAAGTAGGGCATGGCGGTGTTGACTTCGCCGGCTAGTTCAATAAATCGAGTCCGGAAGTCGAATTGCCTTGCCTTCCACGAGAGATAAAAGGGGTCGATGGGGATGCAGTGGCCGCCGAGCCCCGGGCCTGGGTAGAAGGGCTGGAAACCGAAAGGCTTGGTCTTGGCTGCGTCGATGACTTCGTGGATGTCGATGCCCATCTTCATGCAAAGTTGCTTGAGTTCGTTGACGAGGGCGATGTTGACGCAGCGATAGATGTTCTCAAGCAGCTTAGTCATCTCAGCGACGGAGGGCGAGCTGACCGGGATTACGCGGCGGAAGATGGCTCCGTACATGGCCGCGGCTAACTCGGAAGCTATAGGGCCGCAGCCGCCGACTACTTTGGGGATGTCGTGGCGAGCGACGGTGTCGTTGCCGGGATCTTCGCGCTCGGGCGAGAAGGCTACGTGCAGGCCCTGCTCATCGGCGGTGCGGGAGACTTTGAGGTTGTGTTCGTTGCCGGATTCGAGGCGGGGGACTACTAACTCTTCGGTGGTGCCGGGGTAGGTGGTGCTTTCGAGGACGATGAGTTGGCCTTCGCGGGTGTGGGGTGCGATGGACTCGACGGTTTCGCGGACATAGCGCAGGTCGGGCTCGTGATGTTTGTCGAGCGGGGTGGGGACGCAGATGATGACGGCGTCCATCTCGGCGACGTCGGCGTAGTTGGAAGTGGCGCAGAAGCCGGATTTCTGGGCGGACTGAATCTGCTCGGGGAGGATGCGGACGATGTAAGAGCCGCCGCTGTTGAGGGTCTTGACCTTTTGCGGCTCGATGTCGAAGCCAGTGACGCGGAAGCCTTCATTGCTGAAGAGCAGGGCGAGGGGCAGGCCGACGTAGCCCATGCCGACGATGCCGATGCGGGCTTCGTGGGTTTCGAATTTATGTTTTAGGGCTTCGAGGCGGGTCGGGGCTGCTGTGGTCATGTCTCTTTGATTGTAAAGCTGCGGGTGGACTTTCCTACATTGGCTGATCTTCTGTTGTCGCAGCGGATTGCGAATCGTCTCTGGGAATGGAAAGGGTTATCAGACCGCCATTGCCACTGAAAAGCATCGACGCGGGCTGGCGATCTCCTGGCTCAAGATCAGGATAGCGGCGGCGAATGAGTAGCGCGACGCCATCCGCCTGTTCTCGATTGAGGCCAGGCAGCAGGCAGGTGTTCTTCCAGCCGTGCTGGACATAGAAGCCTGAAGGCTCGTTTTCGCCTCCGGAATCGTAGCCGATCGACTTGACCTCTGAGGCGAGAATACGAACTTCGTTTGTGAAAGACTTCTGCAGATTGCCGCGGGCGATCAGTTCGTGACCGGATACGGCGAGCCTTGTGACGGGGCCGTTCATCCAGCTTGCGAAGAGGTAGAACAGAGCGATGAGCGGAAAGACTGCGTAGTACCAATGCTGTGAGAGGCCGATCCAGATGAGAAACGCGATAGCGATCGCCGGGGGAAGAGAGAGATCGAGCACGCCGTGTTTGCGAACGGCTACGAATTCGAGATGATCCGGTTCATCTATTGTTGTTATTTCTGTGTGGCCGATGAGTTTCACATCCGGATTTTACGGCATTGATTCCGTTTGATTGAGAGAGAATGATTCGGGCTTTCAGCCCTTGCGCTTTCAGCTGAGATTTTGACCCAGGGCGTTGCCCTGGGCTGGTATTGCGGCGCGCCTTTGGCGCTTTGTGATGGAGAGGTGAAGGCGGTTTGTGCTGTGCACGAATTTGGTTTCCACTAGTGGCGAGTTGAAGATTGGCAGCGTTTGAGCTACGCGGAGCTTATCGCTGAATATTTGGGAATCTAAGGTAGATTGCTTCGACCAGTTCGTTGGCTGGTTTTCTTTTTAGTCCTGATAAAAGGCAGACTTGTTTCTGCGATCTTTGAATAGCACAGAGCCCTGGAAGGCTATCCTCGGTTCCAACTTTGTATCCGAGAGATCTAATATCCGTGGTCTTTACCCGTATCTCTTTGGTAGGACCAGTATCCAGGTTACTGCGTCCTATTAATTCGCTTCGCGAAACAAAAAGCGAGGCGGTGGTGATATCAGAATTTTTCATCATGACTCTTATAGCGATTATTAAAAGAAATATCGAGGATATGTAGAGGGTGTCTTTCACGTTGCGATGGAGAAACCATGATTCGGCAGTGAAGACGGCAACCATTATCAGATAAAGGACGTCGTTTAGCCAACCTCTTTCGTGTACGATCACGAATTGCACGTGGTTGGGCTCATCGGTGATTTTTATTTCTGTATTTTCGCGGAGTTTCACAAGAAGATTTTACGATGGACAAGCTCCATTTTGTGTACGTCGACTTAGCGGGCTTTTGCCGACTTGGTTAGGTTTTCGGCTAGGAAGAGGCCGGCTTTGCCGCCTGCTACCAAGTCCAGGGTGCCGTCGTTGTTCATGTCGGCGGCTACGATTTGCATGCCGCCGCCCATGCGGCTGCCGTAGTCGACGATGTGGCGGATCCATTCGACGCCGCCGTTGCCGGGGCCTTGTGCTGTGGCGGGTGTTGGCGGGACTTTGCGGTACTCGTACCAGTAGAGGCCGATGGGTTCGCGCTCGCCGGGATCGTTGCCGTTGTGGGCGAAGTAGCGCTTGCCCGTGATGAAGTCGGGTTGGCCGTCTCCGTTGATGTCGGCGAGGATGGCGGCGTGGGCCTGGGACCATGTGTTGTCGATGACGTGCTGGACCCACTTGCCGTCGGCGGTCTGTTCGTACCAGAGGATGCCGTAGTCGTGGGCCATGGTGGTGAGCAGATCGGGGCGCCCGTCGCCGTTGATGTCGAGCAGATACATGCGTCCGAAGGAGGGGCCGTGTGGGGATGTGACGTTAGCGACTGCGGGGACGAGGCCTGACGGCGGTGGTTCATGATGGCCTGCGGGCTGGATCGGGTGCTGGTCCCAGTCTGTGGGGTGGAATTTCCAGTAGCCCTCGGCGTGAATGTCAGCGGGAGCTTCGAGCCAGCCTTTTGGGGTGAGGATGTCATTGCGGCCGTCGCCGTTGACGTCGCCTGAACCAATGCCATGGCCGAAGCTATGGTCGGCTACTACATGCTTTGTCCATTTGCCCGTCTTGCTGGTTGTGTCAAGTTCATACCACGCGAGCGGGACGTTGGGGCGGTCGTATTCGGGGAGGATTTCTTCGGCTTTGCCGTCGTTGTTGAGGTCGACGAGGAAGGCGAACTCGGTGGGACCGGCGTCATCGATGGTGTTTTCTTTCCATGAGCCGGTTGAGTTGCCAGGGTTTCTAAGCCAGATGATTTTGTGGGCAAAGTAGCTGCACTGAATGACGTCGGGGAAGCCGTCGTTGTCGATGTCGAGGATGAGGTCGCTGAAGTTGTCGATGTAGCCGCTGGCGTAGTCGATGTCGCGGATGTGGTGCTTGGTCCAGGTGGGCGCTTCGTACCAGCTGTCGCCCGAGATGATGTCGGGCTTGCCGTCGCGATTGATGTCGGCTACGGCTGCGGTTTCGTTGTAGCCGGGGTCGATCATCTGGATGCGGAAGGCGATGTCGGCGGGGCGGGTGGCGGCGAAGAAGGCCGGGGCGGCTAGCAGAGCGAGAGCGAGGGGGATGTAGCGCCGGCGCATGGGTGTCCTTGGAAAGAAAGATTGCGTACGCAGCGGATTTTAGGGGTTGCGCGGTGGGGCGGGCAAATTGCGAGTCACGATCTGTGCGGGCGTCAGGATCTATGGTGCATCGAGCGAGCGCTGATAGCGAATCTCGTCTACGGTGATATTCCACATTGAGGCGGTGCGGCGAAGACCGTCGGGCGACCACTTGTCGCGCTGATAGAAACGTTCGGCGCGGGCGTTGCCTGCCATAATCCAGAGCAGAGCCTGCTGAAAGCCTCGTTCACGGAGGCGCGCGCATGCAACTGAGACGAGCATCAGGCCGACGCGCTGTCCCCAGTGTTCGGGATCGACGTAAAGGGCACAGAGCTCTCCGTGATTTGGCAGGTCTGCGTCGCGTGAGGGCATGATGGTGGCGAATCCGTGAATAGCGTCGTCATCGACAGCCACGATGGTGTGAGGTTTCAGGGGGTCTGTGGTGGCGAAGTCGTATGTTTTGGCGCGATCCTCGGGGCGGAGCTGGTCGAGGTAGTCGTCAGGAAGGAGGGTACGGTAGGCCGCTTGCCATGAGCACACGTGGACGCGCGCTACGGCCATGGCGTCCTGTGGTTCGGCTGGCCTGAGAAGCATGGCTCAGTATCGCATGAATGGGGTGGTTTTCTCTCCTTAGCGCGATGGGGCTTAGCAAAGATGAGGCGCCCCGATTTGTTTGATTTGAAGGGAAAACTCAGCGGGCTAGTAGTCGACACCTTTCCAGTAGTCGGGGGCGTTTACGTATTCGAATTTGTCGGGGTGGGATTTGACTATGGCGTCGGCGTCTTCGTTCCAGAAGGTGCCGTGGTACTGGTTGTCGGTGGTGGAGATGACGCTGTAGCCGAGCTGGTAGTTTGCAAACTCCTGGCTGCGCTTGTCGTTGCTGTCCCAATGCTGATAGACGCTGGAGTTGTGGATGTCTTCCATTTGGTGGGCGTTTCGGGCCTGTTCGACAGAGGCCCGTCCGATTGCGTGGATCTGATCGATGGCGGGGGCAGCGATACGGTTGGCCTGGTGCTGCACAACCTGCATGTTGACGTTGAAGCTTTGCATGATGGCAGCCAGAGTTGCGCGTTCTCTTGAGGCGACAGCCTGGGGAGCCATGGTGGTGTAGGCCTCGCTCATCCAGTTGCCGAAACGGCCGGGAGGGGTTTCGCAATAGACGGCGTTGAGCTCTCTCGGCCCTTTGCCATCGTTCATGTCGCCGGTGCCGACCATGTGAACGCAGGTCTGCTGGCCGTCGGCGGGCATGCGCGTGACACTGGTGAAGTTGTAGGTGGCCTCGGGCAATCCGTTTTTATGACGCATGTGCTGCAGCATGTAAACGAAGGCTTGGGAGAGGTCTCCGCCGTATTGGTAGTAGGCGGCAGACGCATAGGTCGTGTTCTGGAGTCTGCCGTTGCGCAACTGCTGGAGCGTTTGCTGGACGCTGGGGTTGCGGGGGTCGGCGGCGAGGAAAGTGGTGTCCATTTCGGCGGATTCGCCGTTTGGACCGAATGCAATGATGGTCCCTCCGCCGCTCAGACGGGGAGCGACTTGCCAGCCTTCGGGAAGGCCGATGCTGGCGGAGTTATCGGGGAGCGTGGTTTGGCGGAGTTGCGCGGCGGGTGCGCTGGTGCCGCCGGCGGAAGTGGGCGCGCCGGAGGGAATGGGGTGCCAGACGGTGAAGAGGGTTTTCATCATGGGGTTGAGGGTCTTGGGGAAGCGGGAGGCTTCATCGGAGACAAGGGCTGCTTCGACGTGGTCGGTGGAGACTTTGGTGGCGATGATGAGGCCGCCGATCTGGAGAGGCTTCTTGCCTGCTCCCTGATCGTGGCGGCTGAGGCTGAAGAAGACGGCGACGGATTGCGTTCCTTTGACGTCGAAGAGCTTGCCGACCTGGGGTTTTTCGCCGAGGTTCTGGTGGAGGTTGCGGAGGATGTAGCCCATCGCGCCTGCTTCGGTGGACTGGCCGGCGACCTGGCCGTACATGATCTTGCCGCCGGCGGGCGGGTCGATGGATTTGAGTTCCTGGGCTGGGGCTCGAAGCGTGGCACTTGTGAGGGTGAGGAATGCGAGTAAGGCAACTAGACGATGGTGAGCCATGATGGTGTTTCTCCCTGGCGCAAACTGGAAGCGACTTTATGTCTTCTTGCCAAGACTGCGGCAGGGGAGGAAGAAATGCCTCACGGAGCTGATGGCTGCTTGAAGAGACTGAGATGACCTGAGCGGTCAGACCCATCAGAGTGGATGATCGCGTAAGTTCCTTCTCCGGAGGCTGTGGTAACTTGAGGTTCGATGACCGATGAATTAAGTGGCGAGACGCTGATTAGCGGGAAGGAATTTTCGTGGCGAAGTATCTGGTGACTGGGGCGGCTGGGTTTATCGGGCGTTCGATTGCGGCCGCGCTGATCGCGCGTGGGGATTCTGTGCGCGGGGTGGACAACTTTTCGACTGGCAAGCGCGCGAATCTCGTCGGGCTTGAGGCTATGGAGTTTGTGGAGGGTGACCTGGCAGATGCGGCTGTCTGTGCCGCGGCTTGTGCCGGTGTGGAGATCATCTTTCACCAGGCTGCCCTGCCTTCTGTGCCGCGATCGGTGGCTGATCCGGTGGCGAGTAATGTGGCTTGCGTGGATGCCACGGTGAACCTGCTGTGGGCGGCGAAGGAGGCGGGGGTGCGGCGGGTGGTGTATGCGGCTTCTTCTTCGGCCTATGGAGATACGCCGACGCTGCCGAAGCATGAGGGGATGCTGCCTGACCCCATCTCTCCATATGCGGTGGCGAAGCTGGCAGGGGAATACTACATGCGCTCGTTTGCGCGGGTGTATGGAATGGAGACAGTGGCGCTGCGCTACTTCAATGTTTTTGGGCCGTATCAGGACCCGACTTCACAGTACTCGGGCGTGCTAGCGATCTTTTGCCGGAAGGTGCTTGCCGGGGAAGAGCCTACGATTTATGGCGATGGGGAGACTAGCCGCGACTTTACGTACATTCAGAACACAGTAGACGCAAATCTGATGGCGGCGGCTGCTCCGGCGGAGAAGGTGGCGGGGCGGGTGATGAATGTGGCGACAGGGGAGCGGATCACGCTGAATCAGGTGGTCGAAGAGCTGCGGACGATTACAGGGTATGCGGGGCCGGTGGCTTATGCGCCTGAGCGAGCCGGGGACATCAAGCATTCGCTGGCGGATATCGGGCTGGCACGGGAGCTGCTTGGGTATGCTCCGTCGGTGGATTTTCGTGAGGGGTTGCGGCGGACTGTGGAGTGGTATCGGAGGGCAGTGGGTAGCGGTCAGTGAACCGTGGTTAGTATGAGTGTGGAATGTGAACGGTAACCCCGACAGTGGACAGTAATAAGTGATCAGCGATTAGAAGTTGTGGTTGACGGAATGGGTGGAATGCTGGAACATTGCCAGTACATTAGCTTGCATACATTTCTGTACCTCTTGCTTTAATTTTTCCCAATCTGCGCGTGCGTACCTGCCTGGAGTCATGTCCGGGTTTGAGGATATTGCTGCGTGCCGGATTCTCCTGATGATGATGTAAAGCCGGGCCCCGTATCGAAGCCAGAGGGTGCGGATAGGCGCTCCTATTCTCTGCTTGAGCTTGCCGGCGTGATGCGACGGCGGCGCAGCTTTGTGCGTGGGACGGTCGGCGGCCTGCTGCTGCTGTGCCTTATCTATTGCCTGATTGTGCCCAATCAATACGAGGCGACGGCCCGCGTGGCGCTTCGTATGCAGGCGGCTTCTTCACTCAATCTGGATGCAAGCGAGGCGTTTTCACCGGCGTCGATTTTGAGTACTCCGCTGCAGCTTGAGACGCTGGTAAATGAGTTGCGCGCAAGGCAGCTTGCGTGGCGGATCATTACAGGGCTCAGGCTCTATGAGTCCGATGCTTTTGTGCGGAACTTTGAGGGGCGGTTTCCGGGGTTCGATGCGGGGAACCCGGGGGCTGAAGCTCAGAACTACTTGCTGGATCGATTCGCGAAGCGGCTGCATGTGCGCGCACTGCCGCGGACGCTGCTGATTGAGGTGGGGTTCCAGTCAAAAGATGCGGCGCTATCGGCGAAAGTGGCCAATGAACTGATTCGCAGCTTTATGGCGCAGGAGAGCGAAGGCCGGACGAGCGCGACGATGCAGGCTTCGGCATGGCTTGATGGGCAGTTGAAGACGCTGACGGCGCAGGTGGCGATCAAGGAGAAGCAGCTTGCAGCGTTCGAGCGCGAGCATGGCTTTGTGAGCACGCAGCAGGCATCGGCTGCGGGCGCGCCGATTGAGACGCTGCATGATCCCGCAGTACAGCAGATTGACGAAGCGGGCAGGCTGCTGGCGATGGCAGGCGGTGACCGCATTTTGCGCGAGGCGCTCTACACGCAGGCACAGCAGGGCAATCCGGAGCAGGTACTGGCGGCGAATCCTGAACTGCAGGCGGAGATGGGGCCGGGCGGCGCGGCTTTGGCGCAGCAGCTTAGAACGCATATGAGCGAGATTGCGGTGGAACTGGCGCAGCTCAGAGCCGAGCGTGGACCGAACTATCCGAGAGTGGTGGAACTGCAGAGAGCGCAGGCAGATCTTGAATCGCAATTGAAAGCTGAGGACGCCAACCTGATAGAGGCCTTTGGGCGCACGTGGAAGGCGGCGGTGGATCGCGAAGCTCTGCTGCGGCAACAGTTGGATGCGCGCATGGCGGAGGGTCTGCGGCAGAACGATGCTGCGATTCAGTATTCGGTGCTGCATGAAGAAGTGGTGGCTGGACGCGAGCTTTCGAATCGGCTGCGGCAGCGGATCGAAGAGGCCCGCCTGGCGGCGGGAGTGCATCCATCGAGCATTACGGTGGTCGATCCGGCGCTGGCGCCTTTCAAGCCTGTTTCTCCTGACATGCCGCTCTACCTGGCGATTACCCTGTTTGCGGCGCTGTGGATTGCGTTGGGAGGAGCGCTGCTGTTGGAGCAGATTCGTCCGGGCCTGAAGACGCTGGCGGTTTGTCTGCTGTTGCTTGCAGCGGTACAGGGGCGGGGGCAGGCGCCTACGCCGAGCACCTCAGGGCTGCCGACTGGCGTAGTTAAGCTGCCTGCGGATGTGCCGGCTCATCCGCAGGTAAACCCCAAAGAGGCACCGCCGATATGGAATGGCGCGAATCCGGCGGATGCTGCTGCGGTGCCTGATACGGCGGCACGGCCCGCAGGCGCTCTGGGCGCGGCGATGGCGCTGCCGATCGCTGCGGGTGATTTTCTGGATGTGAGTGAATTTCGGACGCCGGAGTTTCACGCAACGGTGCGCGTGGCGGCGGATGGGACGGTGATGCTGCCGCTTGTTGGCCAGGTAAGCCTGCTGGGGCTGAGTGAACAGGATGCATCGGGAGCGATTAACAAGGCGCTTGTGGAGCATGGGATGCTGCTGCATCCGCAGGCGGCAGTGCTGGTACTGAGCGCGGCGGGGCAGGATGTGAGCGTGCTTGGCGAGGTGGCGCGGCCCGGGGTATATCCGTACACCGTACATCACCGGCTGCTGGATGTGATTTCGGCAGCGAGCGGACTGGGGCCAAATGCGGGGCGGCTGGTGAGTGTCTTCCATCGTGAGGATCCGCATACCGCGCATCCGATTGTTCTGGACCCCAGCGGCACGGATAGCAAGGCGGATCACAATCCTGAGCTGGCGCCGGGGGATACGGTGCTGGTGAGCCGGGCGGGGCTGGTTTACGTGGTTGGCGACGTGGTGAGGCCAGGGGGATTTGCGGTTGATCCGGTGCAAGGGTTGACTGTCGTGCAGGCGCTTTCGCTGGCGTGGGGCGCGACGCCGAATGCTTCGGCTGCGAAGGCGATTCTGATACGCGATCAGCAGGGCGGCCGGACGCTGACGACGTTGAACCTGCACAGGATGATTCGCGGGCAGGACCCGGACCTGGTGGTACATGACCGGGACATTCTGTTTGTACCGGATTCGACGGCGAAAGCCCTGATGAACAAGACGCTGGAGGCTGCGATCCAGTCGGCGGTGGGCGTGAGCATTTATGCGGGGTTGGTGTATTCGCAGAGATTCTGAAGTGAACGGGGATTCATGTAGCTTGGGGGGCTCATGACACGGACAGCTTCTGTACTGCTTATCTTGTTTGCATTTGCTGTGCCCTGGGAGTACTCGCTGGACCTGGGTGAGCCATTTGGGAACATCGCGCGAATTCTGGGGCTGTTGCTGCTGGCTGCGGCAGTCTTTTCGGTGATGGAGCAAGGAAGCCTGCAAGGGCCGGGCGCGGTGCAATGGCTGTCTCTGGCGCTCTATCTCTACTTCGCCTGCAGCTACTTCTGGACGATCAGCCCGGAGATGACGCTGGGAAAAATTCGCGGTTATTTTCAGGTGATGATGATCGTCTGGCTGGTGTGGGAACTGGCCAGGGCACCGCGCGATTTGCGCAGTCTTATGCGGGCATTCGTGGCGGGCTGCTGGGTGCTGGCTCTACAGACCATCTTGAGCTACGTTGCAGCGGGACCACTGGCGGAGCAGGCGCGCTATGTCGCCGAAGGGCAGGACCCCAACGACGTGGCGCGATTCCTTGACCTCGGCTTTCCGCTGGCGGCGCTGCTCTTCGCCACGGAAGGCAGACGGCTGGCGCGCTTTCTGGCAATCGCCTATGTTCCGTTCGGATTGTTGGCGGTGATGCTGACGGCGTCGCGGGGAGGGTTCTTTGGCGCACTGACGGCGCTGCTGGGGTCGGCGGTTCTGCTGGTGCTGTGGAGGCCTCGCGGGGCCTCGATGGTCTTTCTGGGGCTGGCGGCGACGGTGGGCGCGCTGTGGCTCTTTGTGCCGCTGGAGTCACTAGACCGGCTGGCGACGATTCCCAGTCAGTTGACCGGGGGCGATCTGAATGACCGCGTCGGTCTCTGGATAGCGGGCTGGCACGCGTTTGCTCGCTCACCGTGGTTAGGGTACGGCGCCGGAACTTTTGCGGCCGCAGCGGGCCTTGCCGCTGAGGATACGGCACACAATACCGTGATGGCGATGCTGGTGACCGGGGGACTGGCTGGCACGGCAATCTTTACGGCAACTGTGGGAGCGGTCCTGTGGGCAATGGCGCGCACGCGAGGGCTACTGCGCGTGGCTCTGGGCACGGCAATGGCGGTGTGGGTCGTGACTTCGATGGTGGGCTCAGTTGAAGAGAACCGGACCACATGGCTGATCTTTGGCATGGTGGCCCTGGCTGGGCGGCTGGCGATAGAGCAGCCGCGCTCACTGGCGTACATGTTTGCAGGGGTGGAGACGAGGTCAAAAGCAGAGGCGCAGGCGCTGGCTGTGCGCTGAGGCACTCTGTTTCTGCTGGCAGGTCTGTTTTTGCTTCGGTGGTGGAATGCCATAAACTTGGCACATCAATGAATTCAGAAATGAATGCCGGGAATTCTGAACCCAGTACCGGCGATCAGGATTCGACGATTCATAATCCGGGTACGAGCGTGAATCGCCGGATCTTTCGCGCAGCAGTTACCGTGACATTTGCCGGGGTGCTGGTGAAGCTGGTGGCGGCGTCGAAGGAGTTCGTCGTAGCCGGAGTCTTCGGCCGCAGCGATGCGATGGACGCGTTCCTGATCGCGTTTCTGGTGCCGGGCCTGTTGGTGAACCTGTTTTCCGAGTCGATGAATCAGGCGCTGATTCCAACGCTGATCCGGGTGCGGGAGACGGAAGGGCATGCCGACGCGCAGGAACTGTTGAGCTCCGCAATGGCCTGGATGTGCACGCTGCTGGCTGGCGGATCGCTGGCGATGGCCGCGCTGGCGCGGTTCCTGTTTCCGCTTGTTGCAGAACACTTTTCGGCTTCAAAGCTGGCGCTGACGCAGCAGCTTTTCTACGGGCTGCTACCGGTAGTGCTGATCGCAGGCGTGGCCCAGAATTGCACGGCGGTGCTGAATACTTTTGAACGATTTGCGTGGCCTGCTCTGGCACCTGTGGTAACGCCGCTGACGATCATTCTGGGCGCGTGGCTGACGGCCCGATGGCTCGGTATATGGTCACTTGTCTATGCCACGGTGGCGGGCACGGCGATTCACGCAGCGATTGTGATCTGGATGATGCGCAGTCACGGCTATCGCTTCGACCTGAAGTTTCACGCGCTCAGCGCAGGAGCGCGCGAAGTGGCAGGGCAGTATGGGCCGATTCTGCTGAGCGGGCTGGTGGCCTCAAGCGGGTTGCTGGTGGATCAAGGCATGGCTGCTGCGCTGCCACCGGGCAGTGTTTCGACGCTGGTGTACGCGAATCGCTTTGTGAGCGTGATTCTGAACCTGCTGGCCGGTGCGATTGCAACGGCGGTGACGCCGTACTTCTCACAGATGGTGGCGCGGCAGGACTGGGCGGGCGCACGGCATACGTTGAATACGTACGTGCGGATCACAGCGCTGGTTTCGTTGCCGGTGGCTGCGGCAATGATCTTTGGGTCGCGGCTGCTGGTACAGCTGACATTTCAGCATGGCGCCTTTGGGCCGCAGGATACGGATGCGGTGGCTCCTGTGCAGGCGATGTACGCGATTCAACTACCGTTTTATATCGTGAGCCGGGTGTTTTATCGCTATCTGGTGGCGATCCGGCGGACGAAGCTGATTCTCTACTGCGGCGTGATTAACCTGGTGCTGGATATTGTGCTGAATCTGGTCCTGATGCGGTGGTACGGCGTGGCGGGCATTGCGCTGGCGACATCGCTGTGGACGGTGAGCACATTTATCTTCCTCGGCTATTGGACGTATCGCTTGCTGCCTCCTCCGGCGCCCGCTGATGCTGAGGCGACGGCATGACGGCGGAGTATCTGCTGCGCTTTGACGATTTGTGTCCGACGATGGATCGCGCGCGTTGGCGGAGGTTTGCCGCACTGGTGGAGCGCTTTGACATAAAGCCGATTCTGGCCGTGGTGCCGGACAATCAGGACCCTGAGCTGCGGATTGAGCCGGCTGACCCTGAATTCTGGAGTGAGATGCGCTCGATGCAATCTGCTGGCGCGACGGTGGGGCTGCACGGATTCCAGCATCTCTGCGTAGCGGAGGGGCGAGGGTTGGTGCCTTTCCATCGGCAGACGGAGTTTGCTGGTGCGCCGCTGGACTACCAGCGCGAGTGGATTCAGGCAGGAATGAGTATTCTGCAAGATCACGGACTTGAGGCGCGAGTGTGGGTTGCTCCACGGCACGGGCTTGATCGGCGGACGTTGGTGGCGTTGCGTGATGCGGGAATCTGGGTGGTTTCCGATGGGCTGGCGAAGCAGCCGTATCGGGAATACGGCGTGACGTGGATTCCACAACAGCTATGGGGACCGAAAGAGAAGCGAGCAGGGTTGTGGACGATTTGTATTCACCCGAACTCGGCAAGCGATGAATTGCTGCAGGCGCTGGAGAAGTTTCTGGGCCGGTTTGCGGAGCAGTTCACAAGCGTTGAGCGTGTGGTGACGGAGTGGCCGGTTCGCGAGAGGTCGTTCGCTGACCGGCTACATCACAACGAGGCGCTGTTGCGGATACGACTGAAGCAACGGCTTCGAGGTTAATGGGCCCGGTCTGGGATGAAGCGGAACGGCGGCGCAGAAGCTTATCGTAAAGCTGCTCCCATTGGTCTACGACGTTGGGCAGAGCATAGGTCTCTTCGATGAATCTGCGGCCTAGTGCGCCCATCTCAAGGCGTTCGGAAAAGGGCATGTTCATGACGCGAGTCATGGCGCTGGCGAGTGCGTTGGAGTCGCCGACGGGAACCAGCAGGCCGGTAATGCCGGGGATGAGGGCTTCGCTGGTGCCTGCGCCGTCGGTGGCGACTACGGGCAGGCCGGCGGCTGAGGCTTCGAGAACGGAGATGGGCAGGCCTTCCCAAAGTGAGGAGAGGACGAAGCCGTCGGCTTCAGCCAGCAGCGCCTGGATGTCGGCCTGGAAGCCTGCGAAGTGGACTCGCGAGGCGATGTTGAGTTCGGTTGCGAGTGTGAGGAGTTTTTGCTCGTCGGGACCAGACCCGGCGATAAGCAGTGTGGGTTTGCCCGGCAGATTGGTGAAGGCGCGCAGGAGGGTTGGGTAGTCTTTGACGCGGGCGAGTCGGCCGACTGCGACCCAGCGGAATGAGGGTGTGGTGGCTGAGCACGATGCCAGTGGTTCGCGCGGTGCACGAATCTGGTCCCACATTTCAGAAGCGAGACGCGGGGAACCCCGTAAGAGACCACTCGGAAGTGAAACGCCGTTGGGGATCACCTCGGCGGTACGGGCCATACGCGTTTGCAGAACTGCGGCAGCGACGGATTGGCTGACGCAGGTGACTCGGCTGCTTAGCTTGTGCGTGAGCCGATACGCGATGCGACGGCCGAGAGTGCCGGTCTTGCTTGTGTGGATGGTGTCAATAAGGACCGGCACGGGGGCTAACAGGCGAGACAGGCGTGCGAACCACGTCGCGTGGGGCAGATGAGTGTGGAGGATCGCTGGTTTTTCACGGCGATACCAGATGAGATAACGGAACCAGCCACGCGGATCAATCCACGCCTTGCGCATGCCTAGTGATAAGAACGAGACGCGGGCCATGCTCAACTCGACTGCGGCATTTCCTCCGTCGCCGGAAAGAGCGATTACTGTAATGCGCCAGCCACGACGGGCTAGTTCTTTGCTGAGTTCTATGACCTGCCGCTCTGCGCCGCCGATCTGGTCGATGGTAGGAATGAGCATGGCTGCTCGACGCGGGCTCATAGTTTCGTCAATCAGCGCGGCGTATGCGGCGATGGCCGGAATGAGTTCAAAAGGCGCTAGAAAGCTGTGTTCAAATCCTGGATTGCCGGTGGTCTGGAGTTCGTTGAGCGCTGTAAGGATGGTTTCAGCGATAGCCTGAGGGGTGATCGCCGCCGTGAGCCAGCAACCGGGAGCGTCGCGCAGCAGGTCGACTACGCCGTCACAGCAGGGCGTTGCGACGACTGGCAGCCCGGCCGCGGCTGCTTCAAGCAGGGCGTTAGGCATTCCTTCATAACGCGAGGGCAGGACGAAGAGGGTTGCCTCGGCGAAGTAGCGAGTGGGATCCGCATATCCGGCGAAGGTGACTGCGTTGTCGAGGCCAAGGAGTGTGGTCATTGCATGCAGAGTGGTTTCTTCAGGGCCTGTGCCGAGAATCGTCAGATGAATTTGCGGGTGAATTTTGCGCACGCTGGCGAGAGCGTGCAAGAGCAGGTCTGCGCCTTTCTCACGCGAGAGACGGCCTACGCAGAGCAGGTGCGATGCTGAATGCTGGACAGGCTGTTGCATCGCGGGCCGCATGATGGGGTTCGCGAGCACTGATAGCACTTGGTCAGGGATGCCGAAGCTGATGCTGAGATCGTCGACCATGGCCTGTGACTGGCAAATGATTGAATCGGCATACCGATAGAGCCACCGATAGGCAAGGCGTGTCAACCAGCTGCTGGACGCTGCGGAAGCTGTGGTGTTCTGGCGCACGAGAATTCGTGTGCGAGGCGGCAGCAGTGGCTTGAGCAGTAGAAGCAGAAAGCTGAGATGGGCCATGCCCGACAGGATTACGTCAGGCCGTTCGGCACGGACAAGGCGTAGCAGCGGAAACCAGGCTTTGCGAACACGGGTTGTATTAAGGCGATGGACGATGACGTGAAGAGGCGGTGGTTCAGCGCCCGGTGCGTCGGCGGTCACAAGGGCGAGATGAATCTCGAAGCGCTCAGGATCGAGATGACGCGCGAGAAGCGCAATGACACGTTCCGCGCCGCCACCGCCGAGATGGGGGACGGTCAGCAGTAACTTGATACGCTGCTTCATGCTGGAGGAAACATTCGAGAAAGTTCTTCAAGAATACGTGAGAGATGTGCGTGGAAAAATGTTACGAAAGTACAAGGAAGATGCATTGGCGAATGCAGATTGAGGAAGTGAAAGTCTGTGGACGTTGTAATTCCCGTTTCGATACTATGTCCTAACTTGCTTCACGTTGAGTTACTTCTCCTGATCCTTTGCGAAGTTTTGCCGTTCAGCTGTCCGGTGTGAATTTCAACTGAGACTTTCGCAAGGTGACTCCTTTCTTTCAAGAATCATTAGAGGCTGAGGCCTCTGTTGTTGAAGCCGCGCCACTCGCAGATTTGCGGGCCAATGCTACGCGTCCACGCATGGTGGTAGGTGTAACGAGTGCGCAGACCTGCCTGGTGCTCGCAGGGCGGCTCAGAGCGTTGCGGCTTGCAGGATTTGACGTAACACTGGTCTCGTCGCCTGGCTCGCTGCTCGACGAGCGAGCAGAGGCGGAAGGTGTGCGGGCATGTACGGTTCGCATGTGCAGAGGCATTGCGCCGCTGGCCGATTTGTGGTCTCTGATTGGGCTGTTGCAGCTGCTTTGGAAGATACGGCCGATGATTACGGATTTCAGCACGCCTAAGGCCGGTCTGTTGGGAAATCTGGCAGCATGGCTGCTGCGTGTGCCTCATCGGGTTTACACGCTGCGCGGGCTCAAGCTGGAGTCTGCACGCGGGCTGAAACAGCGCTTGCTGTTATGGTCTGAGCGGCTTGCTGCTCGATGCGCGCATGTTGTGCTGTGCAACAGCGAGAGCCTGCGCACGCAAGCACTGGCTCTGCGAATCGCTCCAAGGAGCAAGCTGTTGCTGCTGGGCGATGGCAGCAGCAACGGCGTGGATACAAGGCGCTTTTGCCCGGGCCCGACTTTGGTGCGGCAGAAGATGGGTATTCCTGATGGGGATATGGTGCTGGGGTTCTCGGGTCGTCTCACAGCAGACAAGGGTATTCCCGAATTGCTGGTGGCTTTTGAGCAGGTCCTGTGCTCAGAGCCGCGATGCTGGCTGATGCTGGTGGGCTGGTGCGACAGGGCTGAGGATGAGCTGTCTGCAGAGTGGCGCGCGAAGATCCGCAAACATGCTCGCATACGGCACACGGGATTTGTATCCGATGTTGCGCCGTACTACCGCGCAATGGACATGCTGGTACTGCCGACGCATCGGGAGGGCTTTCCGAATGTGGCGCTAGAGGCGGCTTCCTGTGGGCTGCCAGTGATCACAACGGAATCGACCGGGGCACGGGATGCGGTGTTGGCGGAGGTAACGGGATTGCTGATTCCACCGGCGGACCCGGAGGCTATCACTGAGTCGGTGCTGCGTCTGTTACGCGACACCGCGATGCGTAAGCGGATGGGCTCTGCGGGACGGCGTTGGGTGACTGAACATTATTCTCACGAGAGGGTGCTTGGCCTGGCGGTTGAGTTCTATCGGGGATTGCTGGGCAACGTGTCGAACTGACACCTATGCAGAAGCACTGTGGCCGGTGCACTGCAGGACGCCGAGGAAGCGGCTCCATGGCCCGACTGCTTCGCTGTATTGTGAGGCCAGAAGCCGGGAGAGTTGATGCAGATGGGTCAGGTCATGCGTGGTCCATGTGGCGAGAAGCTGGGACAGAGTCACGGGCCCGAAATTGGGATGAGTGCCGCGGCGTTCGAGGTCAAGGGCCGACAGGTGAAGTGCATCCAGTTCGCGGAGATTTTCAGCGCGGAGACGAGAGAATTCATCGAGTGCCTGATCGACCGAGCGGCCAGTGGTTTCGCGGATGTGTCCACCACGATCGAAGGGCGTGAAGGGCTGCGTTTCGCCGAACTGAAGGATCGTGCGGGCGCGGGGCAGCCAGTTGGTTCGTTCGCAATCGATCAGATGACCGATGATCTCGAAGGTGTTCCAGGTGCCATCGTGCTCGTTGCTAAGGATCCATGCGGCAGGCAGTCCGCGCAGGAGTGCGTCGAGTGTGGCTGGAGTGCGCGCGAGCAGGGCTTTGGAGTCTTCAAGGTTGAATTCCATGGCAACTTGGATTCGCGCGGAACGGACACGATTCTGTAAATTCAGCAGCTACGCAAATGATTACCTGATCGCTGGCGATTGCGAGTCAGAGAATGCGCTGGCGGCGGCCTGAGCTGCGTTCAGGACGCGGCCGGGGGCAATGCCGAGGATCAGGGTGGTCAGGGCGGCGAAGGCTAGTGCTGCTCCAGCGGCTGCGCCAACAGCGACTTTAGGCGCTGCGACAGAGGGCGCATTGGCTGCAGGCGCCTGGGCTACGCTGAGCGCGAGTTTGAGATAGTAGGCGGCAGCGACGCCTGAGTTGAGCAGGCCGATCAGCGCAAGCCAGGACGCACCGCCTTGCATGGCGGTCGAGAAGGCGTAGAACTTGGCGAAGAAGCCGCCGGTGAAGGGAATTCCGATAAGCGAGATAAGGAAGAAGAGCAGCAGGCCACCAAGCACTGGAGCGCGATAGATCAGGCCGCGGAAGTCTGAGATAAGCGGAAGCTTTTCATCGTAACCGCTGACTACGGTGACGACAGCGAAGATGCCGACGTTCATGGCTGCGTAGGCAGCAGTGTAGAAGCTGGCCGCTGCAATGCCGGTGACGCCTAGGCCGGCGAAGGCCGCGAGCAGATAGCCTGCGTGGGCGATCGATGAATAGGCCAGCATGCGCTTGACGTTCTCCTGGCGGAGCGCGGCGAGATTGCCGACTGTCATCGAAAGTGCGGCGACGACCCAGAGCAGTGGAAGCCACATCGGCTTGAGCAGCGGGAACGCTCCGTAGAGCACCCGAATCAGCAAGGCAAAGGCGGCGGCCTTGGGCGCGGTGGACATGAGCGCGACGACGGGCGACGGCGCTCCCTGGTAGACATCGGGCGTCCAGACGTGGAAGGGCGCGGCAGAGACTTTGAAGAGGATGCCGACCATCATGAGCACGAAGGCGATGAGGACGAGCGAGTGGGACTGGACCAGGGGCAGCAGAGCTGCGATCTCGTTGATCTGCGTTGTGCCGGTGGCGCCGAAGGTGAGGGCGATGCCGTAGAGGAGAAATCCGGTGGCGAAGGAGCCGAGGAGAAAGTACTTGATGGCGGCTTCAGGGCCTGTGCCGGTGTGCTTGCGGAAGCCGGCGAGGATGTACGTGGAGATCGAGGAGATTTCAAGGGCGATGAAGACGACGAGCAGCTCAACGGCCGAGGTGAGCAGGCACATCCCGACGGCGCCAAAGACAATCAGGGCAAAATATTCGCCATGATGATGCTGCGTGGCCGGCAGAGCATCGAGCGAGAGCAGCAGCGCGACGAGGACGATGCCGCAGATGAGGACGTGGAAGAAGACGGAGAATGCGTCGGTCTGGACGGTGTTGTAGAAGGCCGTTCCGGCAGGGAGCGAAAGTTGCCAGAGGCTTGTCCAGATGGCACCCATGACGCCGAAAGATGCGACCCAACCGAGTGGGCGGCGCGAGGATGGCGCGGGCAGGAAGGCGTCAAGGAGCATGACCAGAACGCCGGTGATGGTGAGGACGACTTCAGGAAGGATGCGGAGGAGGTCGGGAGTCATTGCCGGCCTCCTGCCTGAAGGCTCTGGGATGCAGGAGCCTGATTCATAACGACGGGAGCCGGCGGGTTGGCGACTGAACGCACGCCGGACTGGATTCCTGAGAGCCAGAGATTGGGGAAGATGCCCATGACGAGCATCAGCGTAACGAGCGGATAGAGGATGAGCTTTTCGCGCATATTCAGATCGAGAGCTGGCTCGGGGTGGGCAGTGATCTGGCCTGAGGGAGGGCCATAGAAGATGCGCTGAACGAGAGTGAGCATGTAAGCGGCGGAGAGGACCACTCCGATGGTGGCAGCTGCGGCCCAACCCCAGGTTACTGCGGTGAAGGTGCTGGAGAGGACGAGGAACTCGCCGATGAAGCCGTTGAGCATGGGCAGGCCGATCATGGCGAGGCTGGCGATGACGAAGAGCGCGGCGAGGGACGGGGCGCGCTGGGCTAGTCCGCCGAATGTGCTGATCTGACTGGTGCCGAAGCGGTCATAGAGAACGCCGAGAAGCACGAAGAGGGCTGCGCCGATGATGCCTTCATTGAGTGTCTGGTAGACGCTGCCGTCGAGACCGGCGAGTGTGAATCCATAGATGCCGAGCGTGCAGAAGCTCAGGCTTGAGAGGGTGCCGTAGGCGAGCAGCTTCCAGAAATCTTTCTGGACGAGGGCGAGCAGGGCTCCGTAGAGGATGCCGATGGCGGCGAGGGCGATGAGCCACGGAGCAGCCTGTCGTGCCTGCATCGGAAAGAGGCCGACGTGGAAGCGAATGAGCGAGTAGAGGCCGAGTTTGCCGGCGACGACCATGGCCATAGCGACGGGCGCTTCAGAGAAGGTGTCGGGGAGCCAGCCGTGAAGGCCGAGGACTGGCACTTTGACGGCGAAGGCGAGCAGGAAGGCGAGCGCTATCCAGCAGAGTGGACCGGCGGGAAGTGTTCCTGAGGCGACTGCTCCCTGAAGCATGGTGAAGCTGAAACTGCCCGTTTTTGCGTAGAGCCAGAGGATAGCGACCAGCAGCGGCGCCGAGGGAATGAAGGTGTAGAGGAAGAAGCGAAGCGCGGCGCGGGGGCCGCCGTTCTCGGTGATGTTTCGGCTGTACATGGCGATCAGGATGGCCATGGGGACGAGCGAGAGCTCCCAGAAACCGTAGTAGAGCATGAGATCGAGCGAGACGAAGACACCAAGCATGGCCGTCTGCTGCACGAGGAAGAGCGAGTAGAAGACCTTGCTGCGGGTCTGGATGGTCTTCCAGCTGGCGAGGACGCCGATGGGCGCGAGCAGGCCGGTGAGGACGACTAGCCAGAGCGAGAGGCCGTCAACGCCTACGTGATACTGGATCGCCGGGCTGACGAGCCAGGGGATGTCTTCTTCAAACTGGAAGCCGGGCATGTTCGCGAAGAAATGCGCGGGCAGATGCAGGGTGAAGAAGAAGGTCAGCAGCGAGAAGGTAAGTGCGACTCCACGAGACAGGCTCCGGCGGTCAGGCAGCAGAGCGACGAGCAGAGCGCCGACCAGGGGCGTGACCAGAATCTGTGTGAGGATGATGCTGTTCGTGAATTCCATTAGCGCACCATCCATGTGAGATATGCCGCGAAGATAAGCAATGCTGCTGCTCCGGCGGCGAGCCATGCGGAGTAGGAACGGAGGTTGCCGGATTGCCAGCGGCGAAGGAATTCACCGAGCAGAGTGGCGATACCGGCAAGCAGCCATGCCGAGCCGCGGATGATGACGCCTTCGCCGATCCAGCCGAGGAAGTAGCGAGCGCCGAGGGTGAGCGGTTGGACGATGGCTGCGTGATAGAGCTCATCGATGCCGTATTTCTTTACGAGCGCGTTGTGGACAGCGGGCAAGGAAGCTGCGAGGTTTTCTGCACGCTTGTTTTTGCTGCCGTAGAAGAGATGGGCGATGAACCAGCCGAGAAGAGCGACAGCAACAGCGACGCCGCCGAGCGCGATCTCCAGGGATTTGCCGCCTGGTTCCAGTACCGGATCGATGACGGGGCCTACGGCAGGGGCGAGGAAGTTGCCGAAACGCTCGATGCCAATCCACCCGCCTGCGATGGAGAGCAGGGCAAGAATGACGAGCGGGGTAAGCATGCTCCACGGGCTCTCGTGGGGTTCTGAGTGTGACGTGTGAAGTGTGGAGTGTGAACTGCCCTGGTCCGCTCCGGCATGTGCTTCCGCGCGCGATTCGCCAAAGAATGCGAGGTACCAGAGGCGGAACATGTAGAAGCTGGTGAGCAGCGCAGTGACCAGGCCGACGAAGTAGAGAGCCTTGCCGATCGTGCCGTGCTCGAAGGCATCGTAGAGGATCGCGTCTTTGGAGAAGAATCCCGCGAAGGGGAAGAAGCCGGCGATGGCGAAGACTCCGGCAGTCATTGTCCAGAAAGTGACCGGAAGCTTCTTGCGAAGGCCGCCCATCCTGAGGAGATTTTGTTCGCCACCAAGACCATGGATAACTGAGCCGGCGGCGAGGAAGAGCAGCGCCTTGAAAAAGGCGTGGGTCATGAGATGAAAGACGGCGGCGGAATAGGCGGCCACGCCGCAGCCGAGGAACATGTATCCGAGCTGAGAGATGGTGGAGTAGGCGAGGACACGCTTGATGTCGGTCTGCACCAGGCCAATGGTGGCTGCGAAGAGCGCGGTGGCAGCTCCGATGATGGCGACGACGGCGAGGGCGAAGGGCGAGCGGTCGAAGATGCCGTGCGTCCGCGCAATCATGTAGACGCCCGCGGTGACCATGGTGGCGGCGTGAATGAGCGCGGAGACGGGCGTGGGGCCTTCCATGGCGTCAGGGAGCCAGACGTAGAGCGGAATCTGCGCGGATTTGCCGCAGGCACCGAGGACGAGGCAGAGCGCGATAGCGGTGAGGATGCCACCCTGTTCAGTCGGGTGAAGGGCGAGAATGCCGCCGACTTTACCGAAGCTGAGCGAGCCGAAGTTGGACAGCAGCAGAAACATTCCCAGCAGGAAACCGACGTCGCCAATTCGGTTGACGACGAAAGCTTTGCGCCCTGCGTCGGCGGCGGATTTCTTGTCGAAGTAGAAGCCGATGAGCAGATAGGAGGCAAGGCCGACGCCCTCCCACCCGACGAACATGAGCAGGTAGTTCTCGGCGAGAACGAGAACGGTCATGAAGAAGAGGAAGAGGTTGAGGTAGGCGAAGTAGCGCCAGTATCCCTCTTCGTGAGCCATGTAGCCGACGGAGTAGATGTGAATGAGGAAGCCGACGCCGGTGATGACCAGCAGCATGACGAGCGTCAGCTGATCGAGCGCGAAGGTGAAGTCGATGTGGAGCGGGCCGGCGTTGATCCAGGAGCCTGCAAAGTTTTCAACGTAGGGCAGAGCGATGGAACTTGAGCCGGGCCAGGCGAGGGAAGCGGCGCGCAGTACGACAGCAAACGAGGCGAGTGGGAAGGCCAGCGCGACCGTCGAGACGAGGGCCTTGGGCAGACGGCTGCCCAGCAGGCCATTGATGAGAAAGCCCGCGAAGGGAAGAACCGGAATCAGCCAGAGATAGAGAGGTATATTCATCGTTTCATCAGAGCTTCATGAGGTCGATCTGGTCGACGTTAAGTGTGGCACGGGCGCGGAAGATGGCGATGATGATGGCGAGCCCTACGGCGGCTTCAGCGGCGGCGACCATCATGACGAAGAAGACGAAGATCTGGCCTTTGACTGCGTGCCACTCATGGGCGAAGGTGACAAAGGAGAGATTGACGGCGTTGAGCATGAGCTCAATCGACATGAAGACGGTGATGAGCGTGCGCTTGATGAGAAAGCCGACAACGCCGAGAGTAAAGAGCGCCGCGCTGAGGATGAGATACCAGCTGCTGGGGACTTGATCAAAAGGCATCAGGAGTGACCTTCCTTTCGCGCCAGGGCTACCGCACCGAGGATGGCGATGAGGATAAGCACGGAGGTGAGTTCAAAGGGCAGCAGCATGTCGCGGAAGAGCACGCGGCTGAGATCCTGTGTCGTGGTGAGGCTGTCGCCGAGAATGACGGCGCCAAGCTGCTTCTGCGCCTGCAGAACAACGGTGGCGATAACGGCGAGGACAACGGCGGCGGCAGGAAAGCCGACTGCCTTGGCGACCTTGCTGCCGTGAGTCTTCTCTTCGGTGCCAACGTTGAGCAGCATCACGACGAAGGTGAAGAGCACCATGATGGCTCCGGCGTAGACGATGATCTGCGCGATGGCGAGGAACTCAGCGCCGAGCAGCAGATAGAGCACCGCCAGCGAGCTCATCACCACGATCAGTGAGAGCGCTGAATTGATAGGGTGCGACTGCAGGAGCAGGTTGATGGCTCCGGCAAGGCAGAATCCCGCGAAGATGATGAAGAGGACTAGGTGCATTGGGTCTGTGTTCTATGTCTCAGTGCTTGTTCGTCGTTCAGAAGGACAAACCATTGGCCCGCAGCCAAAGGCGATTGTAAAGCAGTTGGCGTCAGGGCAAGGCCAGCACGAGGCTGGTTCCCACGATGTTGAGCATGGCGACGGGGACGAGGTACTTCCAGCCGTAGCCCATGAGCTGGTCATAGCGGAAGCGAGGCAGCGTGCCGCGCACCCAGATGTAGAGAAAAAGGAAGAAGAAGACCTTTGCCACAAACCAGAGAATAGGCATCAGCGCGTGAACGATGATGTTCTGTGGAGGCGGAATGAGGTCGCCGAAGGGGCTGGTCCAGCCGCCGAGAAACAGCAGCGTGGCGACGCAGCCGACGGTGATCATGTTGCCGTACTCGGCCATGAAAAACATGGCGAATTTCATGGAGCTGTACTCGGTGTGATAGCCGCCGGTCAGCTCGGTTTCAGCTTCAGGAAGGTCGAAGGGTGCGCGGTTGGTTTCGGCATACGCGGCGGTGAGATAGATGAAGAATGCGATGATCTGGCCACCGCCGAAGAGATTCCATGACAAGAGGCCGTGGACGGACTGGACGCGGACAATCTCGGCCAGAGAGAAGGAGCCGGTGCGCAGGACGATCCCCACCAACGACAGGCCCAAAGCCAATTCGTAGCTGACCATCTGCGCTGAGGAACGAAGGGCGCCGAGCAGCGAGTACTTGTTGTTGGATGACCAGCCGGCAAGCGCGATGCCGTATACGCTGATAGAGGTGACGCCGAGGATGATGAGCAGGCCGATGTTGAGGTCGGCGAGCGCAAAGAACTTGACACCGTGCCAGGTCAGATCCTGAGGACCAAAGGGTACTACGGCGATCGACAGGAGCGAACAGCCAAGGGCAATGAGCGGCGCCAGCAGATAGAGCGGCCTGTAAACGCCGGTCGGCGTCATGTCTTCTTTGAGAAAGAGCTTGAGGCCGTCGACGAGCGGCTGCAGCAGGCCAAATGGGCCGACGCGGCTGGGTCCCCAGCGATTCTGAATGCGGCCGACAAGCTTGCGCTCGAGCAGCACAGTGTAGGCCACCCCGGTGAGAAAGATGACGGTCACCACGGCGACTTTGAGAATGCTGAAGAGCAGGAAGAGCCAGATGCTCACGGAGTCCTATCCTTGGAGATTGCGATTAATTCCAACTCGGGTTGGGAAGAGATGCCTGTGTTCAATACGGGTTGGCGCTCTGGTACAAGAATACCTTCATGACGCTTCTGCGAACTGCGCTCCATGAAGTGGCGTTCGACGAGGAACCACGAAAGTGCACCTGCGACGAGAGTAAGAGGCGCGGCCTCAGCAAAGAGCAGCCACGGCGACAGATTGCCATGCGCTCGAAGCACAAGAAGCTGTTGGACGGGAAAGGCGTAGAGATAGGTGCCGTAGGAAAAGTCTCCAAAACGCCCCAGATGCAGCGGATGCAGCCACGGCAAATACGCCAGGCCCATGAGAAGGTAAGAGCCGGCAACAGGCAGAGTGACGATGAGTCCGTGAGGGATAAAAACGGATGCGATGACTGCCAACGCTGCCGCTACGAGAAGCGGGGCGCGCAGGAGCGGCCGCCCGCCGTAGATATGAAACAGAGTGCCGGCGAGATAGAAGGGAAGCACCGCTGCCCAGAAGGGAGGGTAGCCGAAGATCTGGCCCAGAATGGCTCCGGCTGGCTTCCACCCCGTGATGTCCATGTACAGGTGGAGCGCAATTACCAATGCGAAGAGCACAACGATAAAGATGCGACGACGGAGCAGGCCGATGAGACCGAGCGTCATCACTCCGAGATAGCACCAGAACTCATAAGGCACGGACCATAAAGAGCCGTTGAGGACTGGACCGCCGGGGTTGTGCACAAAGAGGGGCGGCGTGGGAAAGGTCTGCAGCCGCAGTGTAGTCAGGATGAACTTGCCGATAGGAATCGGCGTATAGGTGGCCGGGTCCGCGGCGATGGGCACGACGAGGAGTGCAGTGACGATGGCTGTGACGATGAATCCCGGATAGATGCGGGCGACGCGCCGTTTGAGATACTTCAGGACTTTGGGAGAACGCTCCCAGCTGCGCGTGATGAGGAATCCGCTGATGACAAAGAAGGCCCAGACGCTGATGTTGCCAAATGTGACCTGGCCAAAGGTGAGACGAGAGAGCGGTTCGGTGTCGTTGGAGCCGCGAGTCAGCGGAAAGCTATGCGAAAGAATGACCAGAACGGCAAAGATCAGGCGCAGCGTGTCGAAGTTATTGGCAGAGCTCGTTGCCGCGCCGGTTGGTGGCGCAGCAGTCGCAAACGATGTCGTCATATGTATTTCTCTTTCGACATTGCTCTGGCATTCGTCATAAAAAAGGGCTACAGGTGCTAATCCGCGACGGCTGGGGCGAGTTCTCCTGAGGTGGAACTCTGGTACTGGTTGAGTTCTAGGAGAGCGGCGGTGTGTTCGCCGAGCACTCCAGAGGTGAAGAGGCCTTCGTGGGCCGGAAGAATGAGATCGCGCGCAGTTGCGGCGGCAATTCCGCTAACGGGAACGAAGTCGGGACGGGAGGCGACGTCGTTGCCGCCGAAGAGGTTCAGCCGGTCGAGCTGGTACGAAGGAACAAGGCGCTCGATCTCGTCAAGAACCGCGAAAGGATCGAAGGGACTGAGACGGGGTTCGAGGCCGTGAGCGCTGAGCCATACGGCGTGGCGGTCGGCTTCTCCGGATTGCGCGCCGCGGGACTGGCCCATGTCGGCTGAAACGCCGTTCGTCTTGCCGAAGGGGACGAGCTTTTTGACGTCGTGGCCCATTGCTCCGGTGAGACGGACAAGGATTTCGAAGTCAGGCTTGACGCCGGCTTTGTCGGCGGCTTTCTTGACGAGTTGCACATCGCCGTAGCTGTTAGTGACGGTGCCGGTCTTTTCATAGAGCGAGGCCGAGGGCAGAATGACATCGGCGAGGGCCGCAGTTTCTGTGAGGAAGATGTCCTGTACGACGACGAAGGTGTTCTTGAGCGAAGCAGGGTCTACACCGTAGGTTGCGACAGGGTCTGCGCCGACAACGAACAGCGCAGCCAGTTTGCCATCGCCGGCGGCTTCGAGCATCGAGACGGCATCGAGGCCGGCATCGGCAGGCATGCCTGTGTACTCTTCGGCGAAGGCTCCGGGGCTGGTGAAGGGCACATAGCCGGGCAGCAGATCGGGGTAGATGCCCATGTCGGCTGCGCCGCGTGAGTTAGCATAGTCGCCGAGGCAGGCGAAGGTGATGCCGGGCTTCCTCAATCCCCACTGAACGAGAGCGTTAACGGCGTCGCCGCGATACTCTTCGCCGAAGACAACGAGGAGGGATTCTTCGGCATCGATGGCCTCGCGGAAAGACTTCGCTTCTGCGGTGGCTTCCAGCGCCGCATCGTCTCCGTGAAGGAACGCGGTGAATGCTTCGTAGCCTTCGAGCGGAAGCAGCAGGGCCTGACGTGCCTGGCGCTCAAGCTTAATGGGGCTGTCGGTGGCGATGTAGATGCGAGCCTGGTTGTGACGGAAGTTGGTGCGCAGGTTCCACGCCAGCAGCGGATGCTCTTCGGTAGGGTTGCCGCCGATGAGGAGAATGGCCTTGGCTGATTCTGTGTCGCGCAGGCTGGCCGCACGGTGCTCGTGGCCTGCGAGTGCGCGAGAGAACGCGGCGTAGTCGGTCGAGCGCACGTGGTCGATACTGTTGGTGCTGAGGACGGTGCGGGCGAACTTCTGCAGGAGGTAGTTCTCTTCGTTGGTGGTGGTGTTGGAGCCGATAACGCCGATCGATGAGCCGCCTTGGCTGTCGCGAATCTCTTTGAACTTGTTCGCTACAACACGGATCGCATGCTCCCATGTGGCCGGTTCGAGTTTGCCCTGCGTGTTGCGGACGAGCGGCTTGGTGAGGCGATCTTTTGATTCAACGAAGTCAAAGCCGAAGCGTCCCTTGGCGCAGAGAAAATCGCCGTTGATGCCGGATTTGTCTCGATTGTCGCCGCGAATGATCTCGGTTCCGTCATTGACCTGGCGCACGCCGAGCGTGACTTTGCAGCCGTCGCCGCAGTGGGTGCAGACCGTGGAGACGTGGTTCATCTCCCATGGGCGAGTCTTGTAGCGGTAGGTGTCGCTGGTGAGCGCGCCAACCGGGCATGCGTCGATGCACATGCCGCACTGTTCGCAGTCGAGATGATCGCCGCCGTTGGGGGTGATCGTGGAGCTGACGCCGCGATTCTGGATGCCGAGCGCCCATACATCCATGCCTTCACCGCACATTCGCACGCAGCGGTAGCAGAGGATGCAGCGGGGCCGGTCGAAGTAGACGGCCGGGGACCACTTCTGCTCTTCGCGATGCTGCTTGGCCTCGACGTAGAGGCTTTCACCAGCACCGTATTTGAAGGTCATGTCCTGCAGTTCGCACTCGCCACCGGCGTCGCAGACGGGGCAGTCGAGCGGATGGTTGCCGAGCAGCAGTTCGATGGTGGCTTTGCGGGCCTGCGCGATTTCAGGCGACTCGGTGGTGAAGACCTGGCCTTCAGCGACGGTGGTGGTGCAGGCGGTCTGAAGCTTTGGCACTTTCTCCTGACGCACAACGCACATGCGGCAGGCAGCCTGAAGGCTGAGGCCGGGATAGTAGCAGAAGGCGGGAATCTCGATGCCAGCCTTGCGGCAGGCGTCGATCAGCAGCATGCCTGCGGGGGCAGTGAGCTTCTTTCCATCGACTGTGAAGGTTACGTCTGGCATTCGTCTCTCGTGTGCCGCGCTATACCAACGCGACTTCTAGATGCTTGGCGAAGGGGCAAGGTTTGCCATCTAAATGATCTTCAAACTCTTTGCGGAATTTTTTCACGAAGCCGATCGTCGGCATCGCAGCTGCGTCGCCTAGCGGGCAGAACGTCCGGCCCATCATGTTTTCGGCGAGATATTGAATGTTGTCGATGTCTTTCATGGTGCCGAAGCCGGCGTGGAAGCGCGTCAGCGATTTCTTGAGCCAGTCAGTGCCTTCGCGGCAGGGGATGCACCAGCCGCAGCTTTCGTGGGCGTAGAAGCTTATGGTGCGCAGGGCGAATTCGACGATGCAGGTCTGGTCGTCGATCACGACGACTGCACCGGAGCCGAGCATCGAGCCGGCTTTGCCGACCTGGTCGAAGTCCATACCGAGGTTTTCGATCTCTTCTGGCAGCAGAACGGGGGTGGACGAGCCGCCGGGGACTACTGCTTTGAGTTTGCGTCCGCCACGGATACCGCCGCCGACCTCATAGATCATCTTCTTGAGGTTGTAGCCCATTGGCAGCTCGTAGATGCCGGGGTTGTTGACGTGGCCGCTTAATCCAAAGAGACGTGTCCCGCCGTTGCGTTCTGAACCGACCGCGGCGTAAGCTGCACCGCCCATGGCGAGGATGTGCGGGACGGCGGCGATCGTCTCAGCGTTGTTGATGACCGTGGGGCCGCCGTAAAGACCGACCACAGCAGGGAAGGGAGGCTTGATGCGAGGAACGCCGCGCTTGCCTTCGAGCGACTCCATGAGAGCCGACTCTTCGCCGACTTCGTAAGCTCCGGCGCCGGTCTGCACTATGACATCAAAGTCGGTTTCGCTGCTGAAGATGCCTTTGCCGAGAAAGCCTTTGGCATACGCGTCAGCGACGGCCTTCTCCATGATCTCGATGAGGTAACGATATTCGCCGCGCAGGTAGATGAAGCCTACTTTGGAGCCGATCGCGAGGCCGGCGATGATTGTGCCCTCGATGATCGCGTGCGGATCGTGCAAGAAGATGAGGTGATCTTTGCAGGTGCCGGGCTCGCTCTCGTCGCCGTTTACGAGGACGTACTTGGGCTTGGCCGACTGCTTGGGCACGAACGACCACTTGAGACCGGTAGGAAAGCCTGCGCCGCCGCGGCCGCGAAGGCCTGAGGCTTTCATCTCGTTGATGATCCACTCGGGGCCTTGTTCGAGGGCTTTGCGCGTGGACTCGTAGCCGCCAAGCTCGATGTAGCGGTCGATGTCAGTCGCGCCCATGCCAAAGCGTTTGGAGATAATTTTGACTTCGTCGGGATGCGATACGAGCCTAGGCATTGGCCGATTCTCCCGCCGCTTTCGCTTTGTAGGTTGCCAGGACTTCGTCCACCTTGTCGTTGGTGAGGTCGTCGTGGAAGTCGTAGTTTACCTGAATGGCCGGAGCCCAGCAGCAGACGCCGATGCATTCCACTTCTTCGAGAGAGAAGAGGCCGTCAGGGGTCACGCCTTTGTGGCCAATGCCGAGTTTTTCTTCCAGATGTTCGAAGAGATCGTATGCTCCGCGCAGCATGCAGCTGATGTTCGTGCAGACCTGCACGTTGTACTTGCCCACCGGCCTGAAGCGCAGCATGGAGTAGTAGCTGGCTACATTCCGAACGTCGAGCGGAGTGATGGAAAGACGCTCTGCGATCTCGTCAATGACCGCATCAGAGAGATAGCCGACCTCATCCTGCGCATAGAGCAGCATGGGGATGAGAGCGGAACGCGGGACAGGGTACTTGGCGATGAGGGCGTCGAAGCGCGAAGAGAGCGCTGGCGAGAAGATGGACATCGTTTCAGGGCTCATAGCATCAGCTCCCGTGCCCAGGCTTCGGCTTGCATGTCCATCTCTTCCTCCTGCTCCTCATTGCCTGCGTGTGTCTGCAGCCTTCCTTCGATGGTAAAACGCATCAGATCGCGGCTTCCGTCCTCGCGCGTCCAAATGATCTCGGCCTCATGGCGATCGAGTTGCAGCCAGCGGTCTCCTGCGCGGACGATGATCTGGTTTTCGCCCAGCTCGACTGTTGCCTGCTCCCTGCGATTGAGGCCATGAGCAGCGGTGTAGCTGCGCAGGAGCGAGGCGAGAGAGACCCACAGCTCCGGCCAGAGCTGAAGAGATGTGGCGGCGCTGACGGCTGTTGCCATTAGCGGTCAATCTCCCCGAGGACAACGTCGATAGAGCCGATGACGGCGACGACGTCGGAAATGGAACGGCCCTGGCACATGGTCTCCAGCGCCTGCAAGGACGCAAAGGATGGATTGCGCATGTGTACGCGATACGGCTTTGCCGTGCCATCGGAGACGACGTAGTAGCCCATCTGGCCGCGCGAGGATTCGATGGACTGATAGACCTCACCTGCCGGTACAGCAAAGCCTTCCGTGACGATCTTGAAGTGATGGATGAGCGACTCCATCTGGGTCTTCATCTTTTCGCGGTCTGGCAGGACGATTTTGGGCGCGTCTGCTTTAACGGGTCCTTCAGGCATGCCGTTGAGGGCCTGATTGATGATCTTGACCGATTCACGCATCTCTTCGAGGCGGACAAGGTAACGTCCCCAGACGTCGCAGCGCTGCGAAACAGGCACCTTGAACTGGAACTTCTCGTAGCTCGAATAGGGCTTGTCGCGGCGCAGGTCGAAGTCTATGCCGGACGCGCGCATCGGCGGCCCCGTGACTCCGAGGGCGATCGCGTCTTCGGCGGAGAGATGACCCACGTTCTGCAGGCGGTTGACGAAGATCGGGTTGCCGGTGAGCAGGTTCGAGTATTCGTCGATCTTTTCGGGAAAAGTCTTGATGAACGCACTGACCCGGTCGAAGAAGTCCAGCGGTGGCTCCATCGACAAACCGCCGATGCGGAAGTAGCTGGTCATCATCCGCTGGCCTGAGACGAGTTCAAAGATACGGAGAATCTCTTCGCGCTCGCGAAAGGTGTAGAGGAAGACGGTCAGCGCGCCGATGTCCATGGCATGCGTGCCGAGCCAGACCAGGTGCGAGTTCAGGCGAGTCAGTTCACTGAGCAGTACGCGCATCCACTGCGCCTTGTCGGGAATGGGTAGCTCAAGCAGCTTTTCGACGGCCAGGCAGTAGCAAAGATTGTTATGCATCGGGCTGAGGTAGTCGATGCGGTCCGTGAGCGGGACGACCTGCTGATAGAACTTGGCCTCGCAGGTCTTTTCGATGCCCGTGTGAAGGTAGCCGATCTCAGGATAGAGGCGGACGACGATCTCGCCGTCGATCTCAAGCACCAGACGAAGCACGCCATGCGTCGAGGGGTGCTGGGGGCCCATGTTGAGGACCATGGTCTGGTCCGCGGAGCCCTCGGCCATCGGCGCTTCGAGGATCGGGGTTCCTGCCACATCCGTCATCTGAACGATTCTCCCGTGGTTGTTGCCTGGCGTTACGGTGGCGGTTTCAGTGGGTCGTCAACTTAACAGAATACAACGTGGAAACAGTGTGAGTGTGAAGTGTGAGTGTGTGAAGCGTTGCCGGAAATCACACTTCTCACTTCACTCTCACACAGCATTATCGGTAGCCTTCGACGGGGTAATCCTTGCGCAGCGGATGGCCGCTCCACTCGTCGGGCATCATGATGCGGCGCAGATTCGGATGCTGGTCAAAGCGAACGCCGAAGAGGTCGAAAACCTCGCGCTCATAGTAGTTTGCCGAGGGCCAAACCGAGGTAAGTGTCTCGACCGCAGGGCTTGCCTCGTCGAGCATGACGCGCAGGCGGATGTACTGCTTCAGCTTGTGCGAAAGAATGTGGTAGCTGATCTGGAAACGAGGCGAGGCAGGGAACCAGTCGACCGCTGTGATGTCTTCAAGGAAGTTGTAGCCGGCCTTCTGGACAGCCTGCGCCGCGCCGATGATCTCTTCGCGGGCGATGGTCAGGGTCAGTTCATCGCGATCCCAGCGGGCGTCGGTGAGGGCTGCTTCGTTCCACGCCACGATAGCGGCCACAGCGGGATGAGTTGCCATCTCGCGCAGCACGGATTCCTTGTCAGGCAAAGTCACGCTCATCAGAGATCCGCCTTGTCGCGGGACCAATCCAGGATGCCCTTTTTAATGATGTAGATAAGACCGACGGCGACAAAGCCGAGGTAGACCAGCATCTCCCAGAAGCCGAAGAAACGGGAGCCTGTGATCTGGGGCAGCTGCCGGTAGATTACCGCCCACGGCATCATGAAGACTACTTCCACATCGAACAGGATGAAGAGCATAGCCACCATGTAAAAGCGCACGCTGAAACGGCCACGCGCGTCCCCGACCGAGACGATGCCGCACTCATAGGTGTCGAGCTTGGTCTTGGTGTTGCGATGCCTGCCGACGTAATAGGAGCCCACCGCCATGCCGAGGCCAAGGCCAAATGCGGCAAGAACCTGTAACAGCAGCGGAATGTATTGCCAGATATAGGGGACCATGCGCCTTCTCGAAGTGGGTGCCGAGGCTATCGGGGTCTGGCGGAACAGGTTAAGCTGCCCCCGCAGCCGCTGCCTTGAGCTTAGGTTTTCAGCCTCGTTGCGTCAAGCTCACCCGTACATTGCTGCCGGCTTGAGTTCTCTTGCGGGAAGAAAAGGCTCCATTACCTCGGTCACGTGAAAGAGCCGGAGCGTCTGCCGATTAGAGGCTTAGAGGATACTCACAATGGCAGATACAGCTCCCGTTGACGCTTTGGCCTGTTTTCCCCTCGCCGTGGCAGGTTCAGGAGAGGCCAGCAGGCGACGCAGGGTCTCACCTGAGATGGGCCGGGCGATTGAGATGCTGGGCCACGCCATTGAATACCTCGCAGACGAGTTTGCGCTCGAATGCCGGTCGCGCCTGGAGATGCCGGCTGGAAAACACGGACGAGTCGCCGCGATCGAGTTGCTGATGGCCCGGAGCCGCGAAATCTATCTCAACTGTCCGGCAGAGCCCACGCTGGGCGAGCGGCTGCGCGTGTTCCTGCGTTTGTTATAGTCTGGCCTGCAATGGCCTTTTGCCGCCTCATCACGCTGGGAGTGCTGTATCTCTCGCTCCCGGGTGCAATCGCAGGGATTGGGCAGGCGCCTGCGGCGGAAAACAAAGTCAAACCGGCAAAAGTTGATAAAAAACCAACCTTTGTTTTGAAACAGTTCTCTCCGGCTGAGCCGCTACGCCTGATTGCCTATGGCGACATGCGCTTTACGGACCCAAGCATTACCAGCGGAACCAATCCTCGCGTGCGGCAGTGGCTGGCAGAGAAGATTGGGGCCGAGCGGCCGCAGGCGGTGCTTCTAACCGGCGATATGCCTTTTAATGGCGACCAGAAATCAGACTGGGAGGAGTATCAGCGGGAGACGGCTTCCTGGAAAGCGGACGGCTTTCCGGTTTTCCCGACGATGGGCAACCACGAGATCTATCACGACCGCGAGAAGGGAATTGCGAACTATCTCGAAAACTACCCGATGCTGGAGGGACACAAGTACTACTCCGCCGTGCTGGGGCCAGTGGAGGTGCTCTCGCTGGATGAAAACCAGAACGTCAGTGCGCACTCAGAGCAGGGCCGCTGGTTCGTCGCGCAGCTTGAACATCTGCCGCGGTCCGTGGAGTTTCTCATGATTCTCTACCACCTGCCCTGGGTGGCCGATACGCAGACCCAGCTCGTTGCGAGCCTGCCGACCAAGGATGCCATCGAGCTTCGCACGGTTCTGGAGGCGCATGTCAACCGGATGCATGCCAAGGTACTTGTCTTCAATGGGCACATTCACAATTACGAGCGCTTTGAGCGTCATGACGTGGAGTACATCATCACGGGCGGCGGCGGTGCGGTCCCGTATCCGATCCTCTTCCGCGGCATCCACGATCTTTACCGCGATAAAGGCTTTCCGGTGTACCACTACCTGACGCTGGAAGTAAGGGACCATCAGCTGCACGGGGTGATGTGGAAGGTGATCGATCCGGATGCGAACAATCTCAACGTAGAACAGAAGGACGTTTTCACAGTTAACGCAAAACATTAGGTATAGAGTGATTGGATGGAGACTCATTGGACACCTTCTCAGATCACGACGTCGGTACTGGGCGTTCTCGGGTTCATTCTTTCCGCCTATAACTACTTAATCGTTCAACGGCGCAAAGATAAAGAAGATCGTCGAAACCGTCTTTCGGACGCGCGTTTCCGATTTGGCCAGCAGAGGCAGGAGGTTATGGAGTTAGTAACAGCTGCACAGCTGGCTGTAATGCGAAAGAGTCATGTATTGCAGGATATTTTGCGTGAGGCTGAACAAGCCGGCCGCCAGGATTCAGTAAATCAGCTCCAGACGCTGCTAACCAAAGCGAAAGCAGAACTCGCCGAAGTGGAATCGCGTGTAACAGAGTTACTGGCCTTAACGTTACCCGTGGATGCCAAGCTAGAAGTTATTCAACTATTTGAAGAAGCGTACAGCAAGATCATCGCCGGCTTAAAAACGGAAGTGTTAGCCCGCGATGCAGTGCTAAAAGATGTGGATAGAGTCGTTGAGATTGTAAAAAAAGATATTGCGAAAGCTCAGAAATAACCGCTGTCTGGAACGAATGTCTTTCATAAATCGTCGTGGCATTATCTTAAGTTGTCATCCGGCGGCTAGCCACCCATCGCCAGCAGGGCAAACAGCATCAGCCAGGCCACGCCCATCGCATGCCAGTACCAGCTGATGCTATCCACCGCGATCTGCCGGTGTTCTACTTTGCGAAGGAAGCCCAGTGCGCCGAGGCAGGCTACGAGCAGCAGCATACCCAGTGCCAAGTGGGCTGCGTGGATCCCCGTAATCAGGTAGAAGTAGTAAATGGCCGGGGTTGCCCAGTGGTCGAACGCAAAGCCCTGCGCGGTGAGCTGTTTCCATGCGCTCCACTGTCCGGCAATGAAGAGGCCACCCAGAAGCAGCGTGGCTGCCAGCCAAGGCACAGTGCGCCGCAGGGCCGGCCGGCCCAGACCAAGCCACTCCTCGACGACGTCAAATTCATGGAAGATATGTCGCCGGGCGATCTCCATCGTCAGGCTGCTCAGGACCAGAACGGCGGTATTCAGGAAAAGGATCGGAGGCAGTTGCACCGGATGCCAGTCTCCGATGAACTCCTGCGTACGCGGATCGAGGTGCCCGGTACCCTGATGCGCGAAAAACAGTACCGCCAACGTCATAAAAAACATCATGTCGCCGGCAAGGACGAAGAAGATCAGCAGGCGGGCGCGCTTTAGTGCTTCGCGCGGACCTGCCCGGCCCAGGCGATTCCATTCGTCATCATCGCCATTACCTCCGCCGCCGGTCGGCCGCCGGTCCAGAGGCGGTTTTCCGCCTACACCGGGATCTCTCCGCTCGGTATCGACCGGATGTCGGGTAAAGGTGGTGGGCATGGCCACAGCCTCGATGAAGCTCAGATTACACCGTTCTAGAGAACGGATGCACTGTCATAGGTGGAAGTTGCTTTTCTCTCGTCGAACTTACCGTTATTTAAGAAACCGATTTTCCGCGTCGTCCTAATGCGCGTCTGTGCAAATCTGGGCGACAAAATAGCGGTGGACACGTCGGTCGGCCGAAAGCTCCGGGTGAAACGTCGCGGCGAGGATGTGTCCCTGGCGCACCAGGACCGGAAAGCCATCCCGCTGGGCGAGCACCTCCACGCTGGGTCCTGCTGTAACGATGCGTGGAGCGCGGATGAAAACCGCCTCAAGCGGTCCTCCCGGCAGTGCGGTGTCCAGGGTCAGAATGGCCGAGTCACGTTGGTCGCCGTAAGCATTGCGCTCGACGGCGATGTCCAGCGCGCCGAGGCTGGGCTGAGCCGGGTGGCTGACCACTTTCGCGAGCAGGATTGCTCCGGCGCAGGTGCCAAAGACCGGCTTCGATGCGATGAAAGCCTTCAGTTCTTCCAGAAATCCGTTCCGGTTAAGGAACTTGAGCATGGTGGTCGATTCGCCGCCGGGCATGATCAGGCCGTCGAGAAGCTCTCCGCCGGGGCGAAGGTCCTCGGCGTTTCTAACCAGCGATGCGTTCGCCCCGGCTTCTTCAAGAGCAGCGGCGTGGCGTTCAAAGTCGCCCTGGATGGCGAGGACGCCGATGAGGGGCGAGGTTTTCGTATCGTTCAACAGGTTCTCCTGTTTTCAGAATAAAGGAAGCTATGGTGCGGAGGGTTCCTCGGCGGACACCGCGGCTCGAATACAATTGGGCTTTCCGCTCCAGAACCCCGCCATGAGGTGCTCGTCGATGCGCTCCGTAGTTGTTTTGGAATTCTTGTCGGCCTTTGCCGTTTTGCTGCCAGCTCAGAAAACGCCTGAGGTGTCGGCTGTGATCAGCGTTGATGCGCCGGTGGTGGTGCTGAGTCATGTTCGCGTGATCGACGGAACCGGAGCGCCTGCGCGAGAGGATCAAGCCATCGTCATCGCCAATGGCAGGATCGAAACAGTTGGCCCGGCTGCCTCGGTCAAGACGCCGCAGGGAGCGCAGGTGCTCGACCGGCCAGGTTTTACTGTGATTCCCGGACTGGTGGGAATGCATGATCATCTCTACTACACGGCTTCGTACTCGGTACAAGTGACGGCTGGGAAGGTTGACGAGCCGGGAATCTATGCCGCAGAGCTGCCGTATACCGGGCCGCGGCTCTATCTTGCTGCGGGCGTTACAACCATGCGCACTACGGGAAGCGTCGAGCCATATGCCGATCTCAAGATCAAGCAGCGCATTGACGCTGGCCTGATGCCGGGCCCTGCTATTGACGCGACGGCACCGTATCTTGAGGGCGCGCCTACGCGATTTGCTCAAATGCACGAGCTGAGAGACGCAGCGGAAGCCCGGCAAATGGTGGATTACTGGGCTGGTGAAGGGATGACCTCATACAAGGCCTATATGAACATCACGCGCGACGAACTTGGAGCGGGCATTGAGCAGGCGCACAGCCATCACGCCAAGTTGACCGGGCATCTGTGTTCCGTGACCTGGCATGAGGCAATCGCGCTTGGCATCGACAACCTTGAACATGGCCCAGTCTTTGCCGATACGGAGTTTGTTGCGGACAGGAAGCTCGATGCCTGTCCCGCTGGAGGTTCGCGAAGTTGGCTACCGCTGGACGTAAAGGGTCCGCAGGTCCAGGGACTGATTCACGAATTGGTGGAGCATCATGTCGCTGTGACCTCGACGCTGCCGGTTTTTGAAGCGAGTGTTCCGGGACGGCCGAAGCTGCAGCAGCGAGTACTGGACGCGATGTCTGCCGAGTCGGCGCAGAGTTATCTCGCAGCACGGGCGCGAGTGGCGATGGACACCCCGACGACAGCACTGTTTAAGAAAGAGATGGAGTTTGAGCTGGCCTTTGTGCGGGCTGGAGGAATTCTGCTCGCTGGTCCCGATCCAACGGGGAATGGCGGCGTCCTGCCTGGATTTGGAGATCAGCGCGAGGTGGAGTTGTTGGTAGAGGCCGGATTTACGCCGCTGGAAGCGATTCACATTGCGACCGAGAATGGCGCGGTTTTCCTAGGTCGCCAGGACTACATCGGCACGATCGCCCAGGGCAAGCAGGCTGATTTGGTGTTGGTCAAAGGCGATCCCTCACAGCACATTGAGGACATCGAGAATATCGAGACAGTCTTCAAGGCCGGCGTCGGTTACGATTCCAAAAAGTTGATCGAAAGCGTGCGCGGGCAGGTGGGGATCCGGTAGGGCTACTTAGCAGAACAAGCAAAATTGGCCTCATCGTTGGGGTCTCCTGTGCCCTTGTACTTTGCCGCCTGCGGATAAGGGCAGAGCGGCCGGGTCACAGCGGCATGACGCTTTGCTCCTTCTCCGGCATATTGCGTGGCAATGAGTTTGTCGGGGGCTGTACCCTTTTCCACCCACTGCTCCAGCGCTGAATACATGTTGTGCTGGGGGTCGGTTGCCTGGTCCTCAGGAGCCCAACCGTATTGACCGAAGCTGTCGGGGCCGGGGCCCAGGAAACAGTGCTGTAGTCCGGGAGCCATGTAGAGTCTTGCGAAGGACTCGGCCTTTTGCTTGCCGGTTGCGCTCTGCATCTTCTGGTAGTAGTCGATTGTGCTGAGCGCGGAGATCGCCGGATCGTTCCAGCCATGGTAGAGAATCAGCTTTCCTCCGCGGTCGGCAAAGGGCTTCAGGTTCGGGTCAGTGGAGTCGAGCATCTGACTGGTTTTTGTCCGCGCGGCCTTGTAGCTATCGTCGGTCTTGAAGGATTTGTAGTCCCACGCCGGGTCGTTGTAGACCATGACAGAAAAGTAGTTATACCCGAAGGCATACATCAGGCTTTTCTCGGCCTGTGGTCCTGTGATCCAGGTGCCCCAGCCGTTAAAGCCCTCTTCAGCGCCGGGAAGGTATCCGGGGAAGATGAGCTTGCCATTGGAATCGTTGATTCCTGCATAGAGCGTTTTGAGCGCGGCGGATTGCGGCGCGGTGAGGCATGCGTTTGAATCAGTGTCTTTGCAGAGCATCGAATCAGGGTCGAAGTGGCATTGCCGAGGATCGTTGAGAACACCGTCGGCCACTCCGTCGAGCTTGTCGCAGGCTGCCGTCACGGCCGCCGAAATAGCCGGCAGCTTTGAAGGCGGAATGTAGCTGCCTTCATCGGCCAGAGCGAGCGTGTTGTGTAGGGCGTTGGTCATCAGGCCTGTCCAGTTATTGGCCGGAGCACCTGCAATGATGCCGTCGTAGTCGGCAGGAAAGCGCTGAGCCTCCATCAAGGCCTCACGGCCACCGTCAGAGCAGCTGGCGAAGTAGGAGTGCGAAGCCGGGGCGCTGTAATAGGCCTTGATGATGGCCTTGGATTTGTCCGTCATTTCATGCACGGCACGGTAGCCGAAGTCGGCGATCTTTTCAGGGTGGTTCAGAGCCCAGGCGGCGTCTGTGCCGCTTCCGGCGTGGCCGGTGTCGGTGCCTCCGGTTGCGTAGCCTTGTGAAACCGACCAGGCCAGATGGTCATAATCGATTTGTCCGGCAAAGCCGCCATTGCCCTGGCCACGGAATTTTCCATTCCAACCTCGCGCGGGCATCCAGACCTCCATTTTGATATCGGAGTCAGGGGACGGCGTCAGTGTCGCCGTAACACGGCAAAACGGAGGAAGCCCCTTGTAGGTTGCGTCTGCCGCTGCCGATCGGCCGTTCATTGGCGGCGTTGGATTAGGGAATGCGCCTGCTTCTACCTGCTCTGCCTGAACGAACTTTGTATTTGGCAAGGTGAGCTTGATGAGGGCTTTGCACGAGTCCGCGGTAGGGCCCGATGCCGGCCCAGGCTGCGGGGCAGGTGTCTGGCTTTGAGCTGCTGCAAAGATACTAAGAATCAGGACAAACCACGCCAATCGTTTCATTTTCCCCGCCAGGCCAGGTTGTAACTACTGAGGCGGAGCCATAATACATGACTCAACACAGATGAAGGAGAGCCGGACTGGACGTTGCTGAGGCCTGCTCAGGCTTTGTATGTGAAGGGATTGAAGACTTCGACGCCGAGGCCTTTGAAGTCATGGATGTTGCGCGTGACGACGGTTGCGGCCATTACCTTCGCCGTCGCCGCGATCATGGCGTCAAGCACGAGATTGTCCTGCTTCTTGTGGATCAGCCGTGCCCACTCACGAAAGATAGCGGCATCCATCGGGACGACGCTATGCGATGCAAGGATAATTTCGAGCCATCCTTCGATCTCGATTGCCCGTGATGGATTTTGCGATCGAGTCATCTCAATACCAGCCTGAATCTCGCCGATCACTACGGCCGGTACAGCAATCTGATCGCTGTCCACAGTGGAAAGCCAAGCAACGACCGCTCCGTGAGGCTTGGTCTTTCGCAACTCAGACACTACGTTGGTATCGAGAAGGAACACGCGGTTACTCGAACTCTACCGGCGGACGAAGACGAATCTTACGCCGAGGCGGGATGTAGAGATCGTGAGGGCCATTGGGATCAAGGAGAATATCCTTCAGCGTCGGGCGAGCCGAGGCCTTGAGTCGCTTCCATTCGGCGATGGGAATGACGACCGCCGTCTCCACTCCGCGGCGCGAAACGATCTGTGGACCTTCGTTGATCGCTGCGTCAAGCAGTTCACTGAAGCGGGCTTTTGCGTCGGCTACGGGCCAGGTCATTGGGTGCTCCAGATGGTCATCTAGATAGTCATATCGTACCATGATTTAGATTGAGTTCAGATTTCGTGACATAGGGGCGTTCTGTTGAATCTCTTTCAAAAATTCCGCTCGTTTATTGTGCCTCCTAGGCGGACAACCGTCCCGAGCCTTGGGTTATTTAGCGGCGTTCCTGGTCCGAGTCCGTGGTACTTTCACCAGGATGCACCAAATTTGCACGGTTATCGCTGGCAGGACGCTGGGAGCGGACCGCTTGCGGCAGGTAAGACGTTACTAATAGGCTCTCGCGGCGTCGTGGCGGTTCTGAATTTTCAAAACTATGCAATGGCACTCAATCCTTCGACGTTGTTGGTTTGGTATCAGGAGCGGGTTGCACAGCCCACATTGGGACCTGCCGTATCAGGACCTACAGTACTGCTCATATTTGAACCAGACCAGTTGACTCCTCTTGGACCGGATCTGGATTCTGTCTTTCGCATCATGGACGCAGACAAGCTTTCGATCTTGATCGGCGGTGAACCTTCTGCGCGATGCGAATTGGAATCTGGAAATGTTTCAGATGAGATCACAGTCATATTTCCAACACAGCTTCAGCAAATTGAAGAGTTGTTAATTTTGTGCCACTCAACCGGAATTCCTTCCGGAAATGGTTGGGACCGGGCCGATCTTGCATTGATGGTAGTGCGACCTCGCGAATCCAGGTATCGACTCTATTCGCAAGACTGGTTCAATGAAGCGGGATTAGACTATGGTTATCAGTGGGTAACGCGTGTCGTGCGCAATGCAACCACAGGCCACGTTCATGGAGAGGGTATTCGCATTTCATCGTTCGTGCTGGATGACTCTCTGCGTAAGCTTCGATACGAAGACAGAAATTGAAAAGAGCCGGAGATGCTTGGCATCTTCGGATCTCCTAATTGAACGGCCAGTCCTTACCAGCCGCGGGTCTGGAGCAGATCTCGCTCTTCGATGGCGGCAGCGGCGAGGCCTTTCATTGTGCCTGTGACCTGTTCGCTGGCTTCGGCGAGGATCTGCGGATTATCGAAGTGCGCGGTTGCGAGGACAATTGCGCGGGCGCGCGATACGGCTTCTTCGCGCTCCTTCTCGTTGTGCTCCACGTCCAGCGGGGTGGCGCGCTCTTTCATGAAGATTCCCGAGCCGACGAAGACCGTCTCCGCGCCGAGCTGCATCATCAGCGCCGCGTCGGCAGGCGTAGCGATGCCGCCGGCTGAGAAGTTAGGCACAGGCAGTTTGCCGGCCTTGGCGACCATGCGAATCAGTTCGTAGGGCGCGCCGTGTTCCTTGGCGAGATGGTAAAGCTCTTCTTCGCGGGCGACGGTGAGCTGACGCAACTCGCGGGTGATCTGACGCATGTGCTGCACGGCGTGGACAACGTCGCCGGTGCCGGCTTCGCCTTTGGTGCGGATCATGGCTGCGCCCTCTGCAATGCGGCGCAGGGCCTCACCTAGATTTCGCGCTCCGCAAACGAAGGGAATGGTGAAGGCATGCTTGTCGATGTGGTGCGTCTCGTCCGCCGGGGTCAGCACTTCGCTCTCGTCGATGAAGTCGACGCCCAGCGCCTGCAGCACCTGCGCCTCGGCGAAGTGGCCGATGCGGGCCTTGGCCATTACCGGAACCGAAACGGCGGCTTTGATCCCTTTGATCAGCTTGGGATTGGCCATGCGGGCCACACCACCCTCTGCGCGAATCATCGCCGGCACGCGCTCCAGCGCCATCACGGCGACCGCGCCGGCCTCTTCCGCGATGCGCGCCTGCTCCACGTTCATCACGTCCATGATGACGCCGCCCTTGAGCATCTCTGCCAGGCCTACCTTGAGGCGCAAGCCCGTGCCTGCATGATTGCCGTTCAAATTCGATTCCGCCATTTGATTTTCCTCGCTTCCGTACTGGATCCGCCTGGCTGCGTGCCTCATTTGGCGCTGCGCCGGCGCTGATTTTTAAACTGGCTTCAACATTCAAGTGTAACAGCGATATGGATGTCATGATGGCGGCAGAAAAAAGACGCTTCATACAGACCAAACTCGCCGTGTAAACCGCTTCTCTGCCTGTGTTTGGACTCAGTCCTCTGACGGCTGGTTATTGACGTTTTGTAAATTGCAGGCTGCATGGCGGTTGAGACCTCAGGATAGTTGTAGGATTAAAAGCGGTCTTACGGTTGCTCCCGCAGTTTTGGGAGCGCCGACTACGGGAAGCGAGAGGTGGAATGGACGAAGGGCGTTGGGTATTGCTGATTGCCAGTGAAGTGGGCGGAACAGATTCAGTTTCAGACCGGGCAATGGAACGGCTGGTAGATGCAATCAGCAAAGAAGGTTACGAGGTGGTACGCACTGCCACCCCTGAGGACGGTCTCTCGCTCGTCAAGTCCGACCCCTCGCACTCCGCGATTCTGCTCGACTGGGACCTCGAAGGCGAGAGCCAGTTCGATGAACGTGCCGCACTCACCATCATTCGCGAAGTGCGTCATCGCAACAAGAAGGTGCCGATCTTCCTCATTGCTGACCGCACACTGGTCAGCGAGCTTCCGCTCGAAGTCGTACGCCAGGTCCATGAGTACATCCATCTCTTCGGCGACACACCGGCCTTCATCGCCAACCGCGTAGACTTTGCCGTCGAGCGCTACAACGAGCAACTCCTGCCTCCGTATTTCCGCGAACTGAAAAAGTACAACGACCAGGGTGCCTATAGCTGGGACGCTCCGGGCCACATGGGCGGTGTTGCCTACCTGAAGCACCCCGTCGGCATGGAGTTCCACAAATTCTTCGGCGAAAACCTGATGCGCTCCGATCTCGGCATCTCCACTTCGCCGCTAGGCTCCTGGCTCGATCACGTCGGGCCTCCGGGTGAGAGCGAGCGCAACGCTGCACGCATCTTTGGCGCCGACTGGACGTTTTATGTTCTCGGCGGCTCCTCGACATCGAACCAGATCGTCGGCCACGGCGTCGTTGGGCAGGATGACCTGGTCATTGTCGACGCGAATTGCCATAAGTCCATCTGCCACTCGCTGACAGTTACCGGAGCGCGGCCCGTTTACGTCACACCCACGCGCAATGGCTACGGCATGATCGGCCTCGTTCCGCTCAAGCGTTTCAGTCCCGCGGCGATTCAGGAACTCATCGACAAGAGCCCGTTTTCGAAAGGCGCGGCCGCTCCTACGGCCACCTATGCCGTCGTGACTAATTCCACCTACGATGGCCTTTGCTATGACGTGAACAAGGTCGTAACTGAGTTGGCCCCCTCGGTACCGCGTGTTCACTTTGATGAAGCCTGGTACGCCTACGCAAAGTTTCATCCCATCTACCGTGGCCGCTTCGCTATGGACGTGCCGGATGAGATGCCCGATCGCCCAGCGCTCTTCGCAACGCAGTCTACACACAAGATGCTGGCGGCGTTTTCGATGGCCTCAATGGTGCACATCAAGCTCAGTCCGCGGGCTCCGCTCGACTTCGACCAGTTCAACGAAGCCTTCATGATGCACGGGACGACTTCGCCGTTTTATCCATTGATCGCTTCGATTGACGTGGCTGCGGCCATGATGGACGAGCCTGCGGGTCCGACGCTGATGGCTGAAACCATCTCTGACGCGATCAGCTTTCGCAAAGCGATGTCTTCCATCGCTCACCGGCTGCGCATTGCCGATGAAGGTGACGGCTGGTTCTTCAAGCTCTTCCAGCCTGACCGGGTAACTGATCCCGCCGACGGCAAAGGCTATCTCATTGAAGACGCCCCGGATGAGTTATTGGCCGATAACTCAAGCTGCTGGACGCTGAAGCCGGGTGAAGACTGGCATGGCTATCTCGACGAGGATGTCGCCGACGACTACTGCATGCTTGACCCGACCAAGGTGACGATCCTGATGCCGGGCGTCAATGCGCAGGGCGTGATTGGCGAATGGGGTATTCCTGCGGCGATACTTGTTGAATTCCTGGATGCGCGCCGCGTTGAAATTGCACGTACGGGAGATTACACCGTGCTGGTACTTTTCTCGGTGGGAACAAGCAAGGGTAAGTGGGGCAGTCTGCTGGAGAACTTATTCGAGTTCAAGCGCCTCTACGATACAGAAGCTACGCTAAGTGAGGCGCTGCCTGACTTAGTCGTGAAATACCCGCAGAGATACAGGAATGTAACTCTCAAAGAACTGAGCGACGAGATGCATGGCGCCATGATCGAACTGCGGCTGACTGCTCTTGAGGGCGAAGCCTGCGAAGTGGAGGAAGACCAGATCTTCACCCCGGCGCAGACGTATCAGAAGCTGCTCCGCAACGGCACTGAGAAGGTGAAATTCACCGAAATGGCTAACCGCGTCGCCGGAGTAATGCTCGTGCCTTATCCTCCCGGCATTCCTGTCTGCATGCCGGGCGAGCGCCTGGGTGGTCCGGACTCGCCGGTCATCAAGCTCATCCTCGCTCTCGAGGAATTTGGCAAGCGATTCCCGGGCTTTGAGCGTGAGGTTCACGGCATCGAAGTCGATGCAAACGGCGACTACTGGATGCGCGGCGTCATCGAGATAACGGAGGCTAGCGGCAAGCGTACCAATGGCAAAAAGGATCCACCGAGCTCAGCCCCACCGCTCAAACGGAAGCGCCGTGCCGCCAAGTCCGCCACTCCCGTGACCACGCCGATCGATTCAACACTGAACGAGCAACGATAACAGCGATTCAAAAGCGAGGAGCGGTCTCAGCTCATGTAGACTAGCCATCATTCAACGCATTTTTCTGCGTGTGGTGGCGATGAGCGAGACCGCTTTCCCGTTAGCAAATAATCTCCAGAACTCGCTTCATGACCCGATGCTGCTCGGCGAGTGGTTCGCCGTAGCCTGGTCGCGGGAGGTAGCTCCGCAAGCCACGCTGGCGCGGCATGTGATGGGTCGCGACATCGTACTGTGGCGCGAGATTGACGGCACACTGCACGGCTGGCTTGACCTCTGCATTCATCGCGGGGCGAAGCTCTCACTTGGCGCGGTGCAGACTCACGAAGGACAAGCGTGCCTGGTCTGTCCCTATCACGGGTGGAGCTACGGCGCATCAGGCCAGTGCGTTGCGATTCCCGCGCATCCGGAGATGACGCCGCCAGTCAAGGCCCGTGCGCAGACCTTTATCGTTCGTGAGCGATACGGAGTGATCTGGGTCTGCCTCGGTTCGCCTGCGGCCTCGCTGCCCGAATTTTCAATTGCTGAAGAGACGGACTTCCGTGTGCTGCTCGCAGGCCCGTACAGGTTTCGCGCACTCGGGCCGCGGCTGATTGAGAACCTGCTCGACGTGGCGCATCTGGGTATCGTCCATGCCGGCCTGCTCGGCGATCCGAAGCACAGCCACATCGAAGACTACGAAGTAGAGAAGGGCACTCGTGGACCAGAAGCGAAGGATATTCGCATCTGGCAGCCTGATCCCGACGGCACGGGCAAGGGTGCGCATGTTTCCTATCACTACGAGGTGCAAGGGCCGCTCACCGCGAGCTTTGTGAAGTATCACGGCGACCAGCGCTTCGGCATTCTCGCGCAGGTTGCGCCCGTAGATGATGAGCACTGCGAGATGCGCCTCGTGATGACGATGAATTACGGCCATGAGATTCCCGAGGCGGAGCTGATCGCCTTCCAGGACAAGGTGACAGAGCAGGATCGTGCTATCGTGGAGTCGCAGCGGCCGGAGCTGCTGCCGCTAGACCTGCAGGCGGAGCTGCATCTGCGCTCAGATCGCATGGCGATCGCCTATCGCAAGTGGCTGCGTGAAATCGGCATGCGCTACGGAGTCGCCTAGTGGCAACCACGCAGGCTGTGCCATCGAAACTGCCGTGGTTCACTTCGGGCGACATCGACGGCTTCTTCGGCCTCTTCCTCTCTGGTTTTCCTGATCTGCTGCTTATCGTCGGCCTTGCACCCATCTGCGGGTTCCCCAACGAATTTGTCACGGGAAGAGTATTGCCGGGAGTTGCATTCTCCGTTCTTGCCGGGAACCTTTTCTATGCGTGGCAAGCGAGACGTCTGGCTCGCCGGACCGGCCGCAGCGATGTTACTGCGATCCCGTTTGGAGTGAATACGCCGACGATCTTCGCGTATGTCTTCCTGATCATGGGGCCGGTCTATGCGCGGACGCACGATGCGACGCTGGCATGGCACGCAGGCATATTTGCCAGCCTGCTCAGCGGAGTCGTGCAGACAGCAGGCGCCTTCTGCACGGACTGGCTGCGGCGCAACACGCCGCGCGCTGCGTTGCTTTGTCCGCTGGCCGGGCTGGCGCTGGCCTATTTGTGTCTCGGCTTTGTCTTCGGAGTCTTTGCGCAGCCAGCCGTGGCATTGGCGCCGATGATCGTGCTTTTTACCCTCTATGCCTCGCGATTGCGGCTGCCCTGGCGCATTCCGCCGGCATTGCTTGCGATCGGTCTTGGCGCGCTGCTTGTGGCGGTGCTGCGGCACTTCCATCTCTACGATTCGCCGGTGACCACCGTCAGCCAACCCGGTGTTTATCTGCCGCATTTCGTCAACATACTCACCCTCTTCAATCAAGGGGAATGGTGGAGTTATCTCACCATCATCCTGCCGCTTGGCGCGCTCGACACGCTGGCCTCATTGCAGATTCTGGAAAGCGTGAAAGCGGCTGGTGACGACTTCGCAACGACACCATCGCTGCTGACCAATGGCCTCGCGACCATCGCCGCAGCCTGCCTCGGCAGCCCGTTTCCGACTACGCTCTACGTTGGGCACGCGGCACATAAAGCTAACGGCGCGCGTTCGGGCTACTCGGCCATCAATGGAGCGGTAACGGTCGCCTTGTGTCTGACCGGGGTGCTGCCGCTCGTATTGCGCGTGATTCCGCTGGAAGTCGCAGGCCCGGTTGTTGTCTGGTTTGGGCTTGTCACCGTCGGCCAGGCCTTTGTCGAGGTTCCTGCGAACCAGGCCGTCGCCGTCGCGCTCGGGCTTGTGCCAATGCTGGCGCAGTGGGCCACAAGCCTTGTAACAACTGTGCTGGCCAAAGCCAACAGTTCACTTGCGGCGGTGATGCCCAGCCTTGCCGGAAACGGCTCGGAACTCGCGCTCGGAGGGATGATTGCGCTGGGACAGGGCGGCCTGCTGACTTCAATGTTGTGGTCTGCGACGCTTGCGTTGGCCGCACAACGCAGGTTTACGCCGGCCGCGGCCTGGATGGCTGCGGCTGCAGTTCTGTCGGCGTTCGGAGTTACCCACGCCTATGCGCTCACTCCCGGCGGAGCCGTAGGACGCATTGGGTGGTGGGTCGCACCTGAGTTTGCGCTGTCCTATGCTGCGGGAGCGGTCTTTCTGTTGTTCTGCGGTGTATTAGCTGCGCGCAGCGAGCGCTTCGTCTGACTCTGTTGCGCATACGCTCGCAGCGGGGGCCAGTTGCAAAATCGGCAACACCATCTCCAGAATCTGCGGCACAATCTCCTCAGCCGGGGCCCGGTCCGGCAAGCGATGCCATTCCTTCGCGGCTGCGTAAATAGCGGCGCTGGCAGCGCTCGCCACCATTTCAGATGAGAGGGCGCCGGAGTGTTCCGCTGCGCAGAGACTGCGCGCGAGTACGTGTCGAATGGTGCCGAGAATGGCAGCGTCGATAAGCGGCTCAAAAGGGCTTTGCTTCGAGCACATCTCGCTCGAGCGGATCATCTCCAGAAATTCGCAAACAGCGGAGATCAAAGTGCGAGCCTGCGCGGGACAAGCGGCGTCGTAACGTACGTCGCGTTGATACAGCAGTTTGTGAAATCCTCCCGCGATCAGCGCGGCCAGCAGCGCAAACTTGTCAGTGTAGTGGTCGTAGAAGGTCGCACGGTTGACCGTCGCCGCTTCGGCGATCTCCTGTACTGAAAGCTCTTCAAAGTTGCGGGTCAGCAGCAAGGTCTGCAGTGCGCTCTGCAGCAACTGCCGCGTGCGGCGAATGCGCGGGTCACGAACTTCACAATCGGAGATGGGGGCGTCAGCCATGCTCACTTTGAGAGTAGCAAAACGACAATTCGGTGCAGAGATTTCCACAGATTGCGCAAATTTCTGAATCCATCGACAACAGCTGTCGTCTAAGTTAATCGACAGGCGTTGTTCAGGCGACAAGGGTCGTCGAGCCAACGTCGATCAAGGAGGATTTCATCATGCCTACCCTATTGCACCTCGACTCGAGCCCGCTGGAAAGCTCAGTGACCCGTGAACTTGGGCGGGAATACGTTAAAACCTGGAAGACCGGCCATCCGGAAGGGCGGGTGATCTATCGTGATCTGGCAACACTGGCGCCCAAGCCACTCGACGGCATATGGATCGCTGCCGCCTATACACCTGAAGCCGCACGCACCGAGCAGCACAAAGCAGTTCTTGCGCTCTCAGATGAGCTGGTCGCTGAACTGGAACAGGCTGACGAATACGTGATTGGAGTGGCGATGCACAACTTCTCCATTCCTTCAGTGCTGAAGCTCTGGATTGACCAGATCGCGCGCTCCGGTCGCACTTTCTCGTATGGAGAATATGGGCCGAAAGGGCTTCTTCTTAATAAAAAGGCCACCTTGCTGATTGCCAGCGGCGGCGTTTACGAGCCTGGAACGCCCGCGGGAGCAATGAACTTTGCCGAGCCATATCTGCGAGCGGTGCTTGGCTTTGTCGGCGTCACCGAGGTCAACGTCATCGCCGCCGGTGGCACCTCTGCGCTGATGAGCGGCAAGGTAGATCGTGCTCAATTCCTCGAGCCCATGCTGGATCAGGTTCGTACCGTAGCTGCTTAAGAAATCGCCCCCAAAAATAAATCCTTGACGCCCGCCACGATTAAAATCACAATGTAGTTCTAATCATGCTGGGCGAGTTTGAATACCTCATCATCACGGCGGCGGCGAACCTGGGCAACGAAGCCTACGGCGCAGCAATGCGCGAGACGATTGAGACCACTGCAGGCCGCGCCTGCTCGCTGGGCGCGCTCTACACCACCCTAGACCGTCTTGAAGCCAAGGGCCTGGTCGAGACCTGGATGGGCGAGCCCACGCAGCAACGTGGGGGACGCGCCCGTCGCATGGTCAGGGTGACTGGTATAGGCGCAGCCGCAGCACGCGAATTCTACGAAGCAGTAACGCGCATGAGCCAGGGAGCGGCCTGGGCAACTCCGCCTCCGGAAGGTGCAGCATGACAGGCCCAGGCTGGCGTTGCGTCGAGGCTGTCGCCGGACTGCTTGACGCGCCTGAGCGCGAAGTTCTGCTCGGCGACCTGGCGGAAACAGACCGCGGCGTCTGGCAAGGCCTGAGCGATGTGCTCAATCTCGCCGCTCGGCGGCAGATGCTGCTCTGGAGAAGTTGGCAACCTTGGGCGGCCGCTCTGGGATGGGCGCTTCCAGCAAGTTTCGTGCTGATAGGCCTTTCGCTGGCAGTCAGCCGCGGAGCCCTGCATCTTGTCTCAGCCGGGCCAGTTTCAGGCTGGCGGACGGGAACGTTCCTCTGCCAGCTTTGCCTCGTCGCCGGATGGTCATGGACAGGCGGGTACATGGCTGGTTCTCTGTCGAGGCGGACACTCTGGGCGACCCTGGCGTTGAGTCTCGCTCCGTGTCTGTTTTGCATTTCGCGCTTCCACATCGACGGACTCTCGCCATTCTCGCTGGTCCTTTTTCTGGTGCCGGTTGGGTATGGACTGCATCTCGGACTGTGCCGCGTACGTATCGCTCCAGGTGCTGCGACATCGCTCGCCGTGGTGTTGACGGTGTTGGCGGTGCCATTCTGGAGCGGGCTGCCGGTTTATGCCGTGGCACTGCTATGGCCTGCCTGGTATATAGCTGCGCGAGCCCGCGGGCCGGGCAGGGAAGTCAGACCTCTGACTGAATAAAACAACTGAAGACATTTGACCGTGCAACTCGAAGAAGGAGGATGCTATGGAGACTTTTGTGTTTTTTCGAAGGCCGGTGATTGGTCTGTTGGCTGGTGTTGTCATCGCGCTGACAGCGGCGCCATTGCTGGCTGCGCCGGAGCTAAGCCAGGTGGTGAACCGCACGCTGCGTGGCGAAAGCCTTACGCACAGCCTGATCGGGACTGACCCGGTGCGCAAGCTGGCCGTCTATCTGCCGGCAGGCTACGCAGGGTCTACGCAACGCTACCCGGTTGTTTATTTCCTGCCAAATCCGCTGGAAGCTTTCCATCCGGAGTTCTACGCAGAGCGGGGACGCGCACTGCTGGACCGGGCTGCTGCAAAAGGCGTCATCCAGCCGGTCATCTTTGTCGCAGTGGATCTCACCACCCCGCTGGGTTGCACCTGGTATGTGAACTCGCCGGTGACGGGCAACTGGGAAGACTTCGTCGTACGTGAGCTCGTCCCCTACGTTGACGCGAATTTTCGCACGCTGCCCAAGCGTGACTCGCGGGGAATCGCCGGGGATTTCATGGGTGGTTATGGCGCAATCCGCTTCGGCATGACTCACCCGGAGGTCTTCGGTACGGTCTACGCGCTGCATCCAGTAGGCACCGGCTCGGGAATTTACACCATGTATTCTCGTCCAGACTGGAAGCTGCTGGCCGCCGCCCACTCGTTGGATGAAGTAAAGAACGCTTCCTACGGCCCTATATTCATGTCAATCTTTCAGGCCAGCGTGCCTAACCCAGCCAAGCCTCCGCTCTATGTCGATCTGCAGGCGCAGACGGCGGGCGATACGCTGGAGATCGACGCCCAGGTTACCGAACGGCTCCGGGATAACTTTCTGCTTGAAACCATGATCGGCAAGTACGCAGACAATTTGAAATCACTGCGCGGCCTTCGCTTCGATTGGGCGCGCAACGATGGAAACCACGATCACGTCTACTCAAATCAGGCCTTCACGCACAAGCTTAACGAGTTCGGCATTGTGCACGAGGCCGAGGAGTACAACGGCGTGTGGGGCAGCGGTGTCTGGGGTGACGACGGCCGCATGTATACCGAGGTGCTGCCGTTCCTTCAGCGTCATCTGGTCTTTACATCGAACGCTAAATGACCGGCAAGGCCTAAGCCTGGTTGCAGACTCCGAGAATTTGCTCGCCGTATTTCTCAACCTTGACCGGGCCCATACCAGAGACTTCGCTGAGTTGATTTGGCGTCCTGGGACGCGCATGAGCAATGGCTCGCAGCGTGCGATCGTGCAGCACAACAAATGGCGGCATGCCCAGCTTCTTTGCGATGCCGGTGCGCCAATCTTTAAGAATTTGTTCAAGTCGCTGTCCTGCGGGACTGAGCTCTTCCGGCGCAGTGGTCTGCACGCTTGCTTTCGATGGGGACTTTCGCGCGTATTTTGGTTGTGGCGTTAACCGGCGCTGCATCGGTCCATCGCCAGAGGCTGAAGAGGGAAGCTGCAACTCCAGTCCGGAAAGATCCTCCGCTTCCTCGCCTTCAGCAGTCAGTGCAGCTTTGCGAAAGAGAATCGTCTCGCCGTCCTTGATCCACTCTGCGTCTTCAACGGTGAGCAGGCCAGCGCCTGCCAATGCCGTCAGATAGGTATCCAGCTCTTTTCGCGAAACGCTGTCCGGACGCAGCACGTTGCCGGGCAGCTCCTTGAGCAGGCGGCCAAGCGACTTCCCCTGCGTACTGCGTAGTGCATCGACAATCGCTTCCAGCGTTGCACGCTCCTCGCGAGTAGCAGTGCGGTAGTGTTGTGCCGAGCTCTGCCCCGGATTGCAGAAATCGCAAAGGCCGCATCGCACGCTGCCATCCTTCAGATCGCCAAAGTGTAGCACCAGCGCAGCCATGCGGCATTGGTGGCCATCGACGAAGCGTTGCACAAGCTCAAGCTGGTTGCGCCGATAGTCAGCCTGTTTTGTATAAGGAGCCTTCCATCGCGACTCGCCGCGGGTTGCAAAGTTGTTGTAATCCACTTGCGCGCCGCCGTGGATGAAGAGCTTTTCGACAGCCTTGGCAAAGGTCTCTTCGTCGAGTTCAGAGCGCATTCGCTCGCGAATCTCATCTAACGGCCGAGGCTCAGCGTTGAGGGCGTTATAGACCTTCTGAACGCTGTCGATCGGCGGATAGTCGCGCTTCAGAAAGAAATCATGCGTGCGAATATCAGCGTACGAGTGCATTAGAATCGCGCGGCTCGACAACCCATCGCGCCCGGCGCGTCCAATCTCCTGGTAGTAGCCTTCAAGCGTTGCCGGCAGCGCCGCATGAATGACTGTGCGCACGTTTGCTTTATCGATGCCCATGCCAAAAGCAATCGTCGCTACAACACACTCAATCTTCCCGGCCTGAAAACCCTGCTGCACCGAATCGCGAATATCAGCAGGAAGCCCGGCGTGATATGCCGCGGTCGGACAGATGTGATTCAGTTCTGCCGCAAGCTCTTCAGCGCGCTTGCGAGCAGGAGCGTAGACGATGGCAGGGCGCCGCGAGCGATCGCTGAGTAACTCACAGATCAGCTTCGGCCGCATCGGCATAGGCACTTCTGTTACTTCAATCGCCAGATTGCTGCGGCGAAATCCGTGAATGAATTTCTTTGCTGAAGTTAGCCCAAGCTGAGCGAGAATGTCGCGCTGCACAGCCGGCGTCGCCGTCGCGGTAAGCGCAATCACCGGCGCAGGACGCAGTGCAGGCAGGTACTGGCCCAGCATGCGATAGTCAGGGCGAAAATCATGTCCCCACTGCGAGATGCAATGCGCCTCATCGATAGCAATCAATGTCGGCTTGCGCCTGGCCAGCATCTCAGGAAAGCCGGGAACCCGCAGCCGTTCCGGGGCAATGAAAAGAAAGTTCAGGCTACCGTTGAGATAATCCGCGCATGCCTGGCGGCTCACCGCGCGGTCCAGGCCCGAGTGAATCCGAGCCGCAGAAAAGCCAAGGCTCGCAAGCTTGGCGCACTGGTCTTCAATCAGCGCAATCAGCGGGCTTACTACGAGCGCGGTCCCGCCTCTTGCGATCGCAGGCAACTGATAGCAGAGTGACTTACCCGCTCCGGTTGGCATTACCAGCAGCAGGTCTTCTCCATCCACCGCGGCGCGGCAAACCGCCTCCTGGTTCGCTCGAAACGATGCAAAGCCAAAGGCTCGGCGCAGCAACTGCGACAGGGTTTCTGCTGTATTGAAAAGGGGAAGAGCTTCGGCGGCCACTGCTTGATTCTATAAGCCGGACGGCTGTTGAAATCCGCAGCCGAACCAGCCTTACCACTGGTCGAGCAAACAATGACTCTAAACGAGTTAGGCTGGACCGCCGTGGCAGTCCAGCCCGAGAACCGTAGCAAAAGAGAAAAAGCCGTCAGCAAAAAGGGGCGGCCAAAATGTAACCGACGCTGCTGAGAGTGTTTGCTCCGGCGCCGAATTACCATTCGAAGCCAGGGCCTGCGCACAGGCAGCCCGGCTTCGAAAGATGCCCGGGAGAGGTTGCTCCCAGAGGCATACTGTATGCATAGTCGGTGAAAAACGGAAAATGTGACATTCCCATTGCGTGGATAACCAAAAATCTAACGTGGGATGCCGAATGGGCTGTTGGTGTGCCAGCCAGGTTACCGGGAGGCAGGCTTCGGCAAACTCCCCGGCAGCACAGCAATGAAAAACCCAACTGCCCGGGCAAGAACCGTACCCTCGACGTTGAGAATCTGAGCCGAAGTCCAGTGTTTCCGACCTTCGCTGCGGGTTACCCGCCCCTCAATGCGAATCTGTGCCCCGGAAGGCACAGGCTTCAAATACTCAATCTGCATCTCCCGCGTCATCGCCGTCACGCCCTGGGCGCGATTGGCCTTGCTCATCGCCTCGTCGAGCAGCGTGGCAATGATGCCTCCATGCAGGCAGCCGGGCGGCCCCTCGTAATTCTCTGAAATCGTAGCTACGCAGAAAACTGAACCATCTTCCGCCACCGCAAACTGCAGCTTGAGCCCGGCAGGGTTCTCCGGCCCGCAGCCAAAACAGCGATTCTGTGCGCTGTGTGTGAGCAGCGTCGCATTAGCCGTGTCACTCACCTGCACCCTCCAGCACCGCCGTGTAGACGTCTCGATCAACATTGCCGCCGGTCAGAATGAGCCCGATCTTCTTGCCTCCCAGGCGATCCTTCTCCTTAATTGCCCCGGCGAGCGCCGCCGCTGCAGCACCCTCGGCGATATTGTGAGTGTCTTCGTAATAAGCACGCACTGCCGCGGCAATCTCGGCGTCGGTTACCTCAACGACGCGAGCCACGTTGTCCCACATCACCTGCATCGCCTCGGCACTCGGCTGCCGGCATGCCAGTCCGTCGGCGAGCTTTGTTTGCGCTGGGGCAGCAACAACCTTGCGTTCGCGAAAAGAAATAGCATGCGCGGGCGCGTCGGTGGCTACCACGCCAACAATCTCCGTCTTCAGCCCGAGCGCATTGCGAACGGCGGATACTCCGCAGATCGACGAGCCCATACCAATCGGCACATACACCGTATCCAGCTTGGGCGCTGCCTCGAAAAATTCGAGCGCGTACGTGCAGGTGCCCATCACCAGGCGTTCGTGAATCGACTCCATCATGACGCTGCCCGGTCGCCCGGCCAGCTCACGCGCATATTCAAGCGACGCCTGAAAATCATCCCCATATTCGATCAGTTCGACACCCTGCGCCTGCATCGCCTTGTTCTTCTCGCGGCTGTTGCCACGGGGAACAACAATCATGGCCTTGAGCCCGAGCAGGCGAGCCGCCATGCCTACGCCCTGCCCATGATTGCCACGTGTCGCTGCAACCAGCGTCTCGAGGCCCGGCTGCGTCTCTTTGAGCCAGTGCGCGTAGACCATTGCGCCGCGCAGCTTGAACGCGCCGACAGGCGAATGGTTCTCATGCTTCACCCAGGCTTCTACGGCTCCGTCACCGCTCAGGCGCTGGTTCAGCAGGGGCCATGTGTATTGCGGCGTCGGCGGCATTACACCGTAGACGATCGCCTGCGCCGACTTGATCTCATCAAGGGTGGGCAATTGCATCTTTTCAGCTTACGATAGGGTGGTCAGAATTTGCCGCTTCCGAATGAGACGCTGTCTCATCCAAGCACTGGCGGCCCGTCACTTCAACCGCCACAACAGCTACTCAAGGAGACATCTCGTATATGGATCGCAGAATGGCTATCAAACAGATGGGTGGACTCGCCAGCGCAATGATGATCGGCCCGGCCGGCGCAAAAGACAGCGGCCTGGCCAGCCCGCTTCTGCCGGAGCCGTATCAGGCCACTCCCGCCGCTGCGCCCGCGCCCACCGGACCGTTTACGGTGCCCGCGCTGCCCTATGCCTACGATGCGCTGGAGCCGTACATTGACGCCGAGACGATGCACCTGCATCACGACAAACACCACCAGGCCTACGTGGACAAGTTGAACGCCGCAGTCGCCGGTCATCCTGATCTTGCCGGCAAGACGGTCTACGATCTGGTCGCTAATCTCAATTCAGTACCTGAACCGATCCGCAAGGCTGTGCGCAACCAGGGCGGCGGCCACGCCAACCACTCGTTCTGGTGGACGACGCTCGGCAAAGGCGGTAGCGCGCCCAAGGGCGAACTGGCCAAAGCCATCGATGCGAAGTTCAGCAGCTTCTCCACCTTTCAGGACAAGCTGACGGCTGAGGCCGTCGGCGTCTTCGGCAGCGGCTGGGCATGGCTTGTTTCCACACCGTCAGGTTTGGAGATTGAATCCTCTCCCAACCAGGACAGCCCGCTTACGGCCGGACACAAGCCGGTCCTCGGCATCGATGTGTGGGAACACGCTTACTATCTCAAGTACAAAAACAAGCGTCCCGATTACGTTAAGGCCTACTTCTCAGTCGTACTGTACCTCATGCAGCAGATCCATCGTGTCGCTGAAGTCTTCCGGTGTCTCCCCTGGAAAACCGACGATGATGTCTGTGGTCAGGGCGATCTTGCGTTTAGCCGACTTGATCCAGCTGATACGCTCCAGGTACCAGTCCCGGGTGTACTCGCGGGCCATCATTCGCAGGATGCGCGACGAGCCGGACTGGACCGGCAGGTGCACATGATCGCAGAGTGCCGGAACCGCATCGATGACGTCGACGATATCGCGGGTAAAGTCACGCGGGTGGCTGGTGGTGAAGCGGACGCGCCGGATGCCGGGAACTTCAGCGACAGCGGCCAGCAACTCGGAAAAACTGCGCTTCCCGCTTGGATCGCGGAAGCTGTTGACGTTCTGCCCGAGAAGCTGGATCTCCGTGTAGCCGAGGTCGGCAATGCGCCGAGCCTCTTCAAGAACGGAATCGGAGGAGCGGCTGCGCTCCTTGCCGCGGGTGTACGGCACGACGCAGTATGCGCAGAACTTGTCGCAGCCCTCAATGATGGTGATATAGGCGCGGTAAGGATTGGTGCGCGAGGTGTACTCGGTCTCAAAGGTTTCGTCGGTCTGGCGGTCGTCCAGGCCGGTGATGCGGTTCTCCCCTGCCTCAAGGCGGGCCAGCATCTCGGGCAGCTTGCGGTATGAGGCAGATCCGGCGACGAGCGAGACATACGGAGCGCGCTCGAAGATCTTCTCGCCCTCCTGCTGGGCAACGCAGCCGATC
>Ga0206935_10002_pt1 | contig 133928 bp, 90 predicted proteins | sample Alteio_BWOrgHeat_13_FD_152924 | JGI IMG/M metagenome (GOLD analysis project Ga0206935, IMG submission 152924) | Enriched cells from forest soil in Barre Woods Harvard Forest LTER site, Petersham, Massachusetts, United States -... | ecosystem: Environmental > Terrestrial > Soil > Temperate forest...
TAGAGGGAAATTCGACAGTGTAGGCGTCCGTCTCATCTGGATACGGGGCTGGTGCTACGAGAAGGTTGGAGCCGACCATGAACTCGCTTGCAGCCGGAATATCGATATCAATCGGATGGCGATCTGGTGCAGCGATGGGAAATTCCAGAAAGAGTGGCCGTAGCATGGGCAGACCGGTTCGTGAGGCTTCTTCTGCGAGCGTGTAGAGATAGGGCATCAACCGGTAGCGAGTCTCGATAAAGCGACGGCGAATTGCCTCGGCCTCCGGGCCGTTAACCCATGGCTCCTGATCCGCTGTGCCTTTCTCTGTGTGATCGCGATCAATGGGTTGGAAAGTCGCGACCTCGAGCCATTTTGTTAGTAACTCAGCTGACGGAGATCCAGCATATCCTCCTGTGTCTGCTCCGCAAAAGGCAAAGCCGCTGAGTCCAAGATTTTCAAGCATGGGCGTGGTGAGTCGAAGATGATTCCAACTGCTGCTATTGTCGCCGGTCCATGTAGCTGCGTAGCGCTGCCCGCCAGCGTAAGTCGCGCGCGTCAGTACAAAAGGGCGTACGCCGGGATCAAGTTTCTTCAGGCCGTCAAAGGTTGCGCGTGAATTTTCCATGCCATACACATCGTGGATCTCCGCGTGTGTCGCTGTTCTCGGCGTGAATCCCGGCTCATCGATGTGGTGCACTAGATTCTCAGGCATCGTCTTTGTGGGCGAGTTGAAAACGGACGGCTCATTCATATCGTTCCAGAAGCCTTCCACGCCTGACTGGTGCAGATCGTTGTAGAGGGTGCCCCACCATCCTCTTGTTTGTTGTTGCATGAAATCCGGAAAGACACTGGGACCAGGCCAGACGACGCCCGTGTAGATCGAACCATCAGGATTCTTCACAAAATGGTTGCCGGTGATACCGCTATCGAATGGTTTGTAGTTAGTTCCCGGCAGATTTGCGATGTGTAAGTCGGTGATAGTTACAACGTGAAAGTCTTTTTCTCGAAGTTGTTTCACCATTTCTGCGAAGTTGGGAAAGGCTGTGGTGTTGATCGTGAAAGGTCGATTTTTCTCCTGGAAATCAATATCCAGATAAATTGCGTCGGCGGGGATATGATCAGCTCTGAGGCGGTTTGCCACCTCCAGTACACGCTCTTGTGACATATAGCTGTAGCGCGATTGTTGAAATCCCAGCGACCAGAGTGGTAGCAGGGGAGGCTTGCCAGTCAGCCACGCGTACTCTTCAACGACTTGTTTTGGAGTGGGACCGTAGAAGAGGTAATAGTCAATAGGTCCACCGGCGGCGCCGAAGGAATATGCCGATTCAGACTCTTTACCAAAATCGAAGCTCGTTCGCCATGTGTTATCCAACAAGACACCCATCGAACGTCCAGCGCGGAAGGTCATGAAATACGGAATGCTCTTGTAAAGAGGGTCGGTCGATTCCTGGAAGCGATAGGCGTCAGTATTCCAAAGCGAGAACGCTTCGTTACGCCTGTCCAACGGACCGGTCTTATCGCCGAGGCCGAAGTAGTGCTCATTGAGCGGCATTGTCTTATAGATACGGAATGCATCTCCGTCGAAGCGTATGGGCCGGGCGTCCTGTTGCAGGATTTCTCCGTTGAGGTTGCGGATGGTCAGCTCAAGTGTGAGCTTATCAACTTGGACATCCAATGTGTGTGTGCGAAACCCCGAGTTATTAGCGGCGCTCAATGGTGTCACGGCTATCGAACTGTGGCGCGACTCTGGAAGAACGGCCCATGAAGCATCTTCTGGGAGAGCATTGCCACGTGCAATGCGAATGCGCAAAACGTCGTCTCGCAAGGCGCGAATCTCTTCGCGCAACCCTCCAGCCCTTAGTTCAATTCCGTTCGGAAGACTTGTAACAGTGCTCTGGTCAGCGCGAGATGTGTCGGCGATCGAGGGCGAGGCCGGCTGGGCGTTGACAAAGCACGATGCGTGGCCGGCACAAATGAGCGAAGTAAACATTGCCACAGTAAAGGAGCGGACTGAGAGCATCAGGGTTGTGTAACCATCGCTTTCCTGGAGTGTTTGTTTCTGTAGCTGATCGAAGTGGGCGAATTTGAAGCTAATGTAAGAGCAAGGTAATCATTGCGGCACGGTGTCCGAAGGCGAAGCATCTTCAGTTGCTGGAACTTGTTGTTGATGCGCTCGCTGTTGAATCTCTTTCATCTTCTCGAGTGCTTCGGCTGCGCTCTTGTTATCGCCTGTCTCGCGATAGAGCCGGGCCAATTGATAGTGAACGCTACCGTCTTCGTCGCTCGCGAGTCCCATCTTGAGTTCTGCGATTGCGTCCTGATTACGGCCAGCCTCTGCATAGACTCGACCCAATAGTGCATGCACATGCGAAAGCATTTGCGGCTTTGCAGTGAGGCTCTTGGTGAGGTATGGCTCAGCCTCGTTGTAACCGTGGTGAGCTACAAGTGCTTCCGCCATAATCAGGTTTAACTCAGGGTCATCCGGGTTGTACTGCAAGGCACCGCGTGCCGACTCAATTGCCTTGTCTATGTCATCGTTACCCAGATATGCCGAGGCCATGCCCATCATTGCAGCGTGATCAGTTGGATTGAGTGCCTGGGCTGTCTTGTATTCGGCGAGAGCAGCGCCGTAGTCAGAACGTTGACGAAAGATGTCGCCGAGCAAGATATGTGTGCGAGCTGAGTTTGGTTCCAGTTGCTCATATGCTGCCAGTGCCTGGAAGGCTAGCTTCTCATTTGCTCTGACCGACCAATAGAGTGCAGCTGTAGAGCGCGGAGCAACCTTTGCCGCCGCCGCTGCTGCTTCTGAAGAAAGCTCATAGTCGCCGGTGAGATAAGAGCATGTTGTGAGCAAGAGCAGTTTGCTTGCTTGCGGGCTGGAAATGGCTGAATGAAGCCGCTCTGAACAACGCTCAAATTCACCGGATTGATAGTATGTCTCGGCGGTGCCGTGCGATGCCTGCGCTATTGTTTGTGTTGTGGCTGACGCGTGACGCCACGTGGCAGAGGATGTTGCATAGGAAGCCTGTGCGGTGAGCGAGGCCAGCACTGAGTCGCGCAACTCAGCGGGGACTGCGGCGGCCTGCTTACTGAGGATGCTCCTCAGGTTAGATTCGCTTTCAGTTGAAAGCCCGTCGGAGAAAGTCGAGATATTCGATCGAAAAAAGCCCTCATCGCGTGTCCATGTCTTAGTAAGCAACGTCAAAGCTTCATCGTTATTCTTATTTTCAATCGCGATTCGCGTCTTACCCAGGATCGACAAGGTGCATTCTGGGTTTGCTTGTAGATCAGCGTCGAAGGCCGCGTTCGCTCCGGAAAGGTCCTGCTGCCTGAGCAATGACCAGCCTAATTCTGATCGCAGGCAGGGAGGGCCCGTCGTGGCATCTATCAGGGGCCTATATATCCTGGCTGCTTCTACGTAGCGTGACTGCTTTCCGAGTGACTCGGCTAGAAAGGCCTTTGCATATGGCGAATTCTGATCTGATTCAGAGATCTTTCGAGAATCGTTTTCCATCTGATCCAGATATGTGATTCCTAACGCAAACCACGTCGAGCTTTGCTTTGGATCGAGGCGTCCAGCGTCTCTGTATGCTTGTGCGGCCAACCTATATTCACCCAGTGCGGTGTAGGCGCGCCCGAGTGCCAGGCGCGGTTCAGGATCGGTGTCGTTGGCCTTCGTTGCTTTCAGGAGGAAGGGAACTGCCTCCTTTGCTTTGCTAGTTCGTACATAGTCGATTCCTAGAAACAGATTCGGAACGTAAAGAGTCTGATCGAGGCGATTGGCATGCTGGAAACATGAGATAGCTTCAGAGATATCTCCTGTCTGCTGCTTCATCAGTCCGAGATTTGCCCATAACTCAGCCATATTCGGTTTGAGCCTCAATGCCTGTTTGTATGCGTCTGCTGCCGCTGGATAGTTACGGGCAGCCTGAGCCTGTTGTGCTGTCGTGATGAGCGCAGCAAAGGGAGAGTCTGCTGCCTGCTGGCCAAGCCCGACTTCAGGCCTGGTCAGCAGAGTGAGTGTTGCCAGCAGAACGGAGAGAAACAGATTGGAACTGATCTTCAAGAAAAAATTACCAATAGAACTTTCCAGCAAGCTGGATTGTTCTGGATGGGAATGCGCCTGTGATTTGTCCAAATGCGCTGCCGCAACTTGAAGATGCATTCGGGTCGCAACCGGTATAAGACGTGCCTCCAAACTGCGGACTGTAGAAGTTTGGATGATTGAAGGTGTTGTAGAGTTCAGCACGGAATTGTGCACGCATAGATTCACGGAAGAGCCAGTTCTTCTCGATGGCCGTGTCCCAGTTTTGATAACGCGGACCGCGGAGGTAAGAGAAGAATCGAGGCGCCGTGCCGAAGGTTCCGTAGTCGGCGAACTTGAAGGCGCCGGTGTTGAACCATTCGTGAATCGATGGATGAGGAGTGTGCACATCTCCAATCACATCCGGTCTCGGATTGCCGCCGTACGAGTTGTAATCTGCGCCGCTGATGCTGATGGGAATGCCTTGCTTGAAGGAGGCGACCTGCGATATCTGCCATCCGCCAACTACCGCATCAAGCGCGCGATTCATGCCTGAACCGATTGCTTTGCCCCTGCCGATGGGCAACTGATAGACGTAGGTGGCCACCAGGCTTTGCGGAACATCGGATCCATCTACGCTCTTTTCGGCAGCCAGATTGTAGTTGTTTGCCGGCCCCGTATTATTAGCATACGACCACGAGTTATTGCCTTCCACGTTATCCAGAAACTTGGAGTATGTGTAGGAAACAAGCGCGGTCAGACCCTTGCTGAACCGGTGATTGAAGTTAGCCTGCAGCGCGTTGTAATTAGAGAATCCCACCGCAGCGTCGTTTTCCTGTACGCCGCAGAACTGCGAATATGGCTGCAGCAGCTGTGACTGGACGACTGTAGGCTGATCAAGAGCGCAAGAGCTGGTGCCCGCCGCGATCGCTCCATAGAACGGATTTGCTACCTGCGTGTTCAGCGTGTCAGGGCCCATCGGCAGATACTGAGGATTCAGCTGTGAGGTGTTGAGGCCGGCAGTGATGATGTGGTCCCCACGGTTTCCAACGTAGTTCACCTCGAGCATATCGTTGGGAGTGAACTCATACTGCAGCCCGAAGAGATATTGCTGTACATAGCTTGAATGGCGATTCCTGAAGTTGCTCGCGACACCGTTGCCGACCTGCTGATACTCTCCCAGGGAGTTCCCGGTAATCGGAATGTATCCGTTCGGCCATGGGTTGTTGAGAGTTACTGAAGGATTGGGATTGATACCGCCGTTGAGAGTGGCGGGAACATTGGTCTGGCTCGCGAATCCGCTTGCTGAGCCTTCAAAGCAGCACGAGATCGAAGGGGGATAGAAAAATCCGTAGCCACCGCGAACGACAAGCTTTCGCATTGCCTGATAGGTGAATCCAAAGCGCGGCGCAACGTTGCCATAGTTCGTGTTGTAAGAGGAACGGTTATCGGGCGAAAGGAACTGAAGAGCTCCCAGATAGGGCTGACCGACCGAATAGCTAATCGGGTTAAGGATATTGGGATTGAAGATCGAAGCCTCGTCCCTACGATAGGTGGGCGCGGTCTGAATCTCATATCGCAGGCCAAGGTTCAAGGTCAGGTTGCGGCTGGGCTTCCAGTCGTCCTGAATGTATTCGCCGAAATAATGAACAGCGACGGAAGGATTGTAGGTTGTACCGGTTGCTCCACCGTCCAGAACGCCGAGAAGCAACTGCGCTACGCCGTTACCGCTCGAGAAGCCGGAGGGGTGATTCGGATCCGGACCGGTTGTAAAAGTGCCATTCGATTGCAGCGTGGTTTGGAAGAAGTTGGACTGAGAGTCTTCGAGCTCAACGCCGGTTACGCCGAAGTTGAAGGTATGCCTTCCCACCAGCTTGATGAAGTCGAGCGAGACGCTGCCTACCGGGCCGTGATTCGTCACTGTTTCGTTCGTCAGCGGTCCCAGGGGGGATTGGCTGCCGACAGTAACTCTCGGGAACTCGGGGCTGTTTTGAAATACATAGTCGGGAAGGCCGATAGAGGTTGTGTCGAATCCGCGAGATTGATTGGTTGAGGTTTCATGCCAGAGCTCGACGCCCGCGTTAATGTTCATCGTAAAGGTCGGGCTGAAGATCTGGCTGTATCCGGCGGCCATATTGTATCGGTTGTTTGGGCGCGCATTGCCTGGGCCTGCTGGATTATCTCCCCAGTCGTTCGCAGTTCCAGTCTTGAACTCCTTCTTGTACGAATAACGGAAGTAAAGTCTCGACCTGTCATTGATATTGTGGTCGCCTCGAATCAGGAATTCGTCTGAATGCGCCGGTGCAGTGCCCGAGGCGAAAAGATTGTTGGTGAGCCCGCCGGAAGTTGGCTTTGGGTAATAGCCAACCAGCTGGGCTCCAACAGCATCCGGAGTGTAGCCCGGGAGGTTAGCCAGGTTGTTTCCCGGAACTGGGTCGCGAATATAACCTGTTTCCGTTGCTGTCAGGCCTGTCTTTGCGTCAACTTCGCCAGCCGTAATCGGACGTGCGCTGCGAGGATCATAGATCTGGCCCTGGTAGATGGGTCGTCCGAGGGCATCGGTCTGGCCCGTGGCGGCGCCGAGAACTTCCGAAAAGTCTCCGTTGCGAAACTTATCGTCGGGCACGGTATAGGTGTCTGCAGTTGGCGTGGCCAGCGTGAGGTGTTCGTAGAGGCCAAAGACGAAGGTCTTCTCGCGTTGCTTGTAGAGATGGGGAAGATAGAGTGGACCGCCTGCAGAGCCGCCGAATTGATTGCGATCAAAGCTGCTCTTTTTGATTCCGTTGTGGCCGTTGAACCAGAGGTTTGCATCCAGGGCATCGTTGCGATAGAACTCGTATGCTGAGCCGTGGAATGAACTCGTGCCCGACTTTGTCACCACGTTCACGACGTTGCCGGTGCTCCATCCATACTGTGCTGTGAAGGAGTTGTTCTGAACCTTGAATTCCTGGACTGCATCGACCGAGGGCACGTAGATTACGGCGCCCCATTCCGGGTCTGTATCCCATGCGCCGTCGAGCATGAAGGCAGAAGTGCCAAAGAGGCCGCCTGCGAAGTTGAGGAAGGAGATATCCTGATCCGCGTTGTCCGTGCTCGGTCCACCGCCGCCGAGCAGCATTTGTCCCTCTGAAGTGTTGTTTACCGAAGAGTTGAGCGTCGCGAGACCATAGACATTGCGAAGGTTAAGCGGCAATTCCACAATTTCTTTTGAGTCAATGTCGGCTGCAATGTTGGCGTTGTCTGTGTTGAGTTGGGAGGCCTGCGCGTTAACCGTCACGGACAGCGCTTCCGAACCGATGGAGACGACGACATTCTGGGTGGCCGATTGGGCAGCATTGAGCAGGATGCCGTTTTGCTGGTAAGCCTCAAAGCCCTTTGCCCGGACAGTGAGTGAATAGGTAGCCGGCGGCAACTGCGTGAACGAATACCGCCCCTGAGCGTCTGTGGTGAAGGTGCGTGAGATTCCGGTTTCCGTGCTCGACAGGGTTGTCAGGGCATTTGGGAGGACTGCCCCACTAGGATCGGCGACAGTGCCTGAGAGCGTCGCCGTTGTTGTCGCAAGTTGGGCGTTCGAAGGATTGGTGCCGCTTGCCAGTATGGCGATGAGCACAGCAATTCCGCTCCAACTCAAAAAGGATCGGCGTCTCTTGTTCTCATTTTTATGCAAAGGGTAGCCTCCAAGAGTTCATGACCCTCAGCTTCGGATTCCGGCGGCAGGCCAGCAGTTGCCACAGGCTTTCGCGAGAGAGGTCTTCAAAAACTCACCCTTTGTAGGCGTCGGTGCAAAATTCTGTGAAGGTCCTTACGGCATTGCGCAATTCTTATCAGGTAAATTATCCCAACAAAAGGCTTTATTATCAGCAGCTTGTCGCTGACGGAAAGTGCATCCATGTATAATCCAACCGTTCTCACGGAGTATGGATTGAATGTGGACAGAACCAGCTGATAAGACCCATACAATCCTGAGTGAACCGGAAAAGACCGAAATCCGCGCTCAACTCGAGCGTCTGCTGGCGAACGTCCATTTCAGCCAGAGCAAACGGTTCCCTTCGTTCCTCCGATTCGTCACGGAACACACCCTGGCAGGCGATAAGGAAAGCATCAAGGAACGCACACTTGGTGTCGAAATTTTCGGCCGCGATGCAGAATACGATACGGCATCTGATCCCATTGTTCGGGTGACGGCGGCGGAGATCCGCAAGCGTGTCGCTCAGTACTACCAGGAGCCGGGGCATGAGGACGAACTTCGGATTAGCTTGCCCTCCGGCTCGTATATTCCACAGTTTCACTGGCCCAAGAACGGTAACCATGATGCCGAACCGGCAGAACCCGTTCCACTTCCGGTCGAGAGCGCGCCTCAAGCGGCATCACATCCGGAGGAACATGCGCAGGACAAGCCCCCTTCAGCCCGGCACTCAAAGTTATTGATTTCTCTGGTTTCGATTGCGGTTTTGCTCGTGGCAGCCGGGGCATTTTTCCTTTGGCAGACTCGGCCGCGCTCGGCATTTGATTTCTTCTGGAAACCTGTACTGACTTCAAGCGATCCAGTGCTGCTTTGTACGGCGGACCAGCTTCAATATTCTGTGATCTTTCTTCGCGATGCGGCCCAGCCTACCCACCAGGTTCAGCTATCGGACAATCTCACGGCAGTCGTGATCGACGATGTGAAAGCCATTGTGAAGGTGGGTGGCATTCTGCAATCTGCCGGCAAGCGATACTCAGTGAAAGGCGAAGGTGCGACCGATCTCGTCGACCTGCGAACAGGGCCGACGATCTTTATCGGAGCCTTTGACAACGCATGGACTCTGCGGCTGACAAACGCGCTTCGTTTTCATTTTGCCAACAACCCGGAGATGACCCAATTCCGCATCGTTGATAGTTCAACTCCTAGCCAGGTGCGGTGGCAGGTCGATCGAACCGTGCAGATGACCACCAACAACTACCGCGACTATGCGATCGTGGCGCAATTCACGGATACGAATACCGGGAAGCTGGAAGTTGTGGTCGCTGGCATAGGTCGCGGTGGCACAATCGCGGCCAGCGAGTTTCTTACCGATAACGGCGATCTCGCAGAATTGAGGCGCGCGGCGGAGGCGGCCGGGGACAAGAAGAATATGGAAGTTGTGTTGAGCACTCAGATTATTGATGGCCAGCCCGGCTCTCCTAAGATGGAAGCCTCATATTTCTGGTAGAGAGTACTTTAGGCAGCTCGAGACAGTACCCTGCCGACCAATGACAGAGGAATATCGAGAAGATGCATCTATGAGCGAGATCAACCTGCCGCCAGCGCACTGAGAACTGTTGGCCCTTGCGCATGCCGGTCTATAGAGCTGATTTCCTGGCTGCCTTTTTAGCCGCGCTTCTTTGCCGCCGTCTTCTTGGCTGGAACTTTCTTGGCGGCCTTCTTAACGGCCTTCTTTGCCGGGGCCTTCTTGGCCACAGCTTTCTTAGCAGGCGTTTTTTTAGCTGCCTTTTTGGCCACAGCTTTCTTCGCGGGTGTCTTTTTAGCTGCCTTTTTGGCCACAGTTTTCTTCGCGGGTGCCTTTTTAGCTGCCTTCTTGGCCACAGTTTTCTTCGCTGGCGCCTTCTTCACACCTTTCTTTGCAACGGCCTTTTTCGCGGCTTTCTTTGCAGGAGTCTTCTTCATCGCCGCTCCCACTGCTGTAACGGCATCGCTAACTGCCGATTTAACGGCGCCGGCCACATTCGACGCCACCCCAAGTCCTGTCCCAACCGCCACTGCTGCCTTGTCCAATATTGTTTCTTCAGCCATTTTCAGCCCCCTCAGTTTTTGTGCTAACGCGACGTTACGAATTGTAGAGGGATATCGAAATCAGCGGGCAAATCTTTTGCTGATCTTTCAAGTTGTTGACTCCTTGGTTACTGGCAGGGATACCGCGCCCTCGCCGCAAATTCAGACGCCCAGCCTCGCTGCAGCAGGTCCCCGCGACTTCATGTTGCGGCTGCGCTTCACCCTGCCTTTTTGGCACTCGCCTGACTGCCGTGCCTGCACGATCAAGAGGCGCCCAATCCTGAAGTGGCTAGCAGCGCCGTCGATGGCGCGCCGGTCTGGATAAGACCAGCACGCCACTCGGAAACGCGGTCTAACGCCGGATTATCTGTTTCAATCCGGCGCCGCTTCTGCTGACATCCTCGCGTGTATTTGTTTGGACCTGCTAGTACATGAATTTCAACGCAAACTGTACCTGGCGCGGAGCCCCCGCCGCAAGGATATGGTTGAATGTCGGCGAACTGATGTCGGAGTCGGGCAACCGGAAGTTCGTGCGGTTCAGGATGTCAAACAGCTCCGCGCGAAATTGCAACTGCTTCGATTCTGTGATTTTGAAATTCTTAAAGGCACCGAAATCCCAGTCGGCATAGGCAGGGCCGAGATTCACGTTGCGACCCTCGGTGCCAAACTGGCCCGCATTCGCTACGGGATCAAGTCGCTGGAAAGCGCCGGCGTCGAGCCACGCGCTAACCGAGCGCGGCCCGTTATTGGGGTTGCCGACGAGATTCGGTCGCTGCGCGGAGAACCCGGTGATCTCCGGCGCGCTGCCTTGCGCCGCAACATCGTTCGAGTCAAAGACGCTGAACGGCGTGCCGCTCATCAGCGTGGCAATGCCATTCAAATGCCATCCGCCGAATACCCATTGGTACGGGTTCTGCGGATGGTTCCAGAACGGAAGCGCCCATTCATAGCTTCCAACGAATCGGTTGCGCGCGTCGAACAACGAGGGCCCGCGCTCCGCTGCTAGATTGAACGGATCCTGGGCGAGGTCGTTTTCACCGGCCACCGGCTTCGACGCCGATCCGGTTATGTTGAACGACGAAACATCGTCGATCGCCTTCGACCACGTGTACGAGACCAGGAATGACAGTCCGTGGCTGAACCGCTTGCGCAGCGATGCTTCCAACGCGTTGTACGCCGAATTGGCGATGCCCGCGATCTCACCGGTCGATGAAAACTGGCAACTGCTCGGCGAATCGGCAAGCGTGCAGCCGGAATAGAGCCGCCGTTGATCGGCGTTGCTGGAATTCGAAATCGGCTGGCCGTTGGCGAATCCGGGAACGAATACTGCTGGATTCGCTTCGATAAAGCGCGGCAGGCGTGTTCCCTTGGTGCCGACGTATCCGATCTCGAACAGCCAATCGGCCCCGAACGAGCTCTGCACGTTCAAGTCCCAGTCCTGTGTATAGGGGAGTGTCAACGTCGGCGACAGAGTCAGGTTCGTCAGTGGCGTTGAGAAAGTTCCTGCGGCCGGAGGATTGCCGTTGAACGGATCGGCGAAGTTCGGCAGGCTCACCTGCGGCGTTCCCAAATACGGAGGCGCACTGATCGGCGCCTGCAATGGTCCGCCCTGTCCCGTGTAATAAGGCTCATAGAAGACACCGTACGCCGAGGTGATCAGCAATTTGCCTTTACCGTTTGGGTCCCACGCAACGCCAAGGCGTGGCGCAAATGCCTTCGTATCGGTGGGAATCAGGCCTGCGGGAACACCGGGATCGCCTGGATATAGGAGCCCCGCCGGCGCATCCGGTAGCACCTGGGACTTCTTCCCCGGCTCAAACAACGAAAGCCGGTTGTGAATTTCGGTGTATGGTTTGGGCAACTCGTAACGCAATCCGGCATTGATTGTGAATCGCGACGTGAGCTTATAGGTATCCTGCACGTACAGGTTCCCAATGTTGCCGGGAATCCCGCGCGAGAAATCGCCGATACCCTGCAGGAAGACAACCGCCTGCCCGGTGAGAAAGCTGGCGAACGCGTCCGTTACAGGGAATGGCACGAATACAAAGAAACCGTTGGTCGCGATCCCTTGCAGCACGTTGATCTTCTGATGCTGGTATCCGCCGCCGAATTTCATCTCGTGCTTGCCGCGCACCCAGCTCAGCGCCCCGGAGTAATCGTAGACATTTTCGTAGGTGTTGCGCGGGCCGGTGATTGGATCACCAACCGTGGTATAGCCATTCACCTGGATGAATGGCGGTCCAGTGGCGACATCGAGACTCGGCGTGTATTGGAATCCTAAGTCTGAGGGCGGCTGATGGTCTTCGCGCTCGCCGAAGAGAAACTTGTTGCGCAGAAACGAGAATCGAGCCACGGCGATGAGGGTTGGGGAAAAGGTGTGCGTATCTTCTGCGACAAAGTTCTGCGCGCGTTGGTCTTCGCCTACCGGGAATCCAGGCACGCTTGCTCCGCCGGGCGATAGCGGGTCGAGTTGAGACAGCTGGTTGAACATGTAACGGAAGCTCAGCGTGTCACGCGGGCTGAGGTAATGGTCGACCTTGATGCCGAACTGATCGCTATCGTTCCTTAACGTCTGTGTCGTGGAGAACAGATTCGTGCCGGCGTTCGGAAGCGGGAAGAAGGTCAGCAGGTTTTGTGAAATCGAGTTGATCTGCTCCGGCGGCACCTGGTTATTCGGGTAGGGTGCATTGGCGAATACGTTGAAAAGCTGATGGGCCGGGTTGTGGCAGAAGCCGTCCGTGAAGCCCTCCGGGCAGAGTTCGGTGAAATCTCCAGTTCGCTGTTTGACCGACGGGACCGTGGTCAGCTCTGTCTCGCCCTGGCGATTGCGGAAGCCCTCATAGAAGCCGAAAACGAAGGTCTTATCCTTTTTGATCGGCGCACCGATCGAGGCGCCAAACTGGTTTTGCTTCAGCGGCTCCTTCGTCTGCGCGAAATAATTGTTGGCGTCCAATGCGTCGTTGCGCAGGAACTCCCATAATGTTCCGTGGATCTGATTCGTGCCCGACCGCGTGACTATGTTCGTCGTCGATCCGAGCGCGCCTCCGAATTCGGCATTCGCGCTATGCGTGATGATGCGGAACTCGCTGATCGCGTCCACCGGCGGCTTGAGGACGAACCCGCCGTCGACACCGTTGAAGTTGTTTGCACCGTCGATGAGAAAGTTATTTGATTCAGGTCGCTGTCCATTGACTGCATAAGCCTGCCCGTTGCGCAGCGAACCGCCCGCTTCGGCTACTCCAGGTGTCAAGGGAACGACTCCAGGCTGCAACAGGCCAAGTTGCGAGAAGTTGCGCCCGTTCAGAGGAAGATCTTCCAACTCCTGCTGTTCTACTACCTTGCCCATGCTGGTGACGGTTGGCTCAATCAACTCGGCATCGGCGTTCACCAGCACCTGCTGCTTTTCCGATCCGACCGCGAGATGGGGCGAAACCGAAGCCGTCTCGTTCACGTTGAGTGTGATGCCATCCTGCACGTATTCCTGGAAACCTTTCGCTGCGACCTGCAGGCGGTAGTGTCCGACCGGCAGTTCCAGAATGACGTAGTTACCGGCGCGATCGGTGGTCGTCGCGCGCGACAGGCCCGTCTCCGCCTGCCGGGCAGTAACCGCAGCGCCCGGAATGACAGCGCCGCTTGGGTCTGTAACGGTTCCGCGAATGTTTCCTGTGATTTGCTGAGCAGATAAACTGATGCAAGAAAGTGCTACAAATGCCAGCACATTGCGAACCATGTTCATGTTGATTTCGGCCTCTCCCAAAGACTTAGCACTGCAAACAGACGTTGGTGGTTCGTGTGGAACCTGTTGATTGATGGCCATGACGTAAGCAACACAAAACCTGCCACATCGTCAAAGGCTCCGTGAGTTAGAGAATGCTGGCGGGATCACCAGGAGCAGGGCTCCGCCCAAGTTCAGGGGAAGAAATCGCGTGGAGGGCTGCACGATGAACCGTAGTCGGTCAGTAGATGCGCTGTCTTGCATCGGTCGATGGGTAGCTAACTCAACCCTTCGGTGGAGTCGCACCGTAATCGGTCAATGTAAGATCGCGCAAGACAGCCATGCTGTTCGATCTGGATTGTTCGATCTGGAAGTTCGTTCACCCTGGAAGGTGTTAGGCGCTTTGTCACAAGGAAGAACTTCATCGAGGTGAGTCTTGGATCGACGGACCTTCTTGTCTTCGAATGCCGCACTATGCACTGGCTTCGCGATAACCAAAGCAGTGCCTGCCCTTGCCGACACATTTCCGTCGAACGAGTGGCGCACCTTCGAGGTTGTGACGAGAGTCGAGCTACTGGATCCAAAAGGAGTCTGCCACATCTGGCTTCCTGCAGCACTGATAAGTGACACGCCCTACCAGAAGACGCTTTCGAACCACTTCAACGCGGATGGTGGAGTCGTTAAGCTGGTCCAGGAAAAGCAAAATTCTCTCGGCATCGTGTCGGCGGCATTTGCGCCAAACACAAAACCGGCTCTGACACTAACCAGCCGTGTTTCGCTCAAAAATTACACTGTCGATCTGTCGTCTCACCGAACCGCGCCGCACGCGTCACGCACTGAGCTTAACTTCTTCCTGCAGCCGACCCGGTACGTTCCCACCGACGGAATTGTGAAAGACACCGCGCTCAAAGCTACCGCCGGCGCAGTCACCGACGTGGAGAAGGCGCAAGCTATTTATCAATGGGTAGTGGCAAATACGTTCCGCAATCCTAAGATCCGCGGCTGCGGGCGCGGTGACATCCGCTTCATGTTGGAGTCTGGGGACCTGGGCGGCAAATGTGCCGATTTGAACGCTCTCTATGTTGGCCTGGCTCGCTCAGTGGGCTTACCCGCGCGCCATGTCTATGGTTTGCGCATTGCGAAATCCGAGTTGGGCTATAAGAGCCTTGGCATCGCCAATGACAAGGCGACGAAGGGCCAACACTGCCGAGCGGAAGTCTACCTACGCGAGCATGGATGGGTGCCAGTAGACCCAGCCGATGTCCGCAAAGTAGTGCTGGAAGAACCTCCTGGGAATCGTCCATTGAGCGATCAGATCGTGTCGCGGGCCCGCGATTCTTTGTTCGGTTCATGGGAGATGAATTGGATGGCATACAACTATGCTCATGACGTGGAACTACCCGGATCCGCGAACAAACCCGTGGTGTATTTCATGTATCCGCAGGCGGAAACCTCGGAGGGACGGGTCGATCCGTTTGATCCGGATAACTTCAAGTACGAAATCACTGTGAGAGAAATAAGCTAGAACCGAAGCCGAAAGATCTGCGGCTGCCCTTCGATATTTATGTTGGCATTGATGCTGATGCACGTCCCGACTGTAAATCCTAAGCGGGTGCAATCGAAGGGATCTTAAGGTAATTGAGAATCGGAACAGTGACGGCGGTCGTCACCAATGCCATCACCACCAACATGGTGAAAAGCGTTGGTGAAAATACGTGCGCGTTGTAAGCAATGTTGAGCACGATCAGTTCGACGAGACCACGGGTATTGAGAAGTGCGCCTAAAGCCAGCGAGAACCGCCAGTCCTGTCCGGTCATACGCGCCCCGATAATCGCGCCGCCTATCTTACCCGCTGAGGCGAGAATCAGTATGAATCCTGTCCACAGCCAGGTGGCAGGATCATTGAGGAGATCCGGCCGGGTCCTCAGGCCTGTGAGCGCAAAAAACAGCGGCAACAGGGTGAGCGAAAGGATGACGTCCAAGCGGCTTCGGAGCGCTTGCTGCCAGGATGGAACACGCGGAAAACATAAACCTGCCAGGAAGGCGCCGAAAAGCGGATGCACGCCGATTGCGTCGGTAACTGCGGACGATGCGAGGGCGACAGCGATCATCACGCCCAGCAACTCGTAAGAGAGCAGGTCTCTTGATTGCCGCGCAGCCAGCCAGCGGCCAAGCGGCCGTATCACGAAGAACATGACGGCAAGGTAAGCAGCAAGCCAAACAAATCTCACAAAGAGCGATGCGCTGCCGCTCGATGATACAAACGTCAACGCCACGGCCAGAAGTATCCAAGCCGTTACGTCATCTACCGCGGCACATAGCAATGCGGTTGCACCGAGGGAGCTTGTTTGCAGATTTCGCTCCTCTAGAATTCGCGCAAGCACGGGGAACGCGGTGATGCTCATGGAGACGCCCAGGAAAAGCGCAAATGGGATCTCGCCAATTCCATTAGGCGAAAACCGTGCATGAAAGAGCGGCGCGGAGAGAAGCGCCATTCCGAATGGAAGCACGATACTGGTCAGGCTAGCGAGCGTTGCTGTGGCCTTCTGCTGGCGAAGATGCTCGTAGTCCAATTCGCTTCCTATCAGGAACAGGAACAGGATGAGTCCCACGGTACTCAGCGATTCCAACGAGCCGAGCGACGCCGCGGGAAACAAATGTGCGAAGAGGTTCGGAGCAAATCGCCCGAAGACAGACGGTCCGATGAGAATTCCGCCAAAGATCTCTCCAATCACCTGAGTCTGTCCGAGCATGCGAGCGAGACGGCCACAGCCGAGGCTAATGAGCACTACGACGGACATCTGAAAGATGAGAAGGCTCATGGGTATACCGATTGCTCAGGTGTTCTGATTATGGAAGGCGCGCTTGATGGAGGCTACTGCAATCGACACCGCATCGCCACGATTATTGTGCCGCAGGAGACGGAACCAAAGCGACCTGCGCACCGACGTTGCTCGCCCGGTTGGGCACTCTTGCTGCGTGGTGACGAGGCGTGCGATCCTCTGCAACCTCAACGCCGCGTGACCTGAAGTATGCCGCGAGGTTCGTGGAGACCTGATCAGCCCGTTCAAGCGGGATAAAGTGCCCTGAGTCGAGCGTAATCATCCGCGAATGTGAAATCAGTTCGACTGCCCGGTAGGCAAAAGACTCCGGCAGAACATCGCGAGAACCGTGAATTATCAGCGTAGGGCAGTCCAGAGAATTGAGGACCGAGGGGAAGTGCCGAAGAACAATCTCAGGCCTGCCCCACCGCACGAGACGCATCAGTTTCCAGGGGCCGACAATTCCTGAGAAGGTCTCGTAAAAACTGGCGCGCAGCGATGTGTGATGCGTGTGCGGTATGGCACGGCGCATGGCGATTTTCCAGAAAAGCATGTGCACCAGCGGAGCCGTGAGTTCGCCGAGAATGGGCTTGCGAAGAAGTTCGAGCAGGAAGAAGGGCTCGAGATCAGGGAAGATGGCCGGCGAAAGCAGCGCCATGCAGCCAACTCGCTTCGGAAACTGGTGCGCATACTGAACAGCGATGGCGCAGCCACCATCGTGACCGACCACATGCCAGCGCTGGACACGATGCCGTATGCGCAATTGCTCGATCTGTGCAGCTACTTGCTCGAAATAAGAGGCGCTATACGGCAAAAATGGAGTGCTCCCCATTCCAGGCAGATCGATAACGAAGCACTTGAAATTACGCGAAAGATCGCGCACCACGTCATCCCAGAGATGCCCGTTTGTAGGCATCCCGTGAACTAGCAGGACAGCTTCACCTTTGCTGCGCGAGTTACACCGCATAGATGTTCTCCGTGCTGTCCATCGTTTCCCGATTCACCATCGCCGCCGGGGGCCGATAGAGAATCACTGCTATTTGATACGCCGCCCACGTGATCATGCGGATCGTGGCCATGATGGAAGAGATCGCCAGTGTTCGAACGAGTGAGCCGCGAGGACGAGTGCGTGCATAAATCAAATTCATCAGCCACGCCGGCAAAGTGTAAATGCGCGCCGTACCGAACAATCCAAGACGATCCCGCATCATTGGCTGATAAAAGAGCTTCTCGATCAGGCTGTTGAAATAGAGACCGACAGATAAGACGCGCAAATTGTAAACAGCCCGTGCCAGTGACGGGATTGTGCCTCGATGACGGTACCTGCGGATTAATGCGGTCGCTTCATCGGCGTGCCGAAGAGCGGCGGTTACACCGTTTCCCGTGATGGGGTCCGACTGGGAAGCAGCTTCACCGATGATGAGCCAGTTTGTTCCGCATACCCCTTCGTAAGTGCGACAAAGAAATGACGTCGTTGCGACTTCTTGTACCTCAGCCCGATCCACGATTTCCCGCAGACGCGGAAAAGTGCGGCAGTGGCTTACCAAGATGTCCTGTGCGCTGAGACCCGCCCCGCGCTGTGTCTTCACACTTGAGCCGGGAGCGATGTAACCAATGCTGCTGACGCCGGGCCGAATCGGAATCTCCCAGATCCACTCCATGTATTCGCCCGGCGGGCTAATCATGTAGAGCGTGGTTCCTTCCACCCACTCGCGAGTCGGCAAGTGCGACCACATGGCGACCTTCCGCGGCCCATATGCGACAGATCTGAGATTGAAGCGCTTCCCCAGCAAGCTCGCGTCGCCACCGGATGCGTCAATGAACCACGAAGCGCGAACAAACGTACCTTGTGCCGTCCGGAGCCCGAGGATGCGGCGAGTTCTGGGGTTTTGTTCGTCCAAGATGGCGAAGTCCGCCACCCGCTCATGCAGCGTGGTCACGCCTAGCTGACGGGCTGTTTCGCGCAGGCGCGCATCCGTGCGATCCCGATCCAGGTGCAGCGTGCGTACTTCCACATTCCAAGGTGACTCCGCTAGCCATGCTCCCGGCAGGAACTCCTTCTTGCCACTGTCAGCTCCCATCACCGTGATGTGACGCTTCCAGGTCGCAGCCTCGGACGAGACTAACTCCTCCATGGGCAAACCGAGGTTCGCAAACAGCTCCGGGGCAGACCAGTCGAGGGATTCGCCGACGACGTTGCAGATTTCCTTCCGCTGCTCGATGCAGGTGACGCGAAACCCGCTGCGAGCGAGATGGATGGCGGCAGCAATACCGGAAAGACCCGCTCCGATGACGACCGCGTCGGTATCGATTACGAGAGGTTTTCCCTGCGGCGGCTCTGGCATAGCGACCCGTCAGAATGGGATGAACTGCAGACAGTTGAGTAATTTGCGGCGAGCCGCATGGCTGGAACAAGACGTATTGGCAACTCTAACGAAAGGTGGAATAAGGAGCATCGATCAAAAGGTGGAGGCCCCGCGGAGATTACTCTTCTGCCTCGGGCCCCAGTGCCGGTGGTATGTACTCCTGGACCCGGCTCATAAACCAATCCAGGGCCCCGCAAACCAAGAGGGTGCCGACCGATGCAATGAGCACCGTACGAGAGAGCGGCACCAGCACAATCGTGCTGACAAACTCCAGGGCAATGAGGGCAAGAAGAACATTTACGATCGCTCGACGAGTCATATAGAAGCAGATGAGAGCTCCGAGCGGAGCGCCGACAGCAACAATGGGGACGGCTGCGAGCCAATATCCCATGACCGCCGGTGAGAAGTCCTTTAGCCAGAAGAAATGGACAAGGAATCCGGGGATCGTCGCCATCGTCATCAGAATCACCGTAGTGGGCGTCACGATCTTTTCGTTGATCCGGAAAAGCAGCACCATAACCATGAATGCGACGGAGTTTTCCCCGGTTCCCACCAGTGCGCTGACAATCCCGCCCAGGAAGCCGGCAGCGATCAGGATGATGCGTTCTTTGCCACCGAACCATGGCAGTTTCGAGTTTCGGCGTGCTTCGCCTTCGCGATTTACAAGCAGCAGCGCGATGCCGAGGCTGGTGACCAGGACCGTAAACGAGGTCCGCACAATCACGGGTGGTATCAGAGGAGCAATCCATCTCGCACCAAAGATCACACCTGCAATGCCTGGAATGCCGGCGTAGAGCAACGCACGCCGTTCGAGGGGAATGCGCTGGTAGAGAATGCTCAGCGAGGCCGCCCCCATCCCCACGCTCTGAATTGCCAGCGAGAAGTTGCGCGCGTCGTAGGGTGCGATGTGAAGCAGCTTGGTGAAAATGGGGAATGCGATCGCACCGCCGCCTTCGCTGGTCCCACCCCCGACGATTGAGCCGAACACCATCGTCAGCGCGATTCTCCAGTCGATCAGCAAATGATGGAGCGCGTTTCTACCGCCAAAGAACAGCCACACAATCCAGATGAAGAGGGCCAGCAACAAATTGAACCGCAGAGCGCGGAGCGCCGATCGCGATTTGTCTTTGGGCGCGAGCTCAGGTGGTGACGTCAGTGGAGGCACCGGCAATCGTAATCCTCGGAAGGGGCGGGGGTACCAGACAAGCCCAGACCCGTCGATGCATGATCAAGGTGCATGGGCTGGCCTGGCATCCACCGAAGGATTGAGGCTTGCATGGTATTGCCAGGCTGCTGCTCGCTCTGTTCCCGTCAAAGCCCTGTCTAACTGGACAGCGGGAACCGGTCTGCCAGTTGCTGCGTCATCAGTTGGTTCGCGTACGTTGTACTCCATCTAAAGGATGATTCTGAAGAAGGCGAGGGACAGGTAAACTCTCTGTCTATGATCGCCATTCGTCAGATCTGCGCTACAAAACGCCTGAGCTTCGCACTTTGCGTGTTCATGGCCAGCCTTGTGATGCTCGCCCTGGCGGCCTATCCAATGTACGTCATTCGTCCTTTTCGGGAACAAGACCCAGCAGCCCTGCAGCGTGCGCTCTGGGTGCTATTGCACAACAAGCCAATTATGTTTGGACTCTTTTGGTTGATTGCAACGCCAGCGATCCTTGCGTGGCGGCGCTCCGGGTGGGTGGCGAAGCTGGTGCTGGGGTCAACTTTCTGTGTGACTCTGATCGCGGCTGTTTCGGCATGGATCAACCCCTACGAACATATGTTCCACCCGTTTGGCGCGCCACAATACACTTCAATTGAACACGCTGGTCTCGCCCCCACCGATATGGTTATCGCGGTGGCGTTGGGTGGAGATAGCCGCGCGTATGGAATCCGCGAGATGGGCTACCATCATATCGTTAACGACCGGCTACACCAATTGCCGATTGTCGTCACCTATTGAACGCTTTGCCATACGGGTCTGGTCTGGACCCGCAGCATAGACGGACGCGAGCTGCATTTTCACCTTGCAGGCATCAACAATCAGAATTTTCTGATGCGCGATGAGGAGACAGGCAGCTATTGGCAGCAAATCACGGGAGCAGCAATCGCTGGCCCTTTAAAGGATAGGAAGCTCACTCTGGTCCCGCAAGATGAGCTCACGTTTGCGCTCTGGAAGAAGGAACAACCGAAGGGGACAGTTTTGGCGCCTTTGCCGCGTTATGCGGAAAAGTACGAAAAGGCGACGTGGGAGACAGAATACGCAAAACTCCCGACTGTGATTCATGGCCCGAAGGGAACACTGCCTGACAGGGAAACGATCATCGGCATCGTGAGCAATGGCGAGGCGAAAGCATATCCAATCGCGAAGCTGACAGCGCAATCGCCGGTGCTGCTCGATGTCGTGGGCAACCAGCCAGTGATGCTCGTGGTCGGTCCCGATGGAAAATCTGTGCGCGTGTTTTCGCGCGAAGTTGCTGGAAGATCGCTTGATTTCTATAGCCGCGGGAGTTCAGGCGATTCCTGGGCACTACTCGATTCCGGGACCCTAAGCGAGTGGGGATTTGACGGTTGTGCGCTTTCCGGCGATATGAAAGGCCGGTGTCTCACGCGGATTGATGCGCTGAAGGATTACTGGTTCGATTGGCAGAACTACCATCAGCACACGAGAATCTACCGGCACTGAATTTTGCAGGACGCCGGCGCCGTACAAGCAGCATTTCATCCGCCGTTCGGATGCTTCCGCTTGCTTCGATTGCAGTTCTGTTTGTAGCGGCAGCGTCAGTTCGAGGCAGTACCCTAGAGACGATAGAGAGAGGAAAATCGATGGCTACGGCTTCATTTCGTGCCGATCACGTCGGCAGCTTTTTGCGCCCCGCTGAACTTTTACAGGCGCGTCTATCCCGCAGTCCGCTCGAGCAGCTTCAGCAGCTTGAAGACGCGCATATTCTGCGTGTGATCGAGAAGCAAAAGGACCTTGGATACGAAGCAGTCACCGATGGGGAGTTGCGCCGCAGCAACTTCATGAGCGATTTCACTGATGCGGTTGAGGGTTTCGATCTTGGCGATGCAGTTCCACGTCACTGGGACGATGATGCGAAGGAAGCCTCTGGACAGCCCGTTCCGTCGACTCCGGTTAGCAGCATCACAGGAATCGTTAACGCGCGTCTGCGCCAGAGGCAGCCGTTGACGGGCAGGGAATTACCGTTTCTGCGGCAGCACGCTCCAGGCCATATCAAAATGACATTGCCCAGCGCCACGCAGTTCCCGGCGATTTCCTTCAAGTACGGAGTTACAGATGCAGTCTACAAAGATCCTTACACACTGCTTGAAGAGATCACTGCGATCATGACAGCAGATATGGCATCGCTGGCGGGCAGCGGCGTTTCTTACATACAGATTGATGCGCCTCGCTATAGTTATTTCCTCGACCCCAAATGGTGCCATTGGATGGAGTCTGAACTCCGTGTGAACACCGACGATATGTTGACTGCCTCTTTGCACGCAGACAATGCTTGTTTCGCCGCAGCGAAGCAATCGGGCGTGACAAGAGCCATTCACCTGTGCCGCGGAAACAATCGCAGCCATTGGTATGCCGAGGGTGGCTACGACGCAATCGCCGAGAGGCTCTTTCAGGAGCTTGATGTCGACCGTTTTCTGCTTGAATATGACGACGCTCGCTCAGGCGGATTTGAGCCGCTGCGCTTCGTGCCCAGAAACAAGATCGTGGTCCTGGGCCTCGTTAGCTCCAAGCACTCTGCTCTTGAAAAAAAGGAAGACCTTCTGCGGCGCATCGATGAGGCCGCAAAGGTGGTTTCGCTCGAGCAGTTGGCCCTGAGCCCGCAGTGCGGCTTTGCTTCAACGATGGAGGGCAACGCGCTCACCGAAGCAGACCAGTGGGCCAAGCTGCAACTGGTGGCAGAGACAGCACGCGAAGTGTGGGGATGATCGAGGAGGCGCCTCAGCCAATTATCGCGATGCTCGCCTCCATCGTGTGAGCATCACTGGGAGCCAGCGTCACGGCGGCGCTCAAGATATTGCTTGCCTCAACGCACGCCATCTTTCGCCACTCTTCATCTCCCAGATCGGTCATGGATTTTGCGCCAGTATCCCAGGGATTCCATACGACTGTCGTCAGCGAGTTTCTCTTCTCGATGCGAAGCTTTCGCTGGAGCACTGGATCGGTTAATGTAAGCGTGCTGCTTGTATTGAGATAAGCGTTATCGGTCTGCGCTGTCATCACAACGTCGCCATCCTGCACCTTCTCGTGATTTCCGTCCGTATTATCTAGAAACATCACGCCATCAAGGCCCGTAACGCTCACCTGCGTCACATCGCCTACATGATGGTAAGTGTGCAGCGCTTCTTCAAATCGGAATGACGATGCGCCCGTGTTGAACACGGTCAGTGCCAGCTTGAGTTGCAAACCTATCTCAACGCGAAGCACCAGCCGCACATCGTGCGGCCACCATCGGCGGGTGAAGTCATCGCTTTCTGTCGCGAGTGTCACTGTAACCGTGCCCTCCTGATGGCCTATCCCTTCGAGCTTCCAGCTTCGCGTACGCGCAAATCCATGCGCCGGGGCTTCCGGATTATCAGCCTTACCGCGAAACCACGGAAAGCAAACAGGGATGCCGCCACGAATGGCACGTCCGTCTTCCCATCGAGAGCGCTCACTGGTGAAAAGCACTTCTTCCGAGCCAGTGGGCCGCCATGAAGTGACTTGGGCCCCGTGCAGGTAGATTTCTCCTGAAGCTGACGGAGACGTAATTTGTATCTTGGGCAAGCCGTCGTTTCCAGGCACAATCGCGGCGATATCTTTGATTGCGAATAAGGCATTGAGAGCATCAATTTCCTGCGACATGAGGCCCAGTGTAATCGACCTGGCACAGCTGGTGAAACCGAGCTGATCCATCTGAGAACAGATGCTTAATAGTCCGAGAGATGGTTCCAAAGTCATCGCTCCATGTTCATAATGCGGCATTCATACCAGAATGCGAGTTGCGAATTGAGCGGCCGTTCATGCACATTGAGAGTGGGGAGTCTCGCTGTACGCTTCCGTTCCGGACACACTACGTCGCTTCGGCGCTTCTACAATCAAAGTTATTGAGGATAGAAATACGATGGCTACCAAGGTGAAAGAGCCGGTAGAGGCGGCTGCGGCCACTAACGGCTCTCCTCTGATCAGCAACGAAAAGCTGCGGCAACTCTACGCCACAATGCTGAAGTGCCGCACGATGGAAGAGCGTGCGCGTGTCCTTTTCAAGCAGAGCAAATTTACCGGCAACTATTATGCGGCGATTGGCCAGGAGGCCACCGCAGTCGGTACAGCGATCGATTTGCGCGCCGAAGACACGATCGGGCCGTCGCACCGCGACTTTATTGCTGCTTTTATCAAAGGCGCGCCTCTGGACAAGATGTTCTGCCATCTTTACGCGCGCGCCAACAGCCCGGATAAGGGGCGTTCGTCTCCGGCGCATTTTGGCTATGCTCCATTGAATGTGATCACGCCATCTTCGACGATTGCGGCGCAATTGAATATCGCAACAGGCGTGGCTTTGGCCAACAAGATGAAGAAGAACGACAACATCGCCGTGGCCTACTCCGGTGATGGTTCCACATCGCTTGGCTTCTGGCATGAGGCGCTGAATTTCGCCGGCGTGCATGATCTGCCCATCATATTTGTCTGCCAAAACAACCTCTGGGCTGAGTCGGTTAATCTGCAATTCCAAACCAAGGTTCCGGATATCAGCGTCAAGGCGCAGGCCTATGGATTTCCTGGCATCACCGTGGATGGCAACGACGTCGTCGCGGTCTACCGCGTGGCGCAGGAGGCGATTTCGCGAGCACGGCGCGGCTTTGGTCCCACGCTGATTGAGTGCAAGACGTATCGATGGTACGGGCACTCGGAGATCGATCCGGCTAAGTATCGCGACCCGGAAGAAGTCGAGCGATGGAAGGCCAAAGACCCAATAGCAGGCATGGAAAAGTACCTGGCCGGCAAAGGCTTGTTTACTACAGAATGGAAGCAGGAGATTCTGGAAGGTTTCAATAAGGAGCTTGAAGCAGCCATCGAAATCGCAGACAAATCGCCGATGCCAGAGGGCGTCGAAGCGCTCGATCATGTCTACTCATTTGATATACGAGAGCGCTCCCTGAACCCCAAGAGTTATTCGCCGAGTTACTAACTCGAAACAAGCCAAGGATTGGATTTAAGAAAATGGCACTAGTAACATACATCAGCGCGATTACCGAAGCGCTGCGGGAAGAGATGAGACGCGACGAGCGCGTCTTCATCATTGGCGAAGATGTAGGCGTGGAAGGTGGCGTATTCAAGGCTACGAAAGGGCTCTACGAGGAGTTCGGCGCATCACGGGTCATCGATTCGCCTCTTGCCGAGGGCGTCATCGTTTCGGCGGCGATCGGCGCGGCACTCGCGGGGCTGAAGCCCGTTCCTGAGATTCAGTTTTCTGACTTCATCACTCCGGCTATGGATGCGTTGACACAACAGGCCGCTAAACTGCGCTATCGTTCCGGAGGCTCACAGACCTGCCCATTGACGCTGCGAGTCTGCTATGGCGGTGGCGTGGGCGGCGGGCTCTATCACTCGCAAACCAACACCACATGGTTCGCGCATGAGCCGGGACTGGTGGTGGTGGCTCCCGGCACTGTTGCCGACGCAAAAGGCATGCTGAAAGCTGCGATTCGTCAGGACGACCCGGTCATCTACTTCGAGCATAAGAAGCTGTATCGCTCGATAAAAGAAGAATTGCCAGACGACGATAACTTTGTCACCGACCTCTTCAAGGCCGCAGTGCGACGACCAGGCAAGGACTTGACGCTGGTGACTTACGGCTGGACATTGCAGCTGTCATTGGAGGCTGCAGAAAAGGTCCATGCACAAACCGGCGCCGAAATTGAGGTGGTGGATCTGCGCGTGCTCAATCCACTGGACAAGGACACATTCCTGGAGTCGCTGGCGAAGACAGGTCGCATGCTGATCGTTCATGAGGATCACCGCACGCTGGGCATCGGGGCGGAGATATCCGCGATTGCCGCTGAGCAGGCTTTCGATTGCCTTGATGCTCCTATCATGCGGGTCACTGCGCCAGATGTCCCGGCCATCCCGTTCTCCTCCACACTTGAAAAGTTCTACCTGCCTTCGGTAGACAAGATTGTCGACGCAGCGACCAAATTATTGAATTACTGAATCTTGAGCACAATGGAACAGCAACCGCTCTTCCTCGTCGGAAGGGCGGTTGTCACATTGACCCTGCTCTATGCACTTCAGTAGAGTTAACCGTATGAGCGTTTTCAGCGGTTGGCTGCGAGGTCTAAGCCTTCCCGGTCTCTTTCTTTTGACCGGAGCGTTTTTGATACATGAGTGCCAGCCGCTGCTGGCTGAATCACCCGGTGCGTCTCTTCCAGTTGCTGTCGCAGTAGACAAAGTTCCCATCGCTCCTTGCCAGGCCTCCGTTCTTGGATCGCCGTACATCCCGCTCGACAGCTGGATGTACGTATCGCTTACCCGTTTATATTCGCTTGGCTACCTGGATACCGCATTCCTCGGACTGCGTCCGTGGACACGTTTGAGCGTGATCCACATGCTTGAGGAAACTGCTGCTGACCTGGAGGATGCGCCCGATGACGCAACGACCCATGAGGCCCAGGAACTTTATGACTCGCTATGGCATGAGCTGAATAGCGATGCTGAGGGTCCATGCTCCTCCCGTCGCGGCCAGGTGCGGGTTGAGTCTACATACACGGTAATGCGCGGCATCACCGGCACTCCGCTGCACGACAGCTATCACATCGGCCAGACGATCACCAACGATTACGGGCGCCCTTATGAGAGCGGCTTTAACAATTACACGGGCATAAGCGGCTATGCGACGCTTGGTATCTTTACTCTCTATGCGCGCGAGGAATTTCAATACGCGCCCTCCGGAGACGGCTATTCTCAGGCTTTGTTTGACAGCCTGTCGCAGCGCGATAACATTCCCTTTGCCACTAACCCGCGTCAGGATACGATTCCACTTGGACCTATCGACTCGACGTTCAATGCACGCCTGGTAGAAGGTTACCTTTCGGCCCATGTAATTGGTCACGAGATATCTTTCGGTAAGTCAGATCAATGGTGGGGTCCGAGCAAGGGCGGAGCCTACGCGTATTCCAATAACGCAGAGAATATTTATTCGTTTCAGATCAATCGAATTGAGCCTCTGCGTATCCCATGGCTGTCGCGACTTACCGGTCCATTTCGTTATGACTTCCTTGTGGGTTCGCTGAAGGGGCACACTTACTATAACGAGCCCTGGGTACACGCAGAAAAAATCAGCTTCAAACCCACTTCCGATCTTGAATTTGGCTTTGAGCGAACTGTCATCTGGGGCGGCCAGGACCATGTGCCCATCACGATCCATTCGTTCCTGAAAAGCTTCTTCAGTCTGCAAAACGTATCTGCGGAAGAGAAGAAATCACGCAACGATCCAGGCGCGCGCTTTGGCGCGTTCGACATGAATTACCGTCTGCCGTATTTGCGCAACTGGCTAACATTCTTCGTCGATTCTGAAGCACATGACGACGTATCGCCAATCTCAGCCCCGCGCCGGGCGGTTTTCCGGACCGGTTTGTACTTGTCGCATGTGCCCGGCATTCCAAAGCTCGACATTCGTGGGGAGGCCGCCATGGATGATCAGTCCACGTCGCGAAGTATTCAGGGAATGTTCACTTATTACGAAGGCGAGCAGCCGCAGGGTTACACCAACGCCGGACAGATCTTTGGTGACTGGATGGGACGCGAGGCCAAGGGCGGACAGGCGTGGGCAACCTGGCATTTGAGCGGCAAAGAGTGGATCCAGGTAGGCTGGCGCGGCCAGAAAGCGGCAAAAGACTTCATCGTCGGCGGCACAACCATCAATGATGTCAGCGCACAAGTAGTGAAGCGCTTCGGGCCCGATCTGGAGTTGAATGCTAACTTTGCCTACGAAGGCTATCTCGCTCCGGTCTATCTCCCTGGTAAGCAAAACGTGACCACAACCACAATTCAGCTTACGTGGTTCCCGACGCGCAAGGTAAGCTTCTAGCTTTCGCTCGGGCGATAGAGCTAACTCTTCGCAATACCCGCAGACCTGTAGATATCGCGGATATATTTCATATCCTGCAAGCCTTCTTCGCCTGGAGTCTTCGGCTCGAGGTTATGCAGAATGCAGTTGGAAAAATGGTCAGCCTCCTTGGAGAAATGAATCGGATCTTTCTCCGAATTCGGCTCATCCAGCGTGACGTAGGGGTTATCCGGCGTCGCTATCTGCGCAGTCAGCCGCAGGCCGTCGTAAACAAACGCCGGATTTACGTCGATCCATCCCTTCGATCCATAGACGTGAAAGTAGCCGTCCATCTGCGCGCCGTAAGTGGTATTGCAACTGGCTACAACCCCGGAAGGGAACTTTGTAACCCATGAGACGTTCTCTTCCACCGTCTTGAATCGCGGGTCTAGCGGGTTGCTGAACGCGTAAGCCGAGATTTCAGCGGGCTCCTCGCCCGTGAGATAACGGGTCGCATTGAGGCAGTAGATTCCAACGTCCATCAGCGGCCCACCCCCTGCGAGTGGTTTATCGAGCCGCCATTCGTTCGGTCCACAGTTAAAGCCGAACGCGCTCTGAATCGACTGCACCTGCCCGATTGCGCCATCCCGGATAAGTTTGACTGCGCGAAGGTTGGTTGTCTCGTAGTGGCAGCGATAGGCGATCATGAGCTTCACGTTGGCTGACTTGCAGGCCTCTATCATTGACTGAGCCTCGGCTACGCTGACTGCCATCGGCTTCTCGCAGAGAACATGCTTGCCCGCTTTCGCAGAGCGGATCGTGTACTCCGCATGCATACTGTTTGGCAGCGCAACATAGACGGCGTCGACCGACTTGTTATCGCGAATTGCGTCCATGTTTTCGTAGTTGTAGATAGAGCTCTTGGGAACTCCGTATTTCTCTGCGATCTGCGCTGCTTTGTCAGGATGGCCACTTACCAGGGCAGTCACCTTTGAGTTATTCGTATCCAGGGTCCCCCGCATGAAGTGATCCGCAATCCGTCCCAGACCGATGATGCAATAGCCCACCTTGCGACCGCTTGTTTGTGCAAGCAACTCCGGAGTAAGCTGCTGTCCAAACTGGGCGGCAAGCGCGAGCGTGCTGAACTTCGTAAAGTCGCGGCGGGTCAAATTCATCGGGAGTGCTCCTGTAAATCGATTTTTTCAAACCGCGCTGAGGGCGCTCTGGGATTTCGTTTTGAGTATAAGCGCTGTCATTGCCACAGGGAAGCGTGCCTCAGAGCCTATGACATCTACAGTTGCCTGCTGGGTTACACTCAGTTTCATGCGCGTCTTCGGTATCGATTGCGGAACGGAGATTACCGGCTTCGGAGTAGTGGATTCCGATGATCAGAGCCGGATGCCTCGCCTTACCTGCCGGGCCTTCGGCGCGATTCGTCTTGCCAAGTCAAAAACCATGGCGCAGCGTTTGAAGCAGGTCTACGACGAGCTAAGTGCAGCTCTGGAGCTTTGGCGCCCAGACGCTGTTGCCGTTGAAGAGGTTTTCTACTCCGTCAATGCCAAGTCAGCCCTCAAGCTTGGGCAGGTCCGCGGAGTCGCCCTGCTGGCAGCGGCTACGCTTGGGCTACCCCTCGCTGAGTACGCCCCACTTAAGATCAAGTCCTCGGTGGTCGGGTATGGCCTGGCCGGTAAGGAGCAGGTTCAGTTTATGGTGGCACGCCTGCTCGAGCTGCCCGAGCCACCCTCGCCGCCTGACGCCGCAGACGCTCTGGCAATCGCTATTTGTCATATCCATACCGCGCAGACTCTCAGTTTGCAGGAGACACGAGGATGAGCGTTCGGTCCGTGAATAGGCCGACGCGTCTTCGGCTTTCAGCTTTCCTGTTTATGTTTTCTTTCGGACAGATCCTGGCGGCCCAGCAGTCTGCCACAGTGCAGGTTGAATTTACCAATTCCCGCCTTACGCCATCGCACTGGAAGCTTGCATTGAATCCCGATGGTAGCGGGCAATTTGACGCCGACGGAGGCCAGCCCACGGCCGCAGATCAGAATCAGCTTCTTGTGAAAGAGGTGCATCGGCCAATTCAGCTCAGTCCTGAATTTACCGGCGAGGTGTTCTCGGTGGCCCGTGATCGAAAGCTCTTCAATTTCCCTTGCGAGAGCCACATGAAGGTCGCTTTTCAGGGCACAAAGCGGTTCAGCTATTCCGGCCCTGAGGGCAGCGGCGCCTGCGAATTCAACTACTCCAAGGACAAACGGATCCAGCAGCTGAGCGACTCCTTCATGGCCGTTGAAAACACTCTGATCATCGGGGCGCGCCTTGAAAAGCTTCTACAGCATGATCGGCTGGGGATCGACAGGGAAATGGAGAACCTGGCCACCTCCGCCCATGACCACAGTTCCATCGAGTTGGGGACGATCCGGGAGACGCTGACAACGATAGCCACTGACGAGCAGGTGCTTGAGCGCGCGCGCCGGAAGGCACGTCTGTTATTGGAGCAGGCTCATTGAGCAATTCGGGGCATAAGTTCTGGCAAGTCTTTGCGACTTTTCCCTATAGTGTGGGTCTTAATAATGTTGGGCAACGTCGCAATGAGTGCCGGTACAAGGCCAGGCTGTGAGAACAAGGCCATTCACTGACGATATGGGGCCGTCAACGGAAAGAATCTGTATGAACGCTTATGTTCCAGGCCATCCACTGAAGCTTGCCAGGTCGCACAGGGCAGAATCCGCATCAACAAGGTTTAAGGCCATGAGGCTATTGGGTGTGCTGTTGCTGGCTTCATCCTGCGCAGCGTGGGCGTCTGCAGGCGCCATTCCCGGTCTGGATGACGATAGTCCAGACGGGGACCATAGCCAGGGTGGCGGGCGCGCAGTTCGCCTGAGCCTTGCCGAGGGTGGAGTTCAAGTTGTGCAGGACGGCGAGGTGGTAGCCGATCCGGCAGTCAGCAACATGCCTTTGTTTGAGCATTCAGAGATTACAACGGCCAGTGACGGTCGCGCAGAAATTCAATTTGAAGACGGTAGCATTGCCCGCCTCTCTCCTAACACCACTCTGATCCTTTCCGTTTTGCAGCAGGAAGGCACCGGGACGCACTCCGAGCTCGCTCTCCACGGTGGCTTGGCCTATTTTGAACTTCAACCCAGCACGGCAGAGCACAGCCTTCGCGTCACCTATGGTTCGGCATCCTTCTCGGCCACCAGCTTCAGCGTAGTGCGCCTTGGCGAAGATGAGCCGCCGGGAACGTTAGCAGTGTTCACGGGTAATGTTCACCTGGACCGCGGCGACGCCCTCCAACTCGACCTGCACGGTGGTGAAAGCCTTACCCTCGATGCCAATGAGTTGAGCCACTACTCCCTCTCATCGGCCATCGAGCCTGATTCCTGGGATAGCTGGAACGCCGATCGCGACCGAGCATTGAACTCCGAGGTTACGAACAGAACCGAGGCAACCGACAACCTGAAGAGCTACTCCAGTGACTCGATAAGCGATCTCGACGCTAACGGCAACTGGTACGACGTTCCGGGCCAGGGCTACGTCTGGTCTCCGTACGATGCTCAGTCTGCCGGCGAGTCCTGGGACCCTTACGGTTATGGAAGCTGGGTTTCTTACCCTCAGTACGGCTATGTCTGGGTTTCAGGGTACCCATGGGGCTACACGCCGTTTCAGTGTGGTCTGTGGAACTACTACGGCGGCTTTGGCTGGGGCTGGGTTCCCGGCGGGGGCTGCAGCCCATGGTGGGGATACGGCGGCGGATTTTACGGTGGTGGCTGGGGTTACAGGCTAGGCAATTACCCGCCGTGGTACCACCCGCCGCATAGGCCCGTCGGTGGTCCGATCCATCCGCGTCCGATTCCGGCACCTCATAATGGCCAGGGTCCCATCCGGAGTATTCATCGCGGTCCATCCGCACCGATCATTGCTGTGGACCGCCGCAACGATATTCGACGTAGCGATGACCCACGAAATCCGGACCAGCGAAGTCCGGATCAGCGAAATACCGCCCAGCGGGCTCCCGGCGGAGTCAATACCATCGTGAGGCGTCCTTCTGGCCCAGTCACGATAGACGGCCAGACCGTCCAACCTTTGCATCCGGTATTGCCGCGACAGATTTATACGCATCCTGAGTCAGGATTCATAAACCGCTCGGCCCCCGGTGCACCGGTTGTCGTCCAAGCCCCGGGCGCTCCGCGTCCGACCTCCCCGCCGGTTATGCCTGCGCGGCCTGTGGGTGGGCAGTATCCTTCGCGTCCCGCTCCGCCGCCGAGCCGGCCGGCGCCCGTGTACACACCGCCGCCAAGTCGGCCGGCCCCTGTTTATATGCCGCCAAGCCGGCCGCCAATGAGCAGCCCGCCTCCGGCTCCTCACAGCGCGCCTCCACCAGCGCCGCATAAGTAAGAGAAAGGGAAGTCCAGCTATGTGTTGTGGGCAGAGAGGGCGACCCACAATTGCGCAAACTGCTCCAGCGATAAAGTCTCGGCACGCGCTTGAGCCGAGATCTGAGCCCCGCCGCAGGCAGCCGAGATCCGTTCGGAGGATATGCCTGCGGCGCGCAGATTGTTGGCCAGTGTCTTACGTTTCTGCATGAACGACTGTTTCAGAAATGCGATAAACGGCCGTTCATCCACTCCAAGTTCAGCGAAGCGCGGCGCAAAGGTCCACCGGAAGACCGTCGAATGCACCTCTGGAGGCGGATTAAACGCCTCGGGAGGTAGCGTAAACAGCGCCTCAACCCTGCCATAAAGCTGCAGCGTCACCGAGAGAAGCCCGAAATCGCGAGTGCCGGGGCGGGCTGCGACGCGGTCGGCGACCTCTCGCTGCACCATCAGTACCGCTCGATCCAGAGCCGCAGCCTGTTCAGCCAGCCGCAGCAGAATCGGCGAGGTGATGTAATACGGCAAATTGCCGACCACCAGAAGCTTCTGCCCAGCCCCCTGCGCAGCAGCTGCAAAATCGAACTGTAAGACATCCTGGCGGCACACGGTCACGGCAGGGAAGCCTTTTTCCGGAAGAAAACGCTCCTGAAGATTCCAGGCCAATTCCCGGTCGAGCTCGATGGCGATCAGAGCCTTTGCCTGCGCGGCCAGCAGTCCCGTGATTGCGCCTTGCCCAGGGCCGATCTCTACCACGGTTTGAGTACTGATATCTCCCAGCGCGGCAATGATGCGCCTGATCGCTTCAGGATCGCGCAGGAAATTCTGGCCCAGCTTCGGTTTCGTTGCCATTCGTGCTCCTTTCGTACATGAAACCGCATTGCCGAGCATAGTAGACTTGGCGGGTTGGCCGAGTCTTAGACGCAGATTGCGAATCCAATCGTTAGTTGATTCGTGCCACCGCCGTGCGCGGTTGAATCCCATGCGGCGGCGTGTCTCATTCAGAGGAGAATTGCCTGTGCACATTGTATTTGCCGCCTCGGAGTGTGTTCCGTTTGCCAAGACGGGCGGTCTCGCAGATGTAGTTGGAGCGCTGCCTCCGGAACTGGTGCGGCTAGGCCACCAGGTCACCGTATACCTGCCGCTCTATAAAGCCACACGGCCGCTTCTCCCCGAAGAGTTGACCTTTGCCATCCGCTCTATCACCATCCCGTTCCCGTATTACAACCGCTTCGCAGGCATTGTGGATGGCGCCGTTCGTGAAGGTGTGCAGTATTACTTCGTAGACTGCCCGGAGCTCTTCGACCGCGACGGCCTCTACGGCCCCAAGACCGGCGCAGGCGATTACGCAGACAACGCCGAGCGCTTCGGTCTCTTCTGCCGCGCCGTCCTGGAAGCGTCGAAGCAGCTTGGCGTGCCGGAGATCTTTCACGTCCATGACTGGCAGGCGGCCTTCCTCTCCATCCTGCTGAAGACCGTGTATTACTTCGACCCCGCGCTGCGCTCTGCGGCAGTTGTACTGACCATCCACAATGCCGGGTACCAGGGATGGTTCCCGCCCAAGACGGTCCCCGAGCTTCTGCTCCCGTGGGATATCTTCACCTTCGAAAAAGTGGAGCAAAACGACACCTTCAATTGGCTCAAGGGCGGCCTCGTCTACTCTGACTACCTCACGACAGTAAGCCGCACTTACGCCGAAGAGATTCAAACCCCTGAGTTCGGCAGTGGGCTCGACCCTGTACTACGCCGCCGCCACTGGGACCTGCGCGGCATCCTCAACGGAGTGGACTACAGCCACTGGGACCCCGCTCACGACGGCAAGCTCGCAGCTCACTACACGGCCGACAATCTGCAGGGCAAGGTCGAGTGCCGCCGCGACCTGCTGCACGCCTTCGGCCTCCCCTCCGTGCCGGACACGACTCCCGTCATCGGCATCGTCTCGCGTTTCGCCACGCAGAAGGGCCTCGACCTCATAGCCCAGATCGCCGATCAGCTGACGGAACGCAATATTGCCCTCGTCGCGCTTGGCTCCGGCGAACAGTATTACGAAAGTTTTTTCCGCACCTGGGCAGCGCGCAAGCCTAACCAGATTGCTGTGCAGGTCAAGTATGACGATGCGCTGGCGCACAAAGTTGAAGCTGGCTCCGACATCTTCCTCATGCCATCGCGCTACGAGCCTTCCGGTTTGAATCAGATGTATTCGCTCAAATACGGCACTGTGCCGGTCGTCCGGGCCACCGGAGGCCTCGAAGACACGGTGGAAGAGTGGAACGCTGACAACCGCACCGGAACCGGCTTCAAGTTCTACGGCTATCAGACCGGCGATTTCCTCTGGGCCATCGACCGCGCCCTCTGGGTCTACCACAACGACAAAGAAGGCTGGCAATCCCTGATGCGCAATGGCATGGCCAAGGATTACAGCTGGTCCCATCCGGCCCGTGAATATGTCGAGGTTTATGAGGAAGTACTGCGCCGTCGGGGGTAACTTGCGCGACTTGGAGCGAAATTCCAGTTAAGATAGAGGTTATGAAGAGATTTGACCGGGCTATGTGCGCAATCTTCCTGCTGGTTCTTCTGGCGGATGTTGCCCGGTCGTACGCCTCTGCGCCTGTCGGAAATGATGCTGCAGGCGGCCTGATCCTGAGCGCCGCAGGTCAGCTATCAGTCAGTTCAACCAGCGGAGCCATCCTCTCGCTTCGCGGCTCAGACAACTCTCTGCCCTCAGTTAACAGAAAGAGCCAAAGGCTGGCGCTGTTCGGATGGTCTAGAGCTCTCGACCAATCGAACCGATGGAGTCAGTTGGACTCATTCGTGCAACTGGCCTCCCTGCCGGGGTTGTACCTCATCTCCGAGCGGTATCGCACCCCGTCTTCGCTATCCATCTCTCCTTCGCTTGCGATCTTTGAGCATTCAGGCAGCCCGGCCCCCTAAGCCGCGCTTCTGCTCAGATGCGAGTCAGACCTGAGCTCGTTTCGGCAACCTGATTTCAGTTCCTTCGCCCTGTTTTTGTCGTGAGTTGAAGCGAACGAAACGCCGATTGCCGCTACCTGCTCCCGGTTCCCAAAGAACGCTTCGCAAAATGCGCAGCATTTACACTGATAGATGGAGATTCCTGCCTTGTTTGGTCACTTGCTTACAAAAATCTTTGGCACCAATAATGAGCGCGTCATCAAGCGCCTGTTGCCCATCGTCAATGAAATCAACGCCCTTGAGCCCCAGATGGAGCCGCTCAGCGACGAGCAGCTGCGAGCCAAAACCGTTGAGTTTCGCGCCCGCATAGCCGCCCGTCTTGAAGGCATCACCGGCGAAGACGAGGTCAAGGCAGCCGAGAAGGCAGCTCTCAATGAGTTGCTTCCCGAGGCTTTCGCCGTTGTCCGCGAGGCCGGCAAGCGCGCAGTAAAGATGCGCCACTTCGACGTGCAGCTCATCGGCGGCATGGTGCTCCATCAGGGCAAGATCTCCGAAATGCGCACCGGCGAGGGCAAGACGCTTGTCGCCACCCTCTCCTGTTATCTCAATGCGCTCGCTGGACACGGCGTACACGTCGTTACCGTCAACGACTACTTGGCCAAGCGCGATGCCGAGTGGATGGGCAAGATCTACGAGTTCCTCGGCCTGACCGTTGGCGTTATCGTGCATGATCTGGACGACAGCCAGAGGCGCGAAGCATATGCCGCCGACATTACTTACGGCACTAACAATGAATTCGGCTTCGACTATCTCCGCGACAACATGAAGTTTGAGATCAAGGACTGCGTGCAGCGCGGACATTACTACGCCATTGTTGACGAAGTCGATTCCATCCTCATCGACGAGTCGCGTACGCCGCTGATCATCTCCGGTCCTACTGACCAGACCACCGACAAATACGCGCGTGTGCGCAAGATCATCCCGCAGCTCGAGTTGGGTGAAGAGACAGACCCCGGCCAGGGCGAAGCCAAGATTTTCACCGGCGACTACGTCGTCGACGAGAAACATCGCACCATCGGCGTCACCGACGAGGGCTGGATCACCATCGAAGAAAAACTCGGCATCGACAACATTGCCGATCCTGAAAACTGGGACCTCAAGCACTACGTCGAGACCGGAATCAAGGCCCATGCTCTGTACAAACGCGACGTGGACTACGTCGTCAAGGACGGCGAGGTCATCATCGTCGATACCTTCACCGGACGCCTGATGCCGGGCCGACGCTGGTCCGACGGTTTGCATCAGTCTGTCGAGGCTAAAGAAGGCGTCAACATTCGCAAGGAAGACCAGACGCTGGCCACGATCACATTTCAGAACTACTTCCGCCTTTACCGGAAGCTCTCCGGCATGACCGGCACCGCTGAGACCGAAGCCGCTGAGTTCGACAAGATTTACCGGCTCGAAATCACCGTAATCCCCACCAACAAGCCAATGCTGCGCGCCGATGGTTCAGACATCGTCTATCGCACCATCAAGGAAAAGTACAAGGCTGTCGCTGACGACATCGCCGCAGTGCATGAAACCGGACAGCCTATTCTGGTGGGCACCACGTCCATCGAAAAGAGCGAGCTGCTCTCGCAGACACTGCAGCGCAAGGGCGTCAAGCACGTCGTCCTTAACGCTAAGTTTCACGAGCGCGAAGCAGAGATCGTCGCCCAGGCCGGACGCTACGGCATGGTCACTATCGCCACCAACATGGCCGGCCGCGGAACCGATATTCTGCTCGGCGGTAATGCCGATTTCATGACCCGCCAGGAGCTCGCCAAGAAGGGCCTCGCACGAGCCATCAGCGCCGCTGAGGGAGCCATCAATCCCATGGCGCCTCCGGGCTTCCTCCGCTTCTACTACCAGGGCCAGGAGTTTGAAACTCCTGAGTCTCAGTGGCTCGAAGTGAATGAGGTGCACGCCGCAGCCGTACAGCAGGAGCACGAAGCAGTCGTCGGCGCCGGCGGCCTCTTCATTCTCGGCACTGAACGGCATGAATCGCGCCGCATCGACAACCAGCTTCGTGGCCGCGCAGGCCGTCAGGGCGACCCCGGAGCCTCGCGCTTTTATCTCTCGCTTGAAGATGACCTGATGCGCATCTTCGCCAAGGCCTGGGTCTCCACCCTGCTCGAACGCCTCGGTATGGAAGAAGGCGTCCCCATCGAATCACGCATGATCTCCAAGCGCATCGAAGGCGCGCAGAAGGCCGTCGAATCGCAGAACTTCGAGTCGCGCAAGCACCTGCTCGAGTACGACGACGTCATGAACAAGCAGCGCGAAGCCGTTTACGGTCTGCGCCGCCAGTTGCTCTTGGCAGTCGAACAGCGCGAACTGATTCTGGAAGACTATCTGTCGACGATCCTCAGCAACATGCTCGATCAATTCACTCCCGAAGCGGTGCATCCCGAGCAGTGGGACATCAAGGGATTGAAAGGCCGTCTCATCGAGCAGTTCGGCTTCGACCTGAACACCAGCGGAATCGATCCCCTCGAAGTTACGCGCCACGAACTCGGCGAAGGTATCTACGAGAAGCTGCGCGCTGAATACGACGCCAAGGAAGCCATTCTGAGCGCCGAAACCATGCGTTACCACGAGCGAATGGTGATGCTCAGTGTGCTCGACGGCCTGTGGAAAGATCATCTGCTCTCGATGGACCACCTCAAGGAAGGCATCGGTCTGCGCGGTTATGCACAGCAGGACCCGCTCGTCGCCTACAAGCGCGAGTCCTTCGATATGTTTGAGGCGATGATGCTGCGCTTCCAGGAAGATACCGTGCGGTTCCTCTTCCGCATGCAGATCGTAGGCCCAGACGGCCAGCCATATACTGAAGCGCCCAAGCTGGAGCGCACGGTTCCGCAGGCTCCGCCCGTGGAGAGCGCCGCCCTTCCACCGCCAAGAGAAATCCCGCTGCCCACGCGCGCTCCATCCACAACCATCGACGCGCTGGAGAAGGAATTCGAGCGTAAGAAGCAGCGTGAACTCGAGGCCGCACGCATGGCCGGAGGCTCAGCCCGCTCCGAGCCGGTCCAGCGCGCCGCAGGCAACAAGATAGGGCGCAATGATCCCTGCTTCTGCGGCTCAGGCAAGAAATACAAAAAGTGCCACGGCGCGGAAGCATAGGCATTCTGTAACTCAAAGCAACGGGCGCAGCTATGGCTCCGCTCGTTGCTTTTTGCGTTACGGTTGCTGTCCCAGCGAGAAGCTCACATCTACTTCCACAGTCGACTCATCTGAAGCAGGCGCAAACTTCCACTTATGCACCGCGTCTTCGGCCGCTCCGGCCAACATGTGATTGCCGCTGATTGTCTTTGTCGCTGAAACCGTGCCATCCGGCGCTACCGTCGCCGAAACCTTCACAACGCCGCTGACCCGCATGCGCTTGGCCAACTCAGGATAGGTCGGTGCAACTCGCTGTCTGATCGGTCGCTCATCAGCGCGCAGTGGAAGAGTTGCGATCACAGTGATGGCAATCGTAGTCAGGGCAATCACAGCCAGTCGCTCTGCAACCGCCGCCATCCGCACGCGCATGGTTCCTGGCCGTCGAAAAGTAAGCCTGATCATTCGAATCACCGAATGCGAAGAATCGCTTACGCGGTGTATCGGCCACGCAGAAAAAAGCATTAGCTCGATTCAATGAGATTTTTCTGAGAAATTAAGCGGCCGTAAGCCCTCAGCGAACGTCGCCGGCCACAGCGGAAAAAGTAAGATCCTGCGCTGTGCTGCCTGTCTCCGCGCGCCACTGATCGAAGATCCGGCCATAGCTGAGCACAAGCTGATCCTCAGGCGCTACACCGAGCTGGGCCGCTACGAGGTCAATCCATTCTGGCGCGCCCTCAAGTTCCGCAAAGACACCAAGCGGCGTCTCATCCACCACACAATGACCCCGCTCATCGGACCACTCCGTTCGCCACTTCTCATAGCGAAAAACCGGAACAAGTCCGACCGATCGAAACACCTCGGCCAGCGCTTCTCCATCGGAAAGCACAGTCTCCGTCTCCACGCGATGCTTGTGCCGGTCTTCACCAATGCCCGAGTCGGGCACGCGCTTATGCGTCAGCACCCATCGTCCCGCATAGTTACGAATTCGCACCAGTTCATGCCTCGCGCGCAGGCTGCGCTCCGGCGTGTCGTACAGCACATTGCTCTCAAAGCTGCGCGGAGTATCCAGATGAAACCCCGCAGCCGCAAGCTGCTTCTCCAGTTCCGCCTGGTCCTTCACGCGAAACTTGATCTCTGTTTCAATCGCTCCCATTGCCGGTGAGTATACGACACGACATGGCGACCCATTGATAATGGAGCAATGCAAACACTGCGGCTGCACGCCAACTCCGACGCCCTCAGCGAGGCTTCATCGCAGATCGCGCTGGACCAGGCTGCAGCGATCCTGCGTCGCGGCGGCACGGTGGCCTTCCCCACAGAGACCGTCTACGGCTTGGGCGCCAATGCTTTGAACGCCGACGCTGTCGCGGCCATCTTCACAGCCAAACAGAGGCCAACCTGGGATCCGCTCATCGTCCACATCTGTGACCAGGCAATGCTGCAGGCGCTCGTCACCGAAATCCCCGGCACGGCCCGCCGCCTCATGCAGGCCTTCTGGCCCGGACCCCTGACCCTGCTCCTGCCGCGTTCCTCGGTCATTCCCGACGCCATCACTGCGGGCCGGCCGTTGGTGGGCGTGCGCATCCCCCGCCACCCCGTTGCGCTCGAGCTCATTCGCTGCGCCGGAGTGCCCATCGCAGCCCCCAGCGCCAATCGCTTCGGCTACACCAGCCCGACGACAGCACAGCATGTCCTCGACGATCTGGACGGCCGCATCGACGCCGTTCTCGACGCCGGCCCGACTGCCTTTGGCCTCGAATCCACCGTCCTCGACCCGACCGCCGCGCCGATGGTCGTCTACCGCCCAGGCGCAATTACGCTCGATCAGATTCGCAAGACAGCCGGTCCTGCAGAGCTCTTCTCAGAGTCGCCCATTCTCCCATCTGAACCTCCGGAAGCCCTGCCGTCTCCCGGTGTGGGACTGCGTCATTACGCGCCTGATGCGCGTCTCATCCTGTTACAGCCGAATGAATGGACAAACACCCAACTCCACAGTCAGGCACAGGCATTTCCTCAGGACAGGATTGGCCTCATGCTGCCTACCGGCGTTCCCGGAGCATCCGCAATCTCAGAGAACGCCTTCGCTGCGATTTTTCATTGGGGAAACTGGCATAATCCGGAAGAGCTGGCTCATCGCCTCTTCGCAGGTCTGCGTTATCTGGATGCTTTAGGTTGCACAGTGATTTTGTGCCCGGTTCCGCCTGCGGTGGGTATCGGCGTCGCCATTCGCGATCGCCTCCGAAAAGCCGCGATGCGCTCCTGAAGCTACTCCGAGGGGGCGCTGCCTACCTCGCCCGTCTTGTACAGATACTTGATCGCCGACTTGAAAATCAGCACACGCAATTTGCCGCGAACCTTGATCGAATGCCGGTCATACCATTCGATGATGCCCTGCACTCGCGACCCATCTTCCATCACAAAAATCATCTGCGTCTGCAACTGAATCTGTTTCTGAAGATAGAACAACTCCGCCTGGCAGTTCGTAACACGCTCGTCCTGCACGGCGCTAAAGCGTTTCATCGCTGCGCCAGAAGGCAATATCCGCGAGCGTCTCGCCTGCAGTGAAGGCGCGCCAGCGTTTTCAGGGGCCGGCGCACCATCCATCACTGCGGCCATCGATGTCGCCGATTCTGTACTTTCACCTGCGCCGGAACTTCCTTGAATCACCCGTTTCGTCATCTTGATCAGCCCTCCGTTGAGGCGTCAACACGTAGCGGAAGAGTCTCTCTTCCAATCACAGATGCTGAATTTCCAGCCGGCGCAATAGCTGTTCAATAAAGATCCGCCTTACAGGAAGGCAGTAACGGTGCAGAGGAGCCGCGCAAGACGATGCAGGAAAACAGCGCGATAACTACTGAACTGAAAAACTGAGTTGTCTTGATCATACAGATGCCTGTCGCGCCCGCGTGGTTGCACAGAACCGTGTGTGGATTTCTGTCCAATATCACATGGCGAACTCTTCCACGCTATCCGTCACACTCTTTACAGCGTCAGCGCCATCGCATCCAGTGAAAGCGATCGCAACAAGTTACGCCGCATGCCCAGTTCCACCTCAGCCAGCGCATACGAAGCCCGGTCAATCCAGTCAAGCGTGACGCCTTGCGCTATCTGCGTAAGTTCTGCGGCAATATCCTGATTTCGAATCAGTTGCGCCGAGCCGGCCACTAACATCAGCAGGTCTTCAATCAGCTTGTTGGCGGCGCGCAGCAGATTCAGCGTCTTTGTCTGCCCATCCGCCCCACCGCGATAACCCTCTGTAGTACGAAACAACTGTGAAAAATCCGGTTCGCGCAGTGCATTGCGTAGCATCACCAGCGCATCCTGCCGGCTGGCGAGGTACGCCTCCACGTCAAACTCCAGCGCCCTGCCCACGGCCCCCTCTGCGATCCGCGCCACCAGCGTGCGACGTGCGCCCTTCAGCTCCGGCCTGCGCTCAGCGAGCAGTTGCTCCAGCTGCTCCGTCGGAATCGCCCCCAGCCGGTGCAGCATAGCCCGCGAGCGAATCGTCGGCAGCATCTCTGACAGGTTTTCTGAGAGCAGAATCAGAGTGCAGTTCGGCGGTGGCTCTTCCAGCACTTTGAGCAGGCTGTTGGCCGCCTCTTTCATAAACGCAGACGAAGTAAAGATGTAAAACGACCGCTGTGCCTCCGCCGGCTGCCGGTAGTAGGCATTGTGGATCACCTGCCTTACCTGGCCGATCTTGATCACCATCTGGGGCGGGTCTGGCGGCACGATCAGCACATCCGGGTGTGGCTGAATCAGGATGCGCGTTTCGCGCTTGTCCGTCTCACGCAACTCCTCGCGCGCCGCCAGCGACTCGGCAACTTTCGCGTCCAGATCGGCGGCCTGGCCGATCCTTTCGCAGTTATGGCAGACGCAGCAGTAGTCCGGCAGGCCATCCGTTTCGCGGGGATTCAGGCAGTTGACCACGCGGGCAAACATGAGCGCCAGCGTGTACTTGCCCGCTCCACGCGGCCCGGCGAAGATCAGAGCCTGAGGAATGCGCTGGTGCAGCACGCTCTCGCGCAGCCGCACCACAGTCGCCTCATTGCCCAGAAATTCCCGGAAACCCATGCTTTGAGGCTAGCAGAATCCGTTTCGAGAACCTGTGCAAACTCCAGCATGCGCCAGCGACTTATTTGAAGTAGGGAGGCTTCATTGATTACGAAGAACCTACTGGGAGGGAGGCGGGGACTTTAGAGACTGTTACGAAACGAAAGACTGTTGCGAAACGCGAAAATTTTGTGAATACTCATGTGTACCGTGGTACATTGGTACACATGAAGGAATCGACAGATGCGATCTCGATTGAGCGGATTCAAACCGGCGTACGAATCGAAAAGGGGCTATTGAAGGTGCTGAAGGCTTTGGCAGAGCTAAAAGATATGAGTCTGGGGGATCTGCTGGAGGGAATTGTTCTGCACGCCTTCGAGGGCAAAGCGCCGTTCTCGCCGGCGACTCTGGAACAAATCGATCAGTTCAGGAAAATTTACGGTGTGACACTGCGCGCCACGGATAGCCACCGATTGAAGGAGCGAAAATGAAAACGAAAATTGCGGTTCTTGCCCTTGCGCTGACTCTGACATTTATAAAACTTGGCCGCGCTCAATCCTCTGCGCCGGAGATAGCGCGCGGGGCAGCGGAGAATCTGCACGTCGTGAACTCGTTCCGCTTCGAAGTCGCAGCTTCGATGGAACGGGTCGCGCCCCTATTCGCGCCGGAAGCTGAACGCAGCTGGGCAGGTGAGCATTGGAAACCCGTCTTCCTGTACCCACAGCCAGGACGCGATGTGCAGGGCGCGGTGTGGACCATAAAACATGGTCCGTTCAATAGCGTGTGGGTGAATACGCTATTCGATGTGCTGGGTGGGCGCATGCAGTATGTTGCGATTATTGGAGACCATCTTGTGATGACTGTAGACGTACGGGTAACAGCCATGGCGTCGTCGCACACAGCCGTTGAGGTGACCTACACACGTACGGCCCTCGATCCATCAGCAAACGAAGATGTGCGGACACTCGGGGAAAGCGATCGTACGAGCGGCCCGGAGTGGCAACGAGGCATTGAGTCTGCGCTTGGTTTGGCGAAGAAGTAGAGAGAAAGGTTGTGGGAAGCGATGACGCCTGCTCAACGAAAAAGGCTTTAGCACCGGAGATACGATTTTGCGCGAAATAAGCCTGAAGTCAATCCCCAGTCTCTACGCCCCAAAGACATTGTGGTTCACAAACTCATTGCGGAACTTCCCCTTCGCATCATAGTGATTCAGCAACCCCTGATACTCCGCCATCTTCGGATACCGCGCCTTTAACGTAGCCGGCGGAACCGTAAACAGCTTGGCCCAGTGCGGCCGCGCGTCAAACGGCGCCAGCTTCTCTTCAATCAGCGGCAGTAGCGCCATTACTTCCTTGGTCTCCTGCTTCCACGTGAAGTGAATCGCCATCGAGTCGCGCTGATACGCCATGCTCAGCCAGAGATCATCCGCCGCAATCGCCCGCAGTTCCGTAATCAGCAGATGCGGAGTGATCCGGTCCCGCAGCGTCTCCACCGCGCGAATCGCCTCATACCCCCGATTGCGTGGCACGAAGTATTCCGTCTGCAACTCCTTGCCGCTCGATGGCGTAAAGTTCATCCGGAAGTGTGGCATGCGCTCGTACCATGGCCCCGGCACACCCATCTGCTCCGTGCAGTTCACAGCAGAGAGGTCCTCGATCGGATGCATGTTCTTCGTCGCCGCCGTCGCGCCATAGAACTCCGGAGGAATGGTCTTCTTTTCGCCCTGCGCCACGCGGCTCTTGATCCACACCTGCGCAATGCGATTGCGCTGCCAGTCGGTAAAGAGGCTCACGCTGTAGCCGCTTGCGAAGATCTTCTCCAGGTTATGCTCCAGCTGATCCATCGAGAGATTGCGATAGACCACCTGTGTCATGTCAAAACGCGGCTGCACGGCCAGCGTCACTTTTGTCACCACGCCAATCGCGCCCAGCCCCACCACGGCACCATGAAATGCCGCATGGTCGTGCTCATGCGTCAGAGTCACCACGTTGCCATCGGCAGTGACGATCTCAAGCCCGCGCACCGCGGTTGAGAGGTTGCCATTTCTGACCCCGGAGCCATGCGTGCCCGTAGCCACCGCTCCGGCCACCGTAATGTGCGGCAGGGAAGCGAGATTGTGCACCGCAAATCCCTTGGCATCGAGCCATGGCGCCAGCGTGCCGTAGCGTACGCCCGCGCCCACCGTGACGGTCTGGGCCTTCGCGTCCACTTCCACTGAGTCAAGGTGCATCAGCGAGACCTGGTTGGTCACGCTGTCGGCAATCGTGTTGAAGGAGTGGCGTGAGCCCAGCGGGCGTAGCGTGTTGCATTTACGCACCACATCCTGCACCTCGGCCACGCTCTTCGGCGCGTAGATGTGATCGGCATGGTAGCGCAGATTGCCGGCCCAGTTCGTCTCATGCGCCGTCGGCTCCTCGCCCTTCGCATAACGCGACAGCATTGCCCCACCCACGATTACGCTCGACTTCTTCAAGAATTGCCTCTTGTCCATCTTGTCCACGATCTCCCTGTTCCTGCAAGCCGAACTCTTTGCAAGCCTGACCTGATTGTTTGCTTCAATCGCCTTCGAAGTGTAGCGACAGGTTCGCACCGGCCGCAAGCCACTTGCACGCAATTACCTATGAAAAGCGCACAATAGAAAACGAATATTCGCAGAAAGCAGCGTATCCGCTGTATCTCGGATCGGTCTTTTCGCTTTGCCTTTCTTGCTGTCATTCCCGAGGAGAATCTGCTGTTGCTTTTTAACACCTCTTAAGTGCGCAAAAGCGCATAAAAAACATGGTTAAATCTATGATTTAAAAGGAAATATGCAGAAATGCACTACCCCCCTCCCCCCGGGGGGGCAATTTCTCGTCCAAAGGCCCGATCTCAGGCCCTAGTCTCAGCAATCACCTGAATCCCAAACTTGGGCCGCAGCGTAATCTTCGGCTGCAAAGCAATCGTTTGGTCCTCTACCACCTTCAACCGCCACCGCTGAGCCAGAGTCACCAGGACAAGCACCGCCTCCATCCACGCGAACGACTCACCGATGCACTGGCGCCCGCCCCCGCCAAAAGGAAAATACGCAAACTTGGGCCGCCCCGCCTTCGCCTCCGCAGTAAATCGTTCCGGCCTGAACTCAAGCGGCTCGGGAAAATACTTTGGGTCGCGATGTACGAGGTACTGACTGAAAAACAAGAAAGTGCCCTTGGGAAAGTGATACGGCCCGATTGAAACATCCTGCGTCGCCATCCGTCCCATCGCCCAGGCCGGCGGATAGAGCCGCATCGCCTCAGCTACAACCATCTCCGCATAAGGCAGCAGCGGCAGATCGTCAAGCGCAGGCAAACGTCCACCCAGCACAGCGTCCAGCTCATGGTGCAGCTTCGCCTCAGCCTCCGGATTCTGTCCCAGGAGCAGCCACGTCCACGCGAGCGCATTGGCCACAGTCTCATAGCCGGCAAGAAAAATGGTCAACACCTCATCACGCAGTTCTTGACTGCTCATCCCGCTGGAAATTGCACCGGACGATCCCGATGAGACTTCCTCATCTCGCGCCGCAATTAACATCGAAAGCAAATCATCACCAACCGGCTGCCCTTCCCGCGCCGCCGCCGCACCCTCAGCCTGCTTGCGGGCGATCATGGCATCCACCACAGCATCCAGCCGCGCCTTCGATTTTCGAAACCGTATCAACACCGGCACAGGAATCCGCCACCGAAGAAGCTCTTCCGCGCGCGGCAGCGTCACCAGCGAATGGTACATCGCCATTACGGCATTTGCCTCATCGTTAATTGTCTGGATCTCCGGCGTCACCTCCGTGTCAAAGAGTGTGCGGGCAGTAATCTGCAATGCAAGCCGCATCATCTCGGCAGCCACGTCAATCTTTTTGTCCGGCTGCCATTCATTGCGCATTGCCGCAGCATGGCTCACAATCGTGTCTGCGTAAGTCTGGATGCGCTGACGGTGAAACGCCGGCGCTGCGATACGCCGATGTCTTCGATGCACCTCGCCATCGGAGGTAATCAGCCCGTCGCCCAGCAGAATCTTCATGCGCTTCTGAGTACGTTCTTTCTTAAAGCACTGCGCCTTGTCTACCAGCACTTCGCGAATATCGCTGGGGTCATTCAGCACCACAATGTGATTCCAAAGCAGGCGGTAGTGTGCCGCACGGCCAAACCGCCTCAGATGTTCAAAGAGCAGAATGGGATTGTGGGGATCGAAAAATCGGCGGCCTGTATACAACGGCAGATTGAAGCGCAGACCAGGCGGAAAGCGGTATTTTCCCTTAGCCACGACCGGCGGAGATATCGCAGAGGAATGCGTCGTTAAGCCGAATTCGCGGATTGAGTCTGCCATTGCTTCAGTCGCTCCGATATCGCTTTCATCACTCGCGCGTGAACTTCGTCAACATCGAGCTCACCTTCAATGATCACAACGCGTTGATGTTCCCGCGCCGCAATCTCGCGGTACTTCTCATAGACGCGCAGAAAGAATGCATCGTGTTCCGCTTCAAAGCGGCTCTCATCTTTTTTAGATCCACGACGTGATTTGCGTGTATTGCGGCGTCGTGCTCTCGCAAGCGATGCCTGCAGGTCCGGCAGCAACAGAATAGTCAGATCCGGCTGAAGATCGCCGCAGATCAACCGGTGCAGCGAGAGCACCAGATCCGAACCAAGATTACGCCCGCCGCCCTGGTAAGCCTCAGTCGAATCAGTGAAGCGATCGCAGATCACGAGCTTGTCCGCGGCCAGCGCAGGCGCGATCACTTCCTGGATCGCCTGTGCGCGGTCCGCGAACATCATCGCCAACTCGGTGCGCGGTGCGAGTCCTTCGGATTTAGAGTCCAGCAGCAAGGCGCGGATGCGGTCGCCAAAGGCCGTGCCGCCGGGCTGGCGTGTCACGAGATATGGCGTGCCATCACTATCAAAAGTGTCTGTTAAACGTCTGATCTGCGTGGTCTTGCCAGAGCCATCCAGTCCTTCAAAGGTGAGAAAAAAACCTGGCCTGGCATTTAGATCACGATCCGGACACATGGCAGGAGTCTACCATCCGGCTGCGAGCACCTGTCTTTATTCCGAATTGACAACCTCTATTGCCGAGAGGAAAATCCATCAGCACTGTGAGGGAGGGGAAGAATATGCTGAAAGACCTCAGCAGGCCAGTACGAGTTTTGAGCGGGATCATCGTGCTTTTGTTGATCCAGACCGCAGCTTCAATCCAGGCGCAGAACCTTACTCTAGAAGGGCAGACCGGCGGCTTCATCACACCCACGGCCTATGTCGTTCGCGCCCGTACTGGCTCGTTCTTCTCACGCCCCTCCATCGGCTACCACTACGTCCACGCCGGAGATGTGATTGGCGACGTGCATACCGCGAGCTTTACGGAAGGCTTTGCTAACTGGGCTGAGGTAGGCTACACGCGCAATGCACATACTAACGGCAACAATCCCTACTTCAGCGCACTCTGGGAATATCCGGGCATGAACATCTTCCACGGCAAGGGAATTATGCTCAAGGAGAACTCTTTCGGAAGCCCGTGGACGCCCGGAGTGGCCGCAGGCTTCGTCGTGCGTACCGGCGATCATTTCGTCACTGGGGCCATCGACGGCAAGAGCTACACCAACGAAGACGTCTATGTCTCCGTGACCAAGACCGCGCTCAATCTCAAGTTGCCAATACTTGCCAACGTTGGTTTCAAGATGACCAATGCTTCCATCTATGGCATCGGCGGTCAGTCGACACGTTTTGGTGGCCGGTTCTTCGGGGGCATTGGATTTCCCCTGCCCGGACCGTGGCATACCGCAATCATCCCTGCGGCCGGCTTCACACAGGAGCCTTATCACGTCCAAAATCTGGGTCTCTTTATTCCCGGTGGAGGCCAGATACCGACCACCCTTGACTACGCTGTGCGTATAACGCAGCGCGAGGATGCGCGCTTCTCGATCGATGTCGGAGTAGGCCAGGTCGCAGGACAGATCGGCTATACAGTATTACCTTCGCCTGGCGGTCCGGTCGTAGCGCCAGTCAATCTGGAAGCGCGTTCTGTCTTCGGCATCGGGGCTAGTTTCCAGTTCTAGGCTTTAAGTTCAAGGCAAGAGGCTCTTCTCTTGAGGAGCTCTCCAGTGTCCACTCCCTTGTCATCTCCCGTATCATGGATAGAGCGGGCTTATTCAGCTCTGCGTCAGCCGCTCCGGCGTCGGCACTCTCCAGAAAGCAAGGATGAAACATGGGATTCAACTGCGGTATCGTGGGCCTGCCCAATGTGGGCAAATCCACGCTTTTCAACGCACTTACTGAAACTGCTGCGGCGGAAGCTGCCAACTACCCTTTTTGCACCATTGAACCGAACGTAGGCCGCGTCGCCGTGCCTGATTCGCGCCTCGAAGTGCTTGCAAAGCTTGCCGATTCGCAGAAGATCATCCCCACGCAGCTTGAGTTCGTCGATATCGCCGGCCTGGTGCGCGGCGCGTCACGCGGCGAAGGCCTGGGCAACAAATTCCTGGCGCATATTCGCGAGGTCGATGCCATCGCTCATGTACTGCGCTGCTTTGAAGATGGCAATGTTACACACGTGGAAGGCTCGATCGATCCTGTGCGTGACGCAGAGACAGTCGAAACGGAGCTCATGCTTGCTGATCTCGACAGCCTGGAGAGGCGCGTCCTCGCGACACAGAAGAAAGCCAAAGGCAACGACCCTGAGGCGAAGGCGCAGCTCCCAGTCATGGAGCCGGTGCTCGAAGCTCTTCGGGAAGGGAAGTCGGCGCGGACCGTTGCATTTCCGCCTGAACAGCAGAAGATACTGCACGGCCTGGGCCTCATCACCTCCAAGCCTGTTCTCTACGTCTGCAATGTTGAAGAGGCTTCGGCCGGCACTGGCAATGTGTATTCAAACAAAGTCGCCGAATTTGCAAAGGCGCAGGGTGCTGTTTCAGTGGTCATCTCTGCAGCCATTGAAGCAGAGGTCTCTCAGCTTGCCGAGGAATCCGAAAAGAAGGAATTTCTCGAATCGCTGGGGCTTTCTGAGACTGGCCTCGCTCGCGTGATTCGTGCTGGATATGCACTGCTGGGACTACTCACGTTCTTTACCGTCGGCCCTAAAGAGACGCATGCCTGGACTGTCGCGCGTGGCTCAAAGGCTCCGCAGGCAGCAGGCGCAATCCATTCCGACTTCGAGAAGGGCTTCATTCGGGCTGAGACTATTTCCTACGACGATTTCGTTGCAGCAGGTTCTGAAGCTGCTGTGAAAGAGCAGGGCAAGATGCGTCTTGAAGGCAGCGATTATCTCGTTCAGGACGGCGATATCTTCCATTTCCGCTTCAAGGCGTAAACGTAAGATTGCGTACGGTCTCTTCTTCTAAATTGGTCATTTTTATACACTGGCGTGCTCCAAAATCACGGATCATCTGAGCTGTTCCAACCACACACGGACAACTTCTATGGGAGTTGTGTGTCTCAAACCACTAGCCTGGTTTCGTAAGCCAACAGGCCGGAACAGTTCAGTGCAGTTCGCAACGGGCATCAGCGCCAGGACGATCCCGGCAAGCTGAAATACCCCATAAGTTACTTGGAGGAAGTCCATGAAAGTATTTCGCTCGACTCGCCAATTTTTGATGGCGTTTCTGCTCTGCCTCATTCCGGCGTCATCTTTCGCCGGAGTATTTGTAAGCGTGGCTATTGCTCCCCCTGTTCTGCCCGTCTACGAACAACCCCTCTGTCCCACGGAAGGCTATCTGTGGAATCCAGGCTATTGGGCTTATGGACCTGAGGGCTATTACTGGGTACCTGGCGCATGGGTTCCTCCTCCCTCAGTAGGTCTGCTCTGGACGCCTCCGTACTGGGGCTTTGAAGGCGGCAACTATCTCTTCCACGCTGGCTACTGGGGCCCTCACGTCGGCTACTATGGCGGCGTCAACTACGGCTTCGGCTACATGGGCATCGGCTTCGCCGGCGGCGAATGGCGAGGCGGACGCTTCGCGTACAACACCGCTGTCGTCCGTGTGAACACGACGGTAATTCACAATACATACGTGAATCAGACGATCGTACGTAACAATACGATCGTGAATGACCGGCGCGTGGCCTACTCTGGCGGCCCGAACGGCATTCGCCACACGCCTACTTCGCAGGAGCGGCAGTTCTCTGCAGAGAGACACACCGCACCCAGTCCCGTACAGCGGCAGCACATTGAGGCCGCGTCTCATGATCCGCAGCAGCGTTTCAATGCCAACCACGGCAGGCCCGCAACTGTAGCAGCGGCCAGGCCGATGAACGCTCCGGTGCACACCCAGGCTGCGGCCAATTCCTCAACACGTGCAGGACGGCCGGACACTCACACCAACACTCCGCAGGCGCGTCCTGAAAACCGGACTACACCGGCGGCTCGTCCAGAAACTAGACCTTCGACGCAGGCCAGACCAGAAACACGCACAGCCCCAACTCACACAACTCCGCAGGCAGCTCGTCCTGAGACACACACGGAAGCGAAGCCGACGCCGCGAACAGAAACGCATCCCGCTCAGCCTCGCACTGAATCCCATCCTGCAACGGCAACCCACACAGAACCAAGGCCCGCAACAGCACCGCGAACGGAGACGCACCCTGCTCCTACGCCTCGAACGGAATCGCGCCCGCAACCGCAGCACACAGCCCCCGCGCCCCGCCCTGAAACGCGTCCCGCGCCTGCGCCAAGAACGGAGTCTCATCCCGCCCCGGCGCCCCGGCCTGAGTCGCGTCCCGAACCGCAACACACTGCTGCCCCGACGCCACGACCGGAGTCGCGGCCCGCTCCCCAGTCGCATCCAGCGCCTGCACCGCATCCTGCGCCTGCGCCGCACCCGTCCTCGCATCCTAATAGCGAAAAACCTCGCTAACCTGACAGCAACCTACGGATATTCCGTGGGTTGCTGTTCTCATTTTTTCCAATTACGGACCGATAGAAACCTTCTGTATCTTTCCGAGAACAAACTCGGACAGACTGAACGCATTTGAACGCTTTTTTTAAAGGTTGGCAGCACAAATGAACGAGGAGGAAAGATGAAAGCACTTTTTGGAGTTTCGTTGGCCGCAGCCTTAGCTGGGGCATGCCTTACTGCAAACGCAGCACCTATAACCAGCGCGGCTACATCGGTCCGTGGCTTCTACATGCAGCACGGTGGATGGGAAGCTCCCCCAGAAGAACTGGATGAGGTCGCGCGCCACGGATACCATGATGGCGTCGAAGGCGCCCGCAAGGACTACGGCAATCATCGCCGCCCTGATGTCAACAACCGCGACGAATTTCGTCATCCCCCCGTTCCGGGGCGAGATCGCGAAGCTTATCGGCGCGGCTTTGAGCGCGGCTATCACGCAGGCGTTGAACACCTGTACCACGATCATATGTAAATGAATTCCGGCCTTGCAGCCGTCTCGCGTGAGGCGGCTGTATAGGTTACTCCGAAGACAGTCGAACTCCTGCAAGCTCGATCTGCAATCCGCCATACTTGGGGTGGTCGTTCTCGCGAATGCGGTAGGCCACGTCGACTACACTTCCTTGCTCTAAGCTCAGTTCCTTCGCTCTATGCGCCAGGTTCCATCCCACTGCTTTGACCGCCGCAGCTTCCTCGACAAGCGGCGCAGCAGACCGCAACTCCAGCCGGATATGCTTCTCCTTCATCAGCCGCACAGGCGCAGCCAGCCGCATCGTGCGCGCTAGAAAGACAGGCTCAGAGTTCCCATGGCCAAAGGGTTCCAACTTTTTAAGCCAGCGGCTCAACACGGGAGTTGCGCGCTCCAGGGACAGTTCAGCATGAATGCGCAACACCTGTTCTGCTTCTTGCCCAGCCAATTTCTCCGCCGCAAAGCTATAGAGCCTGCGCTCCATCTCAGGCAGATTCTCAGCAGGCATTGCGAAACCCACCGCAAAGGCATGGCCGCCAAATCGCGCGTACAATTCGGCGCAGCTTTCAATCGCTTCGAGCAGAGGAAACCCATCGATCGAGCGGCCCGATCCGTAAGCCACTCCGTCTTCCACGCTCACCACGATGGCGGGCTTCGCAGTCCGATCGACGATACGCGAAGCGAGAATGCCGATGATGCCGCGATGCCAGCCATCACCTGCCATCACCACCATCTTTTCGGCAGTAAGCGCATGATCACTGGCTAGACGCATTTCGATCTGCTGCAGCAGCTCAGTCTCAGCCTGACGGCGCTCGGCGTTCAGCCGCTCCAGCTTCTCTGCAAGCAGGGAAGCGCGTACTCCATCGCGCGTAGTAAACAGCTCCACCACTTCAGCAGCGATATCCATGCGTCCTGCCGCATTGATACGCGGAGCAAGCCGAAAGCCAAGATCGAAGCTGCTCAGCCTTTTCGTCGTAGGGTCAACACCCGCGGCCTGGAACAACGCCCGCAGCCCCAGTCCAGCAGGCCGATGTAGTTCGCGGATGCCGATTGACGCGAGTACGCGGTTTTCCCCGCGCAGCGGCACCGCATCTGCCACCGTGGCCAGCGCCACCATCTTTAAAAAAGAGGGAATCGCCTTCTCTCGCGTGCGTACTTCGTCGTGCCTTGTCAACACCGCAATCGCCAGTTTGAAAGCAATCGCGGCGCCGCACAGCGATTTTTCGGGATATTCGCATCCCGGTTGATTGGGATTCAGAATTGCCAGTGCGTCGGGAACTTCATCGCCCGCCTCAGGCAGGTGGTGATCGGTGATGATCAGGTCCAGCCCCAGCCTGCGAGCGAGCGATGCTTCCTTAAAGGCTCGCATTCCCGTATCGACGCTGATCGCAAGCCCCACTCCATCGGCAGCAGCAGCCTCTATCACCGACGCCTGCATGCCATACCCCTCACGCAAGCGATGCGGCACATGGAAGCGAACCACTCCACCCAGCATTTCAATTGCAGTCTTCAGCAGCACCACAGCGGTCGTTCCATCTACGTCGTAATCGCCGTAGAGCAGAATCGTCTCGTGCCGCTCGATCGCCCGCTCCAACCGCTCAACCGCAGCCTCCATCCCAAGCATCAGGAACGGATCGAAAAGCTGCTCAACCGCAGGATTGAGAAATTGAAAGGCCGCATCTGCATCGTGAATGCCGCGGGCTATCAGGAGTTCTGCTATAACCTGGGGGACCCGAGCCGAACTCGCTAAGTTATCAGCCTGTTCAGGGTGCGAAGGACTAAGCACCCATCTCTGCGGCGGTGGCATAAAGATCGGCGTAGCTATCGCGCCGGAAGGCTCAGACACGACCTGCGCATCGCTCTGGATGGCGGCCACGTTGCCCATCCCGAGGCTCACAGGTCCTCGTTCTCTCCGTCAGGATCGTCAATCACGATGTCGCCCAGATTCTCAATTCCTTCCAGCAGTTCCTGGTAGCGCTCGTACCACTCAGTCGTGCTCTCGTGCAAGAAAACGATGCCCTGGTGGACAAAACCCAGCTGTATATATCCAACTTTGCCTGCGTACTTCTGAAGCCACTGCGCCTCTACCAGCTCTGAGGCCTCTTCATCCGGAAAATTCAGCTCGCTGGCTTCTTCCACCAGCTCGTCCAGTTCTTCGCGTTCCAGTTTCACTTCGCTGATGGTCACAAACAGCGCTCCGGCATGTTTAGCCATCTCCACAAAATCTTTCCAGGAATCGGGATTCTCTTCGCCCTCCCACAAGATTGCGGGTATATCTTCGGTGACGTATCCGGGCAAACGGCGCAGGCCGTGTCCTTCAATAAACGCCACCATATCGTCTTTCAGTCCTGCCAGGTTATCGGTTTCCATAGGTTGCTTCCATTGTCTCAGACTGGATCGCGCTGCTTTGTGCAAGCTCCCGCATTCTATCGCAGCTATCCCTTTGCAGACTGTGGCACGCCGCCCGGCGCGGAGCCCGTACCATGGTGTCTGGAGGAAATCCCAGCTTGGCACTCTTTGAGCACCATGTGTTTGTCTGCCAGAACGTTCGCCCAGAAGGCGCGCCCCGTCCCTCGTGTACCCATGATGGCAAAAGCGATCTGCTCCCGCAACTCCAACAGTTCGTTAAGGCCGCAGGCCTCTCTACCGTCATCCGCGTCAACAAGGCAGGCTGTCTCGACCAGTGCGAACACGGCCCAACTGTCGTCGTTTACCCCGATGCGGTCTGGTACGGCCGTGTCCAGCCTGAAGATGCAGCGGAGATCGTAAACGAGCATCTATTAGGCGGAAGGCCGGTTGAACGCCTGCGCCTGGCCGACACCTGCGTCAACACAAAGAGCTGCCCGCATCGTGCCTCGTAGGCCCTTCAAGGGGCCTTTCGGGCTCCTGAGCGGCCACCCGAATGTGGTATCTTGAAGTTTCATCCATGATCTTTTCCCGCGAATACATCGGATATCTGGCGCGCCGTACGGTGAAGCACCTGGCAGACGCCAAAATGATCGAAACCGGCCAAACCGCGCTCGTCGAAGCGCGCGTCACCGAAGCGATGATCGAGGAACTTTCCCTCGAAGATCGCATTAATGATGAGGTACGCGTCATTCTCGAGGCATATCAGCAGGAGATGCTCAAGTCTGGCGCGCAATATGCCGAGATGTTCAAGAAGGTAAAGAACGAGCTGGCTCGCAAATACAAGGCGGTCCTATGAGGATCTCCCGCGACAAGCTCAATAAGCTGGCCCACACTGTAGCCGACACCCTTGCCGAGATCGATGAAGTCGATTTCCACGAAGACCGCAATACGATCCGGCAGGAGGCCCGCAAGGCACTTGAACAGCTTCTGAGCGAAGAGACCAAGATCGACCAAGCGGCCCGCCTCAAAATCAGCTCCCAGCGCAAGATCATCGTCGAGGGTACCCAAGAGTGGGACATCCTGTACCGCAAGTACTACAACGACGAAGTCCGCCGCCTGGGAATCTAGGCTCGTTCTGTCTGCCGGATCTTTGGCAGGCAAGACGGAATTTTGATAAATTAAAGAGGTGGCTGGACCGGATTGAGCCTCTCAACCGGATGGAGCCCTCCCCGAACTGTGGCGCTATCGTCTAGGGGTTAGGACGTGAGATTCTCAATCTTAAAACACGGGTTCGATTCCCGTTAGCGCTACCAAGTGACCTTCCATTAAGATCCATTTCCGTCCAATTAAAGAGCTAAGCCCAAATAAATCAATAAATTTTGTTCTACCAAGGTATACGTGCGTCCGTTGACAACCGGGGGCAACTAGGGGCAACATTGAGGGCAACTGGGAAAACAGATAGGCAAAAGAGCCGGAATCGGCTGGAGTTGCCCCTGCAGTTGCCCCAAAAACACTTAGGAGCCTTGAAGCATGGCACTTACAGCGCTCAAAATTAGCAACATCAAGCCCTACGTAAATCAAACACAGCGCATTTTTGATGGACGCGGCCTATATCTAGAGATTGCTCCCAGCGGGGGCAAATGGTGGAGATTGAGATACCGCGTGAGTGGACAAGAAAAGCGGCTTTCCCTCGGCGTCTATATGTCCGCTGGCTCGAAGGCTGTGGAAGTGAGCCTTGAGGCTGCCCGCAAGGCCGCGGACGTAGCCCGGCAACTTGTACGGGATGGAGTGGATCCAAGCCAGAAACGCAAAAACGAAAAGCTGCGCCTCGCGCGACAGTCGGAAAATACATTTGAGGCTGTGACGCGTGAGTGGCACGGCAAGCAATCGGCTGTATGGGGACCCGCACATGCAGAGCGGGTCTTGCAGCGCTTGAAGCGGTATGCTTTTCCGAGTCTAGGACAGAGACCTATTGGAGAGATTGAAGCTCCCGAGTTGTTGAATGCGTTGCGTGCGATTGAGGCGCGCGGCAAGGATACGACAAGCCATCTCACGCGCCAATACATGGGAATGGTGTTCCGTTATGGCATTGCGACGGGGCGCTGTCAGAGGAACCCCGCTGCCGATCTGCGCGGAGCGCTCAGGCCAGTAAAAAAAAGCAATTTTGCGGCGGTCACTGAGCCTTCACAACTGGGAAAGATTGTGCGGGCCCTGTATTCGTACGAAGGCACATTGATTGTGCGTTGCGCCTTGCGTCTTGCTCCGCTGGTGGTGGTGCGTCCCGGAGAACTGCGAAAGGCTGAGTGGAAAGATATGGACTTGGACAAAGCGGGGTGGCGCTTTGTTGCATCCAAGACGAAGCCGAATCATCTGGTACCGCTAAGCAAGCAAGCTGTAGCGATTCTGCATGAGGTGAAAGCGCTCACGGGTGGCGGGCGCTATGTGTTTCCGAGCGCACGGAGCGCACTGAGGCCAATGTCTGATGCAGCTGTGTTGGCTGCAATGCGGCGAATGGAGATACCCGCCGATGAAATGACGGGGCACGGATTCCGCGCAACTTTCCGAACGATTGGAGCTGAGGTATTGAAGTTTCGAGTCGATCTGATGGAGCACCAGTTGGCCCACGCGGTGAAGGATGCGAACGGAACCGCATACAATCGCACATCATTTCTGCCCGAGCGCAGGCGCATGATGCAGCGTTGGGCAGATTACCTTGACCAGCTAAAGACGGGAGAGCCCGTAAACGTGATTGTGGGTAGGTTCGGAACTGTCTAGCAGGCAGAATCGAAAGCGCGAACCCGCCGCGCCCTTCGACAATCAGAGAACGAAACAAGCCAGCCGCCGTTTATTGACTCTGGCACCCGATGCTCGGTAACTGCTTCTGATTTGGCGGCATCCACAAAGTTATCCGCGGTGTGACTCTAACTAAGTGTGCTAACACACAAGTGGTACGACATAAGTCAGAAAGGTCTTGGCTAGTTTAACCGGTTAATCTGTAGACTAAAGGTCTATCGTTCAGCTGTGTCCCCATCGCTTAGGACTTTTCGATGAGCTACCGACCAGTCATTCAACGAAATGTCGGCAATCTTCTTAGACAGGAAGAGTAATTAACTGCCCCCACTGCCATCTTGAGATCGACGCTGCTCAAGTCATCAGCGAGCGCAATAAAGCGATCGCATCCAAACCACGCCCCGGCGCGTGCGGTTTGGTGAGGAATCCCACAGGAAAGAATAAGCCTGCTAAAAACCGCAAGCTGAAAGCTCGCGCCCCGAAAGGAATTCCTGAAAATGACTCCCGTTGAACTTCTGCTCCCCACCGTCTTTGTTATCGCCGTCGCTGTGGGCGGCTATATCTTCATTCGATCGCGACCGCTACCGGAGTGGGTAAGCAAGCCTAAACCGCTACCAGAGCCTCTACAGCCTCCCAAGGATGCGTCCTCGGCCATCAACGGCGAGGCGGTAACCAATCGAATCATTCCTGTACAACTCCCCGCCGCATCAGCGATCAGCTTCGGTGTGTTGGTCGGTGGAGTCTTCCTCGGGAACATACTCGCGGCGATCGCGATCAGCGTCGTTTACTACGTCTGCACACACTAGTTAATTACCTAAAATAATCGGCCCGGCTCGACGGCGTGAACATTCGCGAGTCGGGCAATTTTATGCGCGCCGCGCTGAAGATCCTCACTGATCTGGTAGTGGAACGCCCCGACGGCGCCCATAGCCATACACCGGGACCAGCTGCGATCATCGATGCGCCTTCGGGATCTGCGCCGAGTAAATCCTTCAGGTAACTCAGCTGACTTGCAGTGATCCTGCGCTCGCACGAACTATCTGGGAACGAAATAAACGAAAGATACGAAATAAGCCTGCCACCGTTTGCTAATTCTGGCACGCGATGCCTGATTCTCAGAACAGTGTTACGGATTTCCACACTTTCCCCAGCGCTACTGGACCGTAAAGCGCGTTAGCGTATACCTAGGGTCCAAATTGGATTGATGGAGGCCTTCTGATGCAGATAAACCCGCGAAAATCCGAATCAATTAACAGTCGGCAAGATTGGCGAATCCTTTGTGAGCTGGTTGCTTCACAAGCCGAGTTGAGCGAAGAGCTGGCACTTCTGACGGAGCTTTTGGGACTGCCTCTGAGCTGTTGCCTTGCTGTTCATCAAGTGCTCAGAGAGGGCAACTGGAAAAACTCGACGTACCCAGGGAGCTATATCATGAAAGCCGCCAGAACACTGGCGCGCAAAGACGACACTCTCGAATGCGGCGGCGGGCCGCTTGTCTTGATGGACGGGGCCGAACTGGACAAACGCTGGGACGGCTATAAGCTCGCACCAATCAGTGAAGATGTGGACGGACCGCGCCCTATACCGATCAGACCGCTCAAGGGCAAACACTATGTTAGGGCCCAGTTTGCCCCGGACGAGGAAGTGTTATGGAGGGAGGAGGAAGCTAGGGAAAGAGGACCTTTCTGGCCTAACGATTGTAAGGCAATGGGATTATTCCGTGACTGGAGAAAGCTAGGAGAGAAAGCGGGGCTGGATGCTTGGGAAAACAAAGTGCTGCAGTATCGGAGGCGAGGGATCAGCCGGGAAAAAGCAATGGAGTTGCAGCCTGACGAAGTTTCACGAAAGGCCCTTCAGGCCGCCTGGAGACGATTTGACCGAACCGGTCTAAAGAAAGTGCGAGATTCTTTCGACAAAATTGCACTTGGAAATGTCCCGGATGAGGCTTCTCGAGACACCAGGGATATAGAGAGCTATGCTAGATCTACTCCGAAATCATTTGTTTGGAATAACCCGCTGCAAGCGGCTTGGAAGCAGGCCGGCGGTACAAGCCGAGAAGACTTGGCCAGGTTCCTACATAAGCATGGAAGAAGCCCTCGAAGATTTTGGGGAGTTACATATATGCCTCAAAGAATTATCGAGTAAAAATGTCCCGGATTAGTGATTTCAAAACACTAGGGATATAACGGCGGGAAATCCGCAAGTTTTCAGAGCCCCCCCGCGGCTTTTTTGGTGCCGAAAGACTGCAATGACCTGAAGCCCTGCTTACGCGGGGCTTTTTTATTTCAAGTGCAACACCAGCAATCGTGCGAAAGCACGCAAGAGAATTTCCATGAGCGAAAAACACACGAAGTTATGGCGCCTTGTTGCTACAGGTCCCGCCGCCTTGCGGTCTGAGTGGCTGGTATCAGAGGAGGAGTTCGCCGATGGGCTGGCGGAGTGGGCAGAGATGAAGCGCGCGCCCGAATCTGCCAAGATTCGATGCGGTGAGATTCACGAGGGCGATCGCAATGCAGCCCTAGCAATACTGGCTGGAACCATGCGGCGGCGCGGTATGTCGCCAGAAGCGAGAGAGGCCGCTCTGATGCAAGAGAACATGGCGCTCTGCAAGCCTCCGTTGCCGGCAAGCGAAGTGTGGGAGATTGCTCGCAGCGTTGCACGCTATCCGCTCGGCGAGCCGGAGCCAGGAACAAGCCAGCCGGAGCAGAGGGAGGGTCACTATGAATGAAAACCCCCGGAAATTATTGCGCCTTCCCGTTGTGTTGGAGCGGGTGGGTTATGGGCGCTCCACGCTCTACAAGCTAAAGGCTCAAGGTAAATTTCCCGAGCCGATCAGACTTGGAGAGCGCGCGGTGGCCTGGCTCGAGTCTGACATTGAAGATTGGATTGAAGCTCGCATTGCGAGCGGGAGCACGGAGGTGTCGGAATGAGCGCGCCATCTTCTGTTGTCAATGCTGTCCGACGTTGTGAAGCGGAGATTTGGCAAGCGTTGTTAGGTGTGATGAGGATGACGCTTGAAAACTGGGCAGGCTCAGAGGTCGTTAGAAGTGCACTTGAGGGAGTATCTAACGTTTTCGCGGAACAACTAGATCGCGCAAACAGGGAAGGCGCAAAGCCATGGATACACTGAAAGCCGCGCTGGCCTATGCAGCGCGGGGCTGGCTGGTGATCCCGCTCCACAATCCCGAACAAGGCAAGTGCTCTTGCTGCAAGCAAGATTGCAGCTCGCCGGGCAAACATCCACGCGTAGAACATGGGCTGAAGGAGGGTTCAAAAGTCGCGGGTCAAATTACGCAATGGTTCACGCGCTGGCCTGATGCAAATCTCGGCATACTAACTGGGCAGGCAAGCGGCTTGGTGATCATCGACGTGGACGGAGAGGACGGTAAGGCATCTTTGCAGGCTCTCATGGCTGTTCATGGGGCGCTACCTAAAACGCTGTGCGTCATGACGGGTCGCGCGGACGGCAACGGCAAGCGTAAAGGCTGCCATTACTACTTTCGTGCGCCTGCTGATGTGACGATCCGCAATAGCGCAGCCCGTCTTGGTAAAGGCATAGACGTTCGCGGTGAAGGCGGCTATGTTGTTGCCCCACCATCGTTCCATCCCAGCGGCTTACGGTATGAGTGGCTGGCACCAGAGCATGAGCTTGTCGATCTGCCGGCCTGGCTGCTCGCGAGGTTGACAGAGACCAAGCGCGCGCCCGAATCTTCCAAGACTTCCGGCAACGAGATTCCCGATGGCGTGCGCAATGCAGCCTTGGCAAGCCTTGCGGGAACCATGCGGCGCCGCGGCATGTCGCTAGAAGCGATAGACGCCGCACTGATGCAAGAGAACATGGCGCGCTGCACGCCACCATTGTCGGAAAGTGAAGTGAGGGAGATTGCTCGCAGTGTTGCCCGCTATGCGCCCGCCGCGCCGCCAGAGACAAGCCCACCAGCACAGAGTGGGGCCCGCCAGCTTAGACAATGGCCCGCACCCTTGGCGGAGGCTGCATTCTGCGGGCTGCCTGGTGAGTTTGTGCGCATGGTGGAGCCACACACTGAGGCAGATCCGGCGGCGCTCCTCTTTCAGTTTCTCGCTGCCATGGGGTCAATCATCGGACGCGGACCGTACTACCGGGCGGGAGCCGATAAACACTATACAAACCTGTTCATCGTGATCGTGGGCAGCTCGGCCAAGGCGCGCAAGGGCATGAGCTGGGGCGAGGTTTTCCGCATCTGCGAGCTGACAGACCTTGCATGGGCTAAGACAAGAATCTCCTCCGGGCTTTCCAGCGGTGAGGGCCTGATTCATGCCGTGCGCGATGAAATAAAAGAGCTGGTGCAAATCAAGGAGAAAGGTCGAATTGTTGACCGCGAAGAGCAAGTGACCGATTCGGGAGAGGTTGATAAGCGGCTGCTTTGTGTAGAGGGCGAGTTGGGGCAAGCCCTGCAGTGCGCGGCGCGCGAAGGGTGCACACTTTCTGCCGTGATCCGCCAAGCGTGGGACGGCGTAGCCTTGCGCGTGCTGGCCAAGAGCGCAAAGGCAAGCTGCGCCGTGCCGCACATCTCGATCATTGGGCACATCACCAGCATGGAGCTGCAAAAGTTGCTTTCCGAGTCCGACGCCGCTAACGGCTTCGCTAATCGCTTTCTTTGGATAGGGTCTGTACGGAGCAAGTCTTTGCCCTTCGGAGGAACCGTAGAATGTGAGGACCTGGCCAGCATGGGCGCACGACTGCGTGACGCGGTGGACTTTGCCCACACAGTGCAAGAGATGGCATGGACACCCGATGCGGCGCGGATGTGGGAAGAGATCTACCCCAAGCTAAGTGAGGGCAAGCCCGGCTTGCTGGGGTTGGTAACGGCGCGAGCGGAGGCGCAGACTCTTCGCCTTGCGATGTTGTACGCATTGATGGCGAAATCGGCGGAGATCCGCCTTGACGATCTACGCGCCGCTTCAGAACTGTGGCGCTACTCTGCCGATTCAGCGGCCTACATTTTCGGGCAAGCTCTCGGAGATGCAACCGCTGACGCAATCATAGATTGGCTACGGACGCGGCCCGATGGCGGCACGCGCACAGAGCTGAACACGCACTTCGACCGGAACAAGAGCAAGGCTCAGCTAGACGCTGCAATCGCGCTGGCGCAGTCGAATGGCTTGATACGCATCGAACGGCACGACACTGGGGGCCGCCCTGTCGAAAAGTTGTACCTCGTGGGCGTGTAGCGCGCCATCCGGTTTCTTTCGTTATTTTGTTTACATACGGCGCGCACCACGCCTATGAATGGTGGCTTATTTCGTATCTTTCGTTAATTTGCTATCTAACCAGGAGGCACAAACGGATCGCTGCTGACCTGTGCGCTTTGCTCCCTCTGTTGAGGCCCGGGCAGAGGAGGCTTGCTCTGGTACCCCCGCCGAAATGTGTGGACGGCTCCATTACATTTCCAGCATTCAAGAAATTGCGAGACAGTTTCGCGCCAAGCCTGGTCCCGGTAAACGGCTTCTACGAATGGGGTAGGCGCGAGAAAGGCCTGAAGCACTCGTATGCCATCGGACTCATGGATGGATGCGACTTCGCGTTCGCAGGCTTTGCGAAGTGCTGGATGGGTCCTGACGAACAAAACTTGAAATCCTCTCGATCGTTATCTGCGCCCCGAACCCGGTCGTCGAGTAATTTCACGATTGTATGCCGGTCATTCTGGATGTCAAAGACTGCGATCGATGGCTTGAGCCGGGTGACCCGCTACGACCGCCAATCGATCTGTTGCGACCTCATCCCGCGGAGTTGATGCGCGACTGGAGAATCGGCCCAGGCGTGGGCAAGGGGCTGAACAACCGGCCCGACTTGATCGACCGATCGATGGTTGCGTTCTTCCTGCTAGCCGCGGCCTGCTCAATTTCGATTCCTTTTCCTCTGCTGCGCGCGGTTGAGTCGTTGCAGTAGTATCGTTCGCAGATCGTGGGTCCTGCGGTGTCCATTAAGACCTTTACGGCGCTAGCCTCGCACCGCTCGCGCTTCTCTTGTATGCTCAGGATCCCCTCCTCCATCTCAGTTTCAGCCTCGGCGATGAGAGCGGGAAGCTGTCGCGGCGAACCTCCGGGGTGAGACATCGCCAAAACGGCGTGATAATCCGGTTTATCGCTGGACGCTTGAGTTTCCTGCAGATTGCTGCCTAGCACTTCAGATTTGAATCAACATCTGCACTGCTTAGATTCGATGAAATGATTGCCTCTCCAAAAGAGTCCACAGAAACAACTGCACAGGGCCGAATTCGACAATTGGATTGTGCAACGCGCCTGTCTCACCGGAACTCACGCTGCTAGTCTCCAATTCGCGGTCCACTCGACCGTTGCTCGGCGGACCCTGTGACGAAATGAGTGGCTGGCAGTTTGGCCTGAAGGATTCCGTTGCACGATCAGGAACAGACATCAGCCGATCAGCAAGATATTTCCTACCTGTTTTTTCTTCTTGACACGAGAAACGTTAACGACTAACAATGCCGAATTCTTTAGATCTGTCCTCAACTGCGCTGAAAGCCAGACGATAAAGGGGAAGGCCAAAGGTAGGCCTCTTCAGTGGTTATCCCTGATCAACGGAGGAAAGAAAGCTTAAGATGCCGGATCACAGAAGAAACACTCTGAGTAACTCGATCACACTCAAGAACCCACTCAAGTTGAGTTCCAAAGGAGTGCTGGAAGGCCATGAGGACGTTACTCTTTTTGAAGAGGCGGTTTGCTTTGTCAAGGCAGTGCGAGATGCCGTCACCCCTTGTTCTGACCTCACGACAGGTGCGAATTCGGCCGCCGAGAATGAGGATATTGGTGAGCGGAAGAGCTTCGATCTGTTCGGAAGCATATCCTTCGCAGGCGCGGCGCCCGATGCGAAACAATGCCGAATCCACGCGGCATCTTGCCAGGACCGCGAGTATTTCTCGGTCACGATCAGAAAGCCTCCCAAGCCAACCCAACCAGTCAACTGGAGTCCTAATCTACGTGGGGGCAGCGAGTGGGAGGATCTAAATTCTATCTTTCTTTGTGCAAGTCTGGAAAACAAAGACTGGCAACCACCACAGGGGAAGTATCTCTCAACATTGTGCGATGTAGCAGATATTCTTTACTCTCAGATATTCGATAAAAAGTCCAAAGCGACCGGGCTTGTTCTTATTACAGGTGCAACCGGTAGCGGGAAAACGACCGTTCTGAACAGCCTCCTCCTCAAGTATTTGCACGCAGGATTAACGCCCCTTCCCAATCGCCGCCCTCATGTCGTGGCTGTGGGTGATCCAGTTGAGACAATCCTCAACCAAACCGATGGCAAGACGTGTGGCGCTTACCAATGCGACTCTTCGCACTACTCCCAAAGGGCGGTCGATTTCACTTCGAGAACACTTGGCAAAGACGTTGACTCAGTGCAAGACGCCCTCCGTGACGCCTTGCGAGAAACACCCGATGCCGTTGTCATCAGCGAATTGCGAGATAGGCGCGATTTCATGTCGACGTTAACTTTCGCAGAGACGGGACAACTTGCTTTTGCGACCGCGCACAGTACCTCCCTGATAGATGCTATGCGTAAATTAATCAGCTTTTCCCCTGCATCTGAAAGTCCGAGCGGGCGTTCTCTTCTGGCACAACGCCTCAAGGCGGTGATTCATCTGCGCAATATCTCTATTCCAGACGGGGGGGAGATAACCCTTCCTTCAGTTTGGCTACACAATTCCTCGGGCATTCGGAATTTTGTTTCGGATGGACTGGCGTCTATCCTGCCACGCGGCTCCTCCGGAGGGGATGAGAATCGAGACGGACAGAAGAGCGGCGTTCTGGGGCTTGCCTGGGCAGCTGAAAGGCTACTTGGCTCGAAGCCAGAATACAAGAAGCTCCAGGCCGTGAAGGACAACCTTCGGCAGGAGGCACATAAGCTCGATCTCGAAGTGAGTTGATGCTTCACCATTTCCCTATGTAGGAGCCGAGATATGTTCCTGAAATTCGGAATACCCAGCCTCGACGAACTCGTTGAGGTACCTCACCCGGCAGACCTCTCCGATCGGGAGATCGCTTCGGAGAGCATCGCAATCCTCGGCCCTGAAGGTTCAGGCAAATCAGTTCTGGCTCTACACCTCGCTTCCCGCTATGCGGCAGATTGTCTTCGACGCATCTATCCAACTGACGAGGAGCGAGCAGAGCTGGATCCACCAATCATGCCTCGAATCCTCTACATCTCGAGTGATCTAAAAGCGGTAAGTGCAGAGAGGGTCTGGAAGAATTTTGCGTTGCAACATCCGAATACCCGTCAAGTCCCATTCGAGCGGAACATGGAAGGACTTGAGCGATACACGTCAATTCACAAGAGTCTTACTCTCACATTAAAAACACTCTGGTTGGGCGCTGACACGACTGACGAACTCGTAAAAGAGTTGCTCATGCCAAAGAATCATCCAAAGGATAGTAACGATGCAAACGTTGTATTCCTGGATCTGGCGTCGCACACAGCTGGCGATGACTGGAGTCTGGTTAATGCTCTGTTGGTAAAACTGCAGTCCGTTAAGTCAGCGATTGTTTGCGGGAAGAAATCTGCCCTGCCACATCTCGTGATCATCGACTCGGTTGCCGGATTCGAAACTTTTGTCGGGCGCATCGATGCATACGGCAACGAACAGTCCCGGCGCTCCCGCATCGCCCAATGCCTCCGGAACGCGGGCGACAGAGTCAGCATTGTCTTCGTGGTGGAAGAGTCTACTGGGATTGAACATTTGCCGGAAGAATATGTTACCGATATCGTCCTTTCTCTAAGGAAGAGGACGGTATTCCAAAACTCCGTTTCCACTGTTGAGGTTCAAAAGGCGCGTATACGTGAGCATGCCAAGGGAGAGCATCCCTTCGAAATTCGCGATCGTATTGGCACTTCGACGGGAAGTTGGGAAAACGCCGACACACCGAGAACAAGAAATGCCTATGTACAAGTGTTTCCCTCCGTTGCCCACCGTAATCACTTGGTAAGCGGGGACTGGTCGACAAGCGATGTGCGGGCTGGCAAGGAAACCGCTGGCTTCGGGATTACCCACCTAGACTCGCTACTTCCAGCCGAGGAGGGAGATCAGACAACTTCTGCCACAGACAACAAACGAGGATCTGGGCCGAACAATAAGAGCGGTCTGAGGGCAGGAACCGTTACCGCCCTCTTCGGCGACCCATCTACTGGGAAGAGTGCGCTCGCTGAGAAGTTTCTGGCGCAAGGTTTTGGCAGCATTGTTCAGCGGTATTTATATCTTAGTGCGCTGCGCGACGCTCCAGAGTCAATTGCATCTCCCGAAGTGATAAGTGCATTCGAGGGCGTTTGCGCGAGCCTCGATGAGAACATGATAGAGCCTGGCCAAACACCGGCGGAGTTCCGGCTCACTGCCGGGATTGCAGCCCTTTGGCCCGAATTTGCTTCACTGCTTAAGAAGGCAGACCAACAAGGACAAGATAAAACGGAGAGATCGCTTGCTTACCTCTTTAACGGCAGAACGAATGTTGACTGGAACGTAAGAGTAAAAGCAAGCGGACTGGCAAATGTCGGTGTCGATCCACTTACTGACGTAAAGATCCAAGGCCTTCGACCTGAACCCTATTCCCTTGTCGATCCACTTACTGACGTAAAGATCGAAGGCCTTGGACCTGGACCCTATTCCCGTGCGGATTGGACGGTGGACTGGGGCGAAATTACGAATGGCAAACTCGAAGAGCTCTTCCGCCACCCAAGTTTGAGGCGCCCTGGCGTGCTTTTGACGACTCGGGATCGTCGCGGAACGGACGTCGCTGAGACATGTCTCGCATATATGCAATCGGAAATCAACGACGCATATGGAAGAGTGAAGGAGTACCTCGGAAAAAATATAGCCTCCACATGGAAAAACAAACAGAAACAGGGACTTCTGAGGATACTTGATTCCCAACTCGTGGTTCGCCGGTTCGATCTGAGGGCATCTCCAGCCGCCGCGGTGTTTCACCTAATCCACCGAAATCTGACAGAGACACTCAAACTAGTCTTCGGGCTCGCATACCCTCCGCAGCGCGACGAGCGCCGTAAGAAGGCCGGGCGCATTCGCTTCGTAATCGACGATCTCCGAGTCCTAACCGACATCAATCCGGACCTAATCGCGGAGACCGCCTTCCTGCCGTTTCTTACATTTTTATTGGAGCGCGAAGGGGTCGTGAGTCTCCTGGTGCACACAGATAGTTTGCGTCCAAATATTTCCCCGGAAGACGAAACAAGCAAAGTGTTGCTCTCTATCCTGAAGCGCGCGATCCTGACCTGGAACGTTCCATTTGAAGGACGACGACGTATCGCCATTAGTGCAATTCCGAACAACCGTTCTAATATGCATGGGATCGTGCGGGAACTGACACTGAATCCCTTCAAGAGCATGAATGACGCAGACGACACAACGCGGCTTGGACGGGTACAGGACGTAGACGTCACCCGGCACCTTGAGCTGTATTCCGGGATTGAAGAGGGCAAGCCCGTGCCAGTTCCCCTTGCGGTCTATCTCTTCAACGAAACCCCTGATTTCGAGGTATACGTCAACGAGGAAGACAAGCTCTTCCGGGAGTTGTTTGTCTCCGTTGAGAGACGAAACCCGGTTAGACCAGGCCGCATCCTCTTTCCCTTCGATGCTACGCGCTTTCTCGCGATTCGCGATCGCACTAACCTCATTCTTGATATGCAGGATGCGCACACCTTGGTCCTTCAAGTAGATGAACATTGGGCTCTGCACCCCCCCCACGCGCTCGAGGGGTTGAGCGATTACTTGAACAGAAAACTTCCCTTCTCGAACGATGGAAGCCCTTTGGACGAAGATCCATTCGGAGCGTTCTCCGGACCGCCACTTTCAAAGAGGCCCCCTCGGTTTCCGGAGAAGGCTCCTCAGAGTTCGTCAGGGTACGGGCGGATTGACTATTTCGTTAATGAATTTTACGACGGACCATATTACGACAGACCAAAGGAAGCCAATTGCCCGGATCACGAATGCCGCGTTCCATACATGTGGGACTTCGGATTTCTCCTGACTCGGAGAGCGCCGTGGGAAATGGTCAAGGGAGAGCCCCTTGATCGGTACCTCAAATTTGAACAGATTAATGAGGGGCTGCATAGAGATCTAATGACGGAAGCAGTTCCAACCTACCTTTCCGAGACTGACAACGAATCACAGCAATGCAAGACCGTAAAAGATGTCTTCGACACGCTTTCCGGAAGCGGCTCAGAAGGTGTTCGACCCAGAGCAGTATCATGGCGCAAGTTTTTTGGAGCTTGCAAACAGGTTGCAATCGCACATCGCGAGCAGACTTCCGCGACAACCATCCCTTTTGAAATTGCAGCACCGTCGTCCGAGACGATCAATTCCCTTGTTCTTGAAATATGGCTTTCCGAACTCGTCCTCGAGGCAAACATCTTAGATATCGACTTGCGCAAATTAGGATTTGCAGATGTAACGAAACGAACATCCGGCTTTGACGTACCTGCGCTGATGCCGGAAGGAAGCTTCCGAATAGATAAAGTCGTTGGGTTGATACCCCATTCGGGCGATCAATCCAGGCCTCGAGAAAAGGACGAAATAGCAAAGGCCTTTGCCAAATTTGCTGAGGCCAGCAAGGGTTACTGCTCGTCGAATCTGCTGGAGCTCTTTAAACAATTACCCCTGGGAGCATTTTGCCTCTACAAGACCTGGCTGCTTTTGAGCGAAGTCTTTGATTTTGAGAATTTTCTTGATGCAAACGATGCTTTCACCTTGCGGCAGGGTGGCGCATCATCGGTTCATGCGGTCGCCTCGCGCCACTGGTACAAGACCGCATGCACCTTCTCAAAGGAACTTTATGCATCAGAGGGTATTCATGATTCTCTCGTTGCAATGAGGCTGCCAGGAAGCTACAGCACCCGTGGAGACTGGTTCTTGGGCTATACGAAGAGCAGCAGGTCACGGCTCCTTGCAGAGCACGCGATGGATCTGATGTCAAGCAGGCGAGGGAACATCACGCGCATGCAGCGTGGGCTGGGGCTTCCGGTGAGGGATTTCGTGGGACAAGGGAAGTGCGGGGAGTTCCGCACGGCGTTGGTGTGCATGATGGAAAGAAGTGGCGATGATGACAAGCAAATGAGTTCGCCGATCGATTTCCTACCTTACGGCGAGTTATGCAAACTTGGCAAGATGGAGGGGAGTTCAGAGATCGAGTGGCTGTTTCGGAGCCGGATTCAGGACTATGATCGCTTGAGCCGGCCGCTGCAAAAATGGCTCGCTCGGGTTTTCCGCTGGTCCGGAAGCGGCAAGAGGGCCGGGAGACGGGGATTGAAGGGAGGATTCGCCGCATATGACGAATTGACTTGTAAATGCCCTTCGAAAGAAGGATATGAAGGATTCGTGGAATTTGGAACGATGTGCGACTTCTTGCAAGCGGCAGTGACTGCCGCCATGCGTGACGCAGAGATCGATGTCGCCACGGTGCCGACAACAAGCTGAATTTTCACTTGCTAACAACAAGGGAATAAGAAAGGCCAGCTCCGCCATCTGGCGTCATGAGCCGCTTCTTTATCTCGGATTCGTAGTACGCCCGAGGAATATTTCGAGTGGAAACCGATAGTCGTGTGTGGTGCGGTGAAGGTAGAGAATTCGGATACGTTGATCCGGCAGGCGCGTCGCGGCTTCGGATTGGTGATATTGGCGAGCCCTTCGACTTCGGGTGCGTCGGCGAGATCGCGATAATGAATCGGTGTCAGGGTTCTTTGGGGAACCGGAATCAGCCCGAACTCATCGCCCTGGCCGTGTTATTGAATCGCGATAATGAATTTTATCGGCTTAGAAATCAACCTCTAAAGTTCATCAAGATTGCTCGTTCGAGCTTGATCTATTAAATTGCGGATTGGGGTCAATCAAACTCACAACCGAGAAGCCCGCTTTTGGGAAAACAGCTTGCTGCCCCTAATTCCGTGAGCAGTGAGCCTCGTACCTCCTCAGCTGTTGTGCCCGACGATGCTAAATCGTGCCTCTAACTTGTGCGTTTTTCCTCGTTGATACGTGATGAGCTGCTCCATGTGACAAATGTCAACAGGGCCAATCACCTGTTAGCCGTTAACTAAATAGATGTATCCCAGTTTCGAATATGTACATAAGTTGACGTTCCGTAGCCTGAGTATTTTTCCATTTTTAGGAGTCAGAAGCGTTTACACTTTACCGTATTCATTCTGAATAGGAACGCTATGCCTGTTGCCTCCTGCTTCGCTCTACGGCGTCAGTTCACTCAAACATTGCACGCCTGTCGCCAACCGTTTTGTGCTGCTCTTTTGTTCTCCGCGCTTTTGCCGCTCAATTCTTGTTATCGCTTCAGGACATCTGAGACGGCCAGCACTGGAGATTACGGTTTGGCGGAATATTACGCTCGACACTCCGAGAGGATCGCTGATCTTAACGCTGGCTGTGCCGGACCTGACGGCTCTCTTTGGGCCATAGCGGCCCATGGCTCCCCACTAAACTCTGCGGATGGTGGCATCACATGGCGACCAAACAGCACTACGCCGCTAGATATCAGAGCCTGCGCTGCCTGGGGCAATGACCTCATTGCTCCAGCCCCAGGAGGCATTGTCTATCGCCTTGATGGCAGCTCCCACGAGTGGAAACCTTCTCAGTCTCCACGCGTTGAAGCTCTTTCACATGTCGTCGTCAGAGCAGACAAAGAGATCTTCGTCGGCGGAGCCAATGGGGTCGTTCTCCAGTCTAATAACGGTTCTCGTTGGAAAGATATTTCCCCCAACACACATGATCAAATCTTGGGCATGGCAAGCTGCGACGACTCTGTCTGGATCGAAACCTCCGACGAGCTTTGGGTCAGGAATCAGAGCCAATGGTCCACCATTCACTCTCCCTTTGCATCGCTCAAAGCTGTAGCTTGTTCGGAGTCTTCGCACGCAGTTGCTATCACAAATGAAAAGGGCGACATCGCGGTCTCTTTCGATGGAGGTGAATGGCGAACCGTTGACACCGGCGTTGATATGACCTTCACTGTGCTCGACCTTACGGATGACCGTGAGTGGATTGCGGCCGGTGGAAACGGAGCGATTATATACAGCACCGATCGTGGTGCCCATTGGCAGTCATTCACTACCTTTCCTATTAACATCAACCTCAACGCGGAAATCCATACCCAGTCCAGTCTCACGTTTCTTGGAAGTGAGGGATTAGTCCTCTCTGGCAAAGACATGCTCACACTACGAGCGGTTGTCGGCGCTCCCCTCAATTTGACTCACTTCCTACCCGGACATGAAGATGTCACCTATGGCGCTGGAGGCTTGATTCAGGTCAAAAAGCCAACAGCACATTTCATCAACGTCGGGACCCTCCATGACATCAATGCGATAACAATCGGATCATCCGGAAACTACTGGGCTGTAACTAACTATGGCCATCTCTTTACCTCATCAGATCTCGAACACTGGCGCCAACTTTATGTCTCTAAGGAAGAAAAGCGTGTTGACTACTTTAGCGTTGTCACGGCCGCTAACGACCGTACAGTCATTGTTGCCTCAGGGGGTGGTCGACTACTAACATTCGCAAACGGATCCAGCCCCAAAATCTGGCAGTCCAAAGCTCAAAAAGATTTTCATTCGATCGCTGTCTCAGGCAATCGCGTCGTCGCCGTCGGCAGTTCCGGAACCCGTGCGATTAGCTTCAATGCTGGTGAGGACTGGGAAGAGATCTCTGACGACACAGACTCGTCCCTTAATTCTATTATCTTTGCTGGAAACCTCCTCTTCGCGGTCGGCAATAACGGAATGGCAATTCAGTCCGCTGACGGTCTTCATTGGACGCAGATCGATCAGGTCACGAACACCGAAAATGGGAACCTGCGATCAATCACATGCCTTGCAAGCTGTAACAATCTTCTGGCCGTCGGAGATCAAGGAGCGGTATGGCGCTCCGATAATAATGGAAAAGAATGGTCCAGTCTTAAGGAGCCCCTCAAGAACTTCGCCCAAGCGTCATGGAGCAATGGACAGCTCTGGATTATGCTTGGGACCGGAGAATTGCGGGCGTTTAAATCTCTTGATGCGCCTCTTGCTGCCGGCCTCACCTCAGTGAACTACGCCGTCTATTGCGATGGGGCCAATGTGTGGATATCCACCGACAAAGGAACCTTGATGCACAGCGCCGACAGCGGAGAAACGTGGCAGCCTTTAGCCACACCGGCCCTCGGTAAGCTCTATTTCATTTCTGGACGCAAGGGCACCTTAGAGATGTGGGCAGTAGGGACTAGGGGCAGCATTATCTCCTCAACCTCAAACCCAACCCAGTGGAAGGATGAACACTGGGACACATCGGTCGATCTCGTAGCGGTCTCTCCTGTCAAAGATGGCGTGCTAATTGTTGGTTTCGAGGGTACGATCCTACGCAAAGCAGCGGGCGGCTCGTGGGCGAGGATGACAACCCCCGTAGATACCGCACTGCGTGGGATCGCCACCGATGGCCCAGGTCGCAACGTTTGGGTAGTCGGAGATAGCGGTGTTGTCCTTCACTCCGCAGACGCAGGCAAAACCTGGACTAAACAAAGTGCCGACAAGAACTATGATCTGTACGCGGTCGCACGTCTCTCCACCCCTTTCGGCCCTGCTCTCGTTGCTATTGGCACGGGAGGAACAGAGCTTCTCAGCCAGGATGACGGTGTCCATTGGTACGAGCGCAGCTTCCCTAACGGTAAGGGACAGGCTATCGTCGCCGTTTCTTCTAATCAGCAATTCTGGGCCACGACTGATAGTGGCGCCCTACTTACTTCCAATGACTTTGGTGCCAGTTGGATATCCACGGACCTCAACGTGGATAACAGCTCCATCTTCGGTATCGATGCCCTCGTCGACGGTTCCCGCCTATACGTGGCTGGTGACAACGGCGTCTTTGAACGCCTTGACCGCCTGAGATCTGAATACGTTATTCAGTCCGTCGATCTCACGACAAATGCACAAGATATCGACATTAATATCATCCTTGCGGGCTACGAAGGTTCTCCCCCTTCAGCCACCCTGCGCATGATGCATGAATCCGAACGTCCACTCGGCATCTACGAAAACTTGCCAGTCTCCATTAGCCAGCTGATCTCAGCCGGCAGGCTGGAGCTCGATTTGAAGACGCCCATGTATGACAGGACGTTCCTTCCTGGAGAAAAAGTCTGGTTCAGCCCCTGCCTCCAGTGGCCCAATGGGACTACGCGCTGCCTGCCGATGCGCGCAGCCGTGGTCACCCCCCTCATTGACTTCAAGGCCCACTGGAAGGGATTCACGGCCTTCTTCCTTCTGCTTTTGCTTGTCACGGTCGAATCTATTCTCCTCTGGCTGGCCCCGCAAATGCTGCTTCGGCTTCACCACGCAATCAAGGCCTTTGAAGACACCATCAAAGACAAGGTGCCTTTCGGCAATGTGCTCATTAATATCAACCATGTGCTGCTCGTTCCGTGGTTTGCCTTCAGCAGCCGATCACTCGACTCTTGGATCCGCATCAACGGACCGACCCTTAGCCAGGAAACCCGTGATATTTCCTGGTATGTTCCTTTGCCGATCGTCATTGAGTCTCAGGGAAACCGTGATCTTGGGAGTCGTCCCGTGGTTTCAGATTTTATTCCAGCAATTTCTGCTCGTCATATTTCCATTCTTGGTCCAGGTGGCGCTGGAAAAACCTCCTTATCACGCCAGATCGGCAGTTGGCTTAGTCAAAGTAACGAGCTCACCCGAGCGCTGGCTTGTAAGGCTGCCGTGATCTTTCTACGAGATCGCGTTGCCGACACCCTCGAATCCATATCTATGGAGGTTGCTGAACGACTTGGTACCAGCGTTGATCAAGAGCTCCTTCGCGCTCTACTCACCAAAGGCCGTCTCATTGTCATCCTTGATGCTGTTAGCGAAAGACCTGAGCGAGCTCTCATATATCTTGAGGATCTCAAGAGCAAACTTGTCGCAAGACTTGTGATTACTACGGCGCGGACATTAGATAGCCCGAGTTCTTCTATGACTATTCTCCGGCCACAGCCCCTCGAGGCCGACTCGCTGCTTTTCTTTATGGTGCTGCTGCTTGAGCGCCAAGACCTAAATGTTACCGATGCGAAGGTCAATATGAAGCTACAGTTGCAAATAGCACAGAAACTCGAAGCCGTCGTTGGCTCGGTTTCCGGCTCCACTACCATCACCCCCCTTCTCGTCGAAGCTTTTGTAGCTAAGGCTGTAACTTTACTTCGCGCTGGCGCGACATTGGACGGGCTCCCAAAGACGGTTCCAGAGGCGTACCTTAGTTACGTTAAAGAGATGGTACTTCGTGGACCCAAGGATATCACTCCCACTATCCTGCTCCACATTGCCAAGAGAATTGCTACCCTTTGTCTAGAAAAGAACTTTATTCCTGTTGGAATTGACGAAGTCGCGACAGCTCGCACCCTTCAGCTAGACGAAAAGGTCGCGACGTATGGCATTGGCATACTAATCAGTGCAGGTCTTCTCGTCCGTGGAGGAGGTGTTCTCGATACCGAGGTGCGCTTCGCTCTAGATCCAGTCGCAGAGTATTGCGCAGCCGTCCGGTGGCATGAATCTGATAGCGCAACAGAATGGGAAAAGCGAAAGTCGGACGCCCAAGGATTTCTTCCTCAATCCCAGGGTATCGTCCGCGCGATGTTGGCTGTAGAACAAATGCATTAGCACGTTTTAAAAAGCAGCGATGATGCCGTATTTCGCACGGCGTCCAAGTCAAGAGCGCAAAAGATGAATGATAACGTCCTTTGTCGTCGAAAAACTAAGCCTTTCGACTTTCGTGTCGACATCTGGTAGCAACAAAATGGGAGGCGGTCGAAGGAGCCAATTCCTATGCCAACAAAAAGACCGTCCACGAACACCGAGAGTCCGCGTGCAAACCTCACAATCCCTGAACTGGAACTTGCTAAGGTAGCCGCGCTCGGTACGCTCATCTCATCGCATTCTCGCTGGGCCTACAAAAACGCCATCGAGAAGTTCATCGCGAGGTATTGCTCTGAGCCGAGGCATGGATTTCGACCATGCTATTGTGTTGCGATATCGTCGTTCTCTAATCACTCTCACTATCAGCTGCGACGATTAATCTTCGTCTCTCAGCTATCCGCCGTCTATCCGATGATAGCTGCGGAGATCAGCACGTTGAGCCCGGAGTTGGCAATCGGAATCCGTCGAGTGATGGGAGTCAAGCTCCTCGGTAAAGCCCTTCTGAAACTCCTGAGGCATGAAGCCAGGTATTCAGGCAGACCTGGAGAAACGGGACAGAACTGGGTCGTGGAATCGCTCCGGATGTTGTTTGGACAGTAGTAAAGAGATATGCCCAGCGGATCGGGGTGGATCAGTTCGCGCCTCATGACCTTCGTCGTACCTGTGCTCGGCTCTGCCACGGTGCTGGAGGCGAACTCGAACAGATTCAATTCCTAATCGGTCACGCCTCAGTCCAAACGACGGAACGGTACATCGGGTGCAGACAACGATCGGTTCCAACTCGGAAACTGGCCGCGATAATCCGGTTATCACGTAGTGGATGAAGCAAGGCGGGAAAAGGGGCTACGAGCCCCATTTAGGGCTCTACACGGTGATTGATATTTAACTTGCCCAAAGCAATGGACTTGGGCATAGTACGTGGACTATCCCTTCTATAACTTCACACGGGCTTCTCCCCATGCAAGAGCAACAACAGGTCTATCGCCTCAAGGTGGATTCATCAGGGCGTGTAGCGCTTCCTTCCGAATTGAGGGAGCGGCACCACATCCGCCAGGGCGATACGATTGTCGTTATCGAGAACAGTCAAGGCGTGCATATCAAGACGCTGGACGAGGTGTTAGCCGACGCGCAGGCGAAATTTGCCAGGCATGTCCCGCGCGGCGTCCTGTTGTCCGATGAGATAAACGCCGACCGTCGCTCCGAGATCGAGCGTGACTAACGTTGTCCTCGATGCCTCGGCGTTGCTGGCCGTGATGAACTCTGAGCCTGGAGCCGAGATCGTCCGCGCATCGCTGGTTGGTGCACTCATGTCTGCCGTCAATTATTCCGAAGTCAGGAAAAAGACCATTGAGCGGAACGTTGCCGTCGACACACTTCTTGCGCTCGTAAAAACCGCATCCATCGACGTCATTCCCTTTCGGCGCACTCGATGCGCGCGACCTTTATCACAACGGCGCTGGAGAACGGCGCGACCCCTGATCATGTGCAGCGTGCCGCCGGCCACAGTGAGCCCGGCACCACCCAGCTTTACGACCGGCGCGGATACAATCCGGAGAAATCAGCGAGTTTCTTTGCGACGTATTGATGTTCAAACGTCAGATCGATCCTGTGGCGAGCAATTAATCTTGTGACTGGCTTCTTGCCCGATCGAAGCCCTCTGCGTAACCAAGTGCCTGCTTTAAGCCATGTGCAGTGAAGTCGTCGAAATCACAGGTGGTTCCGCACTTCACAAACCTGAGGCCATACTGCTTCGCCAGGTCGAGAAGCCGGAGGTTATCGGTTTCCTGATCGTTGGGTTCAAGTACGCGCACAATTGATCGCCACTGAATGCAACAGAGAGTTTCCGATAACAGAATTTATCATCCACATCAATCCAGAAATGGAACGGGAGAACTCTTGCATGTTGGCGTCTTTACGATGTTGTGCGGTGAAGTTTCGACGGCAGCCTGAGGCAACACGGCTCTCTACCACTCCTACCCATGAAAATGACACAGTCACAGAGTCTTGCTGTAAAATTACGCTCATTCGAGAGGTTGCAATGATCGACAGTTTTGAAGAGTTTCTCGTGCAGAAAGCGCAGATCTCATCTGAGTGCGCTATCGCACTATCACCGTACATCGTGGTGATACCGGATGACGTGATGGTCGCCAAACTGGGCGCCCTCCGCAGCCAGACAAGACCTGATGGCAGTCAGGTCTTCGTTTCTCGGCACGCACGCAATCTTCTGATCAATTGGAAAGAGTTGCTGCTACATGGCATACCTGCCTTTGCTGGTTCCGCCGTAGCAATTTACTCGGAGCCTGTTGCCGGTTCACTGGCGTGCATCGCGGCCGTGTACGAGCTTGTTAAGTGTGCGGACATCGAACTCCATGCCGACCACAGTACTATCGTTGATGTGCTGTGGAGAACCTTTACGGGTAGACAGGAGGTATCAATCGCTGAGATAGGCGAAGCGGCGCCTCAAATTAGTCCGAATCGGCTAGATATCGTTCTTGGAGATTTGGCTGCCCTCGGCTTAATAGATTGGTTTGGCATTACCAATGTTGTCAAGAAAGACGACCTCGTACTCCACAAGTGAGATTGCCGACTCGGGCTGGTCGATTTAAGATCACTTTGGTTTCATTGAGCTAGAGAGGTGCACTTCTGGAACCGAAAGACTTAATCTCCATAGCCGTTGGTCCCACTTTAGATCTCTCGCAAATACATCCCGCCTCACGCGGAGCTATAGAGCATGTATTGCGTCATGCCAAACAAGCCATGACCCCTGAACTCCACATAGGCATAGTGGATACTGCTAAATTTGGTGCAACAGCACTCGCCTACTCTACAACTACCGCCATTGCGATAAATTTCGGATTACTCGTACTAATATTTGATCTGTTCTACACATTTGCTGAGAACCTTGATGGAGACATGGACGCAGAGCTGCCCTTGCTGAATTCTGATCGAATAACTTCTTGCGTCCACCGAGCATTAAACACACCTGATCATATTCTTGCCGATAGGGCATGGACATCGTACCTGGCACACACCGGGCTATCGCGCTTTCAACTCAGTATCGCCGCCGCATTGGTCACATTAGCAGTGCAGTATGTCATTTACCATGAGCGTGCCCACATCGTATTAGGGCATCTCGGCTACATTCAATCCCAGAAAGGAGGTGATGTTCGACTTCAATCCTTGCAAGAAGAGCGCAACTGGAAGTCGGACGCTGAAGGCATCGCATTCCCGGAGATGCGCGCATTGGAACTTCTGGCTGATCATGAGGCAATTAGAACGTCCTTTGTTTCTCTCGCAGCGATCAGGAAGACGCAACGGCCTGGCCGCGACGATTCGGTGCAGCTACTTGCAAATCCGGACTACGCGTATCGTCTGTTCTTGCTCTCGGTATCGGCCATGATGTTCACGTTTTGGCTAGCAGAAGGCGGCCTGAATCGTGTGGAGAAGAGTCACCCTCATCCCGACCTACGACACACTTTTATGTTGGGCTCACTGCTGGAATCGATAGTCATTATTCTGGGTGGAGATGCTGCAGGTGAACTGGAACTCGCCCGCCGCGGCTTCGCGCGAATTGAGCCGGCCATTCACAACCTCCGCTTGTCGCTCGCAGGCGATAGTGGCCTTTATCAGTTCTTGGCCCATAATCTTAAGGAAACTAATGAGAGCACCGGAGATAGAAATGTTCTTTTGGAAGCCATGCAGAAGAGAACCCGCCCCTACGCAATGATCTGAAAGAATTGCGACCTATCAGATCCATCCTCATTATATCTCTGGCCGAGATTGGAGTCTCACGGCACACTGTTGTCGGAGGCCGCGAGAGCCGCATATGAGCGTACCAAACGCGATAATGTATTTTATCATTCACTACTTGGAATCGGGGGCAGGTATGTAAGCGCAATTTTGCAGCGTTCCGCACCGGTAGCTCACGCCCGATAACTAGGCTAGTTGACTCGCCCAGCTGACAAGGCTTGGGGATAAAATCGAGTGATGCAACTATTCACACCCATTGTTGAGACGAACAAATTCCATCCGAATTACAACAAGATTTGGCAGTCTCCCGGCCATGTCGCGAGTCGCGCCGAACTGCAACTCGCGTATGAAGGACTGCCCAAACCTGATGGTAATTTCATCAAAGACTTCCAGACTTCGGGATTCGACAGTCGCGTATGGGAACTCTATCTCTACAAGCTGCTGGAATCTCTCGGTTTTGTCATCACGCAGCCAGGTGATAGACCAGATTTCCTCATCGCAGACACAGACGGTTTTCGTTGTTGGGTTGAAGCAACGACGGCCAATGCGACCCAGACTTCCGCCAGGCCCTTTGTGCCTGTCGGCGTGTGGGAAGAACTGGACGAGGTTGCAATCAAATTGGGCAGCGCTCTGAAATCGAAGATGGATAAAACTTATTGGGAACTCCCGCACGTCTCGGGCCTACCTCTTGTGTTCGCGATCTCCGACTTCCATGGAGCAGATCCGATACGGTCCTCATCTCATTCGCTAGGGAGGTATCTGTACGGCCTACATTCGCGCTTAACCTCAGAGCCGGGAGAGGTCGTCACACGTGAGGACATTCCTATCGCGAGTCACCAAGCACAGAAGCAGATTCCATCAGGTTTTTTCGATTTGCCGAATGCCGAGAATGTGAGCGCTGTCTTATTCAGCAATGCAGGTACGGTGGCGAAGTTCAACAGGATAGGCTGGATTAGACAGCCAGTATTCAATGTCAGAATGCTCAGGGTGGGCTGGGCGTATGATCGGAATCCAACCGCAATGTTGCCTGCTCCTTTTGCTCACATCGTGGGAGAGAGGGAAGAAACATGGGGTGAAGAAGCTGTCCTGTTCCATAACCCGAACGCTCGGCATCCCGTACCTCTAGGATTTTTTGGGGATCTGGTTGAGGAGTTCGTGGTCGATCGCGAACTGCTCACTGTAATCCCGGGATATCACCCAATGGGTTCCTTGACCATCAACATGACAATCGAAGATGCAATCGAGTCAACCGATATGACTCAGACCGAGACGCAAATGCATAAGCTCGGTGCGGAATGGCTACAAAGGCTGACCGAAATGAAGCCTTATCTTGAGGCAGAGGTCCTTCGGCAGCATCAAACATGGGAACGGTGAGTGTGGACAAATGTGATCAGCTCGCTCACTTGAGCAGCAGAAGCAGATCGGCGTCCCATGGGGACAACAAACAGCCGTCTGGGGCTCATCCGATTCTTGAAGACTCCCATGATCGATTCTCACTATACGCTCGTCGTTACATCAGACACTGCGCTTGAGGGGATTGGTCCCCTCAATGAACCCTATCCCATATTCAATAAGTAGTGGAAGCCGGAGGATACGAATTCTGGGATGATAATAACAGGCCGAGTCACTCATTGAGGTCTGTTTATGCCATCGACGGTTGTCAACGAAACCAGGTTGTGAAGCAGCGCGCCACGTCGATAGCGCGATCTCTGCATGATAACGACCTTTATCATGCACAAATTCGGGCGGCAAGCCCAAAGTGAACGCGATGTCTGCCAAGAATGCGATTCTACAAGTTGCTTTGATCGCTCCTGTCGCTGACTGCATTGACGATTTCGCACGATCTCAGAAAGTATCGCTTAGAGTTGGATTCCAAGTTGTTAGGTTCAATTTCGCGATTGCCGAGCGGCCTTAGGTTAAAGTAATCCGTGTTCTAAAGGAATAGTCTTTGTCAGGGTAGGTAAGTTTTTGATGGGCAATTCCAGTCGCCAATTCGTGACGGGAAGTATCCTCACGATTTTTCTTGCCTTTTGCCACATGCCCTCGTCAGCGCAGCTTATCGTGAGGGCCGGCGGAAGCCCAGGTATCGTATCGCGTATCGTTTCAGTGGACGATGATGTCTGGGTTGTCGGTCTGAAGGGAGTATACCGAGTTAACAGAAAGACGAATCAGGCAGTGTCGCTGGCCAACGACGCTCTAATGGTTTACTCCCTCACGCCCGTTGGGAAGGAAATATGGATTGGAACGATGTTGGGCGGCTTCAGTATCGACAGAAAAGCGAACCGAGCGGTGCCACTCACAGGAGATGCTGCAAGAGCGAACGACATCATTTCTGTCGGCGATGAGGCTTGGATCACAGGGATAAGCGATGTCTTTCATGTAGATCTCAAGACGAACCACACGGAGCGAATTAACGGGGACGGGGATTCATTTTGGGGACATAGGTTGATTTTGGCGGGCGATGAAATTTGGCTTACAGGGCTGAAAGGAGCGTCTAAAGTTGACCGAAAGACAAATCGGGCCGTGCCAATCGCTGGCGATTTCGGCTCTGTCTCTGCGATCGCCTCGATCGACCATGATACTTGGATAGGAAGTGAAAAAGGGGTCTTCCGTGTCGATCGAGATACAAACCTTGGTTCACGACTCGCTATTGACACCGGATGGGTACACAGCATCTTCCTCTCCGGTGATGACGTTTGGATCAGCGCACTAAACGGTTTTTTTCACGTCAGCAAGAAAACGAATGATACGGAAAAAATCGCAGGGCTAGATTACATGATAATCGGTTGCATCGCCCCCTTCGGTGAGGAAATCTGGGTTGGGGGGAACGACGTCTTCCGGGTGGACAAGAGGAAGAATCAAGCTATACCGCTCAACTGGAGCATCGGAGCAGTCACTTCTATTGTTGCCGTCGACGACGAATTATGGTTCGGAACTTCAAATGGTGCTTTCCGTATGGACCCGAAATCCAGGCTCACAGTCGATCTAGCTGGTTCACTTCCTATGATCTCTCGATTTTTTGGGGTTCCCGTCTGGTTTGAGGGAGATAGCTACCCAGTCGTTCACTCAGCCGGCCGGAGAGGCGAAGATTGGTACGACGCGTCGGAAGCTGATCCTATGGTGATCGATGCACCCGACAAAGCAGGGCTAGAGAAAAAGTTGAAAGATCCAACAAACTGGCTTAAGGCGACTGAGCAAGGTACGAATATTAGATTAAAGCCAGGTCGTATAACTCTGTATTTTTCTATACACGATAAGTACGGTAACACAAGCGGTTTGGAACCTTTGAAGATTGAAGGTTGGGTTCTCCCGACCTGGACACTTTCTTTTTTAATCCCTTTCATTGCCGTTAGCTTCTGTGGCCTCTGCCTTACTCTTGCACCTTGGGTCCGCTATTGCCATATGCTTCTAATGAACCCATTCGTGAGAAACTGGGCATCATTTGGTACCGTACCCCTGCTGCTGACCACCGTGCCCCCGGTTCGAAAACACATCTTCCGCCGCTATCTACGAACGATGGCTGGCGCAGAAAAATTCAAGACAATGGGCACCAAGTACATAGTCCCTGACACGAGATTCAACTTAGTCTCATTTGGTGAGACACTTTCTCGAGCCCCAGTTATTTGCCTGCATGGACAGTCAGGCGTAGGAAAATCGGCTTTCCTCGCTTATCTCGCCTCCGAATGCTCTTCGATGGTGTTACACGAGCCCTTGTTGCGTCGGCTCACGCCGGTATTCGTCGACCTGAGCATTGTGGGTGACCAAAATCCCGAGTCAATGGTGAAGGCTGAACTACGCAAGAATGGTGATTTAACGGATGAAAAAATCGTCGACGCGCTGCTAGATTATGGCGGATTTCTCTTTCTTTTCGATGGCCTTAACGAAGTCAGCGAGGTTTCCCAAACAGGTATCCTCCAATTTGCTGATGTACATCGAAACCATAGCTTTACATGCATATCTACACAGATCGTTACCGATGAATTACTACATATCTCCAAGCTGATTTCCGTCGATCCGCTCTCACCAGATAAGATCTTGGAGCTGATTCGGAGAAAATCGATAGACCTTGAAACAGGCCGGCAACTTTTCGACTCGGAACTGCTGATTGAAGAAATGACACCGGCTTGCTTCGCAATCTCCAACGTGCCTTTCCAACTCGAGCTGCTGATTGAAGTATGGGAGGCGCTGCAACAGGCACCACAAGGAATCGACGAACTTTATTCTTATGCCCTAGGCTCGATCATTGACAAAGAAGCATGGATCAAGAAAGGCCACGGTGACTACCCCGACATCCTCTGCGAGCTTGCTTTCACTCTATTGACGGAAAGACGTCCATTCGACCCAAAGAAGGACAACCTGCCAGATGAAATCAAATGGGAGCTCAAGGCAAGAAGGCTCTTTAACGACCGCGCAGGAGTTATGGAGTTCCGCCACGACCGCGTTCGTGCCTACCTAGCAGCACGCCACTTCTCACTCAGATGGCGCTCAATCTTAGTCGATGAGAGCACTGTGATCGATTCCAACTGGGATCCAATGATGGAGTTTTATCTAGAGAGAGAGCAAGATACAATTCGCGCCAAAGAGATGATGCTCTTGCTAGCATCTAAAGACCCAGATGCCACAATTCGGATAACACAATGGGGCCGCACCCACCACCCTGAACTCTTCACTGGATGGCTGGATCAGCTCGCCCACGAATTCGGCAAGAAGGTGCTTTTTGATTGAGCCTCGCCCCTTGTAACCACCGGACGACAGAAATCCCAAGACGATCGTTAACCGCGTCTTGCAGTTTTTGCTTGCTGCCGATATACCGTTCCGTTGTTTGCACAGAGGCGTGGCCAAGCAGAAACTGGATCTGTTCAAGTTCGCCTCCAGAGCTGTGGCACAGGCGGGCGCAAGTGCGCCGGAGGTCATGTGGTGCCAGATGATTTATGCCGGCCTGTTCAGCGCACCGCTTCACTGCATACCAAACCACGTTTGCTGTGACGCCAGAGGGTTGTAACATTTCTCCCTTCAAGACCTGCCGGAATACTTTGCCGTCGCTCACGCCGGAATGTCGGAGCCAGGCATCGACAAGTTCCTTGGCCCACCATGGCACCGGTACGGTTCGTATTCTTGCTCCCTTGCCGATCAGATTGACGATGACCCAGTGGCCCTCTCTCGATTGCAGCTGATCGAGGTTCAAAACCCACGACTTCCGACCGTCGCAACCCGCAACCCAACAGCAGTCCGACCATCGCTCCATCTCTCCAGCCGCGTAGATTGGTCTTCGAGGCAGCGTTCACTAGCTCTTGAGCCTCATTGCGCGTAAGCCACTTGCCCATCTTCCGACCGAGCCGCTTGACTCCTTTAACCCGTCGAATTCCAATCGCCAGTTCCGGGCTCATCCATTGGATCGGAGCCTTATCCCCTTCAAGCTTCGGATTTGGGTTGTTGATTTGACCGTCCTTTATCATGGACACATTCAATCAAAATGAAGCGGAATGTAAGGGGCGAAATGGAGAATCGATCCGTCAGCCTCGTAATTCCTCACACCGAACAGCCTCTTAAATCCCTGCAGCCGCCGCACGCTGCCCTCAAACGACAATCGGCCACGGGCGGCCTGAGTCGATATCGGGATGTCGAGGTTCCGATTCGGCTGATCCGTATTCATCGCGAAACTCATCAATAGCGACAAGGCATTCTCTCGCCAAACTACTTTCGGGAGTGAGGGCCTCAGTCCGAGCGAAAAGCTGTGCTCGCAGTCTGGGTACTGCGATCCCAAAAAGCTCCCTCGCACCAGCCCACCACCGTGACGGCTGATCACCAACAACCGCGTGCTGAAGCGCATTTTTCAAGGAGCCGGAAAACGCTTTGCTTTGCAATGCATGCTTTTGAAATAGCACCATCACGCCCTCCTCATCGGCCGTCTCGGCAATTGCCATCTCGAGGATTTGACTCTCTACGCTGCCTTCCGTCGCACGCGTAAATTGTTGATACGCTTCGTTTCGAAAACTGGCGTCGCGTTGTATTGCCACCGCGAGCTTCTGTGACAGCCACCAAATATCTCTTACTTTCGCCGTGGAGAATTCTCCTCTGGAGAGGAACTCGAGTAAGACGCGAGAGGCTGACTGGCTGTCAAGTCGCTCTAAAGCGTTATACCAGTCTGTCTCATTCAGGAAACCAGGTTCCTTCTCAGCAAGGACACTGAGGACATGCTCGGCCTCGACCGATGGTGATCTAGACAAGGCTGCCAGCACGCGGCGGAACCGGAACGGTTGCCACCATTTTTTGTCGATAAGCTCCATACCCTCGATGGTCGACATCGGTCTGTTGGAAAACGGCAGCAATTCGAGCCAATCATCAACTCTCCACCACTCGTTGTGATCCCAAAACCCATTTCGCTGTTTTTTCATATCCGCAAGCGTCTGCTTCAGGCCGTCGAGAAGAATATCTGCCGGCACTTCTTCACCAGCCAATACAAGTGCCAGGCAAAGAGTATGCAGCTCTTGTAGCGATTGAGCAAATTGGAGCAAAACTGCGCGAGTATTATCCCGCCTGCCATATGGCAAACCGTAAGCGATCGGCGCCAGCGCAAGCGCATGGTGGCGGTTTTCGCCCGTTGAATTCGCTCCAATCAGAACATCGATTGCATCGAAAATCGCCTCAGCATACGGCGAGGACTCTAATTCCGCCTGCTCGTTCCGGATCTGACGACGCAGTTTGACTTCCGAAAAATCCCGCCCGAAGGCGATCTGTTTCTGTTTTGCCGAACCATGCTCTCGCTCCCAGATCTGCTTAAGCACACGCGCAGCTGCCGTTCCAAAACCGTAAAGCCCGGATGCTGGCAGATATGTCTTCATCAACTCGAAAACCGCACTCCCGCCGATTGATGCAAACGCGCGTTCATAAAGCATGGTGTACCCCGTTGCGGCTGACGATCGGAGTTCAATGCTTGGCACTGTGCGATTCTGAATGGCGGTTGTCATTTCCTCGCGAGCGTTTCGCCAGCGGACCAGATCCTCGATCAAGAGCCTATGAAGGACGGGAAGTAGTTCTAAAGAAGCTAGGCGTCTTATGGCTTGAGCGATCTCGACTAATTGTGAGCGTGTCGTTGAAGTGGACGCAAGCACAACCTCTGCCCACCCGCCGATCACAGGGATAAGATCACTGTAAAGACTGCTGTTGGTACGTTCTGCTTCTTCAATTGCGTCGCCATGATCCCCTATCAACTCCGCATAAAAGGCTATATTTCTAACATCGGTGGTCGAGGCTCTCTCAATAATTGCTCGAACAAAGGAACCCGTAGGCGATTTGGACAGCGAACGCCGCAGGTCGTGAAATCTCTCTCCTAGCTCCCTGTCTCCGCGATGTTCCGGTGCGGTCAGCTCGATTTTCATTCCGACGAGTTTGTCGATCAGCTTTCCGACCGTGTTTGATCCGAAGACGGCCGCCGCAGAGCCCATAACTGCTTTCGAACGATGATCGTCCGCCACGAGGTCAGCCACGAAACCATCATCAATGATGACGTTTGCGGCTCGTAATTTGTCGTCGGTTCTTGATGGATTCGCCATACCCGCCCGGAGCCGGTTGGTCAGCGCCGTTGTCACGTCCTCAGGGTAAAGCTTGTAGGCTTCGTCGATGGCCCAGCCTCCGTTCTGATCTCCAACGGGGAAGGCCTCAGACTCGATCAGCGTTTTCACCTCAATTCCCAAGGAGGCACCATGACTGTGCCGCGCAGCCTCAAGCAATGAGCGCAGCCTTCGTACAGGGTCGGTCTCTGCATCAAGGATTTCCCGACTTGCGGTTGCAAGCCTTAACTCTGAATCAGGGTCGCCGATAGCACCGGCGTATCCCTTCCTCGCGAGACCGCTCCAGACTTCATCCTTTGCCGTGCGCAATATTTCTGTTGCCAGTCGCTCCGCCCCGCGAAAAAGAAGAGCCTCAATAACCGAGCTCTTTACTGCGGAGCTCACATCATTTGCTGCAAGCTTGGCGGAAAGTTCCATCCCGTCGAGATCGCCCTCGTGAGCAATCTGTGATGCCATTTTTTGACGTTCTGAGTCGGAGAGCTGGACAAAGACGCTCTCAAAAGCGGTTCCCAAGACTCCCGGACGGAAACGATGTGCGGACCGGAATGCTCCGAGGTAAACCTGACTATCTTCCTGTGAAACCAACGGCCAAACTTGCGTGGCGAAGTCAGGTTGGCCGGAAGTGATCATGAAGCCCACGGCGCGATCCACGGTTGCGGGGACATGCCAGCGCGTGGCAAAGGAGAGGACCTCATCCCGGACGGAATTCCAAACCAACGGCGACGACCGGTAGATCATTTCAGCGCTTAACATTGGATCGATCCGTAGCGTTTCAAGGATTGAGGCCGAAACAGCTTTTACACCTTCCTCTTCCATCCTCGACGCGCGCTCACAGGCGAATAGGACTGATTCCTCCCACGCGCGAAGATTAAGTGGACCCAGCCTAAGGTGAGATCTTTCGGCGTCACTTTCCAGCGCCTCTCGCATGAGAGCTTCGACTTCGAACGACGCATACCATTCTTGAAATTGCTGATGTTGGAAGGAGACCCCTACGTTTTCAAGTCCTGTGCGAACAAGCAAATGATGACTCGCCAGCGCATCGATAACGGTCATCGGCTCCAACAGAATTGTCATCTGTCCGTTATCAACCAACTGCTGCGCCACACGTACAACAACGGCGCGAGAGCTTTGGTTCGAGAGATTCGTCGTGCCACACTTCGTGGCTTCCACCGCAAGTGCCGTTAACATCGTTGTGTGATATCCGAAGACCGAAGCACGCAAAACATCGGCCTTTTCATCATCCTTTTCGTGCTCCGTGACAAAGACACGCATGATTTCTTCTTTGGTCGCTGGAAGCCTGTCGCCTTGCGTGTACGTGATCAGCGCCGTCAAATAAAGAGGTATTGATATCAGTTCTCGCACGCCGGCGGTTCGCCATGCATGATCGAGTAGCTTTTCTCCTTCCTCCCCGCGCACAGCTCGCGCGATCTCCAGCTGCTGGCGTTCCGTAAGCGTGTCAATCTCGATGATCGGTCCGGCGATCGGCACGTCCATTGCCTGACGGCGCGTGCTCATGACAATAGAGAGTCTGGGGAAATCCCGCTGAAGTCTCTTAATCTCGGTCCGCAGTCGGGAGCGAGACGGTAAATCAAGTTCATTCCAGCCGTCCAATATTAAGACGAGTTGCCCGGCATCTGCCAGAATGCACAACTGCTCTTCTCGAAGACCTACAAAAGACCGACGCAACAGAATTGAACTCAGAATCGAAGCTGGCTGCGTCGACCATTCGCCCAACGGAATAAAAATTGCGGTTGCATTTCCTCGCGACAGAATGGACCCCACGACCTGCAGCAAAGTGGTTGTCTTGCCTGTTCCGGGCGGAGCTACGATCGTAATCTCGTTGAAGGATTCAAGTGCGACGCTAAGCGCCGATGCATTGAACGACTCGATGTCGCCGCCGTGAATCATTCTTAGGTTGAGGGCGATTGGCTTGCGGGGCCAGCCTGGCATGGTGTGGAACGCCTCCATATCTTTGACCGCAGCAGTCAAGAACTCTGAAAAGAGCTCCTTTTGGCTATCGTTCGCCTCTGAGGAGTGCAGCTCGCCCACAACGAACTGCTGCTGATCGGATGTTTCGCCGCCAAGGATGGCCTTGAAAGACCGTTCCTCCGCCTCCCGCTTCCATTCTCGCAATCGTTCGACCGTGAAATATGGTTCGTCTGAGTCGATAAGCTTCCCATGCGTCTGGCACGCCCAGATACCGTTCGAATGATGCCGTCTTTGCTCGATCGTCAGATTCGGATCGTAACGGTATCCGCCGGGCGACGCGGCGGTGATGTGCGCAGCGACACCGACATTTACAAAGCTATCGTGGCCAGCAGCAGCGCCAAAGGTCGGCCTTCTACAAGCCGGGTTTGAGCACACGTTTCCCGCCCTCTTCGCGAGACGGTCAATCGTACTTTTGCTGAATTCGTCTCTCACGCGATATTCACCGTCAAATTGCGCACCTTGGCTCCGCTCGCCGATCTCGGTGAACCGCATCCGTTTATCTAACAAGCGGTAGCTTAGATATTGACCATCTCCCTCGAGCCTTACCAAGCTATCCCATTCTCTCAGCTATCAACAACGCTCACATATTTACGCAGCCTTCGTTTGCCCATGAAGCAGGTTTGTAGCTTGCCTCTGCCTACCGCCCCCACCCGGCGGGCGCAAGGCACTTTAGCCGCTGCCGCTCGCCGTCAATGACGGACTTTGGCTCCCCTCCCCCTCCGTCAGGCGGTGTCCTGGAGCGGTGACCGCAAAATCCTATGACGGCCGCGCTCGGTTGCGCCGACAGGACGTGCCCTCTCTCGCCCCCGCCGCGCGGGGGCACTTCAACGAAAGAGGGCGACTTGCCGGCTTGAGTCCTGGACTCATTCGGGCAGACCTGGGATAATCAATTCAACTGGAGTCGTATATGCCGCGTCAGGAAGGATTTTTCGAACAACAAACAGGCGACCTTCGGGTCGAGGTTCTGAAAACCTACGATCGGTCCTATGCCCGTGAAGTCTTCAATGGCATTGACGGCGAGGCCAGGGAGGCTCTTGCAGCCGCTCTCGAACTCGAAAAAAACTACGAACCTGCTGACATCGCGAACCCTGAAGGGAACGACTACGACGCTTTCCTGTGGGACGAACTACTGGGGGCCGCACGGGAGGATGTGCGGGCCGATCCCAATCTCTATTCCTTCTTCATCGTTTCCGAAACCAGGTCAGGCAAGTCTCAGGACCTCTATATGTCACCCGACTGGCCGAGTGCCGAGACTTTTGCAAAGAAGCGAATCGCTGCCAACGGATCAAAGCACCCTGCCCTGTGAGGAAGAAATGCAGATCACAACTACTGTTCCGGACCTTCGTGGCGAGCCCCACCACATCCATCTGGCAGCATCCGGAGCACCCACATTGGACGTCACAATCCAGTTTGCTGATGAGGCCTCCAGGATATTCTCCGCTTATCGTGATCAGTACGAATTCGGCGCTTCAGAGATGAAAGCTCGGTGCGGCAATATCTACAACTCGCAGAACCGCATTGTGGGTCGAATTTCCTACAACGGGCGCATCTGGAATGCTGACGGCAAACCCGCCGAGTGAGCATCACAGACACGAACTCGGAAGCGCCTACAGCTCATCATCGAACCGATCAAAGTATCCCGCTGTGTTTCCATCGAAGCATTGCAGGGTCAAGATAGCTCAGGAAAAAGTTTTCAAACGTGATGACGTTCTTCGCTTTTGCATAGTGGAGAATATTTTTCTTGAGCTTGGCAGGGACAACGAGAAAGATCTTCTGCTTCTGCATCGCCCTCAGATCAACCGCTGATACGGCGGGATCAATCGTGGCCAGATAGAAGCCGAGACCCTTCGCACCTTCGGTCACAATCTGTCTCCACCGTTCGCGAAGACTTCTCTTCACGGTGAAAATGATCACGGTCAGCGGATCGGTCTCATAATGCTCAACTGACGGCAACACGAAATCCGGGTTTCCGTCAATTCGGGGTTGAGGGGTAAAAGGATACTTCAGGAGTACGAAGAACTCCCGAATCAATACCTCGAATGCGGTCCCTGCCCGGTTCCTTCGGCTTTGCGTAAGGCTGAGAAAGAACCTGTCCAGGGCGTAAAAGTTGTCGCTGATCAGGTCCGCAACTTCTCCTGGCGTCGTGCATTTCCCATGAAGAGGTCCGAAGACAGCGGCGAATGTCTTCTTCCATGCTTTCCGCTCGGCAACAAGATAGCGCTGGTATGCATCTTCTTGGATGTTTTCAACGAGGGCACTGAAATTCTTCTTGACCCACCGCGCATTGGCCTTCTTGCTCTGGAGAGCATGTTTTACGGCGTCAGTGGCAATCGCCTTGCCCGTGGGGATCTCACCTTTGAAGACACGCTTCAGCTCTTCGAGCGTGTGACGCTCCTGATCAGTTGGCAATGCTGTGCTCCATTTGACGAATCGGTATGTTCTTCCGAAGGATAGTGAACACAACAGCTATCAGCACGTCAAAGTGTCTGCGCGGCACTAAGTAGTAAAGGGTCGTGCGATTGACAAAGGTTCCGGATCAGGCGGTGACATCAACCTCGGTCACCCTCGTATACAGCAGCGGAATGGCAGTTGATCTGATGCGGAACTGGCTCCGCTTCTTGATCTCCGGCTTCGCCGATGAGACGTTCACGATTTTTATGCCCGGATCGTAATAGACATCGCCACTTGCCACAGCATTCAGAAAGAGCCTGAACTCTGTTCCCTCGGCGAGGCGCACAAGACGGCTGTATTGATACTGGTTTTGCGGTTCCTTGCGGACAATCGACGGCACATAGGCAGCTTTTGCATGCTTGCGGGTCCAATGACTGAGAAGGTCCTTGTACCGCCAGATTGCGGCGGCCGTGCCAGCCGGACCGACCAGTGAAATGCCGCCCGCGAAATCCGTTATCTTTCGCGTGGCCGGGTCGTAACCTTCGAGGGTAAGCGACAGATTGGTGGCTGTACAGACCCTGAGAGCGTTATGGATGCCGCCAAAGTTCCGGCGATCGGCAATGGTCCTGTCCGGATAGCCGTAACGGCGAATGAACTCTTTTATGCCGGCCTCTGCATAGACGCCACCGGTTGGTTCAGGAGTCATGAGCGTGATAGGTCCACCGCTTGCCGGCCGCAGAAGGTTGGTTACCGCGTGCTGCTTGATTTCCCAGCCGTGGAAGTCCGGGTCTGAAATTCCGTTCGGGCGAATACCGAGCTCGGCCTCAAGCGTGTAGCCGCCACAGTTAGGAGCATTGCACGCGAGAATATCTCCCCTCGCATTGAGACGCTTGGAATCGATCCATTCAAGCGCAGCAATGCGCGCAAGCTCGGCGAGAAGGACCATTCGATCATCCACGCGGTCTTCGAGCGCGATCTGCGAAAAGACTCCTGTGTCAGGCTGCAGATTGAGAGAAACGATCTCACGCGCCAGGGCAGAGTGGTGAGCAGTTGCAAAGCCAAGAACGCGACCAGCAGTTGTGATTCCGAAAAACAGATAGCGCCCGCTCTGCCTCACCGTCATAATGTCATTCGGCGCGGCCCTGCAGCCCCTCAGGAAACCGGAAAACCGTACTTCAGGGTATTGCGGGTAAAGAATTAGCTGGGCGTGAGAGGCGGTCTCGATGCTACCTGTTGAGGACAGCCAGCCGAAGTTGACAGCTGCTTTGAGCCGCTCTGGTTTCTCGGGATCGCCGATGAGCTCGCTGGTCGGCAACACGTTCAGCGCCGTAAAGTCCGGGCCCAGATACACCTGGTTTTTTGAATTGTCGTTCTCGGCAAGACGTTTGACATAAAGCTGAGTGACGTCTGCCGCCCGCATCAGCTGTTTCACTCGACCAAGATTCAGATCGTTCGGTGCCATCGTCAGTGTCCCTGACTCACTTTACGCGGCACCTTCGCTGAAACAATGCCGGTTTCAGGAGAGGGACCAGACTGGTTCAGGCGCTCACAAAGGAACTGACTCAGTGCGTCCGAATCCTTGGTTTCGCATTCCCAGATCGTAAGAACCTGCCAACCATCCGCTTGCAGAGCCTGAATTTTTCGTTGATCTCTTTCAACGGTCCCCGCCCTCTTCCCTGACCAGAACTCGGACCGGGCTGCAGGTGTCACCCGGCCGTACCGGCAGTCATGCGAATGCCAGAAGCAGCCATGAACGAAGATGACGGTACGGTATTTCGGCAGAACAATATCAGGTGTTCCTGGAAGATTCCTTCGATGGAGCCTGAAGCGATAGCCGAGGGCGTGAAGAGCAGTCCGGACAACGATTTCAGGTTTTGTGTCCTTGCCGCGAATTGCAGCCATATTCCGGCTTCGCTGCTCGGACGTGTGAACATCCGTCATACCCTCCTTGCCGCAAGCAACGAGGTCTGCAGTGTCCCGAATTCCTCATAGTCCCTGAGAGCCCGGATATGTGGAAGCATTGTGCGGGCGAGCTCCGTTACCACCGGGACGATGACACTGTTGCCAAACTGCTTGTACGCCTGGGTATCGGAGACGGGTATGCGGTAGGAATCCGGATAGCCCATGAGCCGTGCACACTCGCGGGGAGTCAGCCGCCTGGGATTTTTCCCCTTGCCCCGGCTTATAAGGATTTCCGAACCGTCCTTGTAATAACGAGCCGACAGTGTCCGCGACACCATGTCGGGGGTGACCAATCCGAAACCAAAACCGTTGCCAGCCTTGCGGTGCTTTTCGGCATAGGCCTGGAGGTACGCCCAGAGCTTGTCAGTCAGGACATACTTTGGATTGACCTTGGCCTTTACTCCGGTCGTGTACTCCGGTTCCGCTTCTTCGGTTCCGTCCTCCGGATGCAGGATTGAACCGAGGCGTGGGGCAATGTCCGGGTGGCGGAAATCATCAAACGTAAATCCGGTGTCCTCGCGAAAACCTACAATCAGGATACGTTCACGATGCTGGGGAACAAACCCCTGCCCGTCCACGACCTTCGCCTCCACATAGTAGCCAAGCTCCTTTTCAAGGGTCTCCCGGATAACGCGGAACGTGTTGCCCTTGTCATGATTAAGGAGGTTCTTGACGTTCTCCAGGAGGAACGCCTTCGGCTTTTTCTTTTTGATTATGCGGGCCACATCGAAAAACAGCGTACCTTGGGTTGTACATTCAAATCCGTGTGGTCTGCCAAGGGCATTCTTCTTGCTCACGCCGGCGATCGAAAATGGCTGACATGGAAATCCGGCCAGCAGCACGTCGTGATCCGGGACTTTCTTTTCTTCGAATTTTGTGATGTCGCCTACCAGTGGGTGACCGCTGTCAAAGTTCTCAACGTATGTTTTATTCGCGTATGTGTTCCATTCGCTCGTGAACACGCATCGCCCGTCCGCCGCCTCAAAGCCGAGCCTCATGCCGCCAATGCCGGCAAACAGATCGATAAACGTAAACTCCGAAGTTCCAGGATCCGATCTCGTGCCCGAGCGTAGGATATCGCGGAGAGCTGCCTGGACGTAGACCGGACAGTCCGTCTCACGGCGCTCCCACCGCGAGATGGTTTTGGGCGTTACATCGAGACGTGCCGCGAGGTCTCGCTGCGTCAATCGTTGGCGGGCCTGGGAGAGCAGGACCAAAGAATCAGAGGATGGGAAGGATAAGAGTTCGCTGGGCATCACAGGAGACATTTTGTCCTAAAATGTTCCCAAAGTCCAGGAGCTCAACAAGATGCCCCTAAAGCATTTGATATCTGTGTCCCGAAAACGACAGAATTCCTGTTCCGGACGTTCTGAATCTGACCACGAAGGGTCGGATAGGCTTGTTGGAACATCGCAAGCGCCTCACTTAGAAGCCGCTCCAGTTCCTGCGCCGCCTGCGGTGATTTGAAGAAGTACGTCGGGCAGTTCGTATCTTTGCACTGACAGTGTGGCAATTCTAGCCATAGCCCCCACATGTGATAGAACGACAAATCAAATCCTTCTCAAGTTCTTTGATTAGCGTGGTTTTGTGAATGAATACGACGTACTGCGGCCCCCAGCGACATCTTTCACAAGCACCTTCTTTCGGATCGGATCCTGGATATCGCATGAGGCTGTGACCTGCGAGCAGTTGGCGAGATTGGCTCATTTAGAAGAAGTCAGCTTTTCCCTCAAAGATCGACCTCTTGATGTGTTGGAGTGAAGCTCATTCCAACCCGAAAGCGAAGGTCTACCTAGTCGTTTCGATGCCACGGACGCGAAGCCGGCATTCGTCCCGATAAGCCGGCTTCTGTTTTGCATCCCCGATTGGTGACAACAGGCCGACGCGCTTTTCCAGAATTGCGTTGCCAAGAAACGCGAACGAAGTGCGACATCAATGTATTCTCTTTCAAGTTCGGTGCAGTCGGTGGCTATCCTGAAGTGGTGCCCCGACTTGATCCGCACTAAAAATTTGCTCTTGTTGGGAAAATCTGTCCCTACTGTTTAATCACCGTTGAAGAGTTCGTAACAGCCTCATTCCGACCCGCATCTGCGCCCGAAACCCAGCCTTGCGCATCGCGCTCGCATCCCAACGCCAGCTGTACGGCTCCATCCAGTAGCCTTCGGTTAAGAATCGGCGTACGCCTCATTTGAACTTGAGCAGCGCAGCCGAATGGCTTCCCACGCGTCAAACGGTACGAGACCGGTGGCCGCCCTGTCGAAGTGTTGTACTGGGTGAGCGGGTAACGCCGCAGACCTTCCGGCTTATTTCGTATCTTTCGTTATCTAAACAAAGAGACACAATCGGGTCGCTGCTGACATGTGTGCCTTTGCTTTCTGTCAGGGGTCCACCGGCGGTGTCGCGCCATTGGCCTTGCAAGTACTCAACTAGGTGCCATTTATGCTCTCCATCTCTGGCGTGCTAGACCATGGCAAGCGAAGCCCGGGGTGGTCAAAATCCTAAAAAGACCGGCCGCGGGAACCGTCAGGTAAAAGCGGAAATTTACTTCCGCAAAAATAGGGATTCTTGATTTCTCCTAGTCTAGGCTTATCGCTGACCTCTGTACGGAAATGCCTCACAATAGCTGTAGATGGCGCATGACGCGCTCTAACGATCGACGAGACCTGCGGGGGTGGCACAGGGGCTTCCGGGGGCTCTTCCAAAGTTTTTTGGTAGGCGGGGCAACTTTGGGGGCAACTTACGATAGGACAATCTGATTTGTATAGTTGTTTCAATAAGATACAGCGGCTTTTCGATAGACGTTAGCGCTACCAGCTATTTCACGCTAAAGCCCGCTAAATCAACGGGCTTTGCATTTGCTTGAAACTTCATAACCCACCTTCGTCGGACTTCGTGGCACCAGTGGTGGACAATTTGGTGCACAGGTTTTAACGCCCACCTGGCGAACCGCAACCGCTTAAATGCGGCTGCCCTGCATGTGTTCACACGACATGATCAACAGGGGTCGATAATCTGTTTCGACTCCGTGGAGATATCAATCGGTTGCGGTACGCAACTTTGCTCGAGGAGGTATTCGGATTTAGGCCTGGTTTCATCAACATCAATTGGCGCATGTGATACGTGATCCAAACGAACGAGCAAGCAATCGAACGGTCTTTTTGTCTGAGCGACGAGTCATGATGCAGAAACGAGAGGACTATATTTGCAAACTTAGGACTGAAATCCCTCATCCTGGCGGAGTCCGTGTTTTTCCATTCGATAGATAAAGGTTCGCCTGCTTATGTCCAGGTAACGTGCCGCCTGTGTCTGGTTGCCACCCGCCTTCTCAAGCGCGCGCAGCAATAGTTCCCGCTCGACCGCTTCCAGGCTGATGCCTTCATCAGGTAATTCCAACAGCAAGGGGGTGGTCGGATTAGGGCGGGCAACTCGACGTAATTCATCGGGAAGATCGTCTTCAGTTATTTGCTCGCCATTGGAAAGAACAAGCATTCGTTCTACGACGTTTTCAAGTTCGCGAATGTTCCCCGGCCATCTGTATGTAGAAAAATGCGCAATGACTGGCGGTGCAATACGCAAATTCTGCATATCGTGACGTTCTTTGGCTTTGCGGAAGAGATGCTCTGCGAGCTCTGGAATATCTTCTCTGCGTTCGCGAAGCGGTGGCAGGTAGAGAGGCACTACGGCGAGGCGATAAAAGAGGTCTTCACGGAAGGCGCCGTCTTCAACCATTGCGGAAAGGTTGCGATGCGTCGCAGCAACGATGCGTACGTTGATGATTTTCTTGCCTGTGGATCCAACGCGCTCGACTTCTCCGTGCTGGATCAGACGCAGGAGCTTTACCTGCGATTCGAGCGGCAATTCGCCGATCTCGTCGAGAAATAAAATGCCGCCTTCAGCCATTTCAACTTTGCCGGGCTTGTTGGCATGAGCACCAGTAAAGGATCCGCGCACGAACCCGAAGAGCTCGGCCTCAATGAGCTCTCTGGGAATGGCTCCACAATTGATTGTGACGAAAGGCTGACTGCGACGCCGGCTATTGTGATGAATCGCACGCGCAAGTAATTCCTTTCCTGTACCGGTCTCGCCATTGATCAGCACGGTGGTGTCATGCTGTGCGACTCGAGACGCCATGTCCAGGACACGCAGCAGGCTCTTTGAGTGACCAATGATGTTTTCGAAACCGTAGCGCCGATCAAGAGCAGAGCGCAGATTCCTCACCTCGTCAATCAGGTTTTGGCGCTCCATTGCACGGTGCACCGCCAACAGCAATGCCTCATAGTCAATTGGCTTGGTGATGTAGTCGTACGCTCCTAATCGCATCGCCTGTACTGCAGTTTCGATAGATCCGAACGCGGTAATGATGATGACTGTTGTCTGGATCTCGTTATCCGAAATTGATCGCAGCAGATCGATGCCGTCGAGGTCAGGCATGCGCAGATCGGTGATTACAAGTTTAGGGCGCTGCTCGATGAGAATGCGATTTGCTTCTGCTCCCGTAGCCGCGAGCTCAACACGATAACCAGCCTCGGAGAGTTGCATCTGGAGCACCCGTCGCACGCTACTGTCATCATCAACTATGAGTATCGCTTCACTTGCCATGCACGTCCTCCTGCATCATCGGCAGTTCGATGCGAAATGTAGTTCCGCCCGAAGGGTTTTTGTGGAAGGACAGAGTGCCATTGTGTTGCGAGACGATCATGGACGAGATAGCGAGGCCAAGCCCGGTTCCTTTTGCCTTAGTGGTAAAGAACGGATCGAAGATCTGTTCGACGATATCATTGGGAATGCCGCTCCCGCGATCCTCTACTTCAATTGAGATGTAGCCTTCGCTTACGGATGGCCTGAGCAGGATCTCGGAGTTTGCCGGTGAGGCTTCGATGGCATTGATTACCAGGTTGAGGAGCACCTGCTTCAGTTGCTCAGGATCGCACTCAATCTCAGGGCATGGCGCGGATACGTGCGCGAGTCCGACATTGCTAAGTTGCGCAGTATGCGATGCCAGAGACACGACAGACTGCAAGAGCGCGTTAGCATCGGTACGTTGTAAACGCGGAGAACGCGGTTTTGCAAAATTAAGAAAGCCGGTCAGTAACTTGTTCAACCGCTGCGATTCCCTTTGGATGATATCTAGACTGTCTGCAAGATATTCCTTGGGAGCCGCGCCTCGTTGCAGGATGCCGGCAGCTCCGGAGATGCTTGCGAGGGGATTGCGAATTTCATGCGCAAGGCTTGCGGCGAGCTGCCCTGCCGCCGAGAGGCGTTCCGCTTTCTTCATCACTGCGACGTTTTCGCGTAATTCGAGGTAGACGCCTTCGAGTTCGTGCCTGGTCCTCTCCAGATCGCGGCGCTGGGCTCGCTCGCGGTCAGATAAATAGCCCGCAATTAAACCCGCGGCGGTGAATATCAATAGCTCAACAATCTGGTCCTTCGCATCGAGGGGCCACTCGATCCAATGCCGGGCGATGAGCGGCGCGTTGACTGCTGCCGCAAAGAGTGAGGCGATTCCCGCCCCGCGCCAGCCGAATAACATGCCGGCAATCATGAGTGGAAGAAAGTTGAGATGGTGCAGGATATTGTGAGCTGTAACTTCCGATCCAGGAATGATGGCCGTCAAGCCTGCAAGCAGAACAATGGGTATGGAAATCAACCACGCCCCGGCTTGACGCTTTTGCGGCCAGAACCTCTCAAAGACGCTCATATGGAAAGCATAGCGGTAGAAGGCATTGTCCAGCGTCTCGAGGCTGCGCATGATCTCTTCTAAGCACGTCTTTGGCCAACGCGTTACACCAACGTTCTTCTCTGGTTTTATACAACTTGTCGTCTACGGTGTCCCAAATGGGACAACTCACGCCTGCAGCTTGTACCAATTGGGATGACACGCGCGGCTAAATACCGCCAAAATGCCATGTTTTGAGTTGGAACGCAACGTGCATTGCAGAGGACGTGCGATCCACGATTTTTTTCTTGCTCCTTACGTATACGACCGCGGCGACATGCTGGGCGCAGTCTGGCAATGCCGCCAGCGGCTCCGGAAATGCGACTATATCCGCAGCCACACTAACAATGGACAATGCATCTGGCACCGTAACCCCATTGAGCATTGTTCAGGCGCTCACTCTTGCCGAGCGAGACAGCCCGATTCTTAAGGAAGCTATCGCCTCAGTGAACCGCTCGCAGGCCGGTGTCCAAAGTGCAAAAGCGTATACCAATCCTGCCTTTGAATTTCTGGCGGGCCATCAGTCCGCGCGCCCTATCGCCACCCCTGGAGTTCCAGGAGCTCTGCTGCATTACTCCGCAGGCCAGACGATCGAAATTCCCAAGGAGCGGCATGCACGTATTCGCGCTTCGCAACTCGATCTCGCAGGTAATCAGTCGCAGCTGGCTGCTGTTCGTCTTTCCGTTGTTTCAGACGTAAAGCGAGCCTTTTACGATGTGCTGCGGCGCAAAGAGCAACTCGATCATGCGAGTGACAATCTAGCGCTGGTGGAGGATCTGCGACGTCGCGTTCAACTGGAGGTTCAGGTCGGTGAGAAGGGCAAGCTTGAACTGACCCGCGCTGAGGCTGAGCTTGCGCGAGCACGGGCTGCGGTCCGGAGTGCCGATATCGAGCTTGTGAACTCGCGCGCCATCCTGAAAGCGGTCATCGGCTCAACTTCGAGCGAGACATTTGATGCTCAGGGAAATCTCGATGATGCTGTGCGGATTCCCGGGCTTGATGAGCTTCGACCGCAGGTGTTGGCCAGCCATCCCGCGCTGGCACAAGCCAATGCACAGACAGAACGAGCAAGTGCTGTCGTGGAGCGCGAACGCGCGCTGCGTATTCCCCAGCCCACCGCATATGGAGAATATGAACGTCAGCCGGATATCTCCTTTTACCGATTCGGTTTTACTGTTCCTCTGCCATTGTGGGACAGAAGAAAAGGCCCGATCGCAGAAGCGAAGGCAGAAGTAGAACGCTCTGAGGCTTCCGCTCGTCAGCGGCGGCTTGAGATCATGGCAGCGCTCGAGCGCGCTTATGACCAATATCAAATCAGTAATCAGCAGATCGAGAGCCTTCAGGCAGGATCGTTGCGCGAGGCAGAGGCGGCCGTCGAGGCTGCGCGTGCTGCATACAAATTCGGTGAGCGCGGAATCGTCGAAGTTCTTGATGCTCAGCGGGTTCTGCAAGGCGTACGCAGTGACCTTCTTGACGCGTTGTTTGGCCGCCAGTCTGCCCTGATCGATCTTGAAGAGCTTGGAGCTACGCACCAGTGAGGATGATTTATATGCAAATGAAACATGTCGGACTTTCCATTGCTCTTGCTGTGATCTTGCTATTCGGAGCGGTTGGCTGTAAGCACGGAACGAATATAAAGCAGGTTGAGGCATCGAGCGCATCTGCGGATCCACTCAAGGTCGACGTCGCTCCTGAATTGCTGCAAAGCCTCTCAGTAGGCAAGCCTCAGTGGCAGGAAGTGACCACACGGCAGAAAGTTGCTGCACGCATTCAAACCGATGCATCGCGACTGGCACGCATCGGTTCGCCTGTAGACGGACGCATCACCAAAGTGCTTGTGTTTGAAGGCCAGAGAGTCCAGCAGGGACAGATTCTTGCGATGCTTCACAGCAACGCTCTCTCCGACACACAGTTTGGGTTTATCAAAGCTTTTTCGCAGGAGAATCTCGCTGAGCAGTCCGCAGAGCGTGCGCGACAGCTCGTGCAATCGGACGTAATGGGAAAAGCAGAACTGCAGAAACGTGAGGCGGAAGTATTGCAGAGCGCAACGGAAGTCGCCGCCCTGCGTGCTCAACTGCATGGTCTTGGCATGTCAGAGAATGCTATTCAAAAGCTTGAGTCAACGCGAAAGCTGAACTCTGACTATCCCATCGTTGCATCGATTTCAGGTACTGTCATTGAGCGCAAGGTAACGATTGGCCAAGTTGTGCAGCCGGCCGATCCTGCCTTCCTGGTGGCCGACCTCTCCAATCTATGGTTTGTTGCCGAGGTGCCGGAAGAACAGGCAGGTGCGCTCACCATTGGCAAGACGGTCATCGCGACGATTCCTGCATTGCCTGATCAATCCATTACCGGGCGGCTGTCTTTCGTGAGCCCGGTCGTCAATCCGGATACTCGTACGGTTCAGGCGCGCATGAACTTACCAAACAACCGCGGGCTCTTCAAGCCGGAGATGCTTGCATCCATGACGTTTGAGAGCCAGCCTGAGAAGGGACTTACGATCCCGGCGACTGCGGTCGTCCGAGAGGAGAACAAAGATCATGTTTTCGTACAGAAATCGCCGACTGAGTTTCTTCTGCGTGAAGTAGATCTCGGCGAAGAGGTAATGGATCGCCGTGTTGTTCTGCATGGCATATCGGCTAAAGAAACGATCGTGCTTGATGGCGCGTTCCACCTCAACAACAAGCGCAAGCAGGACCAGATCAAGGGAGGGAACTGATGCGCGCATTGATTGCTGGAGTGCTCCACCAGCGCCTTGTCATCGTGGTCGTGTCCCTCATTTTGCTTGCATTTGGTTTGAATGCTACGCAGCATCTCTCTGTCGATGCTTTTCCCGATGTCACTAATGTGCAAGTGCAGATTGCCACTGAGGCGCCGGGTAAGTCGCCTGAAGAGGTAGAGCGATTCATCACCATCCCAATTGAGATCGGCATGACAGGGTTGCCTGGCCTAACCGATATGCGGTCTCTTAACAAGCCAGGGCTGTCGCTCATCACGCTTGTCTTTGAAGACGGCAAGGGGGTTTACTTCGAGCGGCAGTTAGTCAGCGAGCGGCTCAACGAGATTCGCGGTCACATGCCGGAGGGTATCACTCCCCTGCTCGGCCCTGTATCCAACGCGTTGGGCGAGGTGTATCAGTACACGCTGGAGCGAGCCGACGACGAAAAGCGCGCACTGACACGCGACGAACTGGTCGAACGACGAACTGTTCAGGACTGGGTTGTGCGTCCTTTGCTTCGATCCATTCCCGGCGTTGCGGAAATCAATTCGACCGGCGGATATGTGAAGGAGTATCAGACGCTTGTTGATCCGCAGAAGCTGCGTTATTACGGATTGGCGATAGCCGATGTATACGAAGCTCTCAAGCGCAACAACGAGAATGCGGGAGGCGGCATTCTTACGGAACATGCTGAGCAATACCTGATTCGCAGCATCGGCTTGATTCGTAGCGTTGATGACATCCGCAACATTGTGCTCAAAGAGAGCGCGGGTACGCCGGTCTATATTCGCGATGTCGCCGATGTTCGAGTTGGCGAAGAAGTTCGTTATGGCGCAATGGTGAAAGGCGGCTATACCGAAGCCGTAGGCGGTGTAGTGATGATGACCGCCGGCGGCAATGCAAAAGAGATTGTTACCCACATCAAGAAACGTGTAGCTGAAATCAATAGTGGGAACACAATTCCTGGCGGTTTTAAGGTTGTTCCCTACTATGATCGTTCTCGCCTCGTGGATGCAGCGATTTACACGGTTACTGAGGTCCTGGGAGAGGGCATTGTTCTCGTAGTTGTGGTGCTCTTTCTTTATCTCGGCGATTTGCGCTCAAGCCTTATTGTCAGCGCGAATCTTGTTCTGACACCGTTGTTGACATTTCTCATCATGAATCACATTGGGCTCTCCGCGAACCTGATGTCGCTCGGCGGACTGGCAATTGCAATTGGCCTGATGGTTGACGGATCCGTTGTTGTGGTGGAGAACGTCTTCGCCCGTCTTAGTCATGGCTCGGGCGAAAGCAGATTACATACGGTGCGCGACGCTGTATCTGAGGTAGCAACGCCGGTCATCTTCGGCGTGATGATCATTGTTCTGGTCTTTCTGCCTCTCATGACTCTCGAGGGTACTGAGGGAAAGATGTTCGCCCCTCTTGCCTATACGATCGCCATTGCTCTTCTGTTATCTCTTGCTCTGTCTCTCTCGTTGTCGCCGGCATTGTCAATGTTCTGGCTCAAGGGGGGAACGGAAAAAGACACATGGCTGGTGCGCTGGCTGCGTGCGCCTTATGACCATATTCTCGCCTGGGCGATGCAGAACAGGATCAAGAGTGTCTTGGCAGTCGTTGTATTGCTCGCTTTATCCGTGGGCCTGTTCCCGCTTCTCGGCACTGCATTTATCCCCGAGATGCAGGAGGGCACGCTGGGGCCTAACGCCGATCGCGTGCCCAACATATCGCTGGACGAGTCCATCAAGATGGAACTGCAGATGCAGCGGCTGATGCGGGACATTCCGGGCGTGGAAGGCGTGGTTTCACGGCTCGGCCGGGGCGAGTCTCCGGCCGATCCTGCTGGCCCAAACGAAGCGGATGTGATTGCCAACTTAACGCCGGTTGACAAGCGACCGCATGATCTCACACAAGTGAAGATCGCGGATCAGATGCGTGACGCTCTCGCGAAAATCCCAGGCATCAATCTCGTAATGTCGCAGCCCATCTCTGACCGCGTGGATGAGATGGTGACAGGCGTGCGCGCTGATGTGGCTGTGAAAGTTTTTGGCGACGATCTGGATACACTCATCGCCAAGGCCCAGGAGATCGCCAAGGTTGCGTCCGCAATTCGAGGTACGCAAGATACCCGCGTTGATCGGGTCGGCGGCCAACAGTATCTGGTCATCGATATCGATCGTTCGGCAATTGCCCGTTATGGTCTCAACGCCGCGGACGTAAACAGCACCATCGAAATGGCGGTCGCAGGCAAGAGCGCTACTGAGATATACGAGGGTGAACGGCGCTTTCAGGCTGTTGTGCGCCTGCCTGCAACGTACCGCAGCAAGATCGACGATATTCGACAGATCATGGTCTCTTCGCCCAATGGGCCACGTATCCCGCTCGAAGATTTGGCCAGTATTCGCGTGCTCGAAGGGCCAGCTCAAATCAATCGCGACATGGCCAAGCGACGCATTGTCGTCGGGATCAATGTGCAGGATAGAGACCTGGGCGGTTATGTCGCTGAACTGCAGCGAACGATCAACGAAAAAGTTCCGCTGCCATCAGGTTATTTCATTCAGTGGGGCGGGCAGTTTCAAAATATGCAGCGCGCCATGCATCATCTGATGATCATCGTACCGGTGACGATTGGAGCTATCTTCTTCCTGCTCTTTCTGCTTTTTCACTCAGTGCGGTTTGCGGCGCTGATCATCACCGTTCTGCCTCTGGCGTCGATTGGTGGCATCTTCGCTCTCTTTATTACGCGCGAGTATCTCTCCGTGCCTGCTTCTGTCGGATTTATCGCGCTGTGGGGCATTGCTGTGCTCAATGGAGTAGTGCTCGTATCCTACATCCGCAAGTTGCGCGGTGAAGGCTATACCCAGTCGGAGGCCGTTCTGCTGGGAACGCGTCTGCGCTTCAGACCGGTGATGATGACGGCAACAGTGGCGGCGCTGGGTCTGGTGCCGTTCCTGTTTGCACGCGGACCCGGCTCTGAGATCCAGCGGCCTCTTGCCATCGTGGTTATCGGCGGTCTGGTTACGTCAACCTTGCTGACGCTGGTCATTGTGCCGTGTCTTTATGCCTTCTTCGAGGGCAGGGAGCAGGTCATCGAAGATAGGGAGATGGAACATCATCTATTGAGTTGATAGTTCTATTTACAAGCCTGATTGCGGACCCTGAGTTGCCGATTCGCAGGCTCACTTTACTGTTTAGTCCAGGTCCATTCCGGATGGATAACAAGACAATTGCACGGTGTTTGCGAATTCAGATGATCCACTACCCACGTTTTTCATTATGCGTTTTAGAATTGCGAAGATGAGAAGAATGATAGAAATCAGCTTTGCTGTACTCGTGCTCACTCTGACCACTTTTGCGACAGCTTTGCCTGCCCCGGCTCAGCAAATCGCTTTCACCTGGGACGACTTGCCTACCCATGGTCCGCTGCCGCCCGGTGAAACTCGCGTCGAAATCGGCAAGAAGATCATCGCTGCGATGAAGGAGGCGCATATGCCTCCGGTCTATGGCTTTACGAATGGCGTCCACACCGAAGATGAGCCGATGTCAACACCAATGCTGAAGGAGTGGCGCGATGCCGGCTTGCCTCTCGGTAATCACACATGGTCACACGTAAATCTCAACCAGCATTCGCTTGCGGAATGGGAGGCGGACGTTCTCAAGAATGAGCCGCTGCTAAAGTACTATATGGGGAATGCCGACTGGCACTGGCTTCGATTTCCCAATCTCGCTGAGGGAGAGACTCTCGAGAAGCGTGACGCTGCCCGCAAGTTTCTCGCCGAGCATGGATACCGTATCGCCGGCATCACGATGAGCTTCGGCGATTACATGTACAACGCTCCGTATGCCCGCTGTGTGGCAAAGCAGGACACGGCCGCAATTGCGCGTCTTGAGGAGAGCTACCTCGCAGCAGCCGACTCTACTATCGATTACACTCGCGCCATGTCCAAAGCACTATATGGCCGCGACATCCCTTACGTGCTGTTGATGCATGTCGGCGCATTGGATGCCCGTCTCCTGCCCCGCCTGCTTAAGCTCTATCGCGATAAGGGCTTCAGTTTCATCAGCATTGATGAAGCCGAGAAAGATGACTTCTATCGTAATGATCTGGATTTATCGCTCTCCCCGATTCCGGACACACTGGAAGAAGCAATGAAGATGCGTAATTTCCCTTTACCCGTTCATCCAAGGCCTGACATCGACCTGAACTCTATTTGCAAGTAGGACTCATAGCTCGATTAGAGTGTTACTCCGGAGCGCTCATACTATCGGTCGATACCGAGCGAATAAAACCTGACCTATACTAGGGTTCGTCCCAAACGTCCTCCAACAAAGCCGAGCCATGCAAGATCAGACCAATCCGAGACGTCCGAAGCGACATACCTACAGTCCAAAGACGGAGACGCTTGCACTACTCAAAGTCTCGGGCAATCCGATCAATGGCCTTGGCGAAGCAACACCTCGCAGGCCATCGCCCTTCTTCTGGCATCCGCCCGATCAGCACCCCTATGGTGAATTGCAGAATCTCGCGAGGCTGAGTTCGCGTAAATGTCCGGGTTCGGCGCCAGCGTTTATCGCGGCCTATAACCACCCTGAACTCATTCCAGTAGCGGACGTGCGCAGTGAAGCTTCTGCGGAGCATTTCACAGCCGAAGCAAAGGCTTTCGCGCTCTCTCATGAAGCTGATGCCATCGGCATAGCTCCCATGGACCCGCTCTATGTCTTCGAGGGATATACGATCAATGAGCCATGGGTAATCGTCCTTGCGCTTGCCCATAATTATGAACGTCTCAAAGAGGTTCCTTCCGATGAGACAAACGGTATCGGCGTCACAGATGTTGGTGATCAGTACGCGCGCGGGACGCGATCTTCCTACGCTCTTGCCAATTGGATCCGAGCACAGGGGTACAACGCGAGTGCGTATCCCGGTCCTTCAGCAAGCGCACTGCTTCTGATTCCTCCAGCCATTGCATCCGGCTTGGGGGAACTTGGCAAGCATGGCTCCTTGATCAGCCGGCACTTCGGGTCGGGTGTGCGTCTCGCAGGCGTCACCACTGACATGCCGATGGTCGCCACCGCGCGCGACAGTTTCGGCGCGGATGAATTCTGCAAGACGTGTCAGGTCTGCACCAATGCCTGTCCTCCCGGTGCCATTACCGAACATAAGCAACTCGTGCGCGGTGTCGAACGCTGGTACGTGGACTTCGATAAATGTATCCCATATTTCGCCGAATCGGCGTCGTGCGGCATCTGCATCGCCGAGTGCCCCTGGACCCGGCCGAGTGTGCGTCCTAAGCTGCTGGCCAAAATGGCCCAGCGTCTTGATGAGATGAAGCTGTAAGAGCATGATGGAATGCCGACAAAATCCGCAACACATTCAAGTCAGCTGACTCGAGCGTCTGCTTCTTAATTGGTCCCGGTGTAGCCTGAATGCGCCATCAGCTTTCCTATCGGACGGTAGACCTCAGGGTCTTCAGGCTGCCAGGTGGCCAGACCGTCCACGTAGCGATTAAACATGCAAAAGACGGCTGCAATCAGCACCGTGTCATGGATCTCCTGATCGGACGCACCCTCGCTCCGTGCGGCGGCAACATCATCCTCCCGGACATGTTTCCCCCCCATTTGCACTTTCCCTGCGATATTCAAGAGAGTCTTCAGTTTTGGAGAAATATGGGATGACTGGAAATCGGCCTTCACCGCATTGATCAGGGCGTAGTCTGCTTCTGTGCCGCCCATATGCTCTGCGGCCGCTGCGGTGTGGGTTAGCTGACAAAATTTGCAGTCGTTGCGCGACGAGACGAAGGCTGCGATAGTCTCGCGGTCCCCTCTGGTAAGCGTATTGTTGTCTCGAAGCAGGACCTCGGCTAGCTCGCGCAACGGCTTCGTGGTTTCTGGACGAAACATCATTAGACCGAGTATCCCCGGGATCCCATCTTCAATTGCAATGTATGCCATCTCGTTCCTCTCTCCTAGTCTAAACGTATCGCTATCTGCAACTGGTTCACTGGGCTGGAGAATCCAGCGGCGCTTCTCCGATGCCTGGAAGTTGAAAGGGAATCTCAAACCTTTGATGGAAGCGAAATGTCATCCGTGGCAGGTAGTATTATCGCGCGACATTCCGATCGAAATCCTGCGCAATTTGAGAACCATTCTCGCACCTCACCCCGGAGAAGCCCAATTGGCCCATATCCAATTACCAATCGCCCGATAGATCGCAGGATCTGTGGGCTTTCGCCACGCAGCAAACGTTAACGAGCTCATTGATGGGAGCTTTCGGGACGGAAGGTCATTGGGCCAACGATTCCAGGGAATTCTCTTGCTAATTTAGGGGTTGAACGAAGACTGTCTTAATGAACAGCCGAATTTTGCAGTCTATTGCGAAGCGTTATCTTCCTGCAGAAAGACCAACTCTGAACTGAGCGATGCATCCAGATGTACGGAGAGCCCTCGTTCCATGATCTCGCTGCCTGAAGGCGTCCTGTCCTGTGCGCTGCCGTCTTCAAAATGAAGACGGTATTTCCGCTTTGCATCCAGCCCTGCCAGATGAAAAAGATGATCCGGCTCATCTGCAACGCTACCGCGGAAAGCGAAGAGCACGCCGCGCTTTTGTGTTGGATCCCAGTATTCTATCCCGTCCCAATGCACTCCGTCTGGCCGCGCGGACACATGGAAAAGCTGAGCGTCGCGGATCAGAGGCCGCAACCTCTCCTTGTAAAGCGCGAAGGCGCGACGGGCCGCCTCATGTTGTTCTGAGGACCACGTTGTTGTATCCAGCATCATGGTCATCCACCCCATCATGCCGCTCCGCAGCATGTAAACGAAATTGCCGAGGCTCGGCGCAGGCCACTTCTCGATGTAGCTCTCAAGCATAGCCGGAGGTAAAGCAAAGCTTGTGTCATAGAAAGCGCGACGATTCGAGAGAGGATCATACGTATCAGTAATCGAAAAGTAGTCCCCATGTGCCGCAGAGCCGAAATCCACCATGCGGCCGCCGTCATTGCATATCTCAAGCAGCAGGCCGGGGTGCTCCCGCCTCAGTTGCTCGTAGATGTTGTAATACGAGCGAACCGCGTGATAGTTGACATCAGTTGAATTGGAAGCTCGCACAAATTCAAATCCGTTATCACGCGTAATATGCATCGTGCTGCGGGTCGGAGGGCTGTGAGGATGATCGTCTCGCGTGCATCCCTGCGTGACCAGGTATCCATCATGCTCAAGCATGTCGAGGTGGTAGTCCTCAACAATACGCTTCACCTCTCCGGCGGCATACGCGTGAGCAGCAGGTACACCGAGGTCGATGGTCTGGCCCTTGAACTCCTCCGGTTTCCAATCTGCTCCTACATCAGTCACGAGCCAATCGCGCACGACGGCGTCGTGAACGTTGAGCGCTCCCGGACCCGTATCCACGCCCGCCTGACTCCAATCAACCCAAATGCCAAAGCGCAGACCCTGCCGATGTGCCTGATCTGCAATGTAGGCAAGACCATGAGGAAATTTCTGAGGATTCGGATACCAGTCACCTACCCCGCGAAACCAGCCCGCATCCAGGTGAAACATCTCCAGGCCTAGCTCTTTAGCATCGGCAATCATGCGGAGTGCAAGCATTTCATCCACTTGCATCCCGCTACCCCAGCTATTACTCACCGTCACCGGATAATGCGGATCCTTCCACGTAAGCGGATTGTTCAGAACTGCACGTACCCAGGGGCGCAGTTGATTGCCCGCACCATCCACCCCTCCACGGAACACGCCGAGAAAAACCGTGGGTGTTTCGAAACTGCTACCTGGCTCGACCCGAGTGCGAAATTGGCCCAGTTCGTCATTTAACCCAAGGCGGCTTTGTACGCTATCTCCATTACGCTCCAATGTAATGCGCGTTCGGCCACTGAACTCAATACCTGCGTACCAACCTGCTTGTAAGCCTGCTGAATCATAAACAAACTGAACGGGAATGATCTCTCGCGCCTCACCTTGTTCAGGATGCGCATAGGTACTTGAGCGGCCCATCCATCGATATCTATCGTTCACAGTTTCCAGGTGAGCGCCATCTGCAGACGGCGAGTCGGCTCCTTTCTCGACATAGAACTGACGTAGACCTTTTGCCTGTTGGCCACGCAAGTCAAGGCGAAGACTATCAATCAGGGGAAGCCATATTTCCTGATTGCTTAAGTTTTCGATCTGTATGCTGTGTTCGACAGGACCGAAGGAAGCTCTTGCATCCCACTGCCAATAGAGGCGTAGATGAGGCCTAGTGGATTCGTAGACAAAGACGACTCGATGCGGTTCGACTTTCGCCAACTCAGGCTTAAGAGTCCATTGAATCAAAACCGCGGAACCGTCAACTTCAATACTTGACGGTAAGCCCTCTTCGATCGTGTTGTTCCATATTGATGATCTTAGAGCAGAGATCCGCAGAAGCTTCGGAGCCTTCGGCCCCGCGGTCAGTTCGAGACTCACGTCAGACGTCTGGATGAAGGCGTGCAAATGATGAGCTTTCCTTGTTTGAGCAACGGCCGTATGTCCAAAACTTGATGCAAGAAACAGGCACGCAAGGGGTCGACAAAGTCCTGTGATCATCATGGCCTGAACTCTACAACTGCACGTGCGCGGTGATAGGGATTTGCGTAGGCCTCTTCGCCTGTTGCTGTAAATGTTAGTCGCGTGGTGCCCATTGACCCAGAACTTGCGATGGCGCCTTGGGTGGTTGCTATCGTCCACACTGTCTGAAGTTGTAGGTACGATTCAGTGGTTGAAGGCACATCTGCATCAATCGTCAGGGCCCGACCGTCGAGATGCACTCCTATGATATGCAGGCCGCGACTCACTTTGCCGATGTGCGGCATGGGCGGAATTGTACTAACCCGGACACCCCCGGACGAATTGAGGCGCAGCTCACTCTTGCCACGGGGAACCTCTAAGACTACATGCGCGTTGGTTTCCTGCTCGTGTTGCTCGATCGTCGCACTTATTTTTCGTCCATTGAAGGTGGCGTCTCCGAGTCGAGCTCCGAGAGCCAATTCCGGGTTGAAATCGCATCGAAAGGCATCCCCGTGATTATCGATATTGAACGTTATGCCGGTAGTTGTGCGATGTAACGACAGGGAAACCTCTGATGCGCTGGCTATTCGCAGATGCGTGATGGAGACATCGTTCCACTCCGCTGGGATGCGTGGAGCGAAGAGGAGGTGCCTGGGAATAGCATCCACTTGAATGCCGAGCAATCCGTGGATTGTCGCATCAATGAAGCCGGCCGAAGACCACGTTTGCTCAGGCACAGACTCTACCTGCGCCCGATAAAAGTTTCCGGCCAGTACTTCATGTATATGGCCGAGCGAATCAAGCGAGGTCCACGGGAGAAGGGCGCGCCATACTGCCACCGCGGCAACCGGTCTATGCGCTGACCATAATGCCTGCGCGATCCCGCCTGTATGGAGTGCGGAGATACTGCCTTTTGCGTATGATTCCGGATCGAATCCCACTGAGCCGGTTCCGATTCCGCGCGTACCCCAATCGGTTTGAAAGGATGATGAAGTGATTTGATCCAGGACCGTGGAGCTTTGTTCTGGGGTGAAAAGGTTCAGAGTGAGTGCCTCGGTCGGCGAACTGCGACGTTCGGCCATTGCTTGTCCTGACATCGTATGGCCGCTGATCCAGAAGGAGTGTTGTGCGTCCCAGTAGCGATTTGGAATTGACGATCGAGCACGATCGTTTGCATCCTTCGCACGTTTTGCGAGGTCAGTATAGCCACTCAAAGTTGCCAACTGTGCGAATGCCGATGTGGTATCAACCCAGCTTGTGGATAGACCTAGATCATCGGACATACGATCCTGCTCGTTACCACCCTCCTTGTTCGCAGGAATACGCGGAAGGCCGGTCGCAGGGTCTATAACTGACTCGCAGTAATGATAGGCAGCTGCGATCGCTGACCAATGCTTGCGGATAAAATCTATATCCCCTGAAGTTGATACGTAACGTGCCAACGTCCCCATAAGTTGAAATGTGATGTCGACATGCACGAACATGTATGGATACTTGCCGACCCAGTCGAGAAAGCCGGCACTCTGCGAGAGTTCGTGCCAGATCATGCCAGTTTTAGCGTCCTGATAGTGAAGAATGAACTCAAGTTCTTCGCGAGCCCGCTCTGGATCCCCGGCAGTCATGGAACCATCTGCGGCGATGAGGCCATCGCCTGCGAAAAACCAGTCATACTGCGGCCTGCGAGCGCCTCGCGACGGACCATACCCCGCCACAAATCCGCAACCCAGATCTGGATTACAGACCCATGCTTGATCGAGCGCTATTTCTGCCCATGCGATAGCCTGATTCACATGAATGTCTGGTGTTTGTACGCGCAGAACTTGATTTTCATACTCCGCCTGATGCGTCTCTGCGTCAGCCTCCAGCTGCTGATGATCGCGCATGAGCCTGTTAAAAAACATCCCAGGATCTGTGTGAGGCGAGTTGAGCGCAACATAGAGACCGGCGGCACCTTTACTGTCGGCACGCAATGTAAAGGCTACGCCTGTGTCGCTGACACCACGCGTTGTGCGGTTTCCGATGTCATCATGCGCAACGATCTGTGGCGAGCCTACCGTTGCGCTGTAGCCGTTTGCAGGCTCTGACAACACAAACGCTGACAGTGCTGGGTTCCACGCCACACTCTGTCCGCCAATAGCTGCGGGCCACATCAGATTGAGTACTGGCATTGCATTTACGTCGATCTCCAGGCCATGGGAGCAAGCAATGGAATAGGTCACAATCGCGCCGGCCAGGTTCAACGGAACGAATAGCTTTTCATGGACGATGAAGTCAGGGCCAACATAGACTCGCGTGATTGAAGTCGGCTCGTAGATAACACGGCTGAGAATCTCAGATCCGTTGATCGGTGTAGTGGTACCTGACGCACGAAACGCGATGCGATATCCACTCAGAATCTGAAAGGGGTAGGCCCATACCTCCAGCCCTCTCGTGGCGTAGCCATCAATAAGCGCACGGCGTCCGTGGGCCGCGATGAATCGCTGCGGTCCGACAGCTTCAGTCTCAAGCATCAGGTCTGGATTCGAAGGCTTACGTGCCGAATTATTCTGTGCGACTAATTGAGAGGTCGGCAATAGCAGAGTTATAACGACGCCAGCTATAAGCGTTGTTGCGATGTGTAAAGGATGTGACAATTGCATTCCGTTCCCTTGATTGCAGGTTCAGAAACTCTATATGTATATCGCCATTACCAGGAGAAGGTAACGGTTTTGGTCGTGTAGCTAGTGGCAGGAGGGAAATGCACGGAAATCGTGCGCAATCCACTCTCAGCTGTTCCTAGCGTCGCACCCTCCGCGTGTACATTCAATTTGGCGAAGTTCTCCCGGAGTAAGAGATTGTAGGTTACTCCGCCGATTCCTGAAAGTGAGAGCGTCAAAGTATGCGCCGTTGATTGTTGATCGAGAACCTTGAGTTGACCTGTGGCAGCACCGAAAACAGGCAGTTCGTGCGCCATCGCAATTTCTACTGCGGAGAGTGGGATGTGCAGGACATTTCTTTCCACCCGGGCGTCCGTTACGTGTGTGGCGAGGTGCATTCCAGAAGGTGCATTTACTGCTTCAACAAGAAGTTCTGAACCTCGGCGTGTGAACTTGAGGTCCAACGTGGCGGCTCCGAACGGCACATTGTGTACGATAGCGCTCGGCCAGTCTGCGGGAAGACGCGGAGTCACGCTTAGCACATTGGATGGCACATCCCACTCCAGGCCAAACATACCGCGTACTACGGGCGATATCACCATGGCAGAAGACCAAAGCTGATGCGCTGTACTACGCCCCAGTGGCGCGAAGAACTTGCCGGATAGTAACTCGGTTACATTGCCCAGATCTTGAGACCAGGTAAGATCAGCATTCTGCATCAAGTGCGCGTAACCTGAAAGCGTATGCCCTGCTCGATATTCGGCGACGGAAACCCAACCCGTAAAAAGGGGCCACACAGAGCCCTGATGATAGCTGATCGGATCGTAGAGACTGGCTTTATCACTCGCCAGGCGGGTACCCCAATCTGTCGAAAATTCTTCTGATGCCCAACGCGAGAACATACCCTCAGTGTGGTCGAGCTTGTAGTCTCCATCCCACCACGCAACAGATGGGAAGATCGTAGCGGTTTCGTCCGTGCCCTGAGGACCGTTCCAACTGAATGCATAGAACTTTGCCTGCGAAAGAAAGTACTCCTTTTCGATCTGCTGGCGTATCCGAGCAGCTCTGGCTTCAGCCTGCGAAGCCTGCTCGTTGTGGCCTGTAGCGCGCGAGAGATTGGCAAAGGCGGCGCTGGCCTGTTCATCGAGAGCGGCCAGATAGATCTCTTGTTTGGGCATGGCGGGTATCCAGGACTCAACCCATGCTGTGCCTTGTGAATTGTCATAGATACCGTCACCGTCGGCATCATGGGAGCATTCGAATTGCCATGCGCGAAGCAGGCTATCCCAGTGTGCAGCTATAAAAGCTTTGTCGCCACTGATGCGGAGATAGTCATTCATCGCCATGGGAAGTAACGCCGTCGCATCTGCTGAGGCGTACTCGTAAGGCAGGCTTTTCCAGTCAACGAGATTCGCAGTCTGAGACCACTCGTGAAATATCTTTCCTTCAGGGCTCTGTCGATGGAGCAGGAACTCTACCTCCCGACGCGTAGTTTCAAAACTACCGTCGCTGTTAAGAGCAAAGAGAGTCCATAAAGCATCGCGACCGAAGAACCACCCAAATCCAGGCCGCACGGAGTCTCCTGAACCGAGAAATCCTGCAGTAAGCGCCTCTTCCTTGCGGTCGGGCGTAGTCTCTACGCGCAGTTGATCGATAGAGACCTTTGCCCAGGAGAATGCTTCGTTCAGCTGCGCATCTGGAGTTTCAATACTCATGCTCGTATGCAGCAGATTCTGATAGTACGCCTGATTGTCCTCATAGATATGCTGGCTCGAACGAGCCAACGTGAGTAGCTGCTGATCGAGCGATTCAGTTGTCGATGAGTCTTTTGTATTGCTCACTGTCATGAGCAACGGGAAGAGAGTATGAGCATCGCGTGCGGGGTCGTAATGAAGGATGAACTGAGTCGGGTATGTTTCGGCGCGCTCCTGATACGGCTCCAAAATTCCCGGCTCCGCGGTGGGCATGGCAATTGCCGCAGCGTGATCGGGAAAATTGAGATGGAGAATATAGAAGCCGCCGGTCTTGCCTGTTCCAACCCACTCAGCTGATGGTCGATAGTCTGATTCGGCTGGCCACATGAGTTGCATATTTGGCGTGAAGCTGAAGGTTAGCGTCATCGGGCGCACTGCTTCGATCTGATAAAAGATGAATGCTCCAGAGCCTTCTGGCGCGTGTTTCGGCGCAACGATAATCTCTCGGACGGTGAAGTTTGCGTGTGCGAAGGTGATGATCGTTGCTTCGGGCCGCACTTCGATTCCCGCAGCGTGTTCGTTAACGTCAATGGGGACGGAATAATTCTCCATTGACGCAGAGATGCGGAGATTGCTGAGTATCTTTCTTGGAAAGAGCCAGACTTCGAGCGAACCGTCCTGCTGACCAAGCACTGCACCGCGCGGCCCAACTACCGAAAACGGCCGCCCAGGAACGGCCTCACGCTGGATTTCGAGATGATCCTTAGTTGAAGAATCCACGGATGATTGAAGGGGAAATGCGGGTAGAACTGGCAGCGAAGGTAAAGCTGTCTGTGAAGTAAGTGGACCGGTTACGCTGACCACTCCGAGCAGCGCGAGAACTCGGGCAAGTCTTATGTTTAGCAAGAGTCGCGTGCTCCTCAGGTAAGGCAAGACTGCATGAGAGGTAATCGATTAGAAACGCCGGCGTTCAATCCACTCTTAGGCGAACTATGCCGATACGTGAGTGTATAGGCTGTAGCCGACGCGGGATGCCGTTAGATTGAGTCGGCATCCCACGCGGATTGTTGAGAGTTAGAACTGGAATCGCGCGGCAAATTGCAGACGCCGCATAGATGTTCCATCTTGCTCAGAGACCGTGCCCTGAATTGTGCCTGCATTCTGAACACCGACGCTATTGACATCCTGGCAGTCAAAGCAGGTATCTGGATTGGCGAGGTTGACGTGGTTAAAGGCGTTGAACGCTTGAGCGATTAATTGCATCCGTATCCCTTCGTGAATCGTAAAGCTCTTCTGAAGCGAGAGGTCTGAAGTAAACAGACCAGGTCCCCACAAAGCATCACGACCGACATTTCCCCACGTTCCCATGGCAGGTCTTGAGAACGGGCCAAATGAATTATTAGCGTGACCCGCGGGCTGCAGGATATAGGGTGACGGCGTGAAGTAACGAACGAAGTGCCCAACAGAATCAAGAGATCCCTTCTTAGTCTTGAGGCTTCCGTCTGTGTGGTTGAGGAAGCAGGCATTGTCGCTTGCGCCTACGTCGTTGTCTGCAGAACAAAGGTTGTAATTGGTCGTGAACGGAATGCCGCCGTCGACAGTCACGGAGCCGTTCAGCTGGAAGCCGCCGATGATCTGATTGACCCAGCCCGGTGTTGAGTTTGCGAATTGCCGCCCCTTGCCGAAAGGAAGATCGTAGTTTCCTGCGAAGACGAAGCCGTGGCGTCGGTTGTAGTAGCCATTGCCGCGTCCGATACTTGGATCGATGAGAAACTCATACGCCTCATGTCCAATTGCGTGCGACCACGTGTAGTGTGTCAGGAAAGAAAGTCCTGAACTCACGCGCTTGGTCACAACTATCTGCAGCGCGTTGTAACTCCCGGTAGCCTGGTTAGCCATGTAGTCAATGCGCTGCGACCATCCATGCGGAATGCCGTATTTCACCCCAAGCTGGTTTTGCGCCGTGCCATCAAAAAACGGCTCACGCTGTGCAACTGTGTAGAAGCAGGAATCAGGAGCATTAGTTGGTGTGAAGGCGGCACAACTTGCACCGTCTGGAGTCAGGTTATTGGGATTCACCTGCCCGAATCCTGCCAATGTTCGCTCGTTTGCATTGAACGAAGGCGATGACTCGAACATATTGTGGTAGGCCTGGCTGCCGATATAACCAACCTGAAGTGACAGAGTAGGCGTGACCTCATGCTGGAACATCACGTTCCAACCTTGCACTGTGGGTAGACGCATCTGTGCCGGTCGCGATGTCTGTGAGATACCATCCGGCAGAACGTATGCGCCGTCGCTGGGGATAGCGGGGAAAGTGTAACCTGGCGGTCCGGGCTGCACGCCGTCTTTAACACTTGTCAGATTGAAGACCGCTGCGCTGTTGGATGGAGGTGTGATGGTTTGCTGCACTTGCGTGGGGAAAGACGAAGTCAGCACATCGCCGAAGGTATCGCCCGCCCAGCCTTGACCGTATACGATGCCGTAGCCGGCCCGAAAGACTGTCTTGGGAGTTGCCTGGTAAGCAATGCCAAAACGTGGTGCGAGATTAGCGTAGTTATTCTTGACATTGATAGCGCTGTTGAACTGTCCGACACCAGCAATACCCAGGATGCCGGTCGTCAGATTAAGAAGGCCTCCCGCTCCTGAGGCAGTAACAGTTTCCGGAGTGTACAACTCCCAACGAAGACCGTAGTTGATTGATAGTCGCGAAGTGGCGCGCCACTGATCCTGCGCATAGGCAAAGAACCGTGTCTGCCGCGTAGCCGCATCAACATTGGCTGTTTGCGTACGCCAGAATGTCGTTGTATCACCGATCAGGAAGGTCGCAAATCCGACCCCCGGAGAGTCCCCGCCCGATGTACGCGCAGCATCGAAGAAGTATGTGCCAGAACGCAGTGCGTTGCTTGCGATTGTGACTGAATGGTTTTTACCATAACGATAATCAGCGCCAAACTTCAGGTTGTGATTACCCATCGTGTGCGACCAGTTGTTCACAAACTGGTATTGACTCGTTTCCTGCAGGGTGGGGTTCGCAGAGGTTCCGTACTCGATATTCCCGCCGCCGTTGGAGCCGTTACTGGGAATAGTGATATTGAACTGTGGCAGGCCGCCATTCAGAGCGAGATCTCCAACGTTGGCATTAGGAATACCGAGTTCATTGCCAAGTGGCTGATCTGCATCCGGCCCGACGGTGTTGTTATAGATGCGGTAGTATCCGAAGCGGAAATCGGTTAACCATGCCGGAGATACGACATAGTCACCACCCGAGGCGACGCTCTGATACCGGAAAGAATCGGTTCCGGCAAAGCCACCCGCTCCGTACCCTAGACCGCCAGCTTCGCCGAAGTATGGCGCGCCGGAGAGGTTGCCGCTGAAGTACGTGTAACGGCCGAACAGGTGAAGTTTTTCTCCCCATTTGTCATCTCCGCGTACGTCGAATTGATTGGTGTCGAAGATACCAGAACCCGAAGTGGCGAAGTTGTTCGAGACGCCTGCTCCCGGAACGTTAGGCGCCGGCAGCAGCTTGAAGAAATTTATCGCCGCTGCAGAAAGATCGGCGGCAGGGATGATATTTCCGGCGTACGGAGTACGCTGGGCGTTGGTCGGGTCGTTAAGATTTTTTGGCTTGTAGATTTGGCCTACCGAAAGGTAGTCGCTCAGATCGCAGTCGCCACCAGAGGTGCAACTCGTCAGAGCCTTCGCTGTTGGAACGGTCGTCAGAGTCGAAGATCCTGTCTTCTCTCGCAGACCTTGGTAATCGCCAAAGAAGAACAGCTTGTCTCGTTTGATTGGCCCGCCTACCGATCCGCCGAACTGATTGTGCAGCGTTGGAGAAAGGTGATCGTTAGGCGGCGCATTGGCAAAGGGATCACGTGCTTGCTGCGCATCAGAACGGCGATATTCAAACGCGGTTCCGTGGAATGCGTTGCTGCCTGAGCGCGTCTGTGCTGTGACCAGGCCGGCAACAGCCTTGCCGAACTCGGCGTCATAGTTCTGCGAAGTGACCTTCATCTCAGAGACGGAGTCAAGATTCGGATTGATAACCGCGACGCCGTTCAAAGGCTCCTGGTTGTCCGTTCCATCCAACTCGTAGCCAGTCGCAAATGGCAGCTGGCCATTGACTTCGATGGATTGGCTGCGCTGTGGATTGCCGCTGCCTTCACCGGGTCCCCAGCCGATATAGGTCGTTCCCGGAGTCAAAAGCTCAAATGCCGTGAAATTTCGATTGAAGTTGGGCAGATTCTCTACGGCGCGTTGATCCAGGATGGTGCTCACTTCCGCACGATCAGTCTCCAGCAGGCCAGCGGCTCCAGTGACAGTGACGCTGTTCGAGACTGCCCCTACTTCCAGCTGCACATCCACTTCGGGGGCAGTATCAGCAAAGACCTGGACATTGTCTGTTACGGTCTTATTGAATCCCGTGGCTTCTGTCTCTACACGGTAGGTATCGGGGATGAGATGCTGCACCCGATAGGCACCCGTGGAGTTTGTCGTGACCACGACACTTGTTCCTTTGGAAATATCGACGACAGTAACGGTAGCGTTCGGAACCACCGAGCCCGATTTGTCTGTTACCGTTCCGAAGATCGAACCGTAGACCGCCTGTGCGTTGGCATAGGGTGTGCCTACCAGCAGGATTCCGAGTGTAAGCAATCCGCTTAAATAAAGCGATCGTGCTGCTCGCCTTTTTCCCCCGTCAAAACTTCCCATAAAGCTGTCTCCTGACTTCCGTTGCCTGCAAATTGGTTCAGACGCGCTCAAATGAGCGTGCTTATTTTTGTCCCGGCCAGCATGCTTGCACCGATCTCGGGTTGTGCGTCAAATTCAAGACCACAATTCAATAGACTTGCCTCAAACAGTGATCACTTCTGCTCACACGATTCGTTGAGAATCGAACCCTAAATCCACTTCTCTCAACGGCGGTGATCATCGTCTCTGAATCAACAACACACAACGTTTTTTACGGTGATTTGACACGTCAAATTTATGGATGCTACGGTGAAATTGGATGTTGGCAGAGCATGAAGAACATAAAATCGACGCTCAAATGCTCAACGATCCACGCTGGGCATTGCTGGAAAGAGTTGCGTCCAGTCAGCATCTGAAGTCGTCTCTACGTCTTCGCGAGTTTCTGTTCTACATCGCTGAGTGCGCAATTCGAGACGCTCCAGGTGATGCGACAGAGCAGCAAATTGGCATCCGTGTCTTCGGCCGTGCCCCTGGATATAACTCAAGCGAAGACTCGATCGTAAGAACTCACGCGCGTCTTCTTCGCCAGAAGCTGGCTCTCTACTTCGCAGAAGAAGGTCATGCAGAAGAGATTGTGGTCGATATCCCCAAGGGGCATTACCTGCCTGTTTTTCATCCTCGCGCCAACAGGTTGGCCGCTGCCGACCACGCTACGGAAAATCACACAGAGGATGCGCATACAGAAGCTTCATCTTCATCCAAGTCGACAGGGAAGTTTCCCCGTCTCAACCGAAGGCTGATATGGGCAGTAGTAGCAGTGGTTTCTATTCTGTTGATTGCCACTACGCTCGTTTGGCGTTCGTGGGGCAACATTGCACCGGTATCCTCTTCCGTCGATACGTTTTGGCGGCCCTTTTTCGGGACAGACTCTTCGCTTGTCATCTACAGTAACGCATGGTTTTCCGGAGACTCGACCAGCGGGTTACGGTATGCTTCACCTCAAACCTCAGCCAGTGAGGCAGAGGCTGGAGCATATGTAGATACCTACACCGGCATTGGGGAATTGGCTTCTGTTTATGCACTGACCAAGCTTTTCGACACGCACAAGGCCACGTTCACACTTAAGCGCAGCCTGTTGGTCACGTGGGACGAGGCCAAGTCGCGAAATCTTGTTTTTATCGGATCGCGCGCTGAAAACCCTTCGTTACGCGTGCTGCAGCCGACAGTCGATTTCACCATGGAGGCCGGCCCCGGTTCTGCAGGAGTGGTGAACCACCATCCAAAGCAAGGCGAACCTGCGCTGTATTCAAGGCCCGAACGTCCGTTGACGGAGGACTACGCGATTCTTGCGCTATCCCCAGGCGTTGAGCCTGGCAAGCGTATCCTCGTCTTCAGTGGGCTGACAACATTTGGCACACAAGCTGCGGTCGAGTACGTTTGCAATCCCGAAACAACTGCAGAGTTACTCAAGCAGATCACCGGACCGAACGGCGACATTCGACCCTTTGAGGCTGTTTTGCATACGACCATCGGAGGGGGAGTTCCTCTACAGACGCGTCTTGTGACGATTCGCGTTCATTGATGCGTCACTTCGCGGGATCAAGCTTCAACTGATTATCGACATGAATCTTTGAGGCGAGATCGGTCTCACGCTTGGCATCGTCTTCACGGCCTGCTCGACGATAGGCCTGTGCCAGCAGAGTGTGTGTGACATAGTTACCGGGATCCATCTTCTCGGCGTGCTGCAAATACAACAGCGCAGTCCGCGCGTCCTGCCTGCGAAGCAGCACCTCACCCATCAGAATGAATGGACCGGTGCTGGTGGTGTCCAGCGAGATGGCTTTGGTGAGTGATTGCTGTGCCTCTGTCGTCTTGCCGGCATGAAGGTAGGCATCACCCAGCCGATCGTAGAGATGCGCATAACCAGGATTGATGCGGCGTTCAGCTTCCAGCTCCGTAATTGCTTCGTCGGTGTTTGATTTGAAGAGAGCTACTTCTCCGAGCATGAAGTGCGCCAGCGGCAGATTAGGTGATATCTGGAGCGCCTTCCTGGCCTGCTCTGCGGCCAGTTCTTCGAGGTTTGCATGCATCAGCATTGTGCCCATTAACAGATAGGCCTCAGCCGAATCGGGGTTTTCACCGAACTGCATTGCAAAGGAACGGCGTGCCTCCTCATAACGGCGTGCGTTCATATAACAGAGGCCCAGCACATAGTTAGCATCGGCATTGGCATTGGGCATCCATCCGCGCACACGTTCCAGGTAAGGGATGGCTGCGGCGGGTTGACCCAACCGGTAGAGCACCAGTCCCTCCAATTGAACCGACTCCATATCTGAGGGATCCTCTTGTACAGCCTGTTCAAACGCTTGCTTCGCCTTCATCAGGTTGCCACTGCTGTAGTATGCGAGTCCCAATTCGTGCTGCACGCCTTTTACCGGCGGTTGGGCACTCGCGAGCGGCTGCAGGATGGCGATTGCTTCATCGGCGTGATCATGTTCAATTGCTTCATGTGCCTTGACCAGACTGGTGGATTCATCAGAAACGGAAGGCGACTGAGCCGCAGCGATCGAGGCATATCCAAAGAGAACTACGGCAAGAAGCAGAGTTCGCATCACGCCTTCAGGATACTGTGTGCGGGGCGGCCTGAGAAAGTGCTAGCATTACAGGCGGCATGAGGTTTCGGCTTCTATCAGGCATATTGCTGCTAAGTTTGAGTGCTGTCGCAATTGGGCAGTCTCGCGGAAAAACAGCACAGAGGCTGACTGTACATCCCTATCCCGCGACGATTGATCATGCGGGTCCTGCATGGTTTGAGAACATGGCCCCACAGGCCGGACTCATCATGCGGAATGTGAACGGTGACCCGGCCACCAAGAAATACATTCTCGAAACAACTGGCGGCGGGGTTGCAATCTTCGACTACGATCACGATGGCTGGCCTGACATCTTTCTGACTAACGGCCAGACGCTCGCAGGCGAGCCAACGCCTGCAACACCACCAATCAGTCATCTTTATCACAACAACCATGACGGCACGTTTACAGATGTGACCGCTATGGCCGGCCTTGGCGCATCTGGCTGGGCGCAGGGCGCGTGCACAGGCGACTATGACAACGACGGCTATGACGATCTGTATGTCACCTACTACGGAAAGAATCGCCTCTACCACAACGAAGGCAACGGGCATTTCAAAGAGATCGCAGAACAAAGCGGCGTGGCTGGCGATGGTAAGCAATGGGGCACTGGTTGTGCTTTTGTCGACTATGACCGCGACGGGAAGCTCGATCTTATCGTTGCCGATTATGTGCAATTCGATTTGAATACGATCCCCAAGCCTGGCGAGGGTCTGATGTGCATTTGGAAGGGAGTACCGGTGATGTGCGGCCCGCGAGGACTACCCTTTTCTACAAACCACTTGTATCGCAATCTTGGTAGCGGCAAATTTGCCGACGTCAGCAAGTCAAGTGGCATTACTCAGACCAATGGCCACTATTGCTTCAGTATCACAACGCTGGACTACAACCGTGATGGCTGGCCTGATATCTATGTCGCATGCGACAGCACGCCGAGCATTCTCTATCGAAATAACAAGGACGGAACATTTACCGATGTCGCTGCAGATGCCTCAGTGGCCTACAGCGAAGAAGGAAGCGAGCAGGCCGGCATGGGTTCGTCAGCGGGAGACTACGATGACGATGGCTGGCCCGATCTCTTCAAGACCAATTTCTCGGATGACACGGCATCTCTCTATCACAATAACCACGATGGCACGTTCAGCTCGACGATCTTCGACTCTGGCCTTGGGTTGAATACCAAATATCTGGGCTGGGGTGCGATGTTTGTCGATGTTGACAACGATGGCCGCCTGGACCTTCTCGCGGTGAATGGCCATGTCTATCCTGAAGTCGATACGGCTCATCTTGGCGCGACTTATCGCGAGCCACGCTTGTTGTATTGGAACAGCGGCGGTGGCAAGTTCAAGGACATTGGATTGCAATCAGGGCCTGGCATCACGGAGCCCATGTCGAGCCGCGGCCTCGCGATAGGTGATCTCTGGAATGACGGCAGACAGTCGGCAGTGGTCAACGATATAGATGACAAGCCCATGCTGTTGGTAAACGTTGCCCCAAACGCAAACCATTGGCTAGGCATCGCTCTTCGGGGTACGAAGTCGAACCGCGATGGCATTGGTGCGCGCGTGACCGTTGTTACTTCTGACCACAAATGGACTCAGGAACTTCGCAGCGGCTCGAGCTATATCTCAAACAACGACATGCGGCTGCACTTCGGTCTCGGCTCAGCTGCGTCATTCGACCATATTGATGTGCTGTGGCCAAGCGGTCTCGAAGAGCGTTTCAGAGCATTGCCAGTGGATCACTTCATTACTCTTGTCGAGGCAAGCGGCACTGCAGTTTCAAAGTAGCGGGGTCCGTGGTCCTTTGCTCCATTCTCATAAGGTGCCAAACAGTAGACAATTGTTCCACTGTGCTTCGGCCTATCGGGTCCATGCAACACCTGGGCTGTCAGTTGATATACTCCGTACCTAAGCATAGAAAACAACCTTGCTATCCCGAATGCAACGGCCACTTCAATCGAGAAGGCCTGGACTCAATGAGGCAGCTTATTGTCTGCGAGCAGCTCCTATGAAAGAGATTCAATCGAATCGGCTATCCGTTATCGGTCTCGATGTTGGCGGTACTAAGACAGCCTGCGTTGAGGGAACGTTGGATGCCATAATTCTTCAACGAATCGAAATGCCAACGTGTGCAGAGGAGCCATTTTCCGAGACTTTCCCCAGGATCGTTTCCTGTCTCAACACCCTGATGAGCATTGCTAACAACGAGGGACGCGAAGTTATCGCTATCAGCGTATCAATCGGTGGACCGCTCAAAATACAGGAAGGAATCCTGATCAACCCACCGCATCTACCGGGCTGGCATCATGTCCCTTTGAAGGCACACTTGATGCAAGCTTTTCAGGGCATTCCCGTCTATATCGAACACGACGGCAATGCCGGTGCGTTAGCCGAATTTCATTTTGGCGTCGGAAAGAACCGGTCGGGACTGGAACACTTGATCTTTCTGACTTTCGGTACAGGGATCGGCGCTGGCTTCATCGTCAATGGTCGAATACTTAGAGGAGCAAGCGATACTGCGGGCGAGATTGGACATTGGCGCCTCGCAGATGACGGGCCACTCGGCTTCGGAAAGAGAGGCTCGTGGGAGTCGTTCGCATCAGGCGCTGGACTTGTTGAACTCGCGTCGCAGATGTATCCGTCGCGATGGAATCAGGGAACTCCGATTCGAGATCTGGTGTCTTCCATGCTTCAGAACGATCCAGAAGCCATCAAAGTAGCGGACATAGCCGGTCACTGGATGGGGCGCGGCTTGTCTCTGCTGATCGATGCCTTGAATCCGCAGGTGATCGTATTCGGTTCTCTTGGTGTGGTGCTTGGGGAGCGTATTCTTGGACCGGCTCGTAAGGTCATTGCGGAAGAAACATTACCGCAGGCCGCTGCGGCTTGTGAGCTTATGCCTTCTGTTTTGGGAAGCGGTATCGGAGATATAGCTGCGTTAATGGCTGCACTCACTGAGCCTGCCATACGAGGAGAGAACAAGATTGAGTAAGCAACCGCATGAACTTTCAAGGCGTGATTTTCTTGTGCGTGGCGCAGCGTCACTGGGAGCAGTCGCGACGGTTCCCGCATTCGCCCGATCTGGATCGGAGCAGAGTTCTGCGAAAAGAAAAGTCCTGCATATCATCGGCCACTCGCATATCGATGCCGCTTGGCTATGGCCTTGGCGCGATGGAGCCGATACTGTGCTTGCAACTTTTCGCAGCGCTTTGAATCGCATCGCCGAGACGCCAGGCTTCTGTTATAGCCATTCATCTTCAACTCACTATCGCTGGGTTGAGCGAGCAGACCGGGGCATGTTGGCGGAAATTCAGCAACGCATTCGCGAGGGCCGGTGGGAAGTTGTTGGTGGCTGGCCTGTTGAGCCTGATTGCAACGTTCCTTCCACTGAAAGCTTCGTGCGCCACGCACTGTATGGCAAGCAGTATTGCCAGCGCTCTCTCGGAGTGGACGTCAAAATTGGCTTCAACCCAGATTCGTTCGGTCACGCTGCAGGTCTGCCGACGATCCTCAAGCGCGCCGGCTATGCCTACTATGTCTTCATGCGCCCACAGGAGCATGAAATGACATTACCCCTGCTCTTCTGGTGGGAGGGGCCTGATGGATCGCGTGTTCTCGTCAACCGTATCTGGAGAAACTATGACGCAGACGCCGGCATGATCCGCCAGGCAGTCTCGGGAGCCTTTGCGCCAGGCTTCGATCATGCCACGTTCTTTCTAGGTGTGGGCGATCACGGCGGCGCAGTTACAAAGCAACAAATTCGTGAAGTGTTCGACATGCAGAGAGATCCAAATCTCCCGGAGTTGCGGTTCAGCACGCTGCGTGACTTCTTTCAACAAGCCGAAAACTCCCCTGCGTTCACGTCGTTGCCTGTAATCAAGGGTGAGTTGCAACACCATGCGCGAGGATGCTATTCCGCAAACGGAGAGGGCAAGTTTCTCAATCGCCGTGCAGAACGATGGCTTGGCGAAGCTGAAACCATTTCATTGGTGGCCAATCTTAGCTGTGGTCGCGCCTATCAGGGAGAGCAATTCGCCGAAGCATGGTGGAAAGTCCTCTTCTGTCAGTTCCACGATATGATGGCGGGAACATCGCTCTATTCGGACTATCAGGATGTCCGCGATAGCGTGGGCTATGCCTGCGAAATTGCGCAAACGTCGAAGGTCGAGGCTCTCGAAACCATGGCGAAGCAAGTCGATCTGAGTGGCGTTGAAGAGGGCGCGGCCTTTCTCTTTAACCCTCTTCCGTGGAAGCGAAAAGCTCTGGTGGAGTATTACACCGGCAGTAATCCATCCGGTAATGCACCCATCACACACCTGTTGTCAAAGGGCGGGGATAAGATACCGGTGCAGTGGAGGCCTTCGGCGAGCATGACATCATTTTTCCCGCGCCTGTCTGCGTGGGTTGAACTACCACCATGTGGCTACAAGGTCTTTGAGCTGGCACATGGTGAAGCACCCGCTGGCGAAGCATACAAGGACTTCGCAACAATTTCAGAGACAGGCTTCGGCATCTCCTCGTTGAAGGCCGAAGATGGCACGGAGTTGCTTGCCGGACCAATCGGGCTTGTCGCCATCAGCGATACCAGCGATACCTGGGCACATGGCATCAATCAGTTTCGCCAGGAAATAGGCCGGCCGGCGTTGATTTCATCTTCTATCATCGAGAATGGTCCGGTAACTCGTGTAACTCGGCATCGCGCCCGCTGGCAACAGTCTGAGATTGTCCTCGACATTGCCCAATTTGCAGGACTGGATTTTATCGAGCTCCGATTTGTAATTGATTGGCGTGAACATGAACAGATACTCAAGCTTGAAATTCCTACTGCACTGAGTGGTCCGAAGTTCTTAGCCAAAGTGCCCGGTCAAGTGCTCGAACGCCACACCAACGGCGAAGAAGAGCCTTATCAGGATTGGGGAGCTGTGCAGGGCAAGATAGGTAATGGTGACTACACCGTAGCTCTTCTGAATAATTCCACGTATAGCTACGATTGCCTCAACGGACTTTTTCGTACAGTGTTGATCCGTTCTGCACCCTTTGCCCGGCATAATCCGGGCCAGGTGCCGCATGATGACAACAACGCGTGGCAGGATCAGGGGCGACAGGAACGAAGATTCTGGCTTATGGCCGGGCGTGGTTTGTATACGGACTTGGCGCTGGATCGCAGATCGGAAGAACTTCAAACACCGGCTGAGTATGTAATGGATTCTGCCCATCATGGGATTGAGGGCTGGGAGCAGTCGTTCCTCGAAGTTATGCCGAGCAACATCTGGGTGCTGGCGGTAAAGCATGCGGAATATCCGCAGGAAGGCACCATTCTCCGTCTGCAGGAGCGCTCAGGATCTGCGACCAAAGCAACTCTGAAGAGTGCCGCGCTTGGCCTCGATCACTCGCTCGATCTAGCTCCATGGGAACTAAAGACTTTGTTAATCAAGTCTTCCAAGGCAAGCGCCGACGTTCGCGACGTGTCGCTTCTGGAAACTTAGAGCGGCGGAGGGATCGGTTGAGCGTAGTGCTTGCAAATACTGGTTAGACGACCTCGACTAACTCTTCACTCTTGGCGCCCTGTCCGTAGTGGGTGGCGACGTAGTTATCCAGAATCTGCTGAAACTCTTGCACGATCGAGTCGCCACGCAGTGTCGTGTATAGCTTCCCATCCACGTAGACGGGGGCCTTAGGGTCCTCGAAGGTTCCTGGCAAACTGATGCCAAGGTTGGCGTGCTTCGACTCGCCGGGGCCATTGACGATGCAACCCATCACTGCCAGCTTTAGCTCTTCCACGCCGGGGTACTGCCGTCGCCATGCCGGCATTGAGGTGCGGAGATAGCTCTGGATCTGTTCTGCTAATTCCTGGAAATACGTGCTTGTTGTGCGGCCACATCCTGGACAACTGGTCACCTGCGGCATGAAGCTGCGAATCGAAAGCGATTGCAAAATCTGCTGTGCAACATGTACTTCTTCTGTGCGGTCGCCACCGGGCGCGGGTGTCAGGCTGACGCGGATCGTATCGCCAATCCCAGCGAGCAGCAGCGGAGCCAGTCCAGCAGCGGAGGCCACTATGCCCTTCGCGCCCATTCCAGCTTCGGTGAGGCCCAGGTGCAGAGCGTAGTCGCAACGCGCGGCCAGGTTGGTATACACATCGATCAGGTCGCGCACTCCTGAAACCTTTGCCGAAAGGATGATTTGATCGCGGCGCAGTCCGTAGCGCTCGGCAGCAGCAGCGTTGTCCAGTGCGCTTACCACCATCGCTTCCATCATCACGTCTCGCGCTGGCGCAGGATTCGTCTTGCGACTGTTCTCATCCATCATGCGCGTCAGCAGCGCCTGATCGAGCGAGCCCCAGTTCACGCCGATGCGCACCGGCTTCTGGTGCTGGACAGCAACCTCGACCATAGTGCGAAAGTTGTCGTCATCTTTACGGCCGATAGAGACATTGCCGGGATTGATGCGGTACTTGGCCAGTGTTTCGGCGCAGCCAGGGAACTTCTTGAGGAGCAGGTGGCCGTTGTAGTGAAAGTCGCCCACGATCGGCACATGGATGCCGCGACGAGCCAGCCCTTCCACAATGTGCGGCACCGCTGCTGCGGCGTCATCGTTGTTCACAGTGACGCGAACGATCTCGGAGCCGGCCAGCGCCAGCGCCTCGACCTGTGCGATCGTGGACTGCGCGTCCGCCGTGTCTGTGTTGGTCATCGACTGCACGACCACGGGAACTTCCCAGCCGACCCGAACCACACTTGACCCTGAGCCGACCTTGACCGTAACTGACTTCCTGCGCTGTATCTCAGCCATATCTCCAGTTTACTCGCTAGCCGCATTGGAGGGAATCTGGCCAGGTCCCATGGCTCCAAATTCGTAACGGCTTGAATGCAACTGAGATAGCGCTTTGCGCCATCTGACTCTCGCAGGAGGAAGTGCGATGGCAACTAAAAAAGCTGCTAAAAAATCACCGGCTAAGAAGACTACAGCGAAGAAGTCCGCCCGCAAATACTCTCCGTCGGCCAGCAAGGACGTGGAGACCGAGATGAAGGCAATGAAGCAGGGCAAGCTCAAGAGTGGACGCAGCGGCAAGAAGGTCACCGATCCAAAACAGGCCATCGCAATCGGCTTGTCCAAAGCGAGGAAGGAAGGGAAGAAAGTACCTCCCTCAAAGACCGACTAGTCACCGAAGTTGTCCACCCCGACAGGGGCGAAGAAAAGGGGTAGTAAAGAGTATGATTTGTTTCTAAAAGGAAAGAGACTAGCGATTCGGCCTCCCTCAGCAACCGGATTGAGTGAGGACCCCGATAGATCGCCCCCGACCAGTTCGTTGCCCCTGCGTTTCCGCTGCGGTAAAGTTAATACAGATTATTCATTGTGGCCCCGTAGCTCAGCTGGATAGAGCAGCGGTTTCCTAAACCGGAGGTCGCAGGTTCAAATCCTGCCGGGGTCACCATAGAGTCAATAACTTACACCCGCATTAAGACCCCAAAATAGCAAAATGCGGTAGGGCTGATCACTTGTAGAAAATGATTTGTTTATGCCGAACTGCTACAGCAGATTTGGGAATTCTCCGCAAATCAGTATCCGTTCGCAGCGGATCGTCTTATCCTTGTTCTCGTCTGGGAAATTGTCTGCAAAGCTGGCCTCCGGAGCAAAAGCAAGATCGCCAACCGGAACGAGGCATTCTGAAATGGTTGAGCCTGCCATTCGACAAATCGGCCGCTATCAGCTTCTTGATGTCATCGGACAGGGAGGGATGGGAGTTGTCTGGCGCGCATACGAGGCAAGTATGGCTCGTACAGTCGCCATCAAGATGCTTCGTGGTGCCGTCGAAGACAAGGATCTGCTGGAGCGATTCCACCGCGAAGTACGGTCCACGGCTAATCTTCAGCATAAGAACATAGTTACTGTCTATACGCTGGACGAATTCGAAGGCTTTCCCTACATGGTCATGGAGTACCTGGAGGGGCAGAGCATAGCGGAGATCATCAAGTCACAGCGGCCAGTTTCGCTGGCTGAAAAAATTGACATCATCTGCCAGCTTTGCGACGGCTTGCAATACGCGCACGACCGTAGTGTGATTCACCGAGATATTAAGCCTGCCAACATTTTGATCGTCAAAGACGGACGCGCCAAGATTGTGGACTTCGGCATTGCCCGAATGAATCATGGCGACACCCTGACGCAGACGGGCCAGATTATAGGCAGCACCTACTACATGTCGCCGGAACAGATTAACGGCCAAAATATCGACACGCGATCCGATATCTACTCCGCCGGAGTAACGCTCTTTGAATTCCTGACATCTACCGTGCCCTTCAAGAGCGAAGATCCGACTGGAACATTCTTCAAAATATTGAACGACCCCATCCCCTCGGTTCAGAGTTATTTCCCGGATACAGGGGCAGTCTTGGATGCCATATTGGCCAAGGCAATGGCCAAGGATGTCGAGGAAAGATATCAAACTGCCGAGGAATTTGGCTACGACCTATCTCGCCTGCTGGAAACCCTTAAGCGAGGAATGGTGGAGGAGTACCTCGCGCAGGCTCAGGCCGCCATCGATCGAAAACAGTGGGAAGTTGCGCGGCAGCAGGTGCAGGAGATTATCAAGTTCGACCGCCGTCATGTCCGGGCTAACCAACTGCTCCAGGTGATCCGGAATGAACTCCAGCGGCAACAACGCTCCGAACTCATTGAGCAATTGCAATCGCGGGCCGAGGTGGCGTTCGCCGGAAGACAGTATGATGAGGCCCTCGACTGTCTCACCGAAGCTCGGCGTTTAGATCCTGAAAATCCCCAACTCCAGACATTTTACGATTCGATCAAAACGGAAGTTGATCGCATGCGTGAGGTGGCCGAGGCATTGCGCCGCGGCCAAGCTTCTTACTACGCCGGAGATCTCAACGATGCGCAGGTGGCTGTAGAGCAAGCTCTCAAAATCAAGCCTGACTACACCGAGGCCATCGCTCTCGATGCCCTGATCCAGAAGGACATCGCAGAACGAGCGAAGAAGGCGAAATTGCAAGGCTTCGTCGACGACGCGAGGCGGGAGATATCGAAGCATAACTTTGTCCTGGCTCTTCAGGCTCTCCAACAGGCTCAGGAGATTGATTCCTCCGACTCGAATGTTCGCGATCTGATCAATTGGGCGGCAAGAGGTCACGAACAGGAGAAACTCCGTAAAGAGTTGCAACGGGTCACTGATGAAATAGGACAGCTCATCGCGGTTGAGAGCTATTCCCAAGCGGTCGAGGCCTGCCAAGCAGGTCTACAACGGTTTCCCGATGATCCATCTCTGATCAAGTTGCAACAACTCGCCAAGCGGCAATCCGATGTCGCGGAACGAAAGAGCCGGCTGGAGCTGATATGTGCAGAGGCTCGGCGTTTGGCTGACGCCGGCCAGGATGAAGAAGCTTTGGAGTGCCTGGAAAGGGGCCTTGTAGCGTTTCCGAACGATCCTAGCTTGGAAACTCTGTTGACAATCACTCGAGCTGACGCGGAGCGCAAGCTACAGGAACAGGAAGAAAGAGGACGTAGCCGCGAGCTTTTCCTGGTTGAACAGCAGGCGGAAAGCAGTGCCACTGGCGCCCGCGAGCATTTGCCTGCACTTCTAAGGTCGTTCCAGGAGGGGCTGGCTCGAAAACTGCCAATCGCTCAATTGAGTTCGCTGCAGCAGCGAATTGCTGCTTTCGCCGAAGAGAAATCTCTGAGTAATGAAGAATCTTCGCAGTATCAATCTGCAATGACGCAGTTTGAAATCCGCATTTCCGCGTGGCGACAGGATTGTGGTGAACTTGACGCTCTTGCAGTCTCGTTGGAGCGAGCTAGGAGCAGCGCCGAGATTCTTGCGCAACTTGAACGGGCTCGGGCGGTTGCTGAACAGTATGGAAAAGATGAAGAGGTGCGAGGCAAGTATAAGAAGATTCATGCCTTCGCACAGGACTTCAATGTTCGCCGTGAAGCGACTGCCAATCAGGTTTTAGGTCTCGTAGATTCGATGCAGATCAGCCAGAATCTACCCGATATTTTCCGGATGGTGGAGGAGATCAGGGGGCTTTCTGCATTCTGGATGGAAGACGCCTTCATCCGAAGTCTTGCGGAACAGGCATCTGCCCGTGCCGAAGAGGCACGGCAGCAAAAAAAACTTCTTCTACAGGAATTGAAGCTGATCCTGGATGCACTCCAGGCAGCGCGTAGCGCGGCTGGCATTCAAATGCAGTTGGATCAGGCAAAGATGCTCGCTGCCGAACACCCGGAAGATTCCGATGCCACCAGCGAACTTCAGACAATAGAACAGACGGCACAGGGCCTCCTGCGCCAATTGGAGACTTCAAGCTCAGAGATTCGAAATCTGACCGACTCGATCGTTGTGGCCTCGGAACTGCAGCAGATGGAAGATGTCAGGCAGAAAGCCCTTCAGGCTGCGGCACCCGTCGCTGAATTTGAAGAAATTGCCGACCTGCTCCGAAATCTCGAACGCCGCGCTGAGGGTCGCCGCAAAGACCATGAACGCGTCTCGAAGAACGTTGCTTCTCTTGCCGGTAATGCCGCGAAGGTGCGCGGGCCCGCTGAACTCGATGCCATTCGCACTCGTGCCCGGGATTTGATCAAAACTTGGGCCACGGATTCCGTCATCGTAAGCGCAGTTGACAGTCTTGAAACAACTTTGCGGCATCGGCAGGAAGAACTGGATCTTTCTTCTTCCCTTGCCGAAGCCGAAGACCCGGAATTCGAGAGTTCACTGGAAGAGCTAACGGTTCCGGAACCGGCGCCGCCGGTACGTCCTCAGCCCAGAAAATTCCCTATTCTGCCCGTGGCCATCGGAGCAGTCGTAGCGATCGCTATCGCTGCGGTCATACTATTCCGGTTTGCGCCCGGGACTGCCCAGTTCAACGCCCCGGACGGCGTGAGCATAACTGTCGACGGGAAGCCTTGCGCTTCTCCGTGCCGCTTGTCTCTCGCATCGGGTACACACACCGCAGTCGCACATCAGACAAACTATCCGGATGCGCAATCTTCTTTTGCAGTCACGAGCTTTCAGACAACGATCGTTTCTTTCGAGAGGATGAAGTCTGGCGGAGAGGTCGCCAGGGTTGTAACTGCGAACCCGACTTCGACCGAACGTGCTCCAACATCTGCCGTTCCAAATCCTCAAGAGCAGAAAGCCAAGGTAGAGTCCAAGGACAATGCCTCACCCGGTTCCACATCTCCAGGCCAGCCGGCTGCCAAAGGCCCAGTTTCAGTAGCAGGTGGTCAACAGTCACCAGTACAACCGCCCACAGTAACGAAGCCTGTTCCTAATCCTGGTCCCGCACCCAATCCCACGCCGGTTCCGGTTTCCGCGCCGTCTATTGCGGCGTTCAGCTCATCGCAGCAGAAGATCGAGCCCGGCCAGAGTGTCACACTCACCTGGCAGACACAGAACGCAACTGAAGTCCAGATCAATGGAAACTCGGTTGGTATTAACGGCACATTCTCCTTTACTCCACAGGGTCCGACTGTCTACAACCTGACAGCCAGGGGGCCAGGTGGAACCGTAAACCAATCGCTCCACGTGGATGTGAATGTACCGCCTGTAGCGCCGCAGCATACAGAGCAGGCAGGGGTCCAAGAAGCGCTGAGCCGCTATCGTCAGGCCTACGAAAGCGAAGATATGGACGACGTGAAACGGGTGTGGCCGACCATTTCTAAGAATGACCAGAAGAATTTGAAGAACATCTTCGACATGTTTAATGCCATACGCCTTACATTGGTCTGTCCGGACGACGCGATCCATATAGCAGGCGACAGCGCAACTGCTACTTGCCAGCAGTCTGCAACATATTCGGTGAAGGGAAAAAAGCAAAATCCCCAAAGCAGCAAGACTGTGTTTGCGCTCAAGAAGCAGGGAGGCTCATGGTTCGTCAATGATATGCATTGAGAGTTGCACATGACCCTGCCAGTAGTGGACTCTGCTCCTGCAATCCAACAAGACTTGAATTCAGTTCCGCCGTTCTCACTTTGACCGTTCAGCTATTCTGCCTGTGAGTGCCTGGTGTCCTCTTGAATGATCGAATCGCTAAGAATACCCCCGCTGCGCGGGACGTTCGGCGACTCTGGCTTATGGTTGGCGCAAGTCTGTTCGCGGGCGGTTACGCGCTTCTGGCCGGCCTCCGCACACTTTCCAGCTTCGACCTTGGCTGGCAATTAGCCACGGGACGCTGGATCAGTCAGCATCATGAGATCCCTGGTACAGAACTGTTCTCCTACACGGCGTCCGGCGGCCTCTGGATTTATCCAGTCCTATCTGAAGCTATCTTCTATTTGACTTACAGATTGGGCGGATACAGTCTTTTGTCCTGGTTGGGCGCCCTCGTCTGTGTAGCAGTTGCAGTCATTTTGTTGTGGCGCGGAACCCCGGTTACCGCATGGCTCCTGATCCTTGTTTTGCCGCTCATCGCGAAGCGCTGCACTCCGCGAGCCGACATTTTTACGTTGCTCTTCTTTGTTCTGTTCGTGGCCGTTCTATGGCAAAAACATCGCATTGGATCAGGACCAATATGGCTTCTGCCGATCGCCATGGTTCTCTGGGTAAACCTTCATCTGGGCTTTCCTGCAGGCCTCGCGGCAATAGGGATCTATGCTGTAGCAAAATGCATCGGTCTTCGTCGCCATGATGGTCGCAGACCCAAACGCATTGAAGACCTCAAGCAAGCTGCCTTGCTCTTAGGCCTGAGTGTCGTCGCCACTTTTCTAAACCCGTGGGGATGGGAAATCTATCTATCTCTTCGCCGGCAAGCCATGGCGATGACATTCACGGAGCATCAAATTTCGGAATGGACAGCTACGCCGATCAGCTGGGAATCGGCTGCGAGCGTATTTCATCTGAGAGATGGCAGCGGTGCTCTCTTTCAGTTGCTTGCTGTTTCATCCGTAGCCCTTGTGATCGCACTCTACCGCCGGCAATGGGGAAGTTCGCTGATCCTGGCTGCTGCTGCTCTTGTCGCCATTCGCTACGTACGATTCCAAGCGCTTTCCGCATGTTTGATTGTCATTGTCGCTGGCTGGTTGTTCTCTTCTTATTTCGATCGCTTTGCCAAAGGCAACAGAACACGAACGGCAGTATTCCTGATCTTATATCTCGGATTTTCTACATTAGCAGTCCTTCGTTCGATAGATCTGGTATCGAATCGCGCATATCTTTCAAGCTCAGGAATAACCGCCTTCGGATCAGGGCTATCGTGGTGGTTTCCCGAGGATGCGGCTAGCTTCATTGAGCGTGAGAAAATCCCCCCG